>Ga0114977_10002040_pt1 | contig 13095 bp, 12 predicted proteins | sample S_130805_MF_Meta_FD_87026 | JGI IMG/M metagenome (GOLD analysis project Ga0114977, IMG submission 87026) | Freshwater microbial communities from Lake Simoncouche, Canada to study carbon cycling - S_130805_MF_MetaG | ecosystem: Environmental > Aquatic > Freshwater > Lake | place: Lake...
GATGAAGAAAGAGTATTTTACTCTCATTATCCAGAGCTAACAGATCCTCATTTTTATACTCGTCTTCATCGAAAAAAAGAGTTTCAAATTAATAAAATGACAAGTTGGAAAGATAAAAAGATAGAAGAGCTATGTCGCCAGGATGTATTTGACCTCTCTCCTCAACAACAATGGGTTTCCAATTTTTTTAATACAGAAACACCATATAAAGGGTTATTACTATATTGGGGAACAGGTGTAGGTAAAACATGTGCTAGTATTACCATAGCACAAAAACATCTAGAATATTATAAAAAATACAATCGTAAAATACTTGTTATTTTGGGAACAAGTACCATGCAAAACTATATCAAGGAGTTGTATAATTTTAATAAAGAGAAACTAGAAATTAAAAAAAGATTATTGCCAGGTAGTCTACAATGTACAGCAGATCGTTATTATCAACCTATTCTAAGCAGTGACCCAGAAAGTATGAAAAAAAGAGAGAATCGGATCTTAAAAAAAATCGAACAAGATTATGAATTTATTACATATGGTTCCCTCAAAGGAATCATTAAAAAACTATTAAATCGAAGGGGTTTACAGTTAGAACTAGATGAACAACGTAAATCCGTTCCGGCAAAAGTTCCACAGGTAGAAGGAGAAGAGGTTAAATCCGGTACGGTTATCTATCGTGCTGTTCGTAGCTTTAAAGGATTCATTTGGAAACCGGTTGAAGTAAAAGATCCTCAACGAGAAGAACGCATTCGTGTTGCATTATCAGAATACTTTTCCAATCGTTTGATTATTATTGATGAAATTCAAAACATTCGTACAGCTAGTGATGGAGGTGATCAAATCGCTCCTAAAATGTTAGAAATGATTGTTCACTATTCATCGGATCTTAAATTGGTGATGATGAGTGCTACACCTATGTTTAACAATTCAACCGAAATTGTATATATCTTAAACTTGTTATTAGAAAACGATAAGAGAGAAAAAGTAAAAGTAAATGAACTATTTGATGGAAAAAATAATCTTATCGATTCTGATCGTTTACTTGCAATATCAAAAGGATACATTAGTTATGTACGTGGTGCGAATCCAGTAAGTTTTCCTAAAAAACTATTACCAAATCAATCACCCATTCCAGCAATTGTAGAGAGCAATGAACTATATCAACCTTCTCCAGTACATAAAATGAATGGAATGCTATTGGAAGATTCTGAAAAAGTAAGGTATAATCCATTAATACGATGTGATATGAGTCCGTACCAAGAAGAAATATTTAAACGAGCAGTATTAGGAAATGCAGAAGAAAACTCTAATGAACTAGATGATGTTGTGAACGAAACTTTTGATATAAATGGTAAAATGATTTCTAATATTGTTTATCCATTACCCCCTGGTCAAACACTTGATACAACTGATATTAGTATACTCTATGGAGAAAAAGGTTTTGATCGTTGTTTTACGGAGAGAAAACATAATCAATATGAATACAATCTCGAACAAGTTACCGTTCCTATTTTAGATGTAGCTCATTTAGCACAGTTTTCTCCTAAAATGGACAAAATATTAAATAATATCATGAATACCGAAAAAGGAATTATTTTTGTGTATTGCGAATATAAAAAAGGTGGTTCTTTACCATTTGCATTGATGTTAGAACAAAATGGTTTTGAACATCTTTCTATAGAAGGTAAAATTGGTGAGCCTATTCCTAAACCAAAATTATTTTCTAGATGGAAAAAGAACTCTCTTCCACAAAAATGGAAATATGTATTACTCGATGGTGATATGGATCCTAAAAAACGTGCGCAAATTATTCAAAGATGCAATAGTGAACAAAATAAAGAAGGTGAATCTATTAAAGTAATTATTGGTACAAGAGTGGCAGCAGAAGGTGTAGACTTTTCTAGAATTAGACAAATTCATATTTTTAATCCATGGGATAACTTTAGTCGGATTGATCAAACCATTGGTCGTGGTATTCGTAATTGTAGTCATAAAGATTTACCCGCAGAGGATCGTAATGTAACTGTCTTTTTATATGCAAGCCACATGAAAGATAATTCGGTTGAAACCACTGATGAAAAAATTCATCGTCGAGCGGAAAGAAAAGATATTCAAATGAAACATGTAGAGTTTATACTTCGAAATACGGCTGTAGATTGTCTTTCTAATTTTGTTGCTAATCAATATCTTATAGAAGATTTTGGAGAAGCGATTGGCGATAAAGATGGCACAAGAGAATGTGGTTATCAAAATTGTAAAACAGTCTATCAATGTGTTGATTATGATAAGATCCAATCTGATATGAAAAATTCAGATATGGATAAAGATACTTATGATATTCCTTCACATGCTACTCGTGAACTAGAACGTTATAAAACAGTCATAAAAATCATGTTTACTAAATCAGTCATATTTCAACTAAAACATATTAAAATGGTTTGTGAAATGAAAATTATTCCATTTGAAGAAAGTATTTTTCTTATTGCAATGGATGAAATGATTCGTAAGGATGAAAAATTATACGATAAATATCATCGAATTGGCAGAATGATATATAAAGATGGATATTATATGTTTCAACCATATGATCTAGATCAAACAGGTGAATTACCAGAATATAATCGTGAAACACCACTTTTGATTAAACCACAAAAGGCAGAAATTACGATTAGACAAAAAACCATTTCACAAGGATATGTCGATAAATGGTATGCTCAAATATTAGGTTTGATTCGTAATACAGATGACCCGTATGAACTAGCTTATATATTAGATCGCGTAAAAGATGTTGTTATGAAAAGATTCATTCTAGATTGGTTTAATGAATTTTATTATCCCCTTCCAGCAAATAAGTCGATTCAGGATAAACTAACTGAATATTTTGAAAATAAAGATCTCATTATTCAAAATCAAAAAGAGCAACCTATTGCAATGCAATGGACAAGAGAACTTAGCTACGAGTACCTATTAGATAAAAGAGAACTAGTAGAACACATGAATGTAGATAGATTTCAAAAAGAGATGATTATTTACAACTTTGATGAATATGTTAACTTAAAAAACCATGTTATTGGTCGATTAGAAGAAGTCAGTAATGGAAAAGAAGAGGATGCATTTAAAACAATGACATGTAAAATAATCGACTTTAGTTTTGCAGAGAACAAGTCGAATATTAAATTAGATGGAAAATCTTGTATGAGTTATAATCGAACACCTATGAATAAAATCATGGATAACATAGAGCTCGATGTTCATAAAGATATTAGAAGAGAAGATCAATGTAAACAGATTGAACTACAATTACGTAAATTAAATAATGAACACGAACTTGATAAAGTATGGTGGATTGAAAGCAATCGATTATATAAATTAGATAAATTATTGTGATTGAGGTAATGGAAGTGATGGTGGTAAAATAACTGGTTTAAAACCATTAGAAATATCAATATATTTTTTGTGTAAACTATTCATATTAGAGTAATGAAATCCATAACCACCTTTTTTATTCTCGATACTAAGACGACTCGCCATTGTTTTATATCGCGCAACCATATATTCAAGTGGCATGATAAACTTATAATGCAATAGTTTAACATTTGGATCAGAGTGTAATATACCGAAATTCATTTTAGGATAAGCTTCGTGACAGCCGGGTAGATAATTAATATCATAAACCATTTTACTACGAATTATATTACATTTATTTAGTTTGGATCCAGGCATACCAACAATTGATTTTTCAAACAAGGTCTTTCCAGATGCTTGAATAAAATTTGGACTAAACATTTCAAAACCTTTTGATTGAATAACCCCTATATGATTTGGTACAGTATTCAGATAATTTAGAATTCCATCTGGATGATAAACAATTTCATCAATGTCTACAATAATAAACCAATCACATTCATTTCGAAATTGTTTCCAAGCATGGTTCTTAATTTCTAAATAAATGTCATCTCTTATTTGCTCATTTGTATTATAATGTGATATTTCTACATTTTTATACTCCTTCATTATGTTTACACTATTATCACTGCTCATATTATCAAAAACAATGATTTTTTTAGCAAATGAATAATAATCTAAGAAATAAGGAAGAAAATTAGCTTCGTTCCAACAAATCGTAAGAACATAACAAACAGGGGGGGATACTTCTGTCATTGTCTAAATCTGAATCATAGATTTATTATGGGATAAATTCGCATTTATCGAGATTTTGTTAAAAAACAAATATAATCTATAAATAGTATGGTATATGCATCGATAAAAGAAGTATGGGGGGTCGATGATTTTTGCCGTGAACCTCCTAACAATCCATACGTAGTTAAGGATCCAGTTGGAGATCCTGCTAATTATCGTTCTTTTCGTAAGAAAAATTTTACTAACTCCTCTACTAATCGTGTTGTTCGAGATGCAGATAGTGAAGCAACCTCCTATGCTTCTTTAGATGATGAAACAGTTTCTGCCCCTACTTCTGTTTCGCGTATTAAAAAATGGTGTAAACCTGATTATCGTCGTCGTTATTTTTTAGAAAAAGATGATGATCATAGCGAGATGTCTTCTGAAGATCGTATTCGTGAAAAAATAGTAGGTAAAAAGATTAAACTTGGTAAAAAACCCATTATCAAAAATATAAAAGAGGGGTTTTCTAACCAACATGTTGATCATTCCTCTGCAAACTGTTCTAGTATGTTAGATCATTTACGTCATTGTAAAATATGTAGAAGCGAGATAGAAGACGAATCCAAACAAGTATTTATTAAAGAGTTCATTATTTTCGCTGGTTCAGGTTTAATGATATTTTTATTTTTGGATCTTCTTAGAAAAATCGTTCAAAAATCTTCTTAACCCTTTCTTCTTTACCTTGCTTAAAGAAAATAGCGTTTAAAATAATAAATAAGTGTCTTTCTATTACCTAGTACATGGATTTAGACTTTACTATTCAGAAAGAACCTAAAAAAACAGTAGAGATTAGTGCAAATGATATAGACGACATTAATCTAGATGAACTTCAAAACATGGATTTAGATGTTTCTGATGACAGTTCCTTACACTTTTTCAAAGCTGGTTCAAAACCAGATGATCGTGCACCTAAACCAGATTTCTTTGGGAAAGATAGTCCTTTGGATAAACGAAATAGCCCTGTGAAATCAAAGATTAATGTGAAAAAAAACGATGCTCATCTTCCTCCTACCATAAAACGCAATAGTCCTAATAGACATGTAGTTGAGCCTGATAGTCAAGATTTAGGGTTAGATATGATTGTTAATCAAAAGAAGAAAATTATAAATAATCAAGATGATGAGCGCAGTTTATCTACTGTTGTTAGCAAAAGCAGTAAATCTAGTCGTTCTAGTAAACGTTCCTTGAACTTGGATGTGGATCGAGTTAAAAACATAATGGATGAAAAAAGTGAATCTACTCGTGCTAGTAAGAAAGAAGCGGATAATATATCATTGGGGAGTGTATTATCCGATAAAATCAAAGAAAAGGTAAAACAAAAAACCCATGCAAATGAATCGGAACGAAAACAAGAACTATTATTTTTGTTTGATAAATTGGAAAAGAAAGGTGTTAAGATTCCTCAAAAATTCTCGATGCGAAGTCCGATTGATGATATGGAAAAAACATATGAGCGTCTTAAAAATGAAAGAGATTTGCAAAATAGCATTAAATTTCAACGTCGCGTGTTGATGGGTTTAGTAAGCACAATGGAGTTTTTGAACCATAGTATGAATCCATTTGATATTGACTTAGATGGTTGGTCGGAAAGTGTTATGGAAAACTATTCAGAATACGATGACATTTTTGAGGAACTCTATGAGAAATATAAGAATCGTGGGCAGATTAGTCCAGAGGTTAAACTGATGATGACCCTTGCCGGAAGTGCGTTCTACTTTCATTTGTCTAAGATGATCATTAAACCAGTAGAAGCGAAAATGAAAGATATTTTTGGTGAAATGGAAGCTGGTGGTGGAATAGGTGGTGGAGGAGGTGGAATGGGCGGTGGAGGTGGTGGTATGGGATTCATGAGTGGTCTTATGAATAATTTCATGGGTGGAGGCGGAGGTGGAGGTGGCAGATCCAGACCATCAAATGATGGAGGAATGAAAGGTCCTCAAGGATTCGATGATATCCTTAGTAAAGGAGATAGTGATATACCAAGTGTACAATCATCTGTCTCTGCTGGAAAAAAACGTAGTCGAACACTAAATATGTAAATCATTCATAACGCAATAAATTGTTTCCCAAATGTTCCGAGAACCATATCATAAAATTCATTTGATTAAACTTATCCATAAATGGATATGGCAAAGAATGATTCTCGAGATATTCTTTTAATACATAATACATATGCAGAGTAGCATTCATATCTTCGTCCATAATCTTATATTCAAGATCTTCTTCTGTTAAGACTGGTTCTTCATCATTTCGTTTGTCTTCATCAAAGACGGAATCATTTTTCCATTCTATATCATCGTATCGTTTTGACATGTTTTCATATAGATAGAATAAAATCTTTATATTAGCTAGATTTAAATTGTTTGCTTATCATAAATGAAAGAGACCGATAGAATGAAAGAGTTTATGAAACTCCAAGAACAAGTCCGAAAGGAACTAAAAGAAAAAAACAGTGTATCCATTAAAAAATGGAATACCTATCTATCAGCATTGCAACAAATAGGAATAGAAGAACAAAGAGGTGGGTGAGGACCATCGAATCAGAAAAAATAAAATAGATTTTTTATATGCCAATATGTGAAGTGTTATCTAAAACCATTTCTTAAGGAAGATTAACATGGAGAGGCATAAACCATCTAAAATTAGTTTATAACTATAATAATATATCTAGTTATAAAACAATATGAATCTCGTCCCATCTACCATTTATTACGATATAGATACTAAGAAATATAACTTTCCTTTTGTCATTCAATATCAAAATAAAACTGAATCTATCGATTTTTATTTCACCGAAAATAGTTATAATAACCAAGAAGAGATGTTAGTAGATCGTATTCAAACCTGTTCTTATGAACTTTTCACACAATTTACATCTGTATTTGAACATATTCAAGAATTATGTCTAGATGATGATTTAACAGCATGTGATCAAACGGCAGACCAATTTGATGAATCTTTACAACATGTGTATCATTTTTTTGTTTTATTTTATTCTATTCATTGTCCACAAGAACTATTACATGGATTGCATGAAAGATACGATGAACTACTAGAAATGTTTATTCTACTAGAAGATTATTATCCAGACAACCGTAAAAAACAATTAAATGTTTGGAAGAAAATGTTTATAACACTAGAACATTAAAAATTTATTTTATATTTTTTAGAACTGCTTATGCTAACTTTTTACACTACCCGCTCTTCTAAAGAAGAGCTTGTACCAAACCAATTGTCTAAATATCTTCCAAATCCAAAATTTGTTTTGAATCTTTTATGATGAATCAAATGATCTTCAAAAAAAAGAAAAGAAGGTGTATGATATAGAACTGTAATAAAGGAAGCAAATGATAACAATGCTAGCATCGCTCTATAGGATGCACCAATATATATAAAAGGTAGTATAAAACTTAATGTGTTACTAATCAAATGTTCTAATGGATGTGCATACATTGCTGATACTCCAATTGGTTCAGTAAATTCATGATGTTGTGCATGGACATAGCGAAACATAAATGATACATGGAGTAATCGATATGTCCAATAAAAGAATAGATTAGCAAAATTAACCAATAAGATTAATTTTATGATTTGGAATAAATAATTATTTGTTTCTGTAGAAACTACAGCGTATTCGATCCTATCCCTGAATAGATACAGTGTTGGTAACCCTACCAAAAATTGGTTTCGAAGACTTACTTTTACTGCACTTCCATATTTTTTCCAATTGATATGATCAATTGGTAGACGAAAAAGGTCTACTGCATATGTAACTAAAACAGCAAGCCAATAACTAAAAAAATGAAATAAAAAAGGTATTAGTACATAATCAACTGTCGTTGTGGAAATCATTTAGATCTACTAGATGTACTAGTAGTTGTATTAGTAAAGCTTAAATCACTTTGCTTAATTATATATGCTATAATTAAGATGAGTTCTTATGCTATAGGTACTAGTAGTTTACTAGTATCCAATTTGCTTCTTAGCTCTTACCCTATTTTAATAAAAACATATGTAGCTGATATTTCCACCATACTACATGTACTCATTCGAGTAGTTGTATATATTTGTCTAGCATTACCATTCTTAATCATAAATGGAGAAGGTATTAAAATATTGACAGCTTTAATTGACCCAAAATACTTAGCAATTTCTGCGATTAATCTAGTACATATCTATAGCAGTTATAAAGGATTTGAATATTTAAATACTGGAATTTCATTAACTACATTTTATGCATATCCTATTATACAGGTAGTACTAAGTCATATTTTATTAGGTACAGAGTTAACTAGAAATATTATATATCATTTATTTGGTTGTTTATTTGGAATAGCTATATTAAATTGGAACAGTTTTTTAGGTCATAGTAAAAATATCGGAAAAGGTTTTGCTTTTATTACAGTGGCAGCATTAACAGAAGCATTAATCAATGTATTTTATAAAGCTATCCCCTCTAGTACACCTTTTATGAGTCTTTATACCCTATATGCTCCTGCTTTTATTTTTCTATTAATTGGGTATCTAATTTATAAAAAGAAAGAGTTAAAAAGATCTACTTGGAATAATGGAATGCTAACAAAAGTTATTTTATTTAATCTATTAATCGGAGGAGTAGGATATGTATTGCGATTGTACTCTTTATCAAAAATCTCTATTAATTGGTTTAGTGCATTATCTTTTACGAGTTCGATAAGTGCATTTATATTAGGATGGCTCTTTTTTAAAGAACAGATTACAATTTATCATCTGATAGGGACTGCCTTGATCTTTTATAACATCTATTGGATTCATTAAAATTGAAAAAATATATCTATTCTCGCAAATCATAATGGAATCTTATCTAGATCGCCTGGAAAGAGAGAAGCAACATGAGAGAAACATTTACAATGCAGCAAATATTTTGATGACCAAGAAGGATCTTTTTTCTATTTTAGATCAATCTGGCATGGATTACTCGGCGGTTAAAGAAACAATACAAAAAATGGATATTAGCGAATTTCAAATTGCCTTTAATCATAAATCTTATTGTATGTATAACATTAAAATTTCAAGTGAGTTGAAGGAGGAATCGAAGACATGGTCGATTCCGCTTCAAAAAATTAGCAATGAGAGATATGAATTTTTGGGAGATTCTGTTATCGATCTAATCGTTGCTAATTATCTTTTTGATCGCTATCCAAAAGAGAAGGAAGGATTTATGACAAAGCTACGTACTAAACTTGTTTGTACAAAGACACTTGCTAAACTTAGTAGTTTTTTGAATCTTACTAAGTTTATCGTTATGTCAAAATATGTAGAAGATATGTGCGAAGGTCGTGATAATCCAAAACTATTAGAGAATTGTTTTGAATCATTTGTTGGTGTAACCTATAAACTATTTGGTTTTGATTTTTGCAATGATTTTTTCTTAGCACTCATTGAGAACATTGATTTAATTGATATTAGTGATCTGATCGAGAACGATGATAATTATAAGGAACTCCTATTGAAATATTCCCATAAACAATTTGAAGGAAGAAACCCAGTGTATAAACAGCTAGCAATGGAAGGACAAAGCAATCATGCTATTTTTACAATGTGTGTACTCATTCCGGTTAAGCCAGATACGATGATTATTATGGCAAAGGCTAAAGCATCTATTAAGAAAGATGCGGAACAAGAATCGGCACGATTGGCTTTAGAAAAGATCAAACGAAATGATTTTACGGCAGTAGAATAAAATTAATTAAACTTTCTTTTTGTATCACAAAAATCTGAACAACATAAATAATAAGAATCCTTTGTAGGGATTTCAATAACCTGTATATTTTTTTTATCTAATTTCGAATGATCTCCTGCGCGAAATATATTAAATCCGATAGCAGTTAAACCTAATGCGATATGTTTATGGCTTATTCTAGAACCTAATATAAACTTATTTTTTGCAAATGTATAGTTTATTCCATTTGGAAAAGATATAATTTTACCTTTTTCGTGTTCATATTTATTTATTTCTTCTAAAAAGGTACGAGATAATGCATCATCATCATCTAAGCGCATTGTGGTATAATGATCAAGATTTTTTAATGTATTTTTGATATATTCAGACATCTCATTAAAATTTTCAACATAAACAATCTTAATCTTATCACAAGAGTATTTTTCTAATATATTTTTGTATTTTTGTGGTAAATAATTACTTGTAAAAATTAACCATATATAATTTTGATAAGTTTGATTTTTGATAGAAGGAACGGTCATATTATGAAATACGTTAAATTTATAGTTTAGTCTGTTTTCATTAAACAAAACATTTTCTATATTATCATTATTTCTAGTTAATTGAAAACCTGTACATGTTTTATCTAAAATAGAAAATCTAGTAAATATATAATGAATAGTTGACATGATATATTTATAAAATAAAATATATTTATAAATAAACTTTTGATAGTATATTATTTAAAGAAATGATTCGTATCTAATGAAAAGAAACTTATATGATCGAAGCTACTATTATTAATTCATCTATTGCAGTCGAACCAAGCATATCAGATGAACAACCAGTTTTGCCTAAAAAAAGAGGTAGAAAACCAAAGCATAGAGAGAATGTAGACAAACCATTGTTTGTGAAAACCATTGAAAATGGTGAATCGGCGGATCGCACTACGGTTACTCCAAAGAAAATGTTTTTCTTAACGAAGATTGAAAATACAATTCTTCATTTTCCTATCAAGGCTGATATTTCTAAATTTGTAGAAACTGTAACCCAACAGAAAAAAACGTTTCCTAACTCATCATTAGATATTTCCGGTCCCACACCCTATGATCCAAATGTATATGTTAATATGCATGCTGACTTTGAGAATGCCTCTCATTCGTTTGCGTTTGTTGGTTCTGAGCCAATAAAAAATTTGAATTTGAATACAATTAATAAGGGTATTAAAATCGTTCCATTATTATCTGGTTTTGTGGATTGTAATGCGTCTAAAACATTGCCTGTTACAACAGAGGTGTGTTGTTATTGGTGTACAGAACAATTTGATAACCAACCGGTTGCGTTGCCAGAAAAGAAAGTAGGAGATACTTTTTTTGTTAAATTCTGTTTTTGTAGTTTTAATTGTATGAGTAGCTATAATTTTAGTATTAATGATGAAAAGATATGGGAACGATATGCATTAATTAATTTAATGTATAAAAAACTATATAATTTAACACATAATATTAAGATTGATTTAGCCCCTCCTCGTGAATCTCTTATTAAATTTGGTGGAAAATATACTATAGAAGAGTTCAGAAATGTATGTAAAGAAAAGTCGATTAAGGTAATGTCTTTCCCAATTATCAGTATTCAGACCTATCTAGAAGAGGTTAATACGCAAAATAATACAGATAATTTATCAAATAGTCAAGGACCTACGCAAAATGAGGTAAAGAACTATTTGGAGAAAGTAAATGATCAGTACAAATTATCTAGAAACAAAGCAAGTGTTTCTAAAAACACATTGGAGTTTTGTATGGGATTAAAAAAAGTATAAATAGAATTTAAAAAGAATAAAAACTAAAAATTACCTTTAAAATCGGCGTTTTCTTGTAGCCCAAAAAGGGTATTTTAGTGATTCTTCACTGCCAAATTCAAAAGAGGTTTCATCTTTTAATAATATTGGACAATGCATTTTTCGGATAACACTAAATATGCTTTGATCATGGCGATTATCCTTGAAATATGAATGATCTTGTATTGCATTATAATGATCTGTAAATAACAATGCATTATCATGTAAGGTTTGAATCCATAAATTTATTAATTTTATAGAGTTTGAATTTTTTTTTATAATTTGAATTGTTGCCATAATTTGTCCACTGGTTGCAATTATGCTATTCTCTTCAATATTAAAATATTGAAATATTTCTTTAGTTGTCCATTCATTTTCAAGATAAGGTATTTCAAATGAAATACAACCTGTATCACTTTTATTTAACATTTCAATATATTCATTAAACCTGTTTTTTCCATTTGCATTAATAGAACAGCCAGCATCTAGATATATTAATATATCATTGTCATTCATTTTATCCAAATGTTTCTTTATAATGTATGGTTTCCATATCCAATATCCACCACCTCTATTTTGTTGTAAAATATTTTTAAATTTATCCTTAAAATCATTATCCAAATCGTTTGAACCATATCTTGTAATACTATCAAACCATCCTGTAGCAATCGCTTCTCCACATAATCTTTTCTTTGCACGACTAAATCCAGAACTACCATATGTAATAAAGTTTATCATATATACAATATAATAGAATTTAAAAAGAATAAAACATGATTACCTAATTATGTTTTATTTTGAAACAGTTTCAGAACCATCATTAGGATTTTTAAGATTTTGTTTTCTAATATGGTATACGTCTGATAAAGAATCTCTTACCTATGTAAAAAAAATGAATATGTTTAAACAACACTTGTTCACTCAACCATTTATTTCAACCGCTGTATTTATGAAAAGTTGCAACTATATTAATGAAATGATTAGAAAACATTATTTGGCTAAAAAATATGCAAAACAATGGATTACCTATTTTATTTGTAAAAAACCATTTATTAATTCAACTGATCTAGAACTTAATCCATTTAGTGATCGAAAACTATATCTAGACTACATTGATTATGAAGAAAAAAAAAGATATCGATTTAGTGTTAATGAATTTATTAAAATGGTACGAATTAATCTAGAACATTGCTATATATATGATTTAGTTCCAGAACCAATGCCTATTAAAAATCCGTATAATAATAAAATTTTTACAACAGAAGAATTATTGAGATTTAATGTATCTTTCTATCAAATGCCATTAGTATGGCATCTTTTTGTCGATTCTGGATTCAATCTTTCAAAAATGAAAGATAAACATTATCAGTATTTATCA
>Ga0114977_10002041_pt1 | contig 13087 bp, 9 predicted proteins | sample S_130805_MF_Meta_FD_87026 | JGI IMG/M metagenome (GOLD analysis project Ga0114977, IMG submission 87026) | Freshwater microbial communities from Lake Simoncouche, Canada to study carbon cycling - S_130805_MF_MetaG | ecosystem: Environmental > Aquatic > Freshwater > Lake | place: Lake...
GCGCTTGGATGGCCGCAGCATCGACTTCAGCCGCTGCCAGGAGCAACCCGGCGACGGCATGGTCGGCGCTGACTTGGCGGCCGACAAAGGCGTGACCGCCGGGGCCGTGCCGGTGTTTTCCTTCATGGGGCGCGCCGACATGCACCCCACGCAGGTGCCGTGTTGGATCACCCACACCACCGAGGAAACGCACGCCATCATCCGCAGCGGCTTTGACCGCAGCCCCATGTTCACGGGCCAAATCGAAGGCGTTGGCCCGCGCTACTGCCCGAGCGTGGAAGACAAGGTGAACCGCTTCGCCGACAAAACCAGTCACCAGATTTTTTTGGAGCCCGAGGGCTTGAACACCCACGAGGTCTACCCCAACGGCATCAGCACCAGCCTGCCGTTTGACATCCAGTACGCCTTGGTGCGCTCCATCCCCGGGCTGGAGAACGCGCACATCCTGCGCCCGGGCTATGCGATCGAATACGATTATTTCGACCCCCGTGGCCTGCACCGCCACTTTGAAACCCGCGCCATCCAGGGCTTGTTTTTTGCGGGCCAAATCAATGGCACCACCGGCTACGAAGAGGCCGCCGCCCAGGGCTTGTACGCCGGTATCAATGCCGCGCTGCAATGCCGTGGCCAAGCCCCTTGGGTGCCAGCCCGCGACGAAGCTTATTTGGGCGTGCTGGCAGATGATTTGGTCACCAAGGGCGTGACCGAGCCTTACCGCATGTTCACCAGCCGCGCTGAGTTTCGCTTGCAGTTGCGCGAAGACAACGCCGACCTGCGCCTGACCGAAACCGCCCGCCGGCTGGGTCTGGTCGACGACGCGCGCTGGCGCGCCTTTGAGGCCAAGCGCGAAGCCGTGGCCCAAGAGGCGGCCCGCTTGCGCAGCCTGTGGGTGCACCCGCGCAACCTCAGCGCCGACGAAGCCGTGCGCGTGCTGGGCAAGCCCATCGAGCACGAACACAGCCTGGCCGATTTGCTGCGCCGCCCCGGTGTGGGCTACCTGGATTTGATGGGCCTGGATGGCGGACGCTACCAATGCCCGCAGTTGTCTGCGGCTTTGGCAGGCGACACTGTTTCACATGAAACAGCGCTGGCCGTGGTCGAGCAAGTCGAAATCGCCGCCAAGTACGCCGGCTACATCGACCGCCAGCGCGACGAGGTGGGGCGCGCCGCCCACTTCGAGAACATGGCTTTGCCGGCCGACCTGGACTATGGGCAGGTGAGCGCCCTGAGCATGGAGGTGCGCCAAAAGCTCAACCGCCACAAACCCGAAACCTTGGGCCAGGCCTCGCGCATTTCGGGCGTCACGCCTGCGGCCATTTCTTTGCTGCTCATTCACCTGCGCCGGGGACGCTTCAGCGGCTTTGCCCCAGAACAGGCCGAGGCCACCCCTTGAGGCCACGCCGGCCCGCCACCCCGCCACCCGGGCCCGCCCCCAACCCGCCCCACGCGCCACGACCCATGGCCAGTCCCACCCACAACGGCCCCGCCCCGTGGGACGCCCCCACGCAAGAACGCGCCCGCGCCACCCTCTTGCAAGGCGCGGCCCAATTGGGCGTGGCCTTGTCGGCGTCGCAACAAGAGGCCTTGATCGCCTACCTGGGTTTGCTGCACAAATGGTCCAAAGTCTATAACCTCACGGCCGTGCGCGACCCGATGGACATGGTGACCCTGCACCTGCTCGACAGCCTGGCCGTGGTTCCTGCCCTGGTGCGCCATTTGCAAAACAACCGCGCCAGCACCCCATCACACGACCCCCGGCCCACCCCCGCCGCGCCCGCCGATGGGCCAAGCGCAACGCAAAGCGCCGTGCAGTTGCTCGACGTTGGCGCTGGCGCTGGCCTGCCCGGTGTGGTGATTGCCATCGCCTGCCCCCACGTTCAAGTGACCTGCGTCGACGCGGTGGCCAAAAAGGCCGCCTTTGTCCAGCAAGCCGCCGCCAGCCTGGGTTTGCCCAACTTGCGCGGCCAACACCAACGGGTTGAGCACATCCAAACGCCCTTCGACGTGGTGTGCTCGCGCGCATTTGCGTCTTTGGCAGACTTTGTGCAGGGCTCTGCTGCCGCGCTCGCACCGGGCGGGGTTTGGCTGGCACTCAAGGGCAAGACGCCCGACGACGAGGTGGCCCAGCTGGGGCAAAGCGCACAAGTGTTTCATGTGGAACAACTCCAGGTGCCCGGGCTCGATGCCCAGCGCTGCCTGGTGTGGATGCGGCCCACGCCGCCCGTCTGACCGCCAGCACCAGCGCGTTTGCGCCCCCCGGGCTTGCCCAACCCCGTTGTTTCATGTGAAACACGCGCCCCAGCCCGGCCCAATCGATGCGTGAGCGCCACACCCCAAACCCCACAAACGCAGGCAAACACACGCCAGCCGCCGCGCGCGCCACACCAGGCTTTACACTCACAGCCCCAGCAACGAGAGGCGTGCATGTTCGGTGTGTCAGATTACGGTGCCTATGTGGTGGCCGTGGTGGTTTTTTTGTTCATCCCAGGCCCGGGCAACTTGGCCTTGTTGAGCTCGACGGCCAAGGGCGGCATCCGTGGCGGGCTGGCCTCCACCGGCGGCATCATCGCGGGTGACCAGGTGCTGATATGGCTGGCCGTGGCCGGCGTCGCAACAGTATTGCTCACCACGCCCACCCTGTTTTCGGCCATCCAATGGCTGGGTGCCGCCTACTTGGCCTGGCTGGGGCTGAAGATGTGCCTGGCCAAACCCGGCCAAGCCCCCGTGGTGGACATCCCAGTGGGCGCTTATTTCAAGCAGTCTTTCTTCATCACCTTGCTCAACCCCAAGGCGATCGTGTTTTACATGGCGTTCTTCCCCCTGTTTTTGGACCCGTCTGCGACGCCAAGTTTGTCCACCTTTGCCGCGATGGCCTTGACCGCCGCCGCATTGGCCGCCATGTACGGCATGTGCTTGACGCTGCTGGCTCACCGCTTGGCCGAGCGCGTCAAGGCCCGGCCTTGGCTGTCACAAGCACTGAACAAGACAGCGGGGGGCTTGCTGATTGCGTTTGGCCTGCGCCTGGTCCTGACCAAGTAACCCTTTATTGCACAACACAAGGCGCGAACCATGTCACATATTTTCTGTGTTGCCAATCAAAAAGGAGGGGTGGGCAAAACCACCACCACCGTCAATTTGGCCGCGGGCTTGGCTGCCGTGGGCCAGCGCGTGTTGATGGTCGACCTGGACCCGCAAGGCAACGCCACCATGAGTTCAGGCGTGGACAAGCGAAAGCTCATGCTCAGCGTCTACGACGTGCTGCTCGAAACCGCCAGCATCACCGAGGCGCGGGTGCCCAGCCGCTGGGGGGCAGAACCCGCACAGCAAAAAATGCCCACCTACGATGTGTTGGGTGCCAGCCGTGAACTCGCCGGGGCCGAGGTGGAGTTGGTGGGTTTGGAGCGGCGTGAAAACCGCCTCAAGCAAGCGCTGGCCGTGGTCGACGCCGAATACGATTTCGTGCTCATCGACTGCCCGCCGTCCTTGTCCATGCTCACCCTCAACGGCCTGTGCTGCGCCCACGGCGTGATCGTGCCCATGCAATGCGAGTACTTTGCCTTGGAGGGCTTGACCGATTTGGTCAACACCATCAAGCAAGTGCACGCCAACCTCAACCGCGATTTAAAGATCATCGGCCTGCTGCGGGTGATGTTTGACCCACGCATCACCTTGCAGCAACAGGTGAGCGAGCAACTCAAGAGCCACTTTGGCGACAAGGTGTTCAACACCCTGATCCCACGCAATGTGCGCCTGGCCGAGGCCCCCAGCTACGGCATGCCCGGCGTGGTGTTTGACCCCTCCGCCAAAGGCAGCCAGGCCTTTGTGGAATTCGCCCGCGAACTCGTCGAGCGCGCCCCCAAACTCTAACCCCCTCCCCACCATGGCAACCAAAAAACCCAAAGGCTTGGGCCGCGGCCTCGAAGCCTTGCTCGGCCCCACCGTCAGCGAAACGCCCGCCCCCAGCGCCGACGGACAGCCCCATGAACTGGCCTTGAGCGAGCTCGTCGCTGGCACCTACCAACCGCGCACCCGCATGGACGAAGGCGCCTTGTACGAGCTGGCCGAGAGCATCAAAAGCCAAGGCATCATGCAGCCCATCTTGGTGCGCCAATTGAGCCCCGCCGATGCTGCACTGCGCCGCGCCAGTGGCGCCAGCAGCCAAGACCCCAACCACCCGGGCCAAGCCCAGGCGCTGTATGAAATCATCGCCGGCGAGCGACGCTTTCGGGCGGCCCAAATCGCCGGGCTGGAGCGGGTACCGGTGCTGGTGCGCGATGTGCCCAATGAGTCCGCCGCGCTCATGGCGCTGATCGAAAACATCCAGCGCGAAGACCTCAACCCACTGGAGGAGGCTCAGGCCCTGCAACGCCTGATCAAAGAGTTTGGGCTAACTCACGAGGCGGTGGCCCAGGCCGTGGGTCGCTCGCGCAGCGCGGCCAGCAACCTGCTGCGCTTGCTCAATTTGGCCGAACCGGTGCAAAAAATGTTGATGGCCGGTGACATCGACATGGGCCACGCCCGCGCCTTGCTCGCGCTCGACCGGGCCAGCCAAATCACCACCGCCAACCAAATCACGGCCAAAAAACTCTCGGTGCGCGAGGCCGAAAGCCTGGTGAAAAAAGTCGGGGCCGAGTTCAATTTGGTCACCCAAAAGCCCAAAAAAGAAAAGTCGCGCGACCTGCGCCGGGTCGAAGAAGAACTGTCAGATTTGCTCATGGCCGAGGTCGAGGTGCGCATCAAAAAGCGCGTCAAACGCCATGGCCGGATGGAAGAGATGGGTGAGCTGGCCATCCAATTTGGCTCGCTCGACGCGCTCAACGGTTTGATCGACAAACTGCGCAGCTGACAAGCGCACCGGGTCTGGCCATGAAAAACGCCTTGCTGCAATGGTTCAATAGCAACCCCATTGTGGGCAAGGATGCGCAGCTCAATCACCGTCAACTGTTGGTGTTCTCCTTTGTCTTGGTGGGCGTCAACGCATTTGTGTTCAACCTGTTGCCCGCGGTGGGCTACGACGCCCGCATCATTTGGGTCGTCACTGGTTTACTGTGGCTCATGCTGCCCGCTGTTCGATCCAAGCGGCTGTTCCCATGGGTGATCCACGCTGCTTTGCTGCTGCTGTTGGCCATGCTCACCTACAAGGCCTCCAAAACAGGGGCCATCCAATCGAGCGTGATGGTGTGGATGTGCATCATGACGGTCCCCGTGCTGTTCTTTTTGGGTTCACGCGGTGCGCTGTTTTGGTTGATGGTGGTTTTTGGCATCAACATCGGCCTGACTTGGCTGGCCTTGCAAGACACACAGCCGCTGATTGCGGTGAACCAGGCCACCATTTTGTATGCGGTGGCCAACCACTTGATGGCCGCGGTCACCGTGATGATCATGGTGCGCCTGTACGACCGGCTCACCCAAGCGCAAACGCAAGTGGTGGCTTCACGCAACGATGCGCTGGAGCAAGCGCAAGCGCAAATGGTGATCGCACAAGCGCACAAAGACGAGTTTGTGGCCGCCATGGGCCACGAGCTGCGCACCCCCATGAACGCCATCTTGGGTTTGAACGGCCTGCTGCAAGATGAGTTTGCCAACGATGCCAAAGGCCTGGAAACCGTGGGCCACATCCGCCGCTCTACCGAGCACCTGCTCCAAGTGGTCAATGACATCTTGGATTACTCGCAGTTGCAAAGCGGGCAAATGGTGTTCTTCCCCGCCGCGTGCGATGTGCGCGCATTGCTGCACGAGTCCTTGGCCCCCCTGCAACAACGGGCCACCCTCAAAGGCCTGACCTGGACCCTGCTGGTGACGGACAACACACCACACACGCTGTGGCTGGATGGGCATCGCTTGACCCAAGTGGTGCGCCACTTGGTGGACAACGCCATCAAATTCACCGCCCAGGGCGGGGTCAGCGTGAAGGTGGATTGGATCGACCACCATGTGCAGGTGCAAGTGCAAGACACGGGCCGGGGCATCCCCGTGCAGCGGCAAGCGCAAATCTTCAACCGCTTTGAGTCGGCAGACTTGCAAACCACCAAAGACTTTGGTGGCACAGGCCTGGGCCTGACCCTGTGCGAGCGCTTGGTGGCCTTGCAAGGTGGGCACATCGGTGTGCAAAGCCAACCCGCTGCGGGCGCCTTGTTCTGGTTTGAGTGGCCCGTGGCGCAACCCCTCACCGACGCTCCAGCGCAGCCTGCCTCGGCGCTGCCCAGCGATGCTGTTTTTGATGTCTTGGTGGTGGACGACAACGCCATGAATTTGATGATCACGCAGATGCAAATCCATGCCGCCTGGCCACAGGCCAAGGTCACCACGGCCACGTCGGGGGCACAAGCGCTGGCCCTGCTGAGCAGCCAGCGTTTTGACCTGGCCATGATCGACATGGTGATGCCCGAGATGGACGGCTTGGCCCTCACACGTGCCCTGCGCGCCCTGGACCCACCGGTGCACAAACTGCCCGTGGTGGCCTTGACCGCCAACACCAACCCGATTGACGAACAGCATTGCTTGGCCGCGGGCATGGACATGGTGCTGCACAAACCCATCAACCCCAAGCACTTGGTCAACACCATCACGCGCGCGATGGCCTTGTCGGCGCAAAGGGGTGGCACATGATTGGCCCGATCACCGCTTGGTTTGAGGCAGACTTGGTCCCGCTGTTGCCGCGCACTTTCCAAAAAGGCAAGTTGCCGTTTTTGTTTTGTTGCATGTTGCTGTTGGTCGTGGTGTCGTTGACCTTCTCGCTGTTCAACCCCTACCCGTATGGCTCCATCTTCCAAATTGTTTTTGCCAGCTTGATCTTGCTGTTGTTGTGGCTCATCCACCGCGGCATGGCGATGAACAATGCCTTGAACGTGATGTGCTTGCTCAGCGTGCTGTACCTGCTCAATGCCGCGCGCTTGTCGGGCGGCGTGTACTCCCCGCGCATGCTGTGGCTCATGCTCATCCCCGTGTTGTCTTACTACATCATGGGCGCACGCCATGGCTATATGTGGTTGGTGGTGACTTGGCTGGCAACCAGTTTGATGGGCGTGCTGACCCTGTACGGCGTGGGGGTAGAAATGCCCGGTGGTGGGACACAGCAAAACCTGTATGCCTTGGCCACCGTCTCGATCAACTGCCTGACCTTGCTCATGGTGCCGTTGGTGTATGACCGCCAACATCGGCGCAGCTTGGCCGAGAGCCAACGCCGCCTGGCCGAGTTGGAGCAAACGCAAATCGATTTGGAGCACACCCAAACCATGCGGGAACATTTCATCGCTGCGGTCAGCCATGAACTGCGCACGCCGATGAACGCCATCCTGGGTTTCAACACCATGCTGATGGCGCGCGCCACAGACAAGCCTCGCGCCAAACAACTGCTGGAACACACCCGCCAATCGGCCGATCACCTGATGACCGTGATCAATGACGTGCTGGACTATTCGCAGTTTTTATCGGGCCGGCTCAAAGCGCAAAGCGAGGTGTACAACCTGCACGAAACGATCCGCCATGCCTTTGACTTGTTCGCCCCCAAAGTGCAAAGCATGGCCATTGCCTATGAGCTCGACGTCGCCACCGAAGTCCCCGTATGGGTGGTCGGTGACCGCCACCGGCTGATGCAAATTTTGGTCAATTTGTTGGGCAACGCCCTCAAATTCACAGCCCAAGGGCATGTGCGCTTGCGGGTGGAGCAACACCTTGAGGGTGTCATGTTCGCCGTGCACGACACCGGCATTGGCATTGCGCTGGAAGACCAAGCGCATTTGTTCAGCCGCTTCAGCCAAGCCCACGGCGAAATTCAACGCCGCTACGGGGGCAACGGGCTGGGCCTGGCCATCACACAAGGCCTGGTCAAGCTGCTGGAGGGGCGCATGGGGTTTGAAAGCACGCTGGGCCACGGCTCGCGCTTTTGGTTCGTTTTGCCCTTGCCCAGCCGAGCGCAGCCCCAACACACCGAAAGCGCCGCAACCCCGTTGGCCCACAAAGACCAAGCATGGCGTTTTCTGGTTGTTGACGACCACCGGCTCAACCGCTTGTTGGTGGCCCAGGTGGTGAAACACACCTGGCCCCACAGCAGCGTGGTGGAGGCCGCCGACGGAGAACAAGCCTTGCAAGCCCTGCGTGAACAGGCCTTTGATTTGGTGTTCATGGACTTGGTCATGCCCGTGCTTGACGGCGCGCAAACCACCCAAGCCCTGCGCCAAATGCCTGCACCCCAATGCCGCACACCGGTGATGGGCCTGACGGCCGATGTCAGCCCAGTGGACCTGACAAAGTTTCGTGCCTCAGGGGTCGACTGTGTGTTGCTCAAGCCCTTTGAGCCACAGCAGCTGGTGCGCGAGGCGCAGCCTTTGTTGTTGGCCTCGCCCGTGCCCAAGACGCCCTGATCACCAGGCGAAAATTTTGCCCGGGTTCATGATGTTGTGCGGGTCCAGTGCCCGCTTGATGGTGCGCATCATGGCCACCGCCGGGGCACCGGCCTCGGTCACCAAAAAGTCCATCTTGTGCAAACCAATGCCGTGCTCGCCGCTGCACGTGCCCTCCATGCTCAAGGCGCGCGCCACCAACTGCTGATTGAGCGCCTCGGCCGTGAGCCGCTCTTGCGGGTCATTGGGGTTGATCAAATACCCAAAGTGAAAATTGCCGTCGCCCACATGGCCGACCAAAAAGTATGGGATGCCCGAGGCGTCGGCCTCGGCCACCGACGTCAACAAACAATCGGCCAAGCGGCTGATGGGCACGCAGGTATCGGTGCTGATCGCTCGGCACCCCGGCCGACTTTGCACCGCAGAAAAATAGGCGTTGTGGCGTGCCGCCCACAAGCGGGTGCGCTCTTCAGGTGTGCTGGCCCATTCAAAAGCTTGCCCACCGAATTCATCGGCAATGGCTTGCACCGTCTCGGCCTGCTCTTTCACGCTGGCGGGTGTGCCGTGGAACTCCATCAACAGCATCGGCTCTTCACGCAAACCCAGTTTGGCGTGGTTGTTGACCATGCGCACGGTGTGCACATCGATCAACTCCACCCGCGCAATCGGTACACCCATTTGAATCACCTGGATGGTGGTACGCACCGCGGCCTCGATGCTGGGAAACGAGCACGTGGCCGCCGACACCGCCTCAGGCAAGGGGTAGAGCTTCAAGGTGACTTCGGTGATCACGCCCAAAGTGCCCTCGCTGCCCACCATCAAGCGCGTCAGGTCGTAACCCGCCGATGATTTTTTGGCGCGGGTGCCGGTGCGAATGACCTCGCCCGCCGCCGTGACCACCTCCAAGCCCAACACGTTTTCGCGCATGGTGCCGTAGCGCACGGCATTGGTGCCGCTGGCGCGCGTGGCAGCCATGCCGCCCAAACTGGCATCGGCCCCGGGGTCGATGGGGAAAAACAATCCCGTGCTTTTGATCTCTTCATTGAGCTGCTTGCGCGTCACACCCGGTTGCACGGTGACCGTCAAGTCTTCGGGGTTGACCGCCAACACACGGTTCATGCGGGCCACATCAATGCTGATGCCCCCTTGCACCGCCAGCAAATGGCCCTCCAGCGACGAGCCCACACCAAACGGGATCACCGGCACGCGATCTTCACTGGCCCAAGCCACCACCTGGGCCACATCGGCAGTGGACTCGGCAAACACCACCACCGCCGGTGGCGGCACCGTGGTGAAGGAAGACTCATCGCGCCCATGCTGCTCGCGCACGGCCATGGCTGTGCTGCAGCGATCCCCAAAATGCGCCTTGAGCCGCGCCACCAAAGCGTCGGGCACGGGACGCGCATCAACATGGGGAATCAAGTGCTGGGCCGTGGTGGGTGCGTTCATGGTCTGGTGTCTCCTGTGCCAAGCATTCTAGGCAAGCCGCTGCGGGCGCGCTTCGTGTTGGCGCATCATGGACAATTGCCCCCCATCACGGCCACACAGGACACGGAACATGGGCAACCGACTGACACAAATCGCCACCCGCACCGGCGACGACGGCACCACCGGCTTGGGCGACAACCGGCGCGTGAGCAAAAACAGCTTGCGCGTGCACGCCATGGGCGAAGTCGACGAGCTCAACAGCCACATTGGCGTGCTGCTGTGCGAGGCCATGCCCGAGCCGGTGCGCGACGTATTGGTCGAGGTGCAGCACCAATTGTTCAACTTAGGCGGTGAGTTGAGCATTCCCGGCTTTGAACTGCTCAAGTCCGAAGCCGTGCTGGCGCTGGACCACGCCTTGGATGACCACAACACCACTTTGCCCAAATTGCAAGAGTTCATCTTGCCTGCGGGCAGTCGGGCCGCGTCGCTGGCCCATGTGTGCCGCACCGTGGCGCGCCGCGCCGAGCGCGCGGTGGTGGCTTTGGGGGCCGAGGAGGCCTTGAACGACACCCCCCGTCAGTACTTGAACCGCTTGTCCGACCTGATGTTTGTGCTGGCGCGGGTGCTCAACCGCATGGGCGGCGGCGACGATGTGTACTGGAAAAGCGAGCGCCTGAAAGCCGCCGACTGAGGCTGCTGCGCGCGGGGCTCAGCGCGGGGCCAGTATGGCCATCGTGATGCGCGAGACACAGGTCAACTCGCCCGCCTCGTTGTGCATGTCAATGTGCCACACCTGGGTGCTGCGCCCAATGTGCACCGCGCGGGTGATGCCACTCACCCAACCCGACTTGACGCCTTTGATGTGGTTGGCATTGATGTCCAAACCGACGGCACGGTCCTGTGGCGGGCAAGAGTAATAAGCCCCGCACGAGCCCAGCGTTTCGGCCAGCACCACACTGACCCCGCCATGCAACAGGCCATAGGGTTGGCGCGTGCGCTCGTCCACCGGGATGCGAGCGACGATGAAGTCGTCTCCCACCTCCACAAACTCCATGCCCAGCAGTTCAGGGGCGGTGCGGCGATGGGACTCGGTGAGGATGTCCACCGAGATGGGTTTTTTCCAAATGCGCATACAAGGTTCCGTGAAAAGTAAAGGCCCGCCGGGCAAAGCGTCGCCCACCCAAGACCATTGACACAGATGTTAGCCGCCCCTGCGTTGACACCGATTGCCATGCGTGGGCACAGGCTGATAACCTTGGGGACATGAACAACGCCGCCCCTTACCTGCCCCAAATTCGGCTCTACCAAAACTGGTTGTCACGCACCCACGGCCTGGACTTTGCCAACTACGAGGCCTTGTGGCTGTGGTCGGTCACGGAGCTCGATGCCTTTTGGCAAAGCATGTGGGACTACCTCGATGTGCGCTCACCCACACCGCACAGCGCGGTGCTGGCCAAGAACACCATGCCCGGCGCACAGTGGTTCCCTGGTGCACAAGTGAACTACGCGCGACAGGTATTTCGCCATGTTGGGCCCGCACACGCCGCGGGCATGCCCGCCATCATTGCCAACAACGAGCGCGGTCACCGCGCGGAGCTGTCTTGGCCCGAGCTGCAACGCCAATCCGCCGCACTGGCCCTGCACCTGCAAGCGCACGGTGTGGTGCCCGGCGACCGGGTGGCCGCCTATTTGCCCAACATCGCCCAAACCATGGTGGCGTTTTTGGCCGTCGCCTCTGTCGGTGGGGTGTGGAGCGTGTGCGCCCCCGACATGGGCACCAACGCCGTGCTCGACCGCTTTGCCCAAATCACCCCAAAGGTATTGATCGGCTGCGATGGCGTCACCTACGGCGGCAAAGACCACCTGCGCATCGACGTGCTGGCGCAGCTGCGCGACGCCTTGCCCAGCGTCAGCCACACCATCGTTTGCCCCGTGCTGGGCAGCGCCGCGCCCCTGCCGGGGGCCGCCGATTGGGCCAGCATCGTGGCGCGCAACGACGATGCCGTGGCCACCTTTGAGCCCCTGTGGTTGGCGTTTGACCACCCCTTGTGGATCGTTTATTCCAGCGGCACCACCGGCATGCCCAAGCCCTTGGTGCACGACCACGGCGGCACCTTGCTCAATGGCATGGCGCACAAAACCATCATGTACGACGTGGGCTGCAGCTACGAGGCCAACTCGTGGGGCGAGCGCTTCATGTGGTACAGCTCGACCGGCTGGGTGATGTGGAACGCCCAGCTCAGCGGCTTGCTCAGCGGCACCACTTGCGTCATCTATGACGGCAACCCCGGTGGCGCCAAAGACAAGCCCGACTGGGGAGTGCTGTGGCGCTACGCGGCGCAAGAAGGGGTCACCTTTTTTGGTGCCGGTGCGGCGTATTTCAGCAATTGCATGAAGGCCGAATTGAACCTGAGCGAACACAAGGGCTTGCACCGGGTGCGCGCTTTGGGCACAACTGGATCGCCCTTGTCAGCCGAGGTGCAAAACTGGGGCACCGCGCAGTTTCACCGCGTCTACACCAACGCTGGCCTGCCTGCCAACGACGTCTGGTGGTGCAACATCTCAGGCGGTACCGACGCCGGCGCATTTGTGGGTGCCAACCGCGAACTGCCCATGGCGCCCGGCGAGATGCAATGCCGCTTGCTCGGTGTGAGCGTGCAAGCCTGGAACGAAGATGGCCAACCCGTCATCGACCAAGTCGGTGAGCTGGTGGTCACCCAACCCGTGCCCGCCATGCCACCGTTTTTTTGGGGCGACACCGACCACCAGCGTTATTTGGGCAGCTACTTTGAACACTACCCCAAAGGCCTGGGCCGCAAACCCGGTGGGGGTGACGCACCAGCCAGCGCAGGCGCCGTGTGGCGGCATGGCGACTGGATCAAGATCACCCCCGAGGGGCGCTGCATCATTTATGGCCGCAGCGACGCCACCATCAACCGCCATGGTTTGCGCATGGGCACCAGCGAGTTGTACCGCGCTGTGGAGGCCTTGCCCGAAGTGCTCGACGCTTTGGTGGTGGACTTGGAGTACTTGGGCCGCGACAGCTACATGCCCTTGTTTGTGGTGCTGCGCCCAGGCACGATGCTGGACACCCCCTTGCGCCAGCGTTTGCAAGCGGCCATCCGCACCGCACTGAGCCCACGCTTTGTGCCCGACGACATTTTTCAGGTGGCCGAAGTGCCACGCACCCTGTCGGGCAAAAAGCAAGAGTTGCCGATCAAAAAACTGTTGCTCGGCCAAACCATTGACAAGGTGCTCAACCGCGACGCCATGGCCAACCCGGCTTGTTTGGACTGGTACATCGCCTTTGCCCAGCA
>Ga0114977_10002048_pt1 | contig 13052 bp, 20 predicted proteins | sample S_130805_MF_Meta_FD_87026 | JGI IMG/M metagenome (GOLD analysis project Ga0114977, IMG submission 87026) | Freshwater microbial communities from Lake Simoncouche, Canada to study carbon cycling - S_130805_MF_MetaG | ecosystem: Environmental > Aquatic > Freshwater > Lake | place: Lake...
CTGCGGCACCGCGTGCATGAACGCAATCACGTCGAAAAAGTCTTGGGCTGTCCTGACTCTCTTATGCCGCATGCTTTTCTCCGACATAAACCGCTCGTCTTCGGACTCGTATGCTTCCATATTGTCACTGACGGCAGTAATGTGGTCCTGTATGCCAACGTACTCATCGAGACTTTTCAAGAAGATGTCGAGCAGCTCGAACAGCATCTCGCTGTAGTGCATGAAGGAGAACTCTACGATCGGTCGGTTTGTGAATTCGCCGTTCAGGTGCTCATCGAGCACTTTCTGGAACTTCGTCTTGATGTCACTGCGCAGCGTCCTCCACAGATCCACTTTGCCGGTGCTCCACGGAAAATTCACCGCCAAGTCCGACGTCCACACTTCTTTCTCAGCCGCCGGGTTCAACCTTACCCACGCCTCCCGGTACGCTCTGAGCCTGTCTTCTTGCGTCTCGAGACTCATGACCGGCGCCAGGAAGGCAAGCAGCCGTCGGACTTGGTCCGCTTCGTCAGCACGCTTCATGGCTTGGATCGAAGAATGGTTCCCCTTCCACGTCAGAGTAAAATGTTTTTAAAAAAATATCGACGCATAAACTCATTCAAATCTTCTTTCGTTTTGTACTTGTACACTTTTTTTTTGCACAAACGGCGCAGGTCAGCGCCGGGTCGAGCTCATGTTTCAATACACCTTGTAGGACGTCTTTGTACGGCTCATCGAGTAGTGGAAAGCCGGTCAGTGCCCAATGACTACACGTAGGTTCTGCATTCCTTTCGGGCAAATCACAGATGCGCGAGTATTGCACCTGTCGGTGTTTATCCCAGAATCCCTTGGACTCCGGTAGGATTACGGTGGCTTGTGTCACATCAAGCTGGTGTAAGAATGCGCTCGCAAACCCCCTCCTGCGTGCGCGTGGGTGCACCCAGAGCAGGTCGACGGCTCCGGTTTCACTTAGACAGCAGAATGCAGGCAGCGTCCATGGCGCTCGCGACTGCATGAACATTGGGTGGTGTCCCTTGTACCTGAACATGTCCTCTGTCTCTTCGAGTAGCAAACCATACAAGCGTCCAGTAGCGAAGCATTCGAATAAGACACTTGTGTTGTGTAGGAAGCCACTATTCGCGTCGTATAGTTCCCGCAGCATATGACTCAACGTCTCACCCCCGCAATCATCTGGCGAAATCTTGACAACATTGACTTGTTCCCATTTGAAGACCTCAACCTGAGACATTATGTATCTATCAAGTACAGCCCCGACTGGCATGCATCAAATGTTTTCATTTTAAAGTTTAGTGACGTGGAGCCCGTCGACTCGCTGCTGCAGTCTCTCTACCAACTCTCCGAGTCTGAGTCGTCTGTATCATTGAGCGTCCAGTCAGGTTCTTTACTAAGCGTCTTGAACAGAGCCGTCAAATTCAAGAGCCCTGGATCCTGCGTCGTCTGAGCCTTCCACAATTTCGCGCCATAGACCCATGTACTCCAGCTTGTGGCAGGCACATTTATCGTTGGAAACAAGAGGAAGTGCACATCAACGTCTGGCATCGGATGAGATTCGCGGTCCACGGCGCACGGCCAGAGCTTGTCGTCTTTGCCCCTCGGTGCAAAGCTCAGTCCGTGATCCTGCACTATTTTCTCGAACCACGGCCCGAATCTGCATGGTTCATCAGTGATGTCGTCTTCGAAGCTCGGATAGTATCGTTTAACACGCACACAGCAGCGGCAGTTGCAGCGTGGACCGCCTGCGCGGTTGTTGGCATAGTTTGTTAAGTGCTTAAGGTTGTTGATGCTGTGATCTACCCAGAACAACTTTAAAGTCAAGCGCTCGTTCTCGCGCTTCAGTTCAAGGAAGCGCGAGTCCAAGAGCACCTTGGACACCAGCGCAAGTCGGTCGACAGCAGACATATCTGTACGATGACACGTTTACAGAACACACACGTCTGAAATGTGTGAAGTTTTTAAAAAATGCTCGCGCTGAGACTCGAACTCAGAATCTTCGCTTCATAAGAGCGACACCCTGACCGATTGGGCCACGCGAGCTGTGGCTCATAATTTCATTTTTTTTCTTTGAAAACGTTCCCACCATCCCGGCGAGATCAAAAAAACTTTCTATATATGCACAATAAAAACATAGAAAGACAGAGTGCTTGCAGCAACCAACCAAAACCATTATAGTGGGCCTCGCCCGAAAATCGTCCCGTGCCTGGGGCGTTACGACAGCAACACCGTCGGTCACCGCACGAAGCCCGCGGGCGCAGCGCCAAGCGCATCAACACTAAAACGCCCGCGGGGGAAAGGCGGAACCAGGCACAAGGCACTCTGTTTTTTTGCTAGGAAAGCACAAGTTGCAAAGGATGCTGGCCACGTTCACCAGCACTATCACGTACAGACATGCATATGCGCTGTGGCCGAAGAGAACACACACGAGCAGGATGAAAATGTAAAACAGTGTCATCAGGTCCTCGTAAAACTCGTGCTCGTCCCATTTGTCGTGCGCATCTGGGCCGGTCTCCATCTCTTCTACTACTTCTGCAACACGTCACTTGACGTGATTGTTTTTTTTATGATAAAGACAGATCTGCAAATCAATTTCGTTTCACATAAAAGGGTATGAAGTCATTATCATGTACAGACAGAAGGATGTAGACTTGGAAATGACTTGCACAGGTGATGATCTGCATGAAAATTACGTGCCTGCTTCCTTCGACGAGTATCTTATGAATGTAAGAATGCATCACAAGGGTCATAGAGGAACAGAAAAATCCAAGCTACAAAGTGATTACGAAGAACTTGATGTGATTTTATTCTTTCTGCGAAACAGATATAAAGCACCCCGCTCTATCATTCAACTCGTGCTAACCCTGCCTCTTTTTTTGTGCAGATCGGCACCACCAAGGGCACCGGCGGCGACGTTTTGATCCTGGAAGAGGCCGCGTACTGCGACGAGGGCTTCTTCTACGAGACCGTCGCGCCCATCCTCAGCGTCGGCACGGCCTCCCTCGTCGCCATCAGCACCCTCACTTCCGAGATCAACTTCTACACCCGCCTCATCAAGATGCGCGACCCGTCGACCGGCCGCCCGCTCTTCACGACACGGTGCATCGAGCTCGTGTGTGAGAAGTGCAAGGAGGATGGCAAGAGCCAGGATTGTGTAAGTGCTCGTCCCCCGCTACGATGTCCCACTCCCCGACGCTCTCCTCTCTCTCGCACCCCCACCCGCATTCCAGCACACTCTCACGCACAACCTCATCCTGTGTCTTCGTCTCTGTCTCCGACTCCACGTCCGCGCAGTCCGGCGGCCCGGCCCGCCCGGCGTGCTTCTCGTCCCGGCACCGCGTGCGCTCGCTCTTCACCGCCCGCTTCGCGTGCTTGTGCTTGTCATGCATCGTGTGCGCGGCGTGGGTCTCAGGCCGCACCAATGCCCATTCTGATTCTATTTTTTTCTGTTCAGGTCCACATGCTCCACCTCGTCCCCCAGTGGCAGAGCGCCGAGCGCCACCGCAAGCTCAAGGTCATGATGCAGGACCGTCCGGACCTTATAAAATCCGAGCTCGCGGGCCTCGCGTTCGACAGCCTCCAGCAGGTCTTTCGAAAAACAGACATCGACGACCTCTTCACCGCCCGGCCGCTCGAGTTCATCAAGGACCAGGAGGTCTTCGTCGTCATCGACCCCGCCGCCGGCGGCCCGAGCTCCGACTACGCGGTCGTGAGCCTCGTCCGCCAGCGCGGCATCGTCACGGTAAGCCCCCCCCCTCACGCGATCAGATACCCCTGCTTGCACTTCACCACAAACTCGGGCACCGGCTGCGACGAGCAGAAGAAGACCGTCACGTACTCCTGGCGCAGGTCCAGGAAGAAGCGCGCCAGCTTCGCGTTGTCCTGGTCGAGCTTCATCAGCTTCGCTTTCAGCGTCCGGTCGATGTTCAGCAGCAGGAAGAAGATGCCCACCTTGTGCGCATGCACCGCCACGCGCGTGTAACTCCGCAGCTTCTCGAGCGCCTCGCACGCTTCGTCCCGAAAGAACTCGTCCTTCAGAAACGCGAGACTCTCCTCGATGCACGCGTCCAGATACTTGTCGTTGATCGGGGCGATGATCCTGTCTATGATGTCTGTGTTCTGACTTTGCATGGTGTGTGTTGCGCAGGTCATAGGCATCGACACGCTCTCGGGATGTAAAGGTAAAAATGCATATTCTTTTATTTTCACTCCAAACTGCAAAAACTGACGCGCGTGTTTGTGCAGAACCAAGCAAGCAGTTCGCCCTCGTCGAGCGGCACATCAAGCGCATCGGCGCGGTGCACGAGCTCAGGTTCTCCCCGGTCATCATCATGTGCGAGCGCAACCTCGGCTTCGAGGCCGAGCACCACGAGCGCGCCCTGCGCAACATCCCGCAAGTGCGCCACCGCATCGACCACGCCGCCAAGCGCTACGGCGTGCTGACCACCGAGGAGATCAAGCACGGCATGTGCACGCTCACAAACACCATGCTCCGCGAGCAGCGCATCAACGTATTAAAACCCCTCCTCTCAGAGGACCCCGACGGCAACGCCCGCCGCCTACACGAGCAGCTCACGGTCTACTCCCTCCAGTTCAAAGAAGCACAGAACGTCTTTGGCAAGACGCGCGCAGCCCTCAGCGGAAAGGTCGGCGGCATGAAGGACGACGTCGTCATCGCGATGCAGCTCGGTATCTACTACTCGGCGGAGCCGCATATGTATAAGTAGTTTATTAAACGTAAACTTTATAAACAATCCACTTGTCACCAAGCAGTATGAGCTCGAAGGGCTCAAGCAAAGCCTTCAATATCGACTCCTCGTGTTCGTCTGGCAGGTCATCTTCGCGGAAGGCGATATAGCATATCGCATTTCCGACCGGGAGCGCAAGCACTACAAAAACTGTCAGATAGACAAAGATATGTGAAAGCATTCTTTCCAGAGATGTCAACCACATCAGCCTTCGTATATATAAAACTCACGGTTTCAGCGCTTCACAGAAAGACCCAGTCCGCGTCCTCCGCGACAGAGTTCTTCTTTTTGGAGCCCGACACGCTTGGTTTCTCTGCAGCAGTAGGCTTCGGCGCGCTGTACTCTTCAAAGTGCATCGCGCTGTACACGGAATACGCCGGGAGTCTTGTGAGCATGGCAATCGGTCCAAATTCATGCAAATTTGCAACATTTTTTTTTCCTTTAAAAAAAATACACGTGGAATTTCATTTGCTTTGCTGCACCAAATGAACGACGCGGACAAGGACGCCCTCCCCCCGCTCGCCGAGCTCTTCCTGCACATCGTCCTCTTCGTCCTCCCGCGCGACACCTTCGACTGCGACCGCAGCGCCATGCTGCGCCTCTGCCGCGTCCGCAAGAACCTCGTCGAGCAGATGCACCAGTGCAGCGGCGCCTTCAGCCTCGACCTGCACATGTCCGCCAAGCACATCGTCATGATGTCCCCGTATCCGCGCTGCCACCTGGCGTACTTCGACAGGGCGCACTTCGAGGCCATCAAGAGCATCGCCGCTCGGTTCCAGAGCGTCGACGGACTCCGCATCGACCTACAGCAGCTGCCCGTCGGCTGCAACTTTATCTGCACGGCGCAGATTCTCGACGTCGTCTTCCACTGTCTGAAAGTGGGAAAAGCCAAACTGCTCTCCATCCTCAACGCCGTCTTCGAGGCCGAAATGTTCACGCAGGGCATGCGCAGTCTCCCCGCGCACACCAAAGACCAAATTTTGTGCATGAACTTGACGAATTGCGGCCTGGACATCGATTCCAGCTTTCTCCGTGAGCTCGCAAGCATGCGCAACATCGTACACCTGAGACTCGACGGCAACAAGTTCCACCTCGCGCATTCGGGGTTTCCGTCCTTCAGTGAAAAACTCGAGAGCTTGTCCGTCGCAAACTGCGCTGGAGTCCGCCCAACGATGCTTAAAAACGTCGGCAAAACACTCCGCACGCTCGGGTGGAGCGACAACGTGATCACAGACGAAGACAAGCCTGCGTTCTTCGAGTGGCTCAAGGACTCCAAGGTCCAAAACCTCGAGATCGACAACTGTGGATTCGCCTTAGCCGACAGCGTGGACTTCCAGGCGGCATTAAAGCGCATGCCCGCTCTGCGCAGCCTCAGTATGGCGGGCAATTACATCTTCCAGGACGACGTCTTCTGGTGGATATACGACTTCTGGAGAAACGGGCGCTTGCAGTCGAACTTCTTCAGCGTGCACATCTCCAACATGCACATCTGCTACCCCGATTCTGGCATTCCATTCATCATGTCCACCGCGCGGTTCGGCTACGTTGAAATTTCAAACTGGGATTAAAAAAACCATTTGCGCCTTTGCAAGCCTGTCTCTCCCGCATACTGCAAATGCTGCGCCCTCTGCGTCTACCACGCGCTGCAGGCTCCCGCGGCCTGCTCAGCGCCGCAACCATCCGCCTCGCCGAGGCCTCCGGGGCCTACTCGAGCGCACAGCTCGCCTACATGCGCGCCAGCAGCGCCAGCATCGACGCCCGCGACGTCGCGTGGCACAGGGCCATCACGCAGCTCGTGAACGTGAGCGCCAGCGAGCGCGAGTTCAACAACCATATCATGCATGCGCTAGACTACGACAAGAGCTCCAAGTGACAGGCTTTTCATTGTACATTTAATAAAAACCATACATAATCAGCGGCACCAACGACAACGGCACACTAAACGTTATCTCTGTCTTTGAGAGCAGTAGCTGGTCGACCCAGGGGTCTGGCTGGCCCGTCCACGTTTCGGGAGCTCCGCAAAACGGCTCGTGTTGCAGGACACTATCATTCGCAAAACCCAGCAAACGCGGACGCTCGTGCCACTCGAGCATTCCTTCGTATCTTCTGGTATAGTATCTGTCCTGTGACAACTCCTCATGCAGCACCATGGCGCTTGCCCACGGGTCCTGTGCATAGTCCCTCTCCTCGAACATGTTCTTGCTCGTTCCTCTTCACAAACCAAATCAAATTTTGGCGCCCAAATTTATGGAAAAAAATAAACAGAAAAAAAAACCCAAAAAAACTGAGCTCAAAAAAATTAATAAAAAAAAACTTAGCTCAAGGAGACTCCAAGGCGAAAAAATCCGAAACATTTCGATTTTAAAAAACTAAAATAAAAAAAAAGCAAATTTGGAAAGGTTTGCAAACCACACCAAACATGAACGGAGTGGAGAGGCTCGCGGTCGTGTCCAAGGTCCTCTTCGACACGCGGCTCCTCGAGCTCAGGCGCGAAAACGAGGCGCTCAAGCTCAAGCTGTTCTGGAAAGAACACAACCCCGCCCATCTGAAAGCAGCTATGTCTGCCGCAAACCAGGCAGAGGGTGGCCCTGCGTGCTCGTGTTTGGCGTGTGTCGTCAGTGGCAGGGGCGAGAGCGAGCCCGGCGAAGCTGCCGAGAAGAAGCCGTGCACGTTCAAGCCATGGTTCGAGCAGCTGCTTCGAGAACACGACATGAGCGTCGGTCATGTCGTGGATGTGCCCAGGGTCGACGGCAGTGTCGTCGATTCAGACAACAACGTGTTCGACGACGACCAGCATTTCACCAATTTCGCCGGAGCGGATTGGAAATGGTGGTCTTACGGATCCAAGTTGTGGAAGGCAACTTCCGTCCGCGACCCGGAGCTCGCGAAACTCGAGCGTCTCTTTCACACCCTCAACACGCTCGGTGAAACACGCTCCGTGAAACTGTCTGAGTTGTGAATCTTTAATAAAAAACGGGAAATAAGAAACACATTTTCCTCATTACGAGAACAGTCTGTTCTTGCACAACACATGATCAGCCCTCCGAAAACCGAGAAAATGCCCCTTTGCAAGAAGATATGCAGGCCCAAGAAATGGCGTGAAGAGATCAACAACATCAAGCAGCCGTGCTGGTGTGGAGAGGAGTGGTCCGACAATCACGAAGACGCAAATCACGGGCCTGTTTTGGTGCCAATCAGCGAGTGAACCTCAAAGCTCCCACTGCGCCTCATACGACGCCACGATCGCCGACTGAAAACCAGAAACGTCGATCTCCCACATCGCCTCATGATACGACGCGATGATCAGCGACCAGATTCCAGGTACCACATGCAGCCCGATCGGGTGCCACCGCTCCCACAGCTCCTTCCTCTCGTTCGTGATCACATACACGCCCAGCGTCACACACGCACACGCCATGTTCGCGAGAAAGGTCCACATGCCCGGGCTCCGCAGCATCTGGATCCACCCGTACACAAAGAGCGCATGCGCAAACGCGTGCTCGACCTTCGCCATCCCGCACTCGTGCTCATAGTTCCGGTGGTACCACAGCGACATCACACAGACAACGCCCTGCAGCACCACGATCTCAACCATGACAGGCTCCCTCTGCAGCGCCACGCACACGCCCGGCACTAGTGCCAAATGCGTGTACATCTGCGGGTCCGACCACGCCCGCTTGCGCTGTGTTTCTGTGCACATGTCGGTGCTTTTCGTGAATCGATTAAACACGAGCAAACCAACTCGAAAAAATACACGTGGAGTTTTTTTTTCGTCAAGGAGCGTGGCATGTCTTAAGGTCCGTTTCTCCCCGGTACTTTCTCTCTCTCTCTCTCTCTCTGTTGCTTCATTTTCTGTCGCTCGGCCTTGCCCTGGCCTATTGCGAAATCCTCAGGACCCCCTGCTTCATAGTACGCCGTCACAACCACCTGTGTCTCAGACTTCGATCCCCGCGTAGCGATCACACAAAGACCGTTGTAGCAGTATTTGTACCTCGAGTCGTCATGGTTGGTGCGGTCCCCCTTCCGCATGCACTCCTCGACGTGCTTCCATTTGATCGCGCGCTCGGCGCAGCGCACATGGCTGTGCTGCGACGAGCATGGCGCATTGGACTTGACGCACGCCGTTACGTCGGCGTACTTCGGCTGCGCTGCGGCGATCTTTTTGTCCCACACCGCGGCACACAGCCAATCTTCGTCGCTCATCACGCCAAGAATTGCTGTCCTAAATATCGGATTTTTGAATTTTTTTATCGAAACAAACAATACACGTGGAGTAGTCCAACTTCAAATTTCAAAAAGTTTTTATGACACATCAACAATTTCACCAAGATTCGGTGTCTATTCCAGGGTAATCATTCGTGCGCATACTATAAAACACATGCCGCCTTTCTTATCATTATGGACGAAGACGAGTGGGACGTGGAGAAGCCTTTTCAGTCGCCCCTCCACAATTTGACGCTCGCGAAAAACCGATGTGTCGAGCTCATCGACACCATCAGGGAGGAGATGAAGAATAAAGCGCATCGCAAAGAGTTTATGCTCAAAATGTTGGAGCTAGCAGATGCGAACTTCACCAGAATCACCGACGCACGCCTTAGCGCACGTTTCCAAGGTGTAACTGATCATGACATCCATGCCTTGCTGGGTGATCTGCCCCGAGATGCTCTTCGTGTGGTTCAAGAACTCGAAAGGATTGTCTGAAACTGATTATCCATTTTCTTGTTTTTAATGTTTTTACATAAACAACCAACACAAATTTCAGCGCTCCTCCACGAGCATCCTGTTGTCGTTGCGCTCGTACTTGCTCCCGAGCACGAGCGTCAGCGGCTGCCCGTCGAAGAACACCAGCCCGACCTCCGCCGCCGCGTGCCGCGCCTCCTTCTTCGTCTCCCGGCTCTCGCACCACGCGAGCTCGATGCTGTCCGCCCTCGCCGGCGTCAGCACCACGCGCACCTGGAACCGCCCGTCCACCACCCGGTCCTGGTACTGCACCCGCCAGCCGACTTTGTCCGCCACCGTCTTCAGGTTCTGCATGCTCGAGGCGTACCGCGGCGACGCCGGCATTCTGCGTGCACTTCAGGCAATAATCATAAGGCGAAACTGTATTTTCTAGGCACGCACAAGAGTCATTATTTACATATAAAAGATATACGCCCGGATTGTATGGCTGATATAAATAGTACGAAACAAAACATCATAGCAAATTTAAATGCTATTATAAATTATAATTACAATTCTGAGTCGTTTGCTATTTTGAAGGATGCCTTGAGGGAACTATTGAGCCAATTAGAGGATGCAATGAAGACGAAAGAAGGCATACAGCTTTGGCAGTTCAAACTCGAACATGATTTGTCAAAATTGGGTGAACCACAGTACACTGGAGGAGACCCCTATAGTGGAGGATTTCCGGAATTGGTACAGACTCCAGAGAACATCATGCGCAAGTTTGTGCATACAAAAATCGAATTATGCAAACAAGATGCTGCACGGATACGTAGTATGAGGGATGACGAGGAGCGCAAGTTGATGCCTACCATTGCCGGGACTGAAACACGTGTGCGCGCGTTTCTTGCGCCGATTGAGGCATTGAAAACGTGGAAGGAAACCTCTGGACTGGAGGAGAAATACAGTGGTAAGCGCCTTTTGGCGTATGCTAATAGTGTTGTTGAGTTGTCTAAACCAGCTTTTTATTATCTGCGTGGTATGGGACCTAGACCAACGACTCCGCAAGTGCGAACCATCATAGAGGAACTTGAGGAATCCGCTAATTTCACGAACGATGAAAGGTGTATACAAGAGGTGAGTGATATTGATCGCCATAGTTGGATGGTGCAAGTGCTTGCATGTGTTCCCCTCTTGAAAGCTTACGTTGATTATGTAGATCACACAGCGAGCTCCACTCTGCCATGGCGTGAAGCGTGGACGCCTCAATATCCAACATATGTACCCACCCCTGCATCCACATTACGTGAATCTGAATACCCGCGGAATTCACCTCATCACCCAAGTCAAACGGCTTACGTTGCTTACACAGATCCCGAGCAAAGTCAGAGTCTACCGTGGAAAAATGGTCTGACGCGAATGCAAACAGCAGAGGAGAGGACTGGTAAACATCGATTGCCCCCACAAGCACACATACAGACACTCTTACTTCGAATGCAGAAGTTGCTTTCGTGATGTTGACTATAGTATAGAGTGAATTTATTGACTCTCTTCAAGATGTGCTAGTAAAACGTGCATGTGTTTTCAGTCTTTATATATAAGCGGAAGGACTCTTACAACACTTGCGTTTTCTATTAATATATTCAACTTTATATAAAGGATTTGGGGTTTGTCTGTATATTACTATGGAATGTCCTATTTACCTTACGGATACCAAGTGTTCTTTTGAAGACTGTATCGACAACGTAATCCAGGATATTGAGAAGCAGATATCGGACAAATACGACATATCTTTGAATGCCTTCGATGATCTCATGACACAGGATGTGTGCTTCATTTGCAACGTCAACAAAAAGACTACGCCTGGTCGCTTCAATTGTCCCGCGTGTCAGTTCAGGTACTTGATGGAGGAGGACATTGATACCATCAAGAAGGAATTTCCGAAGTACAAGCCTTACTTTCTCCTTTCGAAAAACTTCAAGTGTCCTTGCATTCGCAAGAAATTTATCATCACGGACTGAAACAGTGTTTGTGTATTCTGTCAAGATCGATGTTTAGGTTTACCTAATAAATTTTGTTTGGTAGTTTCAATCATATGACCACACACCACACTTACTTTTTCTCCTGCAATTTCTGACTCTCATTGAAGTACTGGTTCGGGTGCTGCACGCCCCCCTGCGCAAACGCCTCCGCGTGCCGCGCCTCGTACGCCATCGTGCACGCCACCTGGTAGTGCCCCTGCTCTGCTTTCTCCAGCACGTTCTTCACAGCGTCCCTCGTCAGACACATCCCGCGCAGGGCATGTTCTAGATCAGCCGGCCTGTACGTCTTGTACGGACATCCCGTCGTGTGCGACGTGTCTGGCGACGCGTGGATCACCTGCTGGCAACAGAACGGCTTGTACTTGATGCGCGAGCCCTCCTGCCCGTACTGGTGCCTGAAGTTGTAGCTGTACTGCTTCTCAAACGTGTCCGCGCTCATGCCGCCCTTCATGAACTCCGCCCTCCACAGAAAAAGCACCTCGTCCAGCGGAACCCCGATCGCCTTGAAAAACAGGTTCAGCTGCATCCGCGCGTGGTACTTGTGCCGGTACCCCTCCCGCAGCTTCTTGTACGACTCCCGCATGCACAGCGGGGCGGAGGCTTCCATGGCACCGGGCACCTGCTCCAGCCGCACGCACCCGCCCCCCACAAACTTGGGCGACGCGTACGCGTCCGGCAGGCTCATGAGCAGCGGCCCGAGCCTCTCCCGCTCCTGGTACACCGTCTCGTAGAAGTCCTCCTGCATCTTCCTCAGCTTCAGCGACAGCCGCCCGCAGAACGAGACCGAGGCGATCGCGTCCAGGTCCCGCGACAGCACGTACGCTTTCCCGCCCTCCAGAAACACCTGCCTGCCCCGCACAAGCGCGGGAACCTCCTCAAATCGCACCCTGTAAATGTGCGTCCACGGCTCCTTGCACTTGTAAAAGTGCTCCGCGTTCGCGTTCGAGTACGAGTTCTCGCTCAGGTTCATGTTCCGCCCGCCAAACACGGTCATCAGCTCCCTCTGCATCCCTTCGTACTCCTCCTTCGAGATCGCATTCCACTCGGCGCCTCGCAGCATGCACATCGTCCCCGTCCGCCCTTCGAGGCTCAGACCGTTGAAGCGGTGCTTGAAGAGCCGGTCCTCCTGCTGCACAAACCATTTCTGCAGGTCCTTCGTGCGCGAGTACGCCACGCACAGGATCGAGTGCGAAAACTGGTCCTTCAGGCGGTCCTCGGCAAGCTGCGCCTCGTCCCGGTCGCGCTCGGGCAGGTACTGCCGCAGCAGCTTGTCGATCGTCGCCTTCGTCTCGTCGCGCTTCAGGCCCGTGGCATATGCTCTGTTGATGCCGTCCAGCACCCTCTTGCGGTCGAGTGCATACTGCTCGAAGGTGTCCAGGGAGATTTCTTGTCCTGGCTGTGGCGTGTGATCGTACAGGTCCAGCGTCTTCACCACGCACCGCCGCTTCCCGCCCCCTCCGAACGTCGGGGTGCACATTCCCAAACCGGAGCAAATCAAAAAGGCGCGAAACTATTTCCAAAAAAAATTTAAAATGCATTCCGAAAAAAAAACCTAAAATTGCATTTCAAAAAAAAAAATCGAAAATTGCATTACAAAAAAAATTCAAAA
>Ga0114977_10002050_pt1 | contig 13042 bp, 9 predicted proteins | sample S_130805_MF_Meta_FD_87026 | JGI IMG/M metagenome (GOLD analysis project Ga0114977, IMG submission 87026) | Freshwater microbial communities from Lake Simoncouche, Canada to study carbon cycling - S_130805_MF_MetaG | ecosystem: Environmental > Aquatic > Freshwater > Lake | place: Lake...
CCTGCAACCAAATAGGTTGTTCCTTACCTTGAAAAATAAGATGCAGCTTTTTTGGAGGGATGTTTATTGGAATGCCAAAGGGAACCAAATCATTTGCGGTCACCCGGTAAATCCCTTCTGAATCACCGATAAGTTTTATATAATCCTGATTCGGGGAATACCATTCATTTCCATATTGAATTACCTGCGCCTCAATTAGGTTGGGTAGCAAATTCAGAAGAATAAGCGCAAATGGAATATAATAGCTAATGCGGAGCATTGCCCGAATTTACTAAAAGCCTGCCAACAGAGAAGCAGGTTTATTTGGAAAACAAAGACTTATCCCAGGTAAATTTTAAAGAAAATAAATGAGAATATAGTACCTGAGAAAAATTGCCAACATTGGTTAATGCATAATCTATCTGGAATGATTTAATTGCAAATCCGGCTCCTACAGTTGGGAATACTGTCCAAACTGATTTCAAGTCATCTTGAACAGTTTTTTGCAGATTACTGAAACCGCCTCTAAGGAAAGCAAGTTTTTTAAATCCAACTTCCAGACCCATTGTAGGATCAATACTAACCGGACCCAAATTGGCCAGAACATTTCGTTTCCCGTCAAAACCAATGTTCAAATCCACAGACGCCAGTAAGTTAAATTTCTTTTCGGGCCAGAAAAGGTATCCTGCTCCACCCCTCATAGAAGGAAGAGTTATTTCCAAAGAATTTACCGGAATTACATTGCCTGTAGCAAGAAAGGCATCTTGAAAAGTAGAAGTATTATAACTCCATGCATTAAAAGTGGAGGTTATATCTTTAATGGTCAGGCCCATTTTCAATCGCTTATAATCATATTGAAAACCGGCATCTAACCCAAATCCCCAGGCATTCGCAAAAGTACCTACATTACGGTAAATGATTTTTGCATTGGCACCAAAACGCACATTTTTTAAAAAGGGTAAAGGCCTTGCATAACTGAAAATTGCAGCAAAATCAGACACTGAGAATTTCGTGATATTGTCATAATTGATATTTCCATTACCATCAATAAGATTCAAAGTGTTGGCAATATCATCCACGCCAAGGCGGATTAAACTGATTCCTATCCTTGCATCATCCTGAACAGGCATTGTAAAAGCGGCATAATCGTACTTGGCAATGCCTGCGAAATATTCGCTATGCATAAGTGCAAATTCTGGTGTTTCTGGGGCGGAAAGCAATCCGGCAGGATTCCAGTATCCGGCAGTTACATCCTTTACAATTCCTGTAACGGAATTTCCCATGGCTGCTGCTCGGGCACCAACCCCTATTTTTAAAAATTCATTACTGTATTTTGGGGCAGATACTTGAGAAAACCCTCTGGAAAACAGAGAAATCGTTAGTATCAGCCAAAGAATCGGGTGGTATGGACGCATGCTGGATTTCACCAAAAATGGTGGGTATGTAGCTTCCATGCAAGATAAAAATTTTTACCCCAAAGAAGGAACGGATTCAAGGCCTAAAATAAAATCCTTTTCAATTAAAACATCACATTTAGAAAGCAGCTCTTCAAATTGAGTTTGTGTAAATGCTGAAAAAGGGCTTAAACCAACTCTAATGCAGGTTTTTTCCATAGCTGTCCGGAATCCTTCCATTGCCCCATATTGGAAAAGGTACTTATTCATTAGAAAAGAATTTAGATAATGTTCAAACTTTTGGCCCACCGGTACTCCTTTTTGCTCAATTAACTCTCGGAGTTCAGGGGTATTAACCATACCAATTTGGGTGTAATAATTTTCAGCAATCTGAGGCTTATTTAGAACAATCATTCTGTCAAGTGCTAATTCAAGCCATAAATGGGATAAAAAGAAGGTTCTGTGTTTTCCGGGGCCGAGACTTTTTCGAAAAATTTCATTTAGTTGTATCGTTTTTTCATTAAAGTATTCTGAACTATGCCAGGCTTTATCTGTTTGAAAATGAGCAATTAAACCAGAAATAAAATCCTTTTCGTTTTCTGTTGTAGTTTCCGGATGTTGAATTTTTTTTAACTCATTAGATCCTTTTCCTGAGAATATCCCAATCCAATCCGGGCTGGAAACCCCTGCATGATAGAAGGGTGCTTCCAGTTTACTCGCCAGATAAAAATGGGAAAGAAAATTCACAAGGGTGAAAATAAGACTTACCTAGGCACTTTTTACCAGCAAATCTGCTTTTTATCTGGAATTTTTGTTTTTGTGCGTGTCAGTTGACAAGGGTTTTCTTAGTTTAGCATAACATTAAGTTAATGTTGGCTAAACCTAATCAAGGAGATCTGTTGAATGAGTGATCAAGTTCAGAAAGGACATCCCAAAGGGCTGTACCTCTTGTATTTCACTGAAATGTGGGAACGTTTCAGTTATTATGGCATGCGAGCCATTTTTACCCTGTACATGGTTAATGCTTTGTTGTTTGACAAAGCGTTTGCTTCCAAAATCTACGGTAGTTATACCGGATTGGTTTATCTGACCCCTCTTTTGGGTGGTTATGTGGCCGACAGGTATTGGGGTAACCGGAAGTCCATCATTTTTGGTGGTATCCTCATGGCTATCGGCCAGTTTTTTATGTTTTTGAGTGGTTCCAATTATGATGCAACTACAGGCACAACCTTTATGTACATCGGTCTTGGATTCCTCATTTTTGGAAATGGTTTTTTCAAACCAAATATTTCCACAATGGTTGGTCAGCTTTATCCTGAGGGAGATAGAAGAGTTGATTCGGCCTTTACTATTTTTTATCAGGGAATTAACCTAGGAGCATTGCTCGCACCAATTGTTTGCGGCTCTTTGGGTGAACAATATGATGCAAATGGTAGCATCCAACCTGCAGCCTTTAAATATGGCTTTTTAGCTGCTTGTATTGGTATGATTATCAGTTTGATTGCATTTATTATCCTTAAAAATAAATTCATTATACGCCCTGATGGCAGTGCGGTAGGCTTGGCTCCGGTGAAAACACCTGAAGAAAAAGCAGGCGCTAAAATCAATATCACCAAAGTAATGATTGGACTGGCAACCATACTTGGATTGTACTTTCTGTTCAACCAGATTCTCGGTATGGATGAAATTGCAGGAGTGATTTTTTCATGCTGTATTGTTCTACCTGCATTGATTATCACTGATGGCTCTTTAACAAAACAAGAAAAAGACAGGATTTGGGTAATATTTATAATTGCCTTCTTCGTGATTTTCTTTTGGTCAGCATTTGAACAGGCGGGTGCTTCTTTAACCTTCTTTGCTCAAGAACAAACGGATCGAAATATTTTTGGCTGGAACATGCCGGCATCTCTGTTTCAGATTTTTAATGCTGCATTTATTGTTTTACTCGCTCCAGTTGCCGTTTCCATTTGGGGATATTTAGGTAAAAAAGGAAAAGAACCTTCTTCTCCGCTTAAACAATCCATGGGACTTCTGTTCCTTGCTTTGGGATATTTATTTATTGCCTGGGGCGTAAGTGGAGTTGAACCTTGGCAAAAAGTGAGCATGGTTTGGCTCGTTGGTCTGTATCTAATTCATACCATTGGGGAACTTTGTCTTTCTCCAATCGGATTATCTATGGTTGTAAAACTGGCACCTGCTCGTTTTGTTTCCCTGCTGATGGGCGTTTGGTTTATGTCAACTGCTACTGCAAATAAATTTGCAGGTGAGCTTTCAGCATTATATCCGGAAGAAGTAAAAATCGAAAAGCAGGTAAGTATTTCACCGGCTCAGTTACAATTGCTTAGCAGTTCGTTAATTCCTAATGAAGTGCTAACTGGAGAACCAAAAGGAGTATATGCTCTTCCTGTTGTAAATCTAGAATCAACAGATAAATCAATCAGCACACTTGCGCCAGCAGGAGATAGCAGGTTGGAAGTTTCAAGATATCATCTGAAATTAATTAAAGGCGCAAACGGAAAATTTGTTTCCGGAGCGGTTACCGCTGACGGTCAGTTTTTAGTGGCTAACCGTGATAATGAAGTGGTAGATATATGGAATCTTAAACCGGAAAAACCAACTTTCCTGGGAATGAAGGTTGAAAATCTATACGATTTCTTCATGATCTTTTTCTGGATGGCAGGTGTGGCAGCTGTCTTGTTATTCAGCATTCACCGTTGGTTAAAGAAAATGATGCACGGAAAAGGATAATTCCCTTTTTGAAACTTAATCTAAAAGGCTGTCAGAAATGGCAGCCTTTATTTTTTCTTCAGGAAACAAGCTTTTAATACCAGTTTGCTTCCTTCAACTTTACATTCAATATGATCAGGATCCTCTGTGAGTCTAATATTTTTTATTACCATCCCTTTTTTAAGGGTTAGTGGCGAACCTTTAACATCCAGGGTTTTAGTAAGAACCACTGAGTCTCCTTCAACCAAAAGATTTCCATTGCTGTCTTTTACTTCCATTTTCTTAAAAAGGCAAATTAAGGAGTTATATATCCAAAAAAATCAAATTAAATTTTTGTTTTAGTATAAGTTTTCGAAATAAAAAAAGCTGCCTTAAGAGACAGCTTTTCATTAGAATTATATTTTTCAATCCATTATATATGGATATCCTGGCTCAGCATATACATCCTGATAAAGAGCAGCTGCATCTGGATAAGGGGAATTTTCTGCAAAATCCACACTCTCCTGAACCTGAGCTTTTACCCTTTCATCAATTTGATCCAGTTCTGCATCGGTACACAGATTATTAGACATCATATATGCCTGAAGTCTAGCGATTGGATCTTGTTCCTTCATCTCCTCAACTTCCTCCTTTGAACGGTATTTGCCTGGATCCGAAATTGAATGACCTTGATAGCGATAGGTTTTTAATTCAAGAAATACCGGACCTTTTCCACTACGGATGTGTTCCGCTGCTTTAGACATTTCTTCATGCACGGCCATAACATCCATTCCATCCACCTGCCAGGAAGGCATGTCATAAGATGCACCAAGTTTATAGATATCTGTAACGTTGGAAGTTCTTTCAACAGAAGTTCCCATCGCATAATTATTGTTTTCACAGGCAAAAATCACCGGCAATTTCCAAGTCATTGCTATGTTAAATGCTTCATGCAAAGCGCCCTGACGAACAGCGCCATCACCCATCAGGCAAACACACAATTTATCTTCGCCCCGATATTTGATGGCAAATCCTACACCTGCACCTAATGGAATTTGAGCACCAACAATACCATGTCCGCCAAGGAAATTATGCTCGTTTGAAAACATATGCATAGATCCACCTTTTCCTTTGGAGCATCCGGTAGCTTTACCAAACAATTCTGCCATTACAGCATTTGGATGTATGCCCCTAACCATAGCGTTCCCGTGATCGCGGTAGGCAGTTATGATGTAATCATCTTTGCGGATTGCAGATTCCATTCCTGAAGAAATAGCTTCCTGACCTATATATAGGTGTAAAAAGCCATTAATTTTCTGCTGACCATATAATTGTTTACAACGCTCTTCGAATTTGCGCTGCAATAACATTTCTTCATACCAGTGAAGGCATTGCTCTTTGGTATATTTACCTGATATTTCCTGGGTAGCTTTCTTGGCCATATCTTTAAAACGCTTCGAAATTAGTTAAAAACAAGCCGAACTTGTACCTCGAATCTTTGTCTTTATTCGCTTTTCGGAATCTTGAACCTTGCATGCTTGCTTTTAGTCCGGGAGTAAATGCTTTTTTCGGTGAAAATGGAGCCGGAAAAACGAATTTATTAGAAGCTATTCATTATTTATCTACAACTAGAGGATTTTATGGCCCCAGAGATCAGGAATCACTTCAGTTTGGAGAATATGGCTTTAGTGTAACAGGAAAATTTATTGACGGTCCGGAGAAAAAACAAGTCTTAGTAAAATGCTCCTATGCAACCGGAAAAGGAAAACGTGTTCTGCTTGATGAGGTTCCCCTTAATAGACTTAGCGAACATATTGGTAGGTTTCCAGTCGTAACCTTTTTACCAGATGACATTGCTTTAATCCGGGAAGGAAATTCCGGATTCAGGAAATGGCTGGATTTATTGTTGTGTCAACTATATGAATCTTATTTAAAAACCCTAATTCAATATGAAAATGCACTCGAAAAAAGAAACCGCCTGCTGAAAATTGCAAATGAAGGAAAAAAAGTTGAGCCTGCTGAATTTGAACCTTATTCCTGGATCCTTGCAACTGAGGGTATTAAAATTCAAAAAACAAGATTAGATTTTTTATCAGCCTTTCAGAATGATTTTCGGGAAGGATATCGAGAGTTAAGCAACAATGCAGAACAACCTGAAATTGAATATATTCCGAATCTGGCAATTGAAAATGAAGGAGATAGGTTCAAAAAAATTTCTTCCTTGCTACCCAAAGAAGTTGCAGCTGGCAGATCTCTTTCTGGTGAGCACAGAGATGAATTCAATTTTATTTTAGCTGGAAAAGAAGTTAAAAAATTTGCTTCTCAAGGTCAGGAAAAAACCTATGTTCTGGCTTTGAAGCTTGCAACAGTAGATTATTTTAAAAATAAAAACGGAACCTATCCTTTATTTCTCTTGGATGATTTATTCGATCGCCTCGATCCTAACAGGAGCAAGGCTCTTGCAGATTGGATTTCAGATCGTATAGAATTACAAGCTTTCCTTACCCACACTGAGTCAACTATGTTAAATCAGGTGTTTTTTGATACTAAAATCAAAAAAGAGGTGAAGTACTTTCATGTTCTTAGAGGCAATATTGCAGATTCTGGGTATATTGAAAAATGAACGAAGAGGAGCAAACACTTGGTGAAGCCCTGAAAGGTATGTTTCAGAAAAATGGCCTTTCAGGGGAAGTTGCTATTTATGAAGTCATTGAAAATTGGGAAGCCTTGGTTGGTAAAAATGTGGCAGCACAAACCGAAAGAGTTTGGTTCAAATCCGGAATTCTATTTATTAAAGTTCCATTGCCAGTATGGCGGCAACAATTATATCTTAATCGAATGAAAATCAAATCCTTAGTAAATGAAAAAGTTGGTTTTGAGGCTGTTAGTCAGGTTAAAATAGTTTAATACAAGGATAGAGTGGAATAATGATTTGTATTTTGGTTTTTACGGAATGCAATCTTTTTTGAAAATCGAATAGTCTTTTTTTCGACGAGTTTTTTTTTAGTTAAAAATTCCTTCTATTTTTACCACAAGTAAAAACTGAATTCACTTTTTAAAAGTTAAAGTTGCTTATGAAAACAAAACTGAAAGAATTGGCTGGTCTGGGCTGTTTATGCCTTTTCCTCGCCGTCGGAACCCAAAGTTTCGGCCAGTCTAAGGTTGAAAAACCAAAGACTCTTCTACCTGTAAGCCAAAGACCTGCTGTTGTAGCTTCTTCTGAAGAAACTACAATACATCCTTTGGCAAAAACCATCCAACCACAGTCTATTACTGCTGGTTCTGTTGCAGAAAAATCAACTGCTATTTCTCAAACAGAGAATGAAAGTGTTGAAATTTCTCTGACTCCTGTGATTGACCCTGAAGTGCTCAAAGAAGCAGAAATTATCAGGCAGAATAATCTTGCAATTGAAAGAAGTAAAAAATAATTCCTGAAATCATGAAAAAGATATTACTTTCTCTCATAGCATTTCTGAGTGTTGCTTCTTTGGCAACTGCACAGATTAATTACTCCAATTCCAATTTTTCAAATAACTCCGGAACATATACCGATTTAGGTACCAATGGTTCGGCAGTTTCTTTTAATGGGTATGATGATTCAACATCTGCTCCTGTTCCAATTGGATTTACATTCTCATTTAATGGAACCAATTATGATTCTATAAGAATTAATACCAACGGTTTTATAAAATTTGGTTCCGGAAGCCCTTCATCCAATTCCTTATTTTATTCAAATTCAAATAGTACCTCCAATGGTATTTTTAATAGTGGTAGTTCAAGTGATCAAAACATGATTGCCGTATTTAATCATGATTTGGAGGCTTCTACTTCGGTTACTCCTGAAATTAGAATTTATACTTCAGGCACTGCCCCTAACCGTGTTTTTACAGTACAATGGGAAGGTATGCGTGATAAGGCAGGAACAGTTGCCAGATTGACCAATTCTCTCGAAATGCAGTTAAAACTGTATGAAACCTCCTCAACCATCGAAATAATTTATGGAAGTTGGGTAGGAAACTCTCAGGTGAATAACTTCAAATCTGCAGCCGTTGGACTTAAAGGAACGTCAAATCAGAATTCGCAAATACGTGCAGTAACCAAGGGTTCTACTCAAAACTGGTCTGCATCTACCTGTATTAGCGGAAATTACACTGGTAATTCTCATAACTGGGGATATTGGACCACAAGGCCTCTTCCTGATGCTGGTCGTACGTATAAGTTTTTGGCAACTTTTGATCTGGATTGCGCTGTAAGCCAAGTTTATACATTGGGAGAAGTGCCATTAATTGGTACGCCTCATGTGGTTCGTGCACTGGTGAAAAATAATGGTACTTCAACGGTAACTAATGTACCTGTTTCTTTAAGTATTACAGGAGCAAACACTTTCTCCGATAACCAAACCATTACTTCATTAGCATCAGGCGCTTCTACAGTTGTAACCTTTGCCTCCTGGTCCCCAACAAATACAGGTTCCAGCCCTATTGAGGTTCAGGTAGCCAACACCGGTGATCCATTGAATGTAAATGATTCACTGATCATTAATACCAATATTACTGATAACCGGTATTCGTATAAATATCCAAGTGTACCTACACCTATAAATGTGGGTTATACTGGAGCTTATGGTTCTTTTGTTGCAAAATTTTCTTGTGCTGATACTATTGGTATTAATCAAGTGAAGGTTGATTTTAATTCAAGCAGTCAACCTTATCGTATTCGTATTTATGGAGATAATAATAATGACGGCATCCCTGATACCTTACGTTATGAATCTCCAAGCACATTATACACAGCAGTTGGTCAGGCTTTAATTCCTATCTGTCCTAAACATGAAATGCCAGCTGGTAACTTTTTCGTAGGGGTTGCTCAATATGGTTCTACAAATGTAGGATTTGCCTCTGCAACAGAGTCTCCAATTCGTCAAGGCAATTTTTATTACTATGGTAATACCAATCAATCAATTGGATTAAGTACCTTACCAACGTTTGACTTTTACACAGGTACTGATTTCAGACTTGCGGTAGAAGTTGAATATGAGTTAATTCCGAACACAGTTCCTAACTGTGCAGTTCCTCAAACACCTGCTGATGCTTCTTCTTGTAATGCATTTGGCGTTCAGGATTTGATCTTCACTTCTGGTGGTGGATTCCCTGATTATTTCGACGTGTATTTCGGTACTGATTTCACAAACGTTGATACTATGAATCCTGCTAATTTGGTTCAATCCGGTTGTGGAACTTCCTATACTGCCAATTTATCTGGAAATACAACCTACTATTGGAAAGTTGTTCCTGTAAATGCTGTTGGATCCCAAACTTCTTGTACCTGGTCATTTACTACTGACGGCACTTCTTATTGCACTCCAGTAAATACCAATTGTGATGAGTTTATTTCAAGAGTGAGAATGGGTACAATTGACAATGTGTCTTTCTGTGGCAACTATCAGGATTTCCATTGTTCTCTCAATACCACTCTGTATAAGGATTTCCCTTATACACTAATTGTCAACAATGGACTTGCCTATTTAGGAGATTCATGTACAGCATACTTTGACTGGAATCAAGACGGAGATTTCACAGATTCTGGAGAAGAGTATCGCTTACCAACTACTAACAGTGGATCAAGCTTTAGCCTGTCCATTACCCCTCCAAATACAGCAACTGTAGGTAATACCAGAATGAGAATTCGTTTGAATTATTATCCGGATGATCTTGCATTTGATCCTTGTGCAACGCAAAGTTTTGGCGAAACAGAAGATTATGCTATCAATGTTCAGCCTTTACCTCCTTGTACCACTCCTCCGGTTGGTGGCACAACCAATGGACCTTCAACACGGTTTATCAATCAGGCTTCGAACTACACTATTTCATCTTCAACCTATGATTTTATCCAGTGGCAGTTCTCAACCACCAGCTCCTCTGGCCCATGGTCTAATATTACTGGTGCTACAAATGCTTCTCAGCAATTGTTTTATGGAAATACCGGTACTTACTATATCAGAGCAATAGTAAGCACTCCTGGCTGCTCTTCTGATTCTTCAACTGTAGCTACAACCAATGTTGTAGAACGTAATGGCGATTCAGATGCTGATCCATATCTGGTAGGTGTTTTAGGTAACCTTTATGTAGATAATGGTTCAGTTGGTACCAACTTCCTTAATAACTATGATGAATCACTGGATATAACTCAAACCAATGGTCAGGCATCACAGGATTTGTATTATTTGCTCACAATGGGTGCCTGTCAGGATACCCTGTACATTGATATGTGTAATACCAATCCATTTGACACTTATGTTCACCTCTTGGATAATAATCTAAATTGGATAGCATCCAGTGATGATTATTGTGGTGCTGCTTCCTATATGGTGGTACCTGTAACTCCTGGAGCAAGTTATTATGTTGTAGTAGAAGGCTTTGGAACATCAACAGGTAATTATCAGTTGCGTTTATATCCTGGTGAATTGGTGCCTTCTCAAGCAAATGCAGGACCAAATGTTGCGGTATGTACCAACACTTCTGCTGTACTGAATGCAGTAGCTCCTGATTGTGGTAATGGTTCCTGGAGTCTGGTTTCCGGTTCCGGAACAATTATGTCCCCAAATAGTAACTCTACTTTGGTTACAAACATTGGACCTGGTTCTAATACCTTCCAATTTACAGTTACCAGTGGTAGCCGTTCAACTACTGATTTGGTTGATATTAATTCCGTTCCAAGACCTACAGGTTTAAGCTCAGGTACTGTAACAGCTTCAACAGCTGTTGTAAACTGGACTTGTTCTGTTGACCCTGACAGCTTCCTGGTTCGTTATCAGAAAAACTGCACAGGAACCTTCTATTATGCTTGGGTTGCTGGTAACTTAAGAACTACCACTCTTACTGGCCTCGATGCATGTACAAACTATTGTTTCCGTGTTCGTGCACAATGTACCAGTGTTGCATTACCTCCTTACAGCTCTACTTCAGGTTCTTTCACAACAACTTCTGGTGCTTCCTGTGTTGCTGTAACTCCTGTTTCAATTTCCAATGTTTCTGCATGCTCGTATATGGTAAGTTGGAATACTTGCGTAACTGCGGATAGTTTCAGAGTACGTTATAAACTAAGTAGTGCCTCTGTTTGGTCATTCTCTCCGTTTACTACTTCATCTTCTCAAACTGTAACCTTAGGCCCAGGAAACTGGACTTACAGAGTTCAGACTTGGTGTGGTGGTGTACTTGTAGCTTCAACTGCTAATGCAACTATCAATATCGGAAGCTGCCGTACTGCTGGTTCTGCTGATGCATTGGTTCAAGGCTTTATCGCTTTCCCTAACCCGGCTACAGAATTTACTACATTGAATTTCTCCAGTCTTGAAGAAGGTATGGCTACTCTTAAAGTAACTGACCTTACCGGAAGAACTATTATGGAAAATACTTCTGTAATTGTTACTGGTGAAAACAGTCTCCGTATCTCCGTAAATGGATGGGCTAAAGGCGTTTATAGCCTGAAACTTTCTTTGAATAATCAAGATTATATGACCAAATTGGTTGTAGAATAAGGATTAAAAAATCGTGTTTAAAAAATGGCGGCCTCTGGTCGCCATTTTTTTTCAGAACGAATTCGATAAAAAGCCTGTTTGAGTTTCAATGTATGATTTAGTAGTAATTGGTTCTGGAATCGGTGGTTTGACTACTGCAGCTTTGTGCGCAAAAGAAGGATTGAAGGTTTTGGTTTTGGAGGCTAACTGGTTACCTGGTGGATGTTGTTCCTCTTATCCCAGAAAAGACTTCATTTTTGATGCCGGAGCCACCACACTCATGGGTTTTGACGAAGGTCAACCATTAGATCTTTTAAATAAGGTTCTCAATCTTAAACTCGAAAAATGGAAACTTGAGTCTCCAATGGAAATTCATCTGGAGGGTAAACTGATTGTAAAAGGAAAAGACACTCATCCAGGAATTACCGAAGGAGCTGTTTTTGGAGAATTAGAAAAACAAAAAAGATTCTGGAAACTGGCTGAAAGAGTAAGTGCCTTTGCATGGAGAGCTTCTTCTAAAAACCTAAAATTTCCCCCTGCTAACCTTTGGGATTGGATAGCATTACCTTTAAATAATTCAATTGCTGACTTGCCTTTTTTGAAGTATGCTTTTTTTTCAGTTAAAGATATAATTGCCAAAACAGGTTTGTCAGGTAATCAAGCATTTTGCAGGTTTATTGATGAACAACTTATAATAACCGCCCAGAATACAGCAGAAAATACTTCCTTTTTATTTGGTGCACCTGCACTTTGTTATACTTCTTCCTCTAATTATTATTTGCCTGGTGGCATGATACGTATGACAGAAGCTATCATTGATGCTTTGAAAAATTCCGGTGGAGAAATATTACTTAGAAAAAAAGTCTCAGCAATAGTACAATCCAATGAATATTTTTCTGTGACTACAGCTGATGGAACTTCTTATAAGGCAAAAAAAGTAGTGTCAAATATCCCTTTATGGAATCTTCCGGCAATTACAGAGGGAAACATAAAAAAGTATACTCAGGCTCTGTCTGATAAGTTCACCCATTATTGGGGTGCATATACTCTGGGAATAGCTGTTAAAGACCAGTTTCCCGAAGATCAGGTTCTTCACACACAAATTATTTTACCCGAAGGTTTAAAAATTCCTTATTGTAATAGCACTTCAATTTTTGTTTCACTATCACATCCATCAGACAGACAGCGGACACCAATTGGAGCTAGAACAATGGCTATTTCAACACATGCAGAACATCCCCAAGAATGGTTTTCTATTTCTAAAGAAGAAGCAGAAAAAAGGAAATTGGAAATAAATGAGTTTATATTATCCATTCTGGAAAAGAAATTCACAGGTTTTAACCGAAATGATATTTTATTTTTTACAGCTTCCAACCCTCATGCCTGGCAAAAATGGACATTCAGACAGCATGGCACTGTTGGAGGTCTTCCTCAAGATAAAAAAAAA
>Ga0114977_10002052_pt1 | contig 13036 bp, 9 predicted proteins | sample S_130805_MF_Meta_FD_87026 | JGI IMG/M metagenome (GOLD analysis project Ga0114977, IMG submission 87026) | Freshwater microbial communities from Lake Simoncouche, Canada to study carbon cycling - S_130805_MF_MetaG | ecosystem: Environmental > Aquatic > Freshwater > Lake | place: Lake...
GTTTGAGCGTCTGATAATTGTTGAATAACAGATTGTACAGGATTAACCACTACAGAATTGTATATTTCATCTTCTCCAACAGATATTCCTGCTTTTTCAAATTGAGGTTTTATAACTAATTCAGCAACATATTGCTGCCAAATATTCTCAATGGCTTTTGATCTGGTTTGATCGTCGATATCTTTATTTTGGTTACGCTGACGGTAATTATTTAATTGATTTTCTAATCGCATAACAAAATCGTTGCGATCAATTTTTTTTCCATTAATTGAACCTACTGTAGATAAATCGCCACCTCCAAAAATAGATTCCCCTGAACCTAATAGACTTTGTAAAATAAAAATTAATAAGGCCAAGCCCACAATACCTACTAATAAACTAGTTCTTCTTCTTATTCTTTCTAGTACGCTAACGCTTTCTTTTTTATTGGCTACAGTTTCAGGTTGCGATTTACTTTTTTCTTTACTCATTTTTGATAAATTTTTAGAATTGTAAAGTTAGCACTTTATGTTGAATGAAGAAATCGAAAATAAAAATGTAATATGCTCGTAAACAGATATTTAATTTAGAATATAGTATACTAATCGTAATTAAACTTTTAAATAAGCAATGTAAATTAAAGTTTACATTTTTTTCAACAATCAAAAAAAGAATGCGGGTATTACTTAACTTTATTGACAGATTAAACAAATAATTTTAATCCAATTCCATACCAACTTATGTTTTTAATTTTTGATACCGAAACAACAGGTTTGCCTCGAGATTACAATGCGGCTATAACTGATTTAGATAATTGGCCGCGCATGGTTCAAATTGCATGGCAACTTCATGATAAAACTGGAAAATTATTAAATAATGATTCTATTATAATAAAGCCAGAAAATTACACCATTCCTTTTAATGCTATTCAAATACACGGCATTACTAATGAAAGAGCTTTAACTGAAGGTAAACAATTAAAGTTGGTTTTAGAACAATTTATATTAATGATTAATCAGTGTACCTATTTATGTGGACATAATATAGGTTTTGATATAAATATTATAGGAGCGGAATTATTAAGGTGCGGCCTCCCAAATGTGTTTAATGAAAAATTAATAATTGATACCAAAAATGATGCCACCACAAATTTTTGCGCGCTTCCTGGCGGAAGAGGTGGAAAATATAAATGGCCCACACTTACCGAACTGTATTCAAAATTATTTAACGCACCTTTTGATGAAGCCCATAATGCGGCATTCGATGTTCAGGCAACATCGAGGGTGTTTTTCGAAATTATTAAACGTGGCATTACTAAAGTAAAAGAAATAAGTTCGGAAGACTTAAAGGTTTTAAATTACCAAGATGTTGATTTATCTGAATTACTCGAACGCGAAAAAAAATTAAAAAATATATCGCCAAGTAACATTTTAATTGAAAATATAATACCTAAACATTCTAATGAATCTGAATCTCCCGTAAATATAGACAACATCAACTTTTCACATCTTCACAATCACAGTCAGTTTTCTGTTCTTCAATCTACCAGTGATGTAAAAGATATGGTAAAAAAAGCTGTTGATTATAATTTAAAAGCATTAGCAATAACTGATCATGGTAATATGTATGGTGCTTTTATTTTTTGGCAATCTATTGATAAAGTAAATAAGTTAATTAGGGCCGAAAATGAGGAAATATTAAAAAATAAAAAAGAGGGAAAACTAAAGGATGAATTAAAATGTATAATAGGATGTGAATTAAATATTTGTTTAAACCACCAAGATAAAAAAAAACAAGATAATGGCTATACTCAAGTATTATTGAGTAAAAATAGAAAAGGCTATCAAAACTTATCAAAATTAAGTTCGATAGGGCTAATAGATGGGGCTTATTATGTGCCAAGAATTGATAAGCAATTATTAAAGGAATATAAAGAAGGTTTAATTGCAACAACAGGCGGATTAAATTCAGAAATCCCTTTTTTGATTTTAAATGTAGGAGAGGAGAAAGCAGAAGCAGCTTTTGTTTGGTATAAAGATTTATTTGGAGAAGATTTTTATGTTGAAATAAACCGACATAATTTACCTGACGAAAATTATGTGAACACGGTTTTATTGAGTTTTGCAAAAAAATATAATGTAACCTATTTTGCAGCCAACAGTAATTATTATCTCGATAAAAATGGCTTTGATGCACATGATATATTATTATGTGTAAAAGACAATGAAAAGAAAGCTTCTCCTATTGGAAAAGGAAGGGGTTATAGGTATGGCATGCCAAATAAAGAGTTTTACTTTAAATCTCCAAAAGAAATGGTGGAGTTATTTGCCGATATGCCCGAAGCTATCGAAGCAACAAATGAAATCGTAAATAAAATAGAAGAGTTTAAATTAGGTAGAGATATTTTATTACCAAAATTTGAAATCGAAAGAGAATTTATTAAATCAAATGCTGAAGAAATTTCTCAATCTCTAAATCGGATAATTATAATTAAAGAGAAAGACTGGTCAGCAAATAAATTAAATTTGGCCGATATAGAAATTCAAAAATCTGAAATGCGCTTGATTGCAGAGCAGTTTGTTTTTATGAGTCATCTAACTTGGCAAGGCTCCAAGAAACGATATCCAAATATCACAGATAATATTAAAGAGAGGATTGAATTTGAGTTAACAACCATTGAAAGAATGGGCTATCCTGGATACTTTTTAATTGTTGCCGATTTTATTTCTAAAGCCAGAGAAATGAATGTGGCTGTTGGTCCGGGGCGAGGAAGTGCAGCGGGTTCGGCAATTGCTTATTGTTTAGGCATTACCAATATTGACCCTATTAAATTTGATTTACTATTTGAGCGTTTTTTAAATCCAGATCGGATAAGTATGCCCGATATTGATATAGATTTTGACGATGAAGGGAGAGGTTTGGTGATCGATTATGTTATAAATAAATATGGTTCAAATCAAGTAGCCCAAATTATTACGTATGGCACTATGGGAGGTAAGTCGGCCATTAAAGATGCAGCCCGTGTTCTTGATTTACCTTTGTCAGATGCAGATCGTTTATCAAAATTGTTTCCTGATAGCTTGGAAGCAAAACTCAAAAAAATATTAAAACCTGGAGGGATTGACGAAAAATATTTAGAAGCAATTAAAGATAAGCGTGAAGTGATTGAGCAGTCTCATCAATTCAGAAAACTCGCTAATCAAGATACTCTTGAAGCAGATGTTTTAAAACAAGCCTATGAACTCGAGGGTTGCTTGAGGAATACCGGAACCCATGCTTGCGGAATTATTATTACCCCAGACGACATGGTAAATTATGTTCCTGTAACTAAAGCAAAAGATACAGAAATGTTAGTTACTCAATTTGATAATTCAGTGGCAGAATCTGCTGGATTATTAAAGATGGATTTTTTAGGATTACGAACCTTAACTATTATCAAAGACGCAGTTCGCTTTGTAAAACAAAATCATGGCATTGAATTAGATATAGATGCATTTCCTTTAGACGATAAACTTACATACGAATTATTTCAGCGTGGAGAAACCAACGGAATTTTTCAATACGAAAGTGCTGGTATGCAAAAAGCTCTGAGAGACTTAAAGCCAGATCAGTTTAACGATTTAATCGCGATGAACGCTCTTTATCGCCCAGGACCTTTAGCTTATATTCCAAACTACATTAATCGGAAACATGGTCGCGAATCTGTAAAGTATGATTTAGAGGGTATGGATGAATTTTTAAGTGAAACATACGGAATAACAGTTTATCAAGAACAAGTAATGCGCTTATCACAAAAATTAGCAAGTTTTACTAAAGGCGATGCTGATACCTTGAGAAAGGCAATGGGGAAGAAAGATAAACAGACCTTAGATAAAATGAAAGGTAAATTTATTACTAATTGTATAGCTAACGGCCATGAAATTGACGCATCAAAAAAAGTATGGAAAGATTGGGAAGCATTTGCAAGTTATGCATTTAATAAATCACACTCAACATGTTATGCATACATTGGATTTCAAACTGCATATTTAAAAGCAAACTATCCATCTGAGTTTATGGCTTCTGTATTAAATCATACAGGAAGTATCGAGTCAGTTTCTTTTATTATGGTCGAATGTAATAGAATGGGCATTAAAGTTTTAGGTCCAGATGTGAATGAGGGTTTTGGAAAATTTAGTGTAATTTCTAATGGAAATATTCGTTTTGGAATGTCAAGTATTAAAGGAGTAGGAGAGAATGTGGTCAATTCGATTGTAGAGGAAAGAAAAATAAATGGGCCATACAATAACTTATTTGATTTGGCTGCTAGATTAGATAGTAAATCTATAAATAAAAAAAGTGTTGAGGGCTTAGCCTTATCTGGAGCATTTGATAGTTTTGAAAATATTCATCGCGCCATGTTTTTTAATTTGGATAAGGATGGTACGACCTTAACAGATAAGATGATTAAGTTTGGAAACCAAAAAAATTTAGGAAACGACTCTTCTCAATCTAGTTTATTTAGCGAAGAAAATGAAATAGAAGTTTTTGAACCTAAATTGCCCGAAGTTGAAAAATGGACAGCAATAGAATCTTTAAGTCGCGAAAAAGAAGTGGTAGGTTTTTTTATTAGTGGCCACCCTTTAGATCCTTATAAAGCGATTATTGATCATAGATGTAATATTAATTGCGCCCAATTAAAAGCCGGATTAGAATTATATAAAAATAAGGAAGTTGTTTTTTGTGGAATAGTTAGTGGTTTTGAGATTAAAATAGGCAAAAATGGCGACCCTTATGGAAAAATTAGTATTGAAGATTATTTTGGATTTATTGATTTGATGTTGTATCGAAATGATTATATCGATTATAATAAGTTTATGGTGAAAGGCATCTTTGTATATGTTAAAGCTAATATTCAGCCTCGATACAAACAGCCTGATAGTTTAGAAATTAAACTTAATAAAATCGAATTGCTCGAAACTGTAAAGTCAAATATTTTTAATCTAATTAAGTTACGTGTAAAATTAAATTTGATAACTGATGATTTGATTTTAAAATTAGAAACATTACTTAATAATAATGTGGGCAAAAGCAATCTTGAATTTTATGTTGAAGATGATCAAACCAATCAAATAGTTAAATTATATTCAAAAAAGAATAAAGTAGGAATAGATTCAGATTTTTTAGAAAAATTGGGCAAAATTCCTGAAATAAAATACGAATTGAATTAATCCATTGTTTTTTGATTAGTATAAAATTGTGTTATACTTAGATCAACAGAATAATCTTGAACATGTTTTTATTTAGATTTTGATTTGAATATTTTCTTTTCTTAAAATACATTATCTTTACCCTTTACTTTAAAATAATTTAAATAATGATTTCTGTTAATGGCGTAACGGTTAGTTTTGGAGGGCATGACCTTTTTGATAATATTTCTTTTTTAATTAATCTAAAAGATAGAATTGGTTTGGCCGGAAAAAATGGAGCGGGAAAGAGTACTCTTTTAAAAATATTATCTGGCAATCAAAATCCTACAAAAGGTGAGGTAACTATGCCAAAGTCCTGCAAAATAGGGTATTTGCCTCAAGACATGATTCATCAGCATGGTAGAACTGTTTTTGATGAAACAGAATCTGCATACGAAGAAATTCAACAACTCGAAATTCGTATAGATCAGATTAATCATCAGTTAGAAACTCGTACCGATTATGAAAGCGATGCTTATTCTAAATTAATTGAAGAGCAAACAGATGTTTACACAAGATTGGACATGTTGGGAGCTGGCAATAGAAAAGAAGAAATAGAAAAGATATTGCGTGGTTTAGGTTTTGATAGAAAAGATTTCGATCGTCAAACTGCTGAATTTAGTGGTGGATGGAGAATGCGAATAGAATTAGCAAAATTATTATTGCAAAAACCTGATATATTATTACTTGATGAGCCCACTAATCACTTAGACATAGAAGCAATTATGTGGTTAGAAGAATTTATGGAAACCTATGCAGGAGCCGTACTTTTAATTAGTCACGACAAAACATTTTTAGATAATGTAACTAATCGAACGATCGAAATTTCAAATCAAAAAATTTACGATTATAAAACTAATTATTCTCGTTATCTTTTGTTGCGAAAAGAACGAAGGGAACAGCAAGAAAATGCAGCAAAAAATCAACAGAAAATTATTGATCAAACTGAAGTTTTAATTGATAAGTACCGCGCTAAGGCCAGTAAAGCAGCTTTTGCACAGTCTTTAATAAAAAAACTCGATCGTATGGATCGTGTTGAGGTTGATGATGATGATTCACAAAGTATGAATTTTCGATTTCCTACTCCCGCACATAGTGGTAAAATTATTTTAACAGTTGAACAGGCAGGTAAACATTATGGTTCGAAGCATATATTTTCTGGAGCAAATTTTATTGTAACTAAAGGCGAAAAAATTGGATTAGTTGGTCGAAATGGTGAGGGGAAAAGCACCATGATGAAAATGATTGCTAAAAAAGTAGAATTTGATGGTGGAATTAAATTAGGTCACAGCGTAATGATGGGTTATTTTGAGCAAGATCAAGAAGAAAAGTTAGACCAAAAAAAAACCGTTTTTGAAACAATTGATGAGGCAGCCGTTGGCGATGTTCGCAAACAAGTAAGAGGCCTATTAGGCTCATTTTTATTTAGGGGAGATGATATTGATAAAAAGGTTCAGGTTTTAAGCGGAGGAGAACGAGGCAGATTGGCGATTTGCAAATTACTATTAGAGCCTTATAATTTTTTATTAATGGATGAGCCTACCAATCACCTGGATATTCGTTCAAAAGATATTTTAAAAAAAGCATTAATTAATTATGAGGGTACTGTAATTATGGTTAGCCATGATCGTGATTTTATGAAGGGGATTTGCGATCGTTTATTCGAATTTAGAGATGGAAAAGTAAAAGAACATTTGTGTGATATTGAAGATTTTATGCAATTACGAAAGGTAGAACGATTAAATGAATTAGATTTAGAAAAAAAAGACAATAAGGAAAAAAAACAAGAAGTTACTTTGAATAAAAATACCTCTCATGCTATTTCTTCGAACGAACAAATTAATAAACATGAGTTGGAGCAAAAACAAATTCGTAATCAAATAAAAAAAGTAGAAGAAATTATTGAGAATTTGGAATTAAAAATTAAAGATTGCGATTTAAAGTTAAGTGATGCATCAGAGTATGAAAAATTAGTTAATAATAAATCTTTTTTTGAAGAGTATAATCAATTCAAAATAACTTTAGAAAAAGAGATTGAAAAATGGGAATCTTTAAGCGAAAAATTAGTTTAAAATTAATTCGTTTATATTGATGATATTAGCTGATAAAAGTTTTAGTTATTCATGAAAATAAAAACACACATACCAAATGCAATCACTTGCTGTAATTTGCTTTGTGGCTGTTTGTCTATTATTAAAATTTTTGAAGGCGATTTAATTTTAGGTTCATATTTAATAGGTCTTTCTATAGTATTTGATTTTTTTGATGGTTTTTTTGCTCGTTTATTAAAGGTTTCTTCTTCTATAGGAAAAGATTTAGATAGTTTGGCCGATATGGTTACTTTTGGTTTAGCGCCAGCTCTTATCATGTTTAAATTAATTGGAGCATCTTGTGTTTTGCAACTTAATTCTTATTTAGTTGAAATTAACACGATAGATCATCCAGTTTTTTTACCTCAATATTTGGCATTAATAATTACTATTTTTTCGGCTATTCGTTTAGCGAAGTTTAATAATGATTCTCGTCAGTTTGATTCTTTTATAGGTTTACCAACACCAGCTAATGCAATAATTATTTGTTCGCTACCCTTAATTTCTGAATTTCAACCTAACCTAATACTAATAAATTCGACAATACATTCACTCAATTTTTTAATTTGTTTTTCTTTATTATCGAGCTATTTATTAGTAGCCGAAATACCAATGTTTGCATTAAAGTTTAAAAATTTTAAATGGCAAGATAATAAACTGAGATTTGTATTTTTAATCATGTCGCTTTTATTCATATTAGTTTTTAAATTTCTAGCTATTCCAATTATTGTTATTATTTATATTTTATTAAGTATTGTGAATAATATATTTTTAAAGAAGAAAGAATAATTCTATTTTTGTTCACTAAAAATTTAAAACAGAATGGCGAAATTTATTGCAGATATTGATGTAATGCCTATGAAAGCATTATTAGACCCTCAAGGTAAAGCAGTTTCTGCTTCGATGAAAAATTTAGGCTTACCAGAAATAGATAATGTGAGAATTGGAAAGCATATTTGTTTAGAAATTGAAGCTCCAACTAAAGAATTAGCCGCTATCAAACTAGACGAAGCCTGTAAAAAATTATTATGCAACCAAATTATGGAATTTTATGAATTCAAACTAACTTTGGTAGATTAATTTCAATTAATTTCAATTAATTATATTTAATTCAAATAATAAATAACATATAAACTAAATACCTAAATGGGATATCTATTTACATCAGAATCAGTGTCAGAAGGACACCCAGACAAACTAGCCGATCAGATTTCTGACGCATTAATTGACAATTTTTTAGCCTTTGATCCACAAAGTAAAGTGGCTTGCGAAACTTTAGTTACCACTGGGCAAGTTATTCTTGCTGGTGAGGTAAAATCAAAAGCCTATTTAGATGTTCAAGAAATTGCTCGTGGCGTTATCCGAAAAATAGGTTATACTAAGTCGGAATACATGTTTGAGGCAAACTCATGCGGAATATTATCTGCAATTCATGAGCAATCTGCTGATATTAATCAGGGGGTTGATCGTAAAAAGAAAGAAGATCAAGGTGCAGGAGATCAAGGGATGATGTTTGGTTATGCAACTAACGAAACGGATAACTATATGCCTTTAGCTCTAGATTTAGCTCACGCGATATTAATAGAATTAGCGGCACTTCGTAGAGAAAATAAACAAATCAAGTATTTGCGTCCTGATGCAAAATCTCAAGTTACTTTAGAATATAATGATAATAATCAACCAGTAAGAATTGATTCTATTGTTGTGTCTACTCAGCATGATGATTTTGATGTTGAATCAAAAATGTTAGCTAAAATTAAAAAAGATATTATTGAAATTTTAATTCCTCGTGTAAAGAAAAATTATTCAAAATACGCTCATTTATTTAATAATAAAATTAACTATCACATTAATCCTACAGGTAAATTTGTTATAGGTGGTCCGCATGGAGATACAGGGTTAACAGGACGTAAAATTATTGTTGATACATATGGTGGAAAAGGGGCACACGGTGGTGGTGCTTTTTCTGGAAAAGATCCAAGTAAAGTTGATAGAAGTGCAGCTTATGCTACTCGACATATTGCTAAAAATTTAGTAGCAGCAGGTGTTTGTAGCGAGGTGCTGGTTCAAGTTTCATATGCTATTGGAGTAGCACAACCAATGGGTATTTTTATAGATACTTATGGTACCTCTAAAGTAAATATGACAGATGGTGCAATTGCTAAAATTGTTCAAGCTGTTTTTGATATGCGCCCTTATTTTATCGAACAACGATTTAAATTACGTACCCCTATGTACAGCGAAACTGCAGCTTATGGCCATATGGGTCGTAAAAATGAAGTGGTAACTAAAACTTTTAAATCTCCTGATGGAAAAACAAAAACTATGAAAGTAGAATTGTTTACTTGGGAAAAATTAGATTACGTTAAAAAAGTTAAAGACGCTTTTAAATTAAAATAAAAATTAATCTTATATAAAGGCCTGTTGGGAGATTCTCAACGGGCTTTTTTTATTTAAAAAAAATCGTTTTTTAAAATTTAGTCCTAGAATAACTTCATATTTTATCGCCAATTCTTGTTTTTGTAACCATTTAGTTAACATTCGTTGTTAATATCTATAATTTATTTTTTTATTTTTTTTCGTTTTACTAAATATCTCTTTCTCTTTCTTCTTTTATTAATAAGGCATTAAGAGCTAAATAAAAAAAGTAGTCCATTTTTTATATTTTATCAACACTGTTCATAACACTAGATTTTTCAACAATGTGGTAAAAAGTGGGGTAAAATGGTAAAAAGTGGTAAAATATTCCATATTTTTGTTAAAATATTTTGGAATCGACTAATGACAAGTCTAATAGGAGAATACGATTGTAAGGTGGATGCGAAAGGTCGCTTCATGTTTCCTATTGATTTAAGGAAGCAATTGGAGTTATTATTTGAAAAAGGGTTTGTCATTAACCGAAATCTTCATCAAAAATGCTTAGTGCTGTATCCAATTCATGAATGGGAAAAATTAAATAAAAAGTTAAGTAAGCTTAATCGTTTAATTAAAACAAACGATGTATTTGTTAGAAAATTTACCGGAGGGGCTACTAATGTAGAAGCAGATAATTCTGGAAGATTATTGTTACCAAAATCATTAATAGATTATTCAGATATCAAATCGGATTTAAAAGTTTTGGGAAGTAATAATGTAATTGAATTGTGGGATAAGAAATTATACGAAGAGTTTTTAAATCAAGAAATCGATATTGAGAAATTAGCCGAAAATGTTTTAGGTGGATTAAACTTTAACGATTCTGGCGATGAGTAATAATTACCACACCTCCGTTCTTTTAAAAGATTGTATTGATAATTTAAATATTAAACCTGATGAGGTTTATGTGGATTTGACATTTGGAGGTGGCGGCCATTCGGCTGAAATTTTAAAACATCTAAGTCCAAATGGAAAGCTATTTGCATTTGATCAAGATGTTGATGCCTTAAAAAATAAATTAATTGACCCAAGATTTATTTTAATTCCACAAAACTTTCGCTTTCTTAAAAATTATTTGCGTTTGCATGGTATAACAAAAGTGAATGGAATTTTGGGAGATTTGGGAGTGTCCTCACATCAATTTGATGAGGCTTCAAGAGGATTTTCAATTCGATTTGATGCCGAATTAGATATGAGAATGAATCAACAAAACGAATTAACTGCAAAAAAAATCGTGAATGAATATGAGTTAAAACAGCTCGTTTTTATTTTTAAAGAGTATGCAGAAATTCATAATGCAGCTAAGTTGGCAGGCCAAATTTGCGAGGCGCGCGAAATAAATGAAATTTCGACTACAACAGATTTAAAAGAGGCAATAAAATATTGTACGCCAAAATTTGAAGAACACAAATATTTAGCTAAAGTTTTTCAAGCCCTAAGAATCGAAGTTAATCAAGAAATAGAGGCCTTAAAAGAATGCTTAACTCAGTGTTTAGATATTTTAGAATCAGAAGGAAGATTAGTCGTGATTTCATATCATAGTTTGGAAGATCGATTGGTTAAAAATATAATTAGATCTGGGAATATAGAAGGTGTTGAAGAAAGAGATGTAATTTTTGGTACAAAAAAAAAAATATTTAAAAACCTAACATCAAAGCCAATAACACCAAGTGAAACAGAAATAAAATTTAATACAAGAGCTCGAAGTGCAAAATTAAGAGTAGCAATAAAAATATAATTTTCATGAATTAAGCATTCTATTTTAAAAAATAAAAACACTCAAAAATAAAAGTGGCTAATAAGTATAGAGAAAATATAACTATAGAAGAAGAAAATGTAAATACAACTGTTGTAGAAGAATCTATAACTGAATTTCCAACTAAACCGGTTAAGTCACGTAAAAAAGGAGTTTTGGCAAAAGGATTGTCATCTGTATTTAGCGGAACTTTTTTAATTAACGAAAAAACATTAAGCCACCTTCCCTTTATTCTTTTTCTAACCTTATTAGCAATTTTTTATATCGCTAATGGTTATTATGCCGATGATAAAATAAGAGAGTTTAATTCAGTTTCAAATCAATTAAAAGAATTACGTTCTGAATATATTTCTACAAAAAGTGATTTGATGTTTGCGAGTAAACAAAGTCAGGTTGCCAAGGCTACTGAAGTTTTAGGGTTAAAAGAATCTATTGTGCCACCTTTTAAAATAGAAGTGGATAGTACTATTTTATTTAAAAAAAACAATTAATCTCTGGAAAACAAAAAAAACATACTTATTAGAATTTATCTCATTTATGTACTCATGTGCTTTTTTGCGATAAGTATTATATATCGAATTTGTATTATTCAATTTGTTGAAGGAAACTATTGGCGTGAAAAAGCTAAAGCTTATACCACAAAGATAGAGGATATGGAAGCGGTAAGAGGTAATATTTTTGATGCAAATGGTGCACTGCTTGCCACATCATTGCCTTTTTATGAAATAGCTATGGATATCAATGCTCCTAGTATTACAGATAAATCTTTTAACAACAATCGTGATTCGTTAGCTTATTTATTAAATAATTTATTTCAAGATAAAAGCACAAAAGAGTATATAAATATATTAATCAAATCACGTAATAAAAAAGAACGTTATGTTTTATTAAAACGGAATGTTTCTTTTAAAGAATTACAAATTTTAAAAACATTTCCATTATTTAGAAAGGGAAAACTTGGTGGATTAATCACAATTCAAAATAATCGTCGCGAACTTCCTTTTCAAAATTTAGCTAGCAGAACTATTGGTAAGTCTCGTCCTGGATTAAAACCTATTGGATTAGAAGGCGCTTTTGATTCTGTTTTAATGGGTGTTAGTGGAACAAGGTTAATGCAAAAAATTGCAGGTAATGTTTGGCGCCCAATAAATAACGAAAATGAAGTTGAACCAAAAGATGGTAGTGATTTGTATACAACAATTGATATTAATATACAAGACGTTGCAGAACACGCTTTAAAAAAAGCATTAATAAAAAATAAAGCTGCTTTTGGTTGTGTTGTTTTAATGGAAGTTAAAACAGGAGCAATAAAAGCGATAGCAAATCTTACAAAGATTAAGGGCGATTCATCAAATTATATCGAAGATTATAATTATGCTATTGGCCATTCAAGCGAACCAGGCTCAACATTTAAACTTGCATCTTTTTTAAGTGTGATTGATAATAATGAAATCAATTTGCAAGATAAAATAAATGTAGGTAATGGTGAGTGCATGTATTTTAATAAAAAAATGAAAGATTCACATCCACCAAAAAAATCAGTGATGTCTGTTCAAGAAATATTTGAA
>Ga0114977_10002055_pt1 | contig 13027 bp, 10 predicted proteins | sample S_130805_MF_Meta_FD_87026 | JGI IMG/M metagenome (GOLD analysis project Ga0114977, IMG submission 87026) | Freshwater microbial communities from Lake Simoncouche, Canada to study carbon cycling - S_130805_MF_MetaG | ecosystem: Environmental > Aquatic > Freshwater > Lake | place: Lake...
AGCCCTCCTTAACGAAACCTCAATCTCTAGTTGAGAGTGAGCGAGTTCGCAAAACCTGGCTGAAGGTAGGGGGGAATTGCTCTGGCTACAAACACCTAGCAAATCTTTTTTTCTGTGTCGCGCTCTTTTTTGAAAGTATTTATCTAACTGTTGGAGCTAAAGGTGATGAGATATCAAAATTTTTGACATTTTTATTGTTTTCATCGGCTAGGAGGGCATTTAAAACCTTTATTTTCAAATCTTGCTGTTGTGAACCGCCCCAAATTATTCGAACCCCTCGAGTCAAATTAAAAGTTATGGAATCTCGGGTTTTGGCATCGATTGAGATAACTCGATTTTGGATTTTTGTGGGCAGGCCTTGGAAAACCAGCAATGTTTGACTGAGCAAGACCTTAGAAGTGGAAGTTTTAATTATTGGTACTCCACGCGGCACTTTATTGACTTTCGCAAAAGTTACTCCCGAAGCATCCCCGACAAGGTATCCACCGCCAGAAGCAGTGACCGCGATTTCAATTTTTCGCATTTTTAACTCAATCAATACCGAACTTGGTAGTTGTCGATTCACTTTCACATCTAAAACTTGTGGAAGAGTAAGTAGTTTTCTTTTTACAGATGAAGAATTGACGCGCGCGATTGGCTGTCCGATTTTAATTCCACTTAATTTTATTACTTGCTTTGCTGTCAGATTTGAGACTTTTTGGTTTTCCGATAATCCGGATACTTTTATTTGGTCTATGGTCATCAACCCTGACCATCCTAAAAAATATGCCAGAAGAGAAACTAAAGTTATACCTATGGCAATATGTGCCTTTTTACGATTCATCTGATTTGGCTGCTTCATCTAACCTAGTAAGTATCTGTTTCCCAAGCGAAGTAACGTCTCCAGCGCCCATGGTTATGATTAAATCATTTGGCTCGGCCCCTGATATAGCCAATTCAATTGCTGCAACGATAGAAGGTTCAAAATCTACTTTGGTACCTATATCTCGGATTTGCTTGGCGATCACGGAACTGCTGGCACCTGGGATCGACTCCTCGCCTGCACCATATATATCTAACAAAATTACCTGATCCGCTGCTGAAAGTGATTCCGCAAATCCTTGAGAAAAAGCAAGAGTGCGTGAGTACCGATGTGGCTGGAAAATAACAATGATTTTTCCTTTTTCAACAACATCTCTGGCTGTTGCAATAGTTGCACTCACTTCTGTTGGATGATGTGCGTAATCGTCAAAAACTCTTATATTTTTTACACTTCCTTTTAACTCAAACCTGCGGCGAACTCCTTGAAATTTAGAGAGCCCAAGTATTAGTTGACTTGGATTCAATCCCAAGGACATCCCCGCTGCTAGAGCCGCGGTGGCATTGAGAACATTATGTTTTCCTGGAATATTCAAAGCTACCTCGCCTAGAACTACTCCTTGCCAAGTAATTCTAAAAAATGATCCCACTGCTGAAGTCGAAATATGAGAAATTCGCATTTGAGCATTTTCGGATTCCCCGTACGTGATTACATTGAGATTTAACTCTTTGGCTGACTTTGCGATTTCACTACCACCATCATCATCAATGCAAATCACTAAGAATTCTTTCGTCGTCTTTATAAAATCTAGAAAAGTTTGATGCAATTGTTCTTTTGATGAAAAATGATCGACATGATCAATTTCCACATTTGTGATAATTGCGCCAAAAGGCTTATAGACTAAAAATGAACTGTCAGATTCATCAGCTTCAGCTATAAAAACATCACCAGTTCCATGATGTGAATTTGAATTTGAGTCATTTGGAGTTCCACCAATTGCAAAAGAAGGATCTACTCCGCACTCTTGAATCGCTACTGCCAACATTGACGTAGTTGTGGTTTTCCCATGAGTTCCAGCTACCGCAATTGATCTGTAGCCTTTCATTAACTCACTCAAAGATTGAGCTCGCGAAAGTACTGGTATTCCCCTTTGCAAAGCTGCCTTTAACTCTGGATTACTATCTTTTATAGCTGTAGAGATGACAACAGTTTTAGCTAAAGAAATGTTATTCGCACTGTGTCCAATTTCGACTTTAGCCCCTAATGCTCGCAAGCTAGATAGAACAATTGAATCTTTCGCATCGGAGCCTGAAACTTTTATCCCACGATCCAAAAGTATTCTTGCGATGGCACTCATTCCAGAACCACCGATGCCGATGAAATGTACGGGTTGATTTAACATTAGATTCTCCCGCTAAAAGAATGGAAAATCTCTTTATCAATCAAATCTACAAAATCTGATGCAGCGGACAATTTGGTGCTCTTATTTAAAGTGGCGACTTTTGAAAATTCAGTAATTGAACGATTAACGTCTAGGGCAGTCGCCAATAAATTACGTGAATCAAGGTCGCCATTGAGCAATAGTTTTGCACTCCCACGATCGACATATTTTTTAGCATTAACAACCTGTTCTCCATTACCAATCGCCAATGGAATAAAAACTGCTGGCAATCCCATAGCTTCGATCTCCGCACATGTACCTGCTCCAGCTCTTGAAATAACAAAGTCTGCAGCTAGATAGGCTGATTCCATCTCGGCTAAATAAGGAATCTGCTTATATCGAATTGAATCAACACCCTCAATCAATTTACTATTTCCCGCACCGACTAAATGCAATATAGAAATATTCTCATCAATCAACGACGATGCTATATCCATCACCGCATCATTGATTTTCTGTGATCCCAGAGATCCGCCCATAACTAATAAGACTCTACCTTCTAATGGCAATCCCAGTTTATTACGAGCTGCTTCTTTGGCTAAAACTAGTTCTTTTCCAGTTAACTTGGCCGACTCAGTAATGCTATTTCGAATCGGAAATCCCACAACATGTTGATCTTTCCAACCATCAATCGGGATAAAAACCGCAACTACTTTTGCCCATTTTTCGCCAACTCTATTAGCCAGACCTGGAACTGAATTGGCTTCATGAAGTGCTATTGGGATATTCAATAATCGCGCAGCTATGTAAACTGGAGTTGCTACGTAACCTCCAAAACCGATTGCAATAGCTGCTTTTCTCAACAAAAAAAGAGATTTAACTAGGGCTAGACAAAAGCGAGGTATGAAAAATAATGCAGCAAAGTTTATTCTTCTAGGGAAATCAGCTTTCGGTAAATACATAATTGGATAATTCTCCGCTGGCACCAATTTTTCATCTGCACCACCCCTGGATCCGATGAAGATAATTTCAGCATTACTAAATCTTTTTTTAATTTCATTTGCAACTGCAAGTGCAGGTAATACGTGACCTGCCGTTCCACCCCCAGCAATTACTATTTTCATCTACTTCCTCGATTGAAGATAAACATTGGTGGTCGCTTATCTAATATCGCTTTAGCTCCAGGTTCTCTTCTGGCCACTCCAGCTAAAAATCCCAATGCCATCATCGAGCTAATTAAAGCTGAACCTCCATAAGAAATAAATGGCAGTGGTACGCCGACCACTGGAAACATGCCGATCACTGATGCGATGTTAATTGTTGCCTGGACACTTATCCATGCGACTATGCCTGCTGCTGCGTATCTACTAAATGGATCTTTAGTTTTGATAGCGATATTTACGCCTGCCCATATGAAAGCTAAAAATGCTAACAAAACTAGAACTGTCCCAAATAAGCCCATCTCTTCACCAATGACTGCAAAAATAAAATCCGTGTGCGCTTCGGGGCCGAGATTTCCCCACTTCTGGCGACTTCCACCCAAGCCAACGCCAAATATTCCACCAGAAGCTAATGCCATGATGCTGTGTGCCGGTTGCCATCCTGGTCCATGATAATTACTTGCCGAAAAAGGATCCAAGAACGAACTAAGTCTTGCCAATCTGGATTGCTTAGTCATTAAAACTGCGAATAACAAACCAACTCCGATTAGCCCAAGACCCAGTAAGTGACGGAATTTCATTCCCGTTAAAAACAACAATGCCATCAGGATTGTCGCAAGAATTAAAGTAGTTCCTAAATCTCCACCAACAAGTATTGGAGCACTTATCAAACCAAAGCCAATTAGTAGTGAGTACACGGCTCGTTGTTGATTAATTGCACCTCTCTCGAGCTGAGCTAATACTTGAGCAGCCCAAATAGTAATTGCAAATTTAGCAATTTCACTCGGCTGAATAGTTAACAATCCAAGATTTAACCAATTCCTATTTCCATTAATCTCAATTCCAATCCCGGGCACAAAAACAGCCAGCTCAAGACCGAAAACAACGACCACTAAAGCTGGAATCAATCGTTTCCAAGCTTTTGGTGGAATTTTAAAAGTTAACCACATCGGAATAATTCCGATGCAAAACCACATAAATTGTCGACCAGCAATTGAGAATGAAGATCCAGAAGTAAAATATGACCGAATCCCAGATGCAGACAAGACCATTATCAGACCTAAAACAATCAGTACGCCAGCAGAACCAAGTAATAAATTGTAAGCGGCGGTTGGATTAGAAAATACATTTTTATTTACGGAAAGTGAATTCTTTTTCATTTCTGGTTTCCTAAAATTTGTTTGACTTTCTCTGCAAACAGATCTCCTCTGTGAGCATAGGATGTAAATTGGTCCATGGAAGCACATGCTGGTGCCAACAGAACTACATCTCCACTCACTGCCAATTCTTTGCCTTTGGAGATCAAGTTACCCATAAGCTCATCAGCCGTATCTCCGTCAATGAAATATTTTGGAATATCTGGAGCATGCTTAGAAAGCGCATCTGAAATTAAATTTCGATCAGTGCCTATAAGTAGTACTGCCTTTAACCTGCCTGCCTTACTTTGAATCAAATCATCCATATCGGCGCCTTTTGCAAGTCCGCCTGCAATCCAAATGATCGATGAAAACGCAGCCAACGAGGCATTTGCAGCATGCGGATTGGTCGCTTTTGAATCATTTATCCATCGAATTCCACCTGAGTTTTCTACCTCTTCAATTCGATGGTGTCCGGGAGCAAAATTTCTCAACCCCTCTGCGATTGAATCCACCTTGACTCCACAACTTCGCGCCAATGCCATGGCAGCTAAGGCATTAGCAACGTTATGAGGCGCTTGTGGGTTTATGTCAGAAAGTTCAGCCAGTGCACTTGCCTCTTGTGGGTCATCCACAAATGCTCGATCAACTAATAGTTCCTCAACTACTCCAATTTCACCGGAACGTGGCGCATCGAGTGTGAATTTAACAAGTTTTTGGTCACCATCGAATTCAAGGCTATTTAAATGCCGATCATCTCGATTAATAATTACTAGGTTAGCGCCATCGGTGATGCGTTTTTTAGCGGCCAGATACTCATGGAAAGATCCGTGCCAATCTAAATGATCATCTGCAATATTTAAGATTGCTGCACTATGAAGGCGAAGTTGTTCTGACCAATGCAATTGAAATGAAGAAAGTTCAAGAATCAAGAAATCAGCTTCTTCTTCACCTGTAATAACTTCTATGACCGTTTTACCTATGTTTCCGCATGCAACAGCTTTCTTGTCATCTGCTTTAAAGATTGCTTCAGCCATTCCTACTGTCGTGGTTTTTCCATTGGTGCCAGTCAATCCAATCCAAGTCTTGGGCTTTGCGCTTTCTTGATCAATTCTCCAAGCGTATTCAACTTCACTAATTACTTCACAACCACTACTTAGTGCAAGAATCAATACGGGATGATTTGGCTTCCAACCAGGAGAAGTAATAATTAATTTTGGTAAAGTTTCTGGTATTTTAAAAGTAACGTCTATATTCCCAATCAATTTAATTTCATCGGCTTTAATTTGCATTTCAGCTGAGGAATTTTCTTCATATACTAAAACGTTCTTTCCTAATTTGGCTAAAGCTTTTGCCGTAGCGACTCCGGTTACCCCAAGACCAGCAACCAAGATTTCTTGTTTCATTTACCCAGCAACCCAATCAGCGTAAAACAAGCCAAGGCCAGCGGCAACGCAAAGTCCTGCAATAATCCAAAAACGGATCACAATTGTTACTTCACCCCAGCCCAATAATTCAAAATGGTGTTGCAATGGCGCCATGCGAAATAACCGCTTTCCTTTGGTCGCCTTGAAATATCCAACTTGCAAAATTACAGATAACGTAATTATTGCGAATAATCCACCAATAAGAACCAACAAGAGTTCAGTTCTTAAAGTAACTGCTAAACCTGCTAACGCTCCACCCAAAGCTAAAGATCCTGTATCTCCCATAAAAATTTTCGCTGGGCTGGCATTCCACCAAAGAAAAGCAAAAGTTGCTCCCGCAAGGGCGGCTGACAAAACCGCCAAATCAAGTGGATCGCGCACTTCATAACATTTCAATCCAGGTGACACTGCACAACTTTGACCAAACTCCCAAACTCCTATTAGAACAAAGGCGATAAAACTCATTACTGATGCCCCGGTAGCAAGTCCATCTAGACCGTCAGTTAAATTCACTCCATTACTTGTAGCTACAATCATTAAGAACACCCAAATAATTACTGCAACAGCCCCTAATTTCAGTGAAGTATCTCTTACCGTTGATAAATGTAATGAAACTGGTGTTAGTCCCGTATCGTCGGGGAAATTTAAGCCCACCCAAGCAAATGCAATTGCGAATACGCTCTGGCCAAACATTTTTGAACGTGCGCGCAATCCCAATGAACGTTGACGAGAAACTTTTAGCCAGTCATCCAAAAATCCAACAAAACCTAAACCAGACATTAGCCCGATAACCAATAGTGCAGAAACCGTTGGTTCTCTACCGGTAAGTAAATGAGAAATGAAATATGCAAAAATTACCGAAAATATTATTACTGTTCCACCCATCGTGGGAGTGCCACGTTTTGTGTGGTGAGTCGTTGGCCCATCATCTCTTATGAACTGCCCATAACTCTTTTTCACTAGGAGTTTTATAGCAAGAGGTGTAGCAAACAATGCAAACAAGAATGCAAGCGCACCTGAAAGTAATATGCCTCTCATCGGTGGTTAACCTTCACTCTTATCAGCAGGCAATTCATTTATATCCCCTATTAAAAGTTCTGCTAATTTTTCCAACCCCTCAGCTCTAGAACCTTTGACAAGTATCACATCTCCGGCTTCACTTCCTGCTGCTATTTCCCTTGCGCTCTCGATATTTTCTACTAACAAAAATTCAGTCGAACCCAATTCACTTTCAACTTGGTATTCCTTGGTATCAATCGCTACTAAATGATCAATCTCTAGATCTATAGCCTTTCGAGCGACTTCTTGATGTCCAGCCAATGAGTAATTCCCAAGCTCATGCATTTTGCCTAAAAATGCCCAAGCTCGGCCTCCACGTTCTTGTGCAAATAGACGCAATGAATCAAGGGCCGCAAACATGCTCTCAGGATTAGCATTGTAAGAATCATTAATTATTAATCTTCCTGCAACTTCATGTAATTCCATTCGCCATTTACTTGTGGTCTCGGCCGTTGAAAGTCCTGCACTAATTTTATCGATTGGCATGTTAAGTGCAGTAGCTATAGCTGCCGCAGCCAAAGCATTTGCGACTTGATGTCTTCCTGCTTGTCTTAGGGCAACACTTTCACGACCGAAAGAAGTCACCAAATCAAAATGAGCAAATCCTTCTCGAATTTCAACATCAGTTGCTCTCACATCGTTATTTGAATTCTCGCCAAAAGTGACAACCTTAGCTTTGGTTAATTTTTTCATGTTAATTGTTAGATCGTCGTATGAACCTAGAATGGCAATTTTTGAAGATTCTAAATTCTTTACCATTTCACTTTTTGCAGAAGCAATTATTTCTTGTGAACCAAAAACACCAATATGAGCACTTCCTACTCCAAGTACCACGCCTAAATCTGGAAGAAACTTTCGTTCCAATTTAGAAATATCACCTAAATTGCGTGCACCCATTTCTAGAATACAGAATTTAGTTTCATTAGTGCATTCTAGAATTGTTATTGGAACTCCTAAATCATTATTAAATGAAGATTTAGGGGCGACTGTTTTCCCCATCATGGACAAAAGGTGTTTTGATAAATCTTTAGTTGTTGTTTTTCCATGAGAACCCGTAATGGCTATTACTTTCATTCCAGTAAGCATCTGTCTTACATATGCTGCTAACTTAGTAATTGCCTCCACGACATCTGGTACAACAATGCAGTTAGCACCAATTTCTTGAGTGCAAATGACAACTCCGGCACCACCTTGTAAAGCATTTAGAGCAAAATCATGACCATCTACGTGTTCGCCCTTGAGAGCTAGAAAAATGCCATTTGGAACTGGCTGACGAGAATCGAAAAAGGCTGCTCCGGTTATTAACTTGTTTTTATCCCCCACTATTTTTCCAGAGATTACCTCTGAAATTTGAGAGATTGTTAACGGAATCATTTTGTGGACCTAGCAGACCTAGCGGACCGAATGGCACTCTTTAATTCAACTCTATCGTCAAAGGGAAAAACCTTTCCCATTACCTCTTGTCCAGTTTCATGACCTTTTCCAAGAATTAGAACGCAATCACTTTGCTCTGCGTTATTTACGGCAAATTTAATTGCCTCACTTCTATCAGTTATAACGAATTGATTTTCTGCGAGTTCAATTCCTTCATGCATCTGATTGAGAATTGAGAGTGGATCTTCACCTCTTGGATTATCACTTGTGAAGATCGCTAAATCTGCGCCTAACATTAAAGCTTTGCCCATAAGAGGGCGCTTTGCTGCATCCCTATCTCCGCCGCACCCTAAAACTGCAATGATCCTTCCTCTGGTTGAACTTCGAACAGCTTTTATAGCTGCAGTTACCGCGTCTGGGGTGTGTGCATAATCAACTACGGCGGTGAAATTTTGTCCTAAATCAATTGATTCCATTCTTCCCGGGGCACCTTTTGCAGTGTTCAAAGCATTCGCTGCAGATAATGGATCTATTCCGCTTTCCACTGCAAGAGCAAGAGCCATTAACACATTTGCGCTGTTGTAATCCCCCATTAACGGTGTAGTGATCGAGAGCAAGATGCCACCAGGGCCAGCGATGCTCAGTTGCACTGCAGATTTATTGAGACTGCTTGGATCTGTCAATGAGGTGTCGATAATTCTCCAGTTTGCTTTTTGATTATTAGTTGATATTGAAATCTTTTCAATTTCTGTTTCTTCAAATAATCTTTTACCCCAAACATCATCAATATTGATAATCGCTTTCTGGGAAAATCCAAATTTGAATAGACGGCTTTTTGCTTGATAGTAATTTTCCATGGTTTCATGAAAATCTAAGTGATCATGACTCAAATTAGTAAAAGCTACAACTGAAAATTTTGTTCCCTCAACTCTATTTAGCGCTAATGCATGACTAGAAACTTCCATCACAACATTTAAATTATGTCTTTCTCGCATAACTGCAAATATTGATTGCAGTTCTGGAGCTTCTGGAGTTGTTCTAGCGGTGGGGAAAATTTCATCACCAATTCGGGTTTCAACCGTGCCTATCAATCCAGAATTTCTATTGTTGAAATCCCAAATTTGTTGTAGCAAATATGCAGTCGTTGTTTTCCCATTTGTACCAGTGATTCCAAATACATTTATAGTGCTTGACGGATATTTATAGAATTTATCAGCGATAACTCCAACCCATAATCTTGGATCATTTGCACGCAGTACTGGAACATCAGCGTTAACACGTGCTGACATGTCAGTTAAAACGGCAATCGCTCCCTTAGCAACTGCTGAGTCAATAAACTTAGAGCCATGAGAGTTTGCCCCCGGAAGAGCTACAAATAAATCTCCTTGGATCACGTCATTTGAATCCAGTGTGATTCCTTTTATCGAAATATTATTTTTTTCGTGCTGATCAATTGGGGATCCTATTAAGTTTGCAATTTCACTTAACGAAAGAGAGTAATCAGAAAGTAAGTGAGATCGCATTTGAGATCTTAATCCCTGGCTTCTGCCGCAGCCGTTATTTTGTTACGCTTTTTCAGAGTTGCAGCATCTAATGGGTAAGGTTCATTTAATTTTCCTGATGGTGCAATCTGATAACTCTTTAGTGCATAAGAAATAACTTCTTTAAATACTGGACCGCCTAAATATCCACCCCAATGTATTCCCTTTGGATCTTGGATTGTTATGCTCATAACAAAGCGAGGTTTTTCGGCTGGAGCAAATCCAATAAACGAAGCTGTATATCCGCTATAACAGCGGCACTTGTCATTAAACCTATTTGCAGTTCCAGTCTTTCCAGCAACTCTATATCCGGGAATCTGAGCGCTTGGAGCCGTTCCGCCTTCGGCTACAACACTTTCCATCATCAGACTTAAAGTTTTGGCAACTTCTTTATCAACAACCCTAACTCCAGAGTCATTTACCTTAGGTGTGTAATGACCATTTTGATTGCTTGTGCCTGCAATTATGTGAGGGATTGCTCGAACTCCACCGTTTGCGATTGTTGCAAAAACGCTTGTCGCTTGGATTGTTGTCAATGAATAGCCTTGCCCGAAAGCAACAGTTGGGGCAGTCGATCTTGACCATTTATTTACTGGGCTAAATATTCCAGGGGTTTCTCCTGGTAATCCCATATTTACATGTTGCCCAATTCCAAATTTAGTTAGATAAGAAAACAGCGTATCCTCACTCATCTTTTCACCAATTTGAATTGTTCCCACGTTACTAGATTTAGCCAAAATTCCAGTGGAAGTTAACTTCCATTTAGGATGTGATTCATGGTCGTGGAAAATTCGATCAGCTCTTTTAATTGTGTAAGGGATTGTAAAAACTGTGGTTGGATCTATAACTTTTTCTTGAAGTGCAGCAGCAAATGTCATTACTTTTCCAGTTGAACCTGGCTCATAGGCTTCTTGTACGGCTGGAATCTGCAACAAATTTGATTTAGTCACATTAAATTTATTTGGATCGAAGGTAGGTGCAGTAGCTAATGCCAAAATTTCTCCAGTTGCTGGATCCATAACAACCGCTGTGATCGATTGTGCACGCGTACTTTTGGCCACACTTGCTATTGCATTCTCAGTAATCCATTGCAAATCTCTATCAATAGTTAGACGAATGTTTGTGCCAGCTTTTGCGGGTATCAAAGATTGTCGCGCTGATGGGATAGATGGTCCTTTGCCGCTGGAGTAACTTAAAACTCCATCGGTTCCACTTAGCACAGAGTTCATTGACGCTTCAATACCTCCACCACCAACACCTTGAGAATTCACAAATCCCAAAGTATTTGCCGATAGAGACTTACCCGGATAATCTCTTTTAAATCCACGTTGTGTGAAAAATCCACCAATTCGCTTTGACATTGGTTTACCTGAATTGCTTTCTGCAATTACTTCCTTAATCTTGATCCACTGCGCTGGGGTAATATCTTTTGCAACGTAAACAAATTTTCGAGTTCCTGTTAACCTATTTTGAATAGCAGATGTAGAAGCATTGATTATTGGTGCGACCAATTTTGCTGTTACTTTTGGGTCACCAATTAGATTTTGATCAACAACAAGATCTAAGGCATCGATGCTACGTGCCAGAACATTTCCATTTCTATCTGTTATTTCGCCACGAGGTGCTGGTAAATCGACAGTTTGATTTAATTCACGAGCAGCTTGATGTGCTCGCTCTTGTGCATTCACTCCTTGGACAAAAACCAATCTTACGAAAAAGGAAAAAAAGACAACCAGAACAAGAAAAAATGAGATTCGCAATCTGCCCTGTGCCATATGCAGTGGACTCATTGCTTTGCTCCTTTTTCTGCTGTAACTACTTCATCTATTTTTGGTTGGTTTAAAATCAGGAACTCGGGATTGCCGCTAGGCACCATTCCAAGTAGTCGAGCTTTCTTGGCCAATGAGTCTGGTGATGAAATACGCGCTAAGTTTTGAGAATTTGCTTCCTCAAGGTCTGCTAAGTGAATTGCTTCAAACTTAAGCCGATGCAATTTGATGGCATCTTGATTTAAAGCCAAGTTAAGTCCCATGACTGAAACCAAAGTAAAAATCATTGCACCGAAAATTATTGAGTTGAATGCTGCTTTAGTTACCGACTTTCCTTCACTTGGTCGGAGGTCTGCGACAAGGCGCAATACCGGATCTGGCAATCTCTGGAGACGTGGAAGTGAATTAGGTGAAAGTTTCCGTGCTGGTGAACTCTTAAGAGCGGTTATCGCCATTAGGCAGCCACGCCCCCTACTTTTTCAATTGCCCGCAAACGCACTGATGCTGCGCGTGGGTTTTCGGAAATTTCAAGATCTGACGCACTCTCGCTTTGTCTTGTTAACAATCGATAATCAGCTGGGGTTGGCTCAATTGGTAATCCATGAGGAACTGAAGTTGTTGAAACTGCAGTGAAGGCTCGTTTAACAATTCTGTCTTCCAGCGAATGGTAAGAAAGTACAACCATTCGTCCGTTTTGATTTAAAATATTTAATGCTGCAGGAATTGCTCGTTCAAGAATTGAAATCTCATCATTAATGAAAATCCTCAGTGCTTGGAAACTCCGTTTAGCAGGATGTCCACCAGTTCTGCGAGTTGCTGCTGGAATGCTTTCGCGAATAACCTCAGCCAGGCGACTTGAATTGGTGAATAACTCGACTTCACGTTCTTTGATAATTCGATCGGCAATTCGAGATGCAAATCTTTCTTCACCGTACTCGCGGAAAATTCGCGCCAACTCTTTTCCGCCGAAAGTATTTATGACTTCAGCAGCTGTAATTCCATCTGTGGAGTCCATTCGCATATCTAGTGGAGCATCTTGTGCGTAAGCGAATCCTCTTTCTGGTTCATCAAGCTGCATAGATGAAACCCCTAAATCAAAAAGAATTCCGTCAACTCCGCTAAATCCAGCGGTAGCAATAACTTGTGGCATTTGATCGTAGATTGCGTGGACAAGCGTGATGCGTCCATCAAATTTAGCCAAGCGAGATTTAGCGTGATCAATTGCGGTTAGATCGCGATCAATTCCAATTAAATGAATATTTGGAAAGTGGGAAAGTAATTCATATGAATGACCACCAGCACCAAGTGTTGCATCAACAACTAATGCATTATTTTTTGTTAGCGCAGGAGAAAGCAGAGCAAGTGATCGCTCAAGTAATAC
>Ga0114977_10002056_pt1 | contig 13021 bp, 12 predicted proteins | sample S_130805_MF_Meta_FD_87026 | JGI IMG/M metagenome (GOLD analysis project Ga0114977, IMG submission 87026) | Freshwater microbial communities from Lake Simoncouche, Canada to study carbon cycling - S_130805_MF_MetaG | ecosystem: Environmental > Aquatic > Freshwater > Lake | place: Lake...
AGACTAAAGTAGGTCTCACAAAAGTTTTTAAACAATCAAGATCTTTCAGCATTGTTTCTCTAATTAAGTGCATAAATCCATGCAATGATGTAGGTACAGTTTCAGAATTTTCTGTAATTTTTTTATTGCTATCGCTATAAACGGCATCTGAACTTATATATATCAAATGTTTTAATTTAATAGTTTTTAGACACGCAATTATATTTCTGGCAATAATTAAATTCTTATTTAACATTACTACATTTTTAACTGGAGCTACCGCAACAACAAATATAATAATATCATTTTTTTTTAATATTTTTTTTAATTTTAAAAAACAATCATTTTTTTCAAAATTAATTTGTTTTCTCGAGATTAGAAGGGGCCTAATATTATTATCATGAAATTTTGCAATAATAGATTTTCCTATAAAACTCATAGAACCTAAAATCACAACTCGACCAATATTTAATTTTTTAAACATTAGATTTTTTTCCCATAGAAATATGTTTAATTTTTTTTTTTAATAATTGATTCGCATTATAAAGATTAAAAGGATCAATTATTATTTTTTTTTTAATGTTTTTTTCTAGATAAGATACTTTTATTTTTTTAAAAACAGGCCAAGGCGTAGCTATAATCAATATATCACAATTTTTGATAGCCTCCATTGGATCTTTGCAAAGTTTTATATTTTTTTTAAAAAAATTTATTTTTTTTACAACCGGATCATAAATGCTAATATCAACATCTGACAGTTTTTTAATTAAATATAATGCTGGAGAATTTTTAATTGAGTGCGTGCCAGTTTTATATGCCAAACCTAAAATTGAAATTTTTTTAAATGAAATTTTATTTTCTATTTTTTTTAAAATATTTTCAATCCATTTTTTTCTGGAAATCGATTTATTTATAACCTCTAAAATAAATTTATTATTTATACCATTTGATTTTTGTAATTTTTGCAAAGTACAAAGATCTCTTTCTAAATTTCCACCTGATATTCCCAATCCAGGACTCAAATAAGCATACTTGCCAATACGCTTGTCCAACCTTAATGAATTAGTAATATCGTTCCAGTCTCCTCCTGCCTTCTCACAAATTTCTGAGAGAATATTTGTGGTCGTGACAGTAGAAATTAAATACATATTAATACTTATTTTAGCTAACTCAGCGCTTTCGTAATTCATTCTAATTAATGGACATTTGAAAGATCTGAGTATTTTTAAGTATGGTTTTTTAATTTTAGTATTTTTTAAATTTGAGCCTATAATCAATCTTTCTGGGTATAATGCACGATTTAAAGCCTGACCAAATATTAATGTTTCTACCTGATAGTATAATTGATCATGGGGCCAATTAATTGTTCTGCAGAAACCTGGTGGTACCTGGCAAAGTATTATTAAACTAGCCTTTCTATTTAAAAAAATTATTATTTTTTTTATTAAATTTTGAATACTCAGTAAATCACTCTGACCATTGTGGTCTGTATCAACATCCTTAGAAACATAAACAACCTCACAAGTACTGAGCTCTTGTAAATTATTAGTAAATTTTAAATTATGAAAATTAGATTTTACATTTTTTTCTAAATCTTTTTCGAATACATGAGTTTTTTTTTTATTTAAGATATTAACTATACTTACATTTTCATCATAACAAATAACTTTAAAATTTTTTTTTGCGGTTGCTACAGCATAATTTAAACCAAGATGGGACATGCCGACAAAACCAATTTTTGAATCTACAAACATATTTTTTCTTCCATTTTTTTTAATACTTTAAATATCCAAATGTCATTTTTAAAACTTGTCTTAGTTTTTTTTTTAATTAGTTTAAAAAAATGATCATGCTCTAACTTCCAAGTTGGATCTTTCATAATTAATGTTTTTATTTTTTCTTTTGGTAATCCCGAAGGAAATATTCTTCTGCGAACAGTAAAACTAGTTGGACCCCATTTGCACAAAGAAGAAATATGAGCGGAACCCTTGCTTCCTATTAAGTCTGAAGTGTGATGATTTTTCCACATACACATTGTCATTTCAATTTCAATTCTAAAATTTTTTTTATTACATGAAATTACGACATGATCTAAAGATCTATTTTCAAACTTATTTGATGAAATTATTTTAAACTTAAATTTTTTGCCGCCGAACCAGATTCTAATGATATCAAGAAGATGTGGAGCTAAATCTTGTAATACTCCAGAACCGCTATCTCTCCAGTCGCTATTTCTTACTAATCTTGCAGTGCCATTTCCATAAAATATTCTACATGAATATAATTTTCCTAAAAGTTTCGATTCAATAAGCTTTTTCATTTGGACAAAATGTGGTTCAAATCTATGATTGTAGGCGGTATAACAAAGAACTTTATTTTTATTTGCTAGTCTTTCTAAGTAATAAAAAGACTGAAGATTTTTAAACCACATTGGCTTTTCTACCAAGACATGTTTTTTATTTTGTATGCAGTATTTAATTAATTGATATTTTTCCTTATCTGGAACACATAGAAAAGCAGCATCAAAGCTTTTTACAGGAACCTCTTCAATGCACTTGTAATCTGCAAGTTTATTATTTGGATCTACAGTTAAAACTTTTTTATTCTTAAGAAGTTTTTTTCTTTTAGTTCCCTGAACTCCAATTCCAACAATTAAAATATTCACTTTTATTAGCTATATTGAATTTTTTTTTCAATTGAGTTGATTTTTTTCAAAATCAAATCTTGCGTAATAGGCTTATTTCCATCAATCTCACATTCACAAGCAGCAGCAATAGAGCCAATAATACTTGCTGCGGCAAGAGAGCCGCTCACTCTTAACACAAGAGATGAATAAGCTAGCAGGGCGTCTCCAGATCCGACTGCATCTAAAACATTTTCAGCAAAAGAACCTATGGAAACAACTTCATTTATTGCTTTTGATCCAGAACAAACGAGACCTCTAGATCCTAACTTCAAAATTATATTTTTAGAATTCGTTTTTTTTCTTAAAGCTCCAATCAATCCACCAACCGTAGAATCTTGATCCGCTAATGAGAATCTGGCCTCTTTTTCATTTGGAGTAATCAAATCAAAATTTCTAAACTCAGTAATATTACCCCATCTGCTTGCTACTTGGCTATCAGCAACTTTAAAAGTTTTTTTTGAAATATTTTTACAAAATTTTGGTGTGCTTCTTCCATGAAAAATGCCATGTCTAAAATCACTAAAAATTACAATATCCGAGGTGTTTAACTTTAGTATTTTGATAATTTTTTCGATTGTTTCCTCAGAAATAGGAGTGTTATCAAGAGTATCTACTTTTAATAATCTGTAGCCCGACGAAATAAATGTATTTTTGTTTGTTGTAGGTCTATTATTATCATAAAAATAATTAACTTTAATTTTATTTTTTTTTAAATCACTTAAAACTTTTTTCCCTAAATCATCGTTTCCCAAAATAGTAGAAAAACGAACTTTGGCACCAGCCGCCGCTAAGTGCAAAGCTACAATTGCAGCGCCTCCTGTATAATCTTCTTTTTTATTAAATAAGACGCTAAATGTAGGTGTCTTGGTTTGACCACCAATAAAATTAGTTCGAGAATAAGAATCAACAATCGTATCACCTATTACATGAACAGATAATTTTTTAATTTTTTTTAGATAATTTTTTAAGTCTAAAAAAGTAAGCTTGCTATTCTTCATTAATAATATCAATTTTTCAAAATTTAAGTCTGGTAATGCTAAATTTAAAAATTTTGAAGAAGAATAAACCACATCGCCTGGTGTAAAAATTAACTGCCCCCCATATGAAGATAGTGTTTTGTTTTCTATTTCTGTGGCCTTGGGTAAACCTTTTGATGTATATTCAAATCCTTTTGCAAAAAAATCTGGTTTAATTTTTTTTAAAAGATCTAAGGGAGTTGGATTGTTATCTATTAAAACATAATCCACCATTTCAAAAGCTGCCAAATTTAAAGCTCTCAACTTTTGAGGGACATGAGGTCTGTAAATTCCCTTAGTAATAAATTTATCTGCTGTTATACTAACAATTAAAATGTCAGCTTTTGTTTTTGCATAAGCTATGTGCCTAATATGACCTGGATGCACTACATCAAATACACCATGGCACAAAATTACTTTTTTTTTTCTCGGAAAATTTTTTATTAAGGGCTTAATATTCTGAACTGTCTTAATTTTATGCTCATATTTAGAAAAAAAATCCGCAGAAAGAGACATTGAATAATTATATTTAAGATAAGTATTTAAACCAAGTTTTTGTTGCCTTATTAATGGATTTAACATCCCAAAGTGGAGCATTATTCCAATCTTTTATATTTTCTAACATTTTTTTTACTCCCATAATAAAAGAAATTTTTGGTTTCCAGCCTGTGTGTTTTTTAATTTTGGATATATTAGCCCATGTACAATCTGGTTCGCCTGGGCGTTTTGGTATAAATTGAAATTTATCACTCAAACACTTTGCTAGCTTCATTATTTTTACAGGCTTGTCCGCTCCAACATTATAAATATTATTTGTATATTTGCTTTTTGATAATAGATAAAATGCATTGGCAACATCAGTAACATACAAAAAATCTCTTCTCTGAGAACCGTTACCAACAATAGTAAGCGGCTTATTTTTTAATTTTTGTTTTAAAAAAACTCCAAAAACCGCACCATAGACACCTGTGGTTTTAACCCTGGTGCCATAAGCATTAAAAATTCTAATAGAATTTATTGGAATTTTATAAACTTTTGCCCAATGAAAACAAGCTTGTTCACCCATATATTTGCTCAGAGCATATGGGTACAGAGGTGAAATTGGATGGTTTTCATTTGTTGGCGTCTTTGCTAATCCATAACAAGAGGAGGATGCTGCATAAATAAATTTTTTTAAATTTAATTTCCTACAATTTTCAAGAACTTTTACTGTACCCATGACATTAGCATCCATATAATCTGCAGGATTTTCAATTGAAGGAACAATATCTCCTTTTCCAGCTAAATGAAAAACATAATGCACATCTTTAAAAATATTTTCGTTTTTTTTTAATAATAAAATATTTTTTTTTTTAAAAATAAAATTTTTATTTTTTAGATTATGTTTAATATTTTCATAGTGTCCTCCACTTAAATCGTCCAAAACTCTCACTTGATGACCTTTAGACAAAAGTAAATCAACCAGATGGCTTCCTATAAATCCAGCGCCCCCCGTAACTAGAGAAATTTTTTTAACTGGCATTAATTTTTTTTAACTTTTTGACGTTAAAATAATTATCATTATCAAAACTACTAGGAATTTTTCCAGTCTTAAATTTTTTGCATAGATCGTTTACCGCATCTTCGATTGTTAATTTTGGTGAAAAATTCAAAACTTCCATAATTTTATCAGAATTGATATGATATGATCTGTTATCATCGCTATCCGTTGTAACTATTTCAATATTTTCTTTTTCAGGAAAGTTTTTTTCAACCACCTGTTTAACAATTAGCGCTATCTCTTTAATTGAAAGATTTTGGTAACCGATATTAAAAATTTGATTTCTTACTTTTTCAATTGGAGCGTTCATTAAACAAATCACTGCATCGCAATAATCTTGTACGTGTAAATTGGGTCTTAATTGTTCTCCACCAAAAACTGTAATTTTATTATTGTTGACTGCATGATTAGTCAAAATATTAACGGATAGATCTAATCTTAGTCTTGGAGCGTAGCCGCAAACAGTGGCTGGCCTGAAAATTACACCTTCAAAATTATCATTAGTGTGCTTAAATAATAATGGCTCACACATTCCTTTGTATTTATTATACAAAGTTAAAGGAACTAATGGATGATCTTCTTTTACATCTTTTTTATTTGAAACGCCGTAGACTGAGCTGGAAGAAGCATAAATAAATCTTTTAATTCCAGCTTTTTTCGCGGCTAAGACCATTGGTTCAAATGCATCTAAATTAACAGAAGTCGATAATTTTTCATCTAATACAAAGCTAGCGTCGTTAGAAATGCAAGCTAAATTTATAAATACATCATGACCCTGACAGGAAATTTCTATTTTCTTCTTATCTCTTATATCACCCTGAATTAATTTTAAATTTTTATTATTAAGCGGCAAAAAATCAGATCCAAAATATAAAATGTCATATACAGTAACCTGATGTCCCATTTCTAGAAGAATTGGAACAAGTTTACTACCACAATAGCCTGCGCCTCCAGTTAAAAAAATGTTTTTACTCATTTATCATATTTTGTACCCAGCTTTTTGAGCGTCATTATAAAACATTTTCACTGTTTCAATAGAAAATGCGTTTAAATTTTTTTTAACATTATTTAATTTTATTAAAATATCATTTGGAACTGTTATGATTTGACATCCACATCTTTCGGCTTGAAAAATATTAAATACTTCCCTAGTACTTGCCCATAATAATTTTGAATTAGGAAATCTTTTTAAAATTTTAGAGCATTTATTCAATATTATTTCCGGGTCAACTCCAGTGTCAGCAATTCTTCCAGCAAAAACCGAAAGTATAATAGAACTTTTTTTTTTAATCTCGCGCATCAATTCATAAAGTTGTTTTTCGGTGAAAATTGCCGTAACATTACACACAATTCCATCGTTGCTTAATTTTGATATTAATTTTTTTGTACTTATGCCCTTAGTGTTTGTAATGGGAATTTTTATGTTTACGTTTCTGCCCCAGGTCGCTATTTCGTAAGCTTGCCTCTCCATCTCATAAATATCGTCAGCAAATACTTCAAATGATATTGGTTTGTTCTTTATATTAGACAACAATTCAATAGCAAATTTTTTATAATTTTTTACACCGGAGGACCTCATCAATGTAGGATTTGTAGTAAAACCCTTAATATAACTTAATTTATTTAATTGAAGAAATTGTTTTAAATCCGCTCCATCGGCATATATTGAAATATTTTTAAGACTCATGACTCTTTTATAATATATTTGGAAGCTTCAGCAAAAGACTTTACTGTCTTAATTTGAGCCTTTGGCTTTGTTTCAGCATAATTTCTCTCTATAAAAATTGATTTACATCCAACTTTTTGAGCAGCCAAAATATCACTTTCTCGATCTCCTATTAAATAACATTTTTTAACATTTAAATTATGTTTTTTTATAGCGCTAATTAACATACCGGGATTTGGCTTTCTAAAAAAAGATTTACTTGATGAAGAAGTTGACACGTAAATATCATCAAATTTACATTTTTCTTTTAACAATTTATGCATTTGATTTAAGATTGATTTTTTTATCAACCCTTTGCTAACATCTGGCTGATTTGTCACTATAATTAATTTAAAATTTTTTTTTTTTAGTTTTTCTGAAAAAATTGAAACTTTAGGCAAAATTTTAAAATCCTTAAGAGATCTAGGTGCATAACCTTTTTTTTTTAATTAAACTTCTAACAACAACTCCATCCCTGTCTAAAAAAACAGCTTTATTTAAATTTACTACCATTTTGTATTATTTATCTTTAGTAATGGATGAGAAACTAGACAATGCCAGACAATAGCCTGAAAAGATTCTGTGTACGGTGTAATTAAATTTTTGTCAATTTTTGGAATTTTTATAGAAATATCAGAATTCTTTCCCGTATATCCTCCGTTATAACCAACAATGCCAAAAATTTTTGCTTTTTTGATTTTTGCTAATTTAATTGCATCAATTAAATTTTCACTAACTTTTTTCTTTTTATTCCCTCCCCCGACTGACATTATAAATAGACAGTCTTTTGATGATAAATTGCTTACTTTGAGCCAGTTTGAAAAAGACGATTTCCATCCTTCGTCATTTATCCTGGCACTAAACTCGCTAACATTATCGGTGGGAGCGTATGATTCTATATTACATAATTTCCTAAAATCATTAACTGCGTGTGAGCAATTTCCTGCGCTTCCTCCTATTCCCAAAAAAAAAATTCTACCTCTTTGGTCTCTTATTTTTTTAAGAGACTTTGCCAATACATCAACTTTAGTTGTTTCTATTTTAGATGAAATTTCAGATATATCTTTAAAATATTTTTTTGAGAACATGTTTTTATTTAAGTCCTATTTAAGCTTTCAGGAGTAATTTTGCCATCTTTAAATTCATAAATTAAATCACAATTTTTAATTGTTGATAATTTATGTGTTATAATAACTAATGTTTTTTCAGGAGTCAGCTTATCTAGCGCGCTTATTACTTTATCTTCTGTTACGGAATCTAGAGCATTAGTAGACTCGTCAAAAATTATTATATCAAAATTTTTATAAAGCGCTCTAGCAATTCCAATTCTTTGTTTTTGTCCTCCTGAAAGTTTAGTCCCATTTTCCCCAACAATTGTATTCTCTTTGAATTCCAAATTATCAATAAACTCAGTTAATTGAGCTTTGTCTGCAGATTCTTTAAATCGTTGGTTGTTAATTTCATTATCCTTTTTACCAAAAGCAATATTTTTTAATATACTGTCATCAATCAAAAAAATATTTTGTGGTACGTGTCCAACTATTACAGATAAAAAAAAATTTTTTTCCGTTAAGTTTAGGCCATCTAAAATAATTTCTCCCGAGCTGGGTTTTATCAAGCCTAACAGAATGTCAGCAAAAGTACTTTTTCCAGAGCCACTTTTTCCTATAATTCCAATTTTTTTTCCTTTGGGGATTGTAATAGAAACGTCTTCTAATTTAAAATTTTCATTAGAAGAAGTAATGTCATTATAAGAAAAATTAATATTTTTAAATTCAAGACAATTAGAAAACTTTTCTGGTAAAAAATTTTCTTTTTCAGTCTCATTTTTTTTAATCAAATTTAATTCGTTTAGCAAATTTTTTACAACTGGTTGATTAAATTTTAAATCATTAAAAATATTCAAAAGTTTATAAACTGATGGCATAACTCTAAGAGCAACAAAACCATATAGAGCCATTGTCGTAATCATTTCGGCAAATTTTCCTTCGGACTTAACCAGAACGTAGGCAATTGCCATAGATAAGCTTAATAAAGTTAGAAGCTCTATGTAATATCTTGGAAATTGTTGCAATACATATGCTTTTCTGCTTAATTCCGCTAAATCATAATTATTTTTATGAAATTTTTTTAAAAAAAAATTTTCGCTTTTGAATACTTTTAAATCTTTAATACCACGAAATATTTGTATCAAATTTTTTAATAAACTAACTTCCAATTCTGCACGTTTCAGTCCCCAATTATATAATTTCTGCTGATTGAAGACATAAAAAATAAACCCAAAAATAAAAAAGCTAACAAGAATTATACTAGTTGTGTAAAAATCATAAATAAATAGAAAGATAACAATAAAAGTCATTAAAAATATTTCGGAAAAAAAATTAAAAAGAGACTTGTAAATTAAAACTAAAATAGAATTTTCTGAAGTTGCGTTTTTTATTAAATTAGAGGGTTGAGAATTTAAATGAAATGAATATGGCATCCTTAAGTATCCACTTATCAAACGGGTTGCGACTTCAGTTAAAACATTTTTGGCAAATAAACTTTGCGCATAACAAACAAATATTAAAAAAATAAATTTGAATAAGTAAAATATATTAATTGCTAATAAAAAATAAATAATCAGTTGAACTTTGGAGGGGTTTCCAATTAACTCGGCTATATTTTTTATATAATAATACTTTTTAGACAAATCATCTTCTGCCAGAACTGTTATCAACGGCACAATTAAAGATATACCTAGTATTTCAAGCAGTGAAGCTATTACAATTAAAATCGTAACATAGATAAAAAAAATCTTTTGCTTACGATCTAAAATTATAAAACAGTCTTTAAAAAATTTTTTCATATAATAATTAAATATAACTAAACTTTTATGCAATAATAAAAATCTCTTGAATATTTCAATTTTGAAAACTTCGCATTTTTATTTTCTTTTAAAAAAATATTAATTGCTTTTGTTGCGCCTGGAAAACTTTTGTAATCATCAAATAATACAATGCCTCCCTTTGTAAGCCTTGGCCAAATTTTTTTTAAAATAAAATCCGTTATATGAAATAAATCAACATCGAGGTTTACAAATGAAAATTTTATTTTTTTATTTTGCTTTAAAAATTTATTTAAAGTAATAAAAATATCTCCTTTAATTAGCTTGACTTTTCGATTGAGATTTCTGTTCACTAAATTGTTTTTTAAAAAATTTAATGAAACAGATCTTTTACCAGCTTCTTTTAAAAAGAGCCTAAGTTTTTTTTTATCTCCTTGCAAAATTGTTTTGGGAACTTTAAATTCACCAAATTGATCGAAGGCATAAACGTATTTTTTTCTTGAAAAAATTTCTCTAAAAATTATTAAGCGACTTAAAGAATTGCCCTTGAACACCCCAAATTCAACTATATCTCCACTGATATCTTTTGTCGTTTCAAAAACTTTTAACTGCGCAATTAATTTTGACAACCTGTCTGTAGTGCAAAATTGATAAAATAAATTTTCATAAAAAAATTTCATTTTTAAGAAATATTTATTTATATTTGTATGCATACTTCTTATTAAAATTTATATTTTTCTAGATCTTGACAATTTTTTTTCATAGTATTCTTATTTAAGAATTAAAATTTATAAAATGAGAATTGGAAATATCAAGATATCAATACATAATCCACCTTTAATTATACCGGAAATAGGAATTAATCATGGAGGCAAAATCGATGTTGCATGTAAAATTGTGCATTCTGCAAAAAAAGCTGGAGCAAAAATTATTAAGAATCAAACTCACATTGTAAATGACGAATATAGTATTGAAGCAAAAAAAATAATACCAGACAATTCTAAAAAAAATATTTTTGATCTTGTCAAGGCATGTCAACTTTCAATAGAAGATGAATTTAAATTAAAAAAATACACGGAATCTTTAGGTATGGAATATCTGAGCACGCCCTTTTCTAAAGAAGCTGTGGATAGGTTAATTAAATTAAAGGTAAAAGCTATTAAAATAGGATCGGGAGAGTGTAACAATTATCCTTTAATTAAATATATTTGTAAATTTAAAAAGCCAATCATTCTGAGCACTGGAATGTGCACTATCTCTGAAATACACAAAACCGTTAATATTTTTAAAAAAAATAAAATTATTTTTGCACTAAATCATTGCACAAACATTTATCCTGCTGACTATGCCGATGCTAGATTAAACTTTATTTATACTTTAAAAAATAAATTTCCAAATGTACCAATTGGATTGTCGGATCATTCTAGAGATAACTTAATTGCACTAGCTTCAATTCCGATGGGCGTAAGTATAATTGAAAGACACTATGTCGATAATAAAAAAAGAAGAGGACCAGACATTTCATCTTCTATGGATTTTAAAGATTTAAAAGATCTTATTTTAAAAAGCAAAAATATTTTCTCTGCACTTAAAGAGAAAAAAGGAATTTTAATTAAAGAAAAAAATGTTGCAAAATTTGCGTTTGCATCAGTCGTAAGTATAAAAAATATTACAAAAGGAGAAAAGTTAGGTTATGAAAATATTTGGGTAAAAAGACCTGGAACAGGTTATTTTTTAGCAAAAGATTATGAAAGATTAATTGGAAAAATATCCAAAAATAATATTTTAGTTAACACACAAATTAAAAAAGCTGACGTAATATAAATTGAAAAAAAAATTACTTTTTATTACAGGAACCAGAGCAGATTACGGAAAAATTAAATCTGTTATTAGAAAAACAATAAATGAAAGATTTGATGTTAAAATTTTTGTTACAGGAATGCATTTGTCAAAAAAATTCGGCGAAACTTTTCATGAAATAAAAAAAAATTTTAAAAAAAATAATATCTTTAAATTTAAAAATTTTAAAAATAACGACAGTCAAGATATTATTCTTGCAAATACTATATATGGATTTTCAAAATTTTTAAAAAAATTTAATCCAGATATGGTTATCGTACATGGGGACCGGACTGAATCTCTTGCGTGCGCAATCTCTACTTCTTTTAATAATATTTTAGTAACCCATATAGAAGGTGGCGAAATTTCCGGAAATATAGACGAACATATAAGGCACTCTATCTCAAAATTATCTCATATTCACTTGGTTTCGAACCAAATTGCTAGAGCCAGACTTTTGAAAATGGGCGAATTAAAAAAAAATGTTTTTGTAGTTGGCAGTCCAGATATAGACATTATGTCCTCAAAAAAACTACCTTCCTTTAGAGCAGTTAAAAAAAGATATGGATTTACCTTCGAAAAGTATGGCATTGTTATATTGCATCCCGTTACATCTGAGATTAAAAAAATAAAAAAACAAGCTGATATTTTCGTAAAAAGTTTAGTTAAATCAAATAATAATTTTATAGTAATTTTGCCCAACAATGATCCTGGAAATGAAATTATTATCAATTCATATAAAAAAATAAATTCCAATAACAAATTTAAAATAATTAAATCTATGAGATTTGAATATTTTTTAACATTGCTCAAAAATTGTGATGTTATAATTGGAAATTCGAGCTGCGGGGTAATTGAGGCTCCATTTTATGGAATTCAAACCATTAATCTTGGAAATAGGCAAAATAATAGAAGTAAAGAAAAATCAATAATCAACATTGGTTTTTCGGAAGAAAAAATATTAAATAACCTAAAAAAATATTTAGGTAAGAAATATAAAAAAAGCAGATTATATGGAAATGGAAATGCTGATACAAAAATTATAAAAATTTTAAAAAATAAAAGAATATGGTTAACTCAAACTCAAAAAACGCTAAGTGATTAAGAGCCAAAAAATACTTGGTGTAATTTTGGCGAGAAAAGATAGTCAAAGAATTATTAACAAAAATTTACAAAAGATAAAAAATAAAAATTTAATTGAAATAGCTGCCGACAATACAATAAAAAACAAAATATTTAATTTAATAGTTCTTTATTCTGATATTAAAAAAAAAAATGCTATCCCAAATAAAAAGTTAATTAAAAATATAGTTTTTTTAAAAAGAGAAAAAAAATTTTCTAATAGTACAATATCTTCTGAAGATACCTTGCTTAGTATGTTTGATAAATTTAAATATTTAAAAAAATACGAAAGTTTAATACTACTACA
>Ga0114977_10002057_pt1 | contig 13019 bp, 6 predicted proteins | sample S_130805_MF_Meta_FD_87026 | JGI IMG/M metagenome (GOLD analysis project Ga0114977, IMG submission 87026) | Freshwater microbial communities from Lake Simoncouche, Canada to study carbon cycling - S_130805_MF_MetaG | ecosystem: Environmental > Aquatic > Freshwater > Lake | place: Lake...
CGACGCCGGTCACCATCTCCGCCAGCGTCGCGCCGAGATCGGCGGCCGTCACGAGGCCGTCGTGGCGTTGACCGGCCATCCGTCCGGCGGCGTCCACGAGGATCGCCGGCAGCCGCACGAGCTCGGCATAGGGGGGCAGCGGCCCCGGACCGACGCGACCGTGGAGCCCCAGTGGCATGCCGCGGACGCCGGCCACGAGGATCGTGCAGCGGTCGCCCGCCGCCGCCACGAGCCGCGCGAGGCAGCGGTCGAGGAGCGTGATCTGGCCGGCGAACACGTGCCGCAGGCCGACGACGAGATCGGGATCGGTGTCGGCCGCGACGACCAGATCGGGAACGGTCGCGCCACTCGGCGGCGGCGGATCGTCGGGATCGACGTAGGCCTGGCGAAACTCCTCGGGGGCGTCCCACGACGTGCCGAGGCTGCCGGCATGGCACCAGACCACGTCGTGCTGCCGCTGCGCGACGACGGCAGCCGCGGCCGCGAACAAGCGGGCGAGATTGGCCTGCGACTCGTCGGCCGCCGGCAGCTGGGGCGACCCGGGCGGCACGATGGTGATCGCGGCCGGACACACGCCATCGGCCAGGGCGGGGTCGTCGGTGACCACGGCGACGGACGCCGCAGCCAGGGAGCTGGTCCAGGCGAGGAGCGACTGCACCGCCTCGCCAGGCTCGTCCGACGTGGCGACGAGCCCGTCGAACACCACGCCCCGCGCGGCGAGACGGTCGAGGGCGGGCGTCGCCACCCACGTGGCCCCATACGCCGGCAGGATCCAGGCGGGCAGCCGATCGATCGTCACGACGAGAAGCGGGCCGGGCATGGGATGGCGGGGGGCGGGCTCGGCCCGAACGTGGGTTTGCGTCGCCGGGGCGTGGTCGGCGATGCTGACGCGATCTGTTTTGAATCGTACCAGCGGGGTTTCATGGCCACGACCAGCCACGGTTATCGCTCGCGGCCTGCCGCGACGGCCGGGATGCCCCCCGGCATCCCCTTCATCGTGGGCAACGAGGCCGCGGAGCGTTTTTCGTTCTACGGCATGAAGTCGATCCTCGTCGTGTTCATGACGCAGCACCTGCTGTCGAGCACGGGCCGCCCCGACTTCATGACCGAGACCGAGTCGCGGGAGTGGATGCACCTGTTCGTGGCCAGCGCCTACTTCTTCCCCGTGATCGGCGGGATCGTGGCCGACGCCTTCCTGGGCAAGTACCTGACGATCCTGCTCCTCTCGCTCGTCTACTGCGCCGGCCACCTCTGCCTGGCCCTGATGGACATGCCGCAGCCGCTCCTCGCCGCCACGCTCGAGCCGCGGGGCTGGCTGCTCGCGGGCCTCGCCCTGATCGCGATCGGGGCGGGCGGCATCAAGCCCTGCGTGTCGGCGCACGTGGGCGACCAGTTCGGCCAGTCAAACCGCCACCTGCTGGAGCGCGTGTTCGGCTGGTTCTACTTCGCGATCAACTTCGGCTCGTTCTTCTCCACGCTGCTCACCCCCTGGCTCCTGGAGCACCATGGCGCGGGCTGGGCCTTCGGCGTGCCGGGCATCCTCATGGCGGTGGCCACGCTCGTGTTCTGGCTCGGTCGCCACCGGTTCGTGCACGTGCCTCCCCGCGGGCCCGACTACTTCCGCGAGACGTTCGGGCCCGAGGGGCTGGCGGCGATCGCCCGGCTCGTGCCCCTCTACCTGCTGGTGGCGGTGTTCTGGTCGCTCTACGACCAGACCGGCGGCGCGTGGGTGCAGCAGGCGGAGCGGATGGACCGCCGCTTCCTCGGCATCGACTGGCTGGAGAGCCAGATCCAGGCGATCAACCCGCTGCTCGTGCTGCTCTTCATTCCCCTCTTCGGGCTGGTCATCTATCCGGCCGTCGGCCGCGTGGTCGCCTTCACGCCGCTGCGGCGGATTCTCGCCGGCTTCATCCTCACGGTGGCCGCGTTCGCGATCTCGGCCACCGCCCAGGGCCTGATCGACGCCGAATCGGCCCGGCTGGCAGCGGCCGGCCTGGGGCCGGAGGCGGCCCACTGGCCCTCCGTGGTCTGGCAGGTCGCGGCCTACGTGGTGATCACCGCGGCCGAAATCCTCGTGTCGATCACCTGCCTGGAGTTCAGCTACACCCAGGCGCCCCCCCAGATGAAGTCGTTCGTGATGAGCCTGTATCTGCTGAGCGTCTCGCTCGGCAACCTGTTCACGGCCGCCGTGAACTGGCTCACGAAAGACGCCAGCGGGGAGTCGATCCTCTCCGGGGCCTCGTATTACTGGTTCTTCACCGGCTGCATGACGCTGGCGACCCTGCTGCTCGTTCCGGTAGTCTTGTGGACCACACCCCGTGAATACCTCCAGCAGGAGGCCGACGCGCCCCCCGCGTGATCAGCGCCTTGCCACGACCGTCGCTCGAAAGGACCCCCGGATGAACCCGTCGCTCGCCACCCGTCGCACCTTCCTCGCCGCCGGCGCCTCCGCCGCCGGCGTCCTGGCCTCCGCCCCGCTGCGGAGCGTGGCCGCCGACCCCGCACCAGCCGCCGCGAAGCAGCCGCCGTTCACGATCTCGCTCGCCCAGTGGTCGCTCCACAGCACGCTCTTCTCGGGCAAGCTCGACAACCTCGACTTCCCGCGGGCCGCAAAGCAGCAGTTCGGCATCGAGGCGGTGGAATACGTCAACCAGTTCTTCAAGGACAAGGCCCGCGACGAGGACTACATCGCCGACCTCGCGAAGCGGGCGGCCGACGAGGGCGTGACCAACGTGCTGATCATGTGCGACGGCCTCGGCGACCTCGGCGCTCCCGACGACAAGGCCCGCACGCAGGCCGTGGAAAACCACTATCCGTGGGTCGAGGCCGCCAAGCGGCTCGGCTGCCATTCGATCCGGGTCAACGCCGCCAGCAAGGGCTCCTTCGAGGAGCAGCAGAAGCTCGCCGCCGACGGCCTCGCGCGGCTCGCGGAATATGCCTCGCAGATGGGGATGAACGTGATCGTGGAGAACCACGGCGGCCTGTCGAGCAACGGCGAGTGGCTGGCGGGCGTGATGAAGCTGGTCGGCAAGCCCAACTGCGGCACCCTCCCCGACTTCGGCAACTTCTACGACTACGACCGCTACCGCGGCGTGGCCGACCTCATGCCCTTCGCCAAGGGCGTGAGCGCCAAGAGCCACGAGTTCGACGCCGACGGCAACGAAGTCCGCACCGACTACCGCAAGATGATGAAGATCGTGCTCGACGCGGGCTACCACGGCTGGGTGGGCGTCGAATACGAGGGCAAGGAACTCCCCGAGGCCGAGGGGATCCTGGCCACGAAGAAGCTCCTCGAGAAGATCCGCGACGAACTCGCCTGAGGACGGGAGTCGCGGCCGGGCTTCGCGGAAGCGTCACGGAGCCAGGGCCCGGGCAGCGCCGAGCGGCGTGCCGAAGATGCCGTCGCGGAACACCGGCCAGCGGCGCTTGACGACGTCGTCGGTGACCACGAGGAGCGCGGGCAGGAACACGAGTTCGGCCAGCGTGGCCGCCGCGACCGCCGCGCAGGCGAGCATGCCGAAGCCCGCCAGCGACGGCACGCTGCTGGCGGTCACGGCGGCGAAGCCCACCATCAGGACCACGCCGCCGATCATCACCGCGTTGCCGGTCTCGGCGACGGCGCGGCGGACGGCGGTGGCGATCGAGAGGCCCTCGCGGCGATTGCGGGCCAGGGCCGAGAGCACGTGCACCGTGTCGTCCACCGCCAGGCCGAGGCAGACGTTGAACACGATCACCGTCGCCGGGTCGAGCGACCGGCCGGTGGCCGCCAGCAGCGTGGCGATCACCGCCAGCGGGAAGACGTTGGGGATCAGGCTCACCAGGCCGGCCAGGGGCGAGCGAAACGCGACGGCGAGGATGCAGCCGATCACGAGCACCTCGACGACGAGGCTCGAACCGAGGTCGCGGACGAGCTGCCGGATGTTGCGGGCCGACACGACCGACATGCCCGCCAGCCGGAACCGCCAGCCCGGCAGGTCGCGTTCGAGCGCCGCGAGCGACGCATCGATCCGATCGTAGATGCCCTCCAGCCGCCGCGAGCCGACGTCGGCCACCCGCGCACGGACCAGAGCCACCCGATCGGCCGGCGAGATCAGGTCGCCCACACTGGCGGCGTCGATCCGCCGCCGGGCCCGGGGAGGCAGCTCGCCGGCGACCGTCGCGAACGAGATCGGCCGCGAGATGGCCGCCTCGCCGGCGAGCGCCGCCTCGGCGCGGCGGACGGCGTCGAGCACGGCGGGCTCCCGCCAATCGACGTCGGCCGGCCAGCCGACGACGATGTCGATCCCCATCGCCCCGCCGAAGTCGGCATCCACGCGGGCGAGCGCCTGCGAGGCCGCCGCGCCGGTCGGCAGCGAATCGACGATCCGGTTGTCGGCCTCGATGCCGGAGCCGGCCAGGGCCAGGAGGAGGGTGAGGCCGCAGGCCACCGCCACGAGCGGACGAGCGTGACGGACCGAGAACGCGGCCAGCAGGTTCGCCGTGCGGCCGGCGAGCCGCGAGGAGCGGCCCAGCCGCAGGCCGCTGCAGAAGGGCGTCGCCGCGATCAGCGGCGTGAGCAGCGTGACGGCCAGAAAGCTCGCCAGGGCCCCGACGGCGGCCGCGATGCCGAAGGACCGCACCGCCTCGATGCGGGCCACCGCCAGCGACGCAAACCCGATCGCGGTGACGATGCTCGTGAGGCCGCAGGCGGCGCCGATCCGGTGCACCGCCCCCGACGAGGCCGCCAGCGGATCGAGCCCGCGGCGCACGCTCCGCCGCATGTCCTCGATGAAGTGAATCGAGTCGCAGGTGCCGACCACGAGAGCCAGCGAGGGGACCACGCTGGTGAGCACCGTCACGGGAGCGCCGAGCAGCCCCAGGGCGCCGAGCGCCCAGACGGCCCCGACGAACGGGGGCACGCACGCGACCACGGTCGACCGCAGGCTGCGGGCGACGACCGCCGAGAGGACCACGGCCAGCGACAGGCCGATCGAGTTGAACATCAGCATGTCGCGCCGCAGGGCCTGCATCGCCTGCTCCCTGAGGGCGGGCAGCCCGGTGAGTTCGATCGCCAGGGGACCGCCGGCGGTGGCCGAGTCGGCGAGGGCCGCCTCGATGCGAGCCACGACCTCCGATGACCGGGGGGGGCGTTCGGCGTCGGCGGCGAGTTGCACGAGCAACAGCGAGGAGGCGGCGTCGGCGGAGAGCAGGTGGCCGGCCACGAGCGGGTGGCGGGCGGCCCGCGCCTTGGCCTCGGCCCGCGCCTCGGCGTCGAGCGGCTCTGCCCGCCGGGGGATCACCGGCAGGATCGCCCCGGCCGCCCCCTGCCGGCGGACGTCGAAGATGCTCCGCACCTGCTCCACGCCCTCGAGGCCGCGGAGGCGGCCGGCGAGCGATTCGAGGGCCATGAGCGGCTCCGCGTCGAAGATGTCGCCGGAGCGGGCCGTGGCCCGCACGATGCAATCGCGGTCGGGCGGGCCGAAGATCGCCGCCACCTCGTCCACGAGGGCGAACTCGCCGCCTGAATCGCGGATCAGCGCCCGCAGATCGTCGTCGAGCCGCAGGCGTGAGATTCCCAGCACGGCCACGGCGGTCGCCGCCGCGGCCACGAGCCAGCCGACGCCATGCCAGGGGCGACGTGCGGGAGCGACGGCGGACGCAGCGGTCAGCCGTCCGTCCGTTCCTCGATCAGGTGGCGTTCCGCCGGATCCACGATCCATCCTCGGCACCCCTGGGCCCCGCAGCGGCATGGAATCGCCGCATCGGCCGGCCAGCAGTAATCGATCAGGAGCTCCTCGCCGACCTCGATCGGCCGGATCGTCTGCATCCACAACCGCTCTTCCTCGGTCTCGCCGGGCTCGGCCTCCCAGTAGAAGAGTTCACAGTTGGGGTCGCAACTGTGATTCACGAAGCGAAAAGGAGGGGCCGGATCGAGCAGTCGGCCGCCCGGAAGCTCCATCACGTAGCTCGAATCCTCCGGGTGGTCGTCGAGAATCGGGCCGCGGATCTCGCCCAGCACGGTGCCGGAGGCGATCCGCCGGCGGGCAAACACCCCCTTCCCGACATGGGTCTCGGCGATGCGGAGCAGGCGGGACTGGGCCGCCGATTCGGACTCGGGGGACCGGGTGTGGTTGGCGGGCATCGGGGGGCAGGCGGAGCGGTGCGGCGGGCAGGAACGGCAGGAGCGAACTCTAGCGAGCGACCGTTTCAGCGGTCAATGGCCCGGTTCCGCGTGCCGGAAGCCAGGTCGCAGCCGCGCCGGCCTCAGACCGGCGTTTCGGCGGCCACGCGGGCGAGCGTCTCGACGGTCTCGACGATCTGCTCCTCGGTGTGCTCGCAGGTGAGGAAGAACCGCACCCGCGCCGCCGACTCGCGAACGGCCGGATAGAGGATCGGCCGGGCGTTGATCCCCTCCTCGAGCAGCCGCTGAGACACCTGCATCGCCCGCATGGAGCTTCTCAGGATCACCGGAATCACCGGCGTGTTGCCGCTCGTGCCCGTGTCGAGGCCGACGTCGTCGCAGAGTTTGAGGAACAGTTCGGAACGCTCGCGGAGCCGCGTGAGCCGCCACGGTTCGCGACGGACGACGCGGATCGCCTCCAGGGCCGCCGCCGCATTGGCCGGCGAGCAGGCGGTCGAGAACACGAACGACGGCGTGGTGTGGCCGAGGTAGCTGATGAGCCGCTCCGACCCCGCGAGATAGCCCCCCTGGGCACCGAGCGCCTTGCTGATCGTGCCCATCCAGAGGTCGCCGTCTCGGGCGTCCACACCGAAGAAGTCGCAGATCCCGCGGCCCTCGGGTCCCATCGTGCCGATCGAATGCGCCTCGTCCACGTAGAGCAGCGCGTCGTGCCGCCGCTTCACCTCGAGGAACTTCGGCAGGTCGGGATAGTCTCCGTCCATGCTGTAGACGCCCTCGATCGCGACCACCACCCGCCGGTATTGCGAACGAAGGTCGCGGAGCAGGCCATCGAGCTGGCGGTGATCGTTGTGGCGAAACGACCGTTTGCCGGCCTTTGAGAGCGCCGCCCCCTGCACGATGCTGGCATGGGCGAGTTCGTCGTAGAGGATCAGGTCGCCCGCGTCGAACAAATGCCCGAACACGGAGGCATTGGTGCCGAAGCCGCAGGGGAACATCACCGCCCGCTCGGTGCCGATGAAGTCGGCGAGTGCGGCGTCGAGATCGTCGAGAACCGTGTTGTTGCCCCCCACCATCCGACTGGCCGAGGCGCTGCAGCCGAACCGCTCGATCGCGTCCACCGCCGCCCGCTTGACGTCGGGATGCCCGGCCAGGCCGAGGTAGTCGAAGCTCGTGTAGGTGATCGTCTCGCGGCCGCGAATCGTGGCCACGCGGCCCGCCACACGCTCGTTGGGGATCAGGAACGGGCTTTCCAGCCCCGCGGCATCGAGGGCCGCGAACCGATCTTCCAGGGCCCGGCACTCGGGCCAGGCGTCGTCGCCGGCCGCGGGGGCCGTCGGGAGGGCCGTGGCGGCCGTGCCGCCGGCCCGGTCGGCGGCGTCGAACATGTGGTCGGCCACCCGCTGCATGAGGTCAGCACAGGTGCGGATGCCCGTCAGCCACGAGGCATGGAACCGCATTTGGTAGCGGCCCTCGAGCCGCGTGATGGCGTCGAGAAAGAGGTCGGAGTCGATTCCGGCGTCGGCGATCACCGAGTTCGCGGCCAGCCGCCGGCGGCTGCCGGCCGGCCGCACCCGCTCGAGGGCGTCGAGCACCACCTCGGCGATCGCCGCGCGGCCGTGGGCGTCGGGCCGCTCGCGAACGGATGCCTCATACGAGGAATCGGGCGTGCGGATACGATCCGCCTGTAGGCTGTCCATCGCCATGTCGAAGCCCTCCGTGACGAGTCGTGCCGCGGCCGGCCGCCGCGGATCGAACTCATGCGAGACTCGCTGTGGGGCTCACTATACGGAAACGCGCCGAATCTGACAGCCACCGCAAGCCCTCGGGAACCGAAAAACCACGCGACAAAACTGTCCGCGCGGAAAACTGTTCCGTCGGTAGGGAGTTTGCGGGGCCGCGAGAGCCGCGCGCAGCCGCACGAAGACCGATGACCACCGGCGTCGCGTCTTCGCGCAGGTTGAAAACCTGCACCCGCTTCGGCCCGTGCCGGTCGGATCAGACCGCGAGCAGTTTCCGCAACACGAACGGCAGGATGCCACCTGCGCGGAACTGATCGAGCTCCACGGGCGTATCGATCCGCACGAGGCAGGGAATCTCCTTCATCGTCCCATCCGGCCGCGTGGCCTTGACCACCACGGTCGTGCGCGGGGCGAGCCCTTCGAACGGGATGTCGAAGGTCTCTTCGCCCGTGAGGCCGAGCTGCTGCCAGGGCTCGGGAAGCACCAGCGGAAGCACGCCCATCCCCACGAGGTTGGAGCGGTGGATCCGCTCGAAGCTCGCGGCCAGCACGGCCCGCACCCCCAGGAGCATCGTGCCCTTGGCCGCCCAGTCACGGGAGCTTCCGGTGCCGTATTCCGTGCCCGCGAGCACCACCAGGGGGGTGCCCTGGGCCCGATACTTCACCGCCGCGTCGTAGACCGGCATCACCTCCGTGCCTGGCAAGAGCCGCGTCACGCCTCCTTCCGTGCCGGGCACGAGCAGGTTGCGGATGCGGATGTTGGCGAACGTGCCCCGGGTCATCACCCGATCGTTGCCCCGGCGGGCGCCGTAGCTGTTGAAGTCGGCCGGTGGCACGCCATGCTCGATCAGGAACGTCCCGGCGGGGCTCGCCTTGGCGATGCTCCCGGCCGGCGAAATGTGGTCGGTGGTCACGCTGTCGCCGAGGGCGAGGAGCACGCGGGCCCCGCGAATGCTCGCCGGCGGCTGCGGCTCCCGGGAGAGCTCCGCCAGGAACGGGGGCTCCTGGATGTAGGTGCTGTGCTCGTCCCAGGCGTAGAGTTCGCCGGCGGTCGTCGGCACGGCGTTCCACCGCGGGTTCGACTCCCAGACGTTGTCGTAGCGCTTCTGGAACTGCGCCGGCAACACGCTCGCCTCGACCGTCGTCCGCACCTCCTCGGCCGTGGGCCAGATCTCCTCGAGGAACACGGGCTTGCCGTCGCTTCCGGTGCCGAGCGGCTCCGTGGCGAGGTCGATGTCGGTGGTGCCGGCCAGCGCGTAGGCCACCACCAGCGGCGGACTCGCCAGCCAGTTGGCCTTCACGAGCGGATTGACGCGGCCCTCGAAGTTGCGATTCCCCGAGAGCACGGCGGCGGCCACGAGATCCCCCTCGGTGACGGCGGCGGCCACGTGATCGGGCAGCGGACCCGAGTTGCCGATGCAGGTGGTGCAGCCGTAGCCCACGGTCTCGAAGCCGAGCGCGTCGAGATCCTTGTCGAGCCCCGACTTCTCCAGGTAGTCGGTGACCACGCGGGATCCGGGGGCGAGGCTCGTCTTCACCCACGACTTCGTGCTCAGGCCCTTGGCCACCGCCTTCCGGGCCACGAGCCCGGCGGCCACCATCACGCTCGGATTGCTGGTGTTGGTGCAGCTGGTGATCGCGGCGATCACCACCGCGCCGTGCCCGATCTGGTCGGCGTGGCCGTGCTCGCGAACGGTGCCGGTGCGGGCGAGGGCCGCCCCCTCGAGCGCGAAGCCCCGCTTGGCCGTCGGCGCCGTGAGCGACTCGGCGAAGGCCTTCTTCACCTGCACGAGCGGCACGCGGTCCTGCGGCCGCTTCGGGCCGGCGAGGCTCGGCACGACGCTGCCGAGGTCGAGGGAGAGCCGCTTCGTGAACTCGGGCGTGGGGGCGGCCGCGGTGCGGAACATCCCCTGCTCTTTCATGTAGCGCTCGACGAGCGTCACCTGCTCGGCCGGCCGGCCCGTGAGCCGCAGGTAGGCGAGCGTCTCGTCGTCGATCGGGAAGAAGCCCATCGTGGCGCCGTATTCGGGAGCCATGTTGGCGATCGTGGCCCGGTCGGCGAGCGACATGCCCGCCAGTCCGCTGCCGAAGAACTCGACGAACTTCCCGACCACCCCCTCCTTTCGCAGGATCTCCGTGACGGTGAGCACGAGATCGGTGGCGGTGGCGCCCGCCGGCAGGTGCCCGGTGAGTTCGAAGCCCACGACCTCGGGGAGCAGCAGCGAGAGGGCCTGCCCGAGCATCACCGCCTCGGCCTCGATGCCTCCCACGCCCCAGCCGACCACGCCGAGGCCATTGATCATCGTGGTGTGGCTGTCGGTGCCGACGAGGGTGTCGGGCACGGCGACCTTCGCCCCCGGCTTGCCGGCGGGATCGTCGCGGAGAAACACGCAGCCGGCGAGGTATTCGAGGTTCACCTGGTGCACGATTCCGATCGCCGGCGGCACCACGCGGAAGTTGCGGAAGGCCTGCTGGCCCCAGCGGAGGAAGGCGTAGCGTTCGGCGTTGCGGCCGAACTCGATGTCGATGTTCTTCTCGAGGGCGTCCTGCGAGCCGTAGAAATCGACCTGCACCGAGTGGTCGATGACGAGATCGACCGGCACGAGCGGATTGATCTTCCGCGGGTCGCCGCCGAGCCGCTTCATCGCGGCCCGCATCGCCGCGAGATCGACCACGCAGGGCACGCCGGTGAAGTCCTGGAGCACAACCCGGGCCGGCTTGAACGGGATCTCCTGCTCCGCGGGCTTGGCGGCGTTCCAGGTGGCGAGCGTGCGGATGTCGCTCTCGGTCACCTCGTAGCCGTCGCAGGTCCGCAGCAGCGCCTCGAGGATCATCCGCATCGAATAGGGGAGCCGCGACGTGTTGGTCACGCCGGCGTCGTCGAGGGCCCGCAGGCGGTAGAGCGTGGCGGGGCCGGAGCCGGTCTCGAAGGTGGCGCGGGCGGCGAAGGGGTCGGCGGGGGATGCGGCCATGGGGGTGGGACTCGGGGGGCGTGAGGGTGGTGGTCCGATCGAACACGGACACCGGACGGTGGTAGCGTAGCCGACAGCCCAAGGCCCGGAGAAGCGGCCCCGCAAGGTGTCCGCCCGCCCGCGGAGCCGCGTCCCGACCGTCCTGTCGCGCCGCTCGACACCCCGAGGAGAACCGCTCTGGAGCCTGAAAAAACGGCTCAATCCTCAGGGTTTCGCGGCCGTGCAGAAAATCGAACCAGATCGCCGCAGAATTCCATTCGACGCGGCGGCAGGGCGTAGGGTATGTTTCTTGGGTCGCGAGGAAGTGCCGCGACCCCCACAAAACACTTTGACTCTCTTCAGCGGCTGTTCCCCCCCCCCAAAGACCCACACATCCAGAGCCGCTACCGGACCCGTGGTTTTCGAACCACGGGTCCTTTTCTTTTCCGGGGTGGTGGCCGGGGCGTTCAGCCCACCGTGCCACGATCGAGCAGCCCGTCGATCAGGGCTGAGCGGGTGTCGATCGGCGAGGTGCGGCGGTTGGCCGCAGGCGCGGCGAGGATTTCCCGCGTGCGCATCAGTCGCCGCCCGCCCGACTGCGCGTCGTAGGCGTTGAGGGCGACGGTCAGCCGCCGCTCGGCCGGCACGTCCGCCCCCTCGTGCCGCAGGCGGGCCGGCGCGCCACCCTCGCCCGCCACCACTTCGAATGGCCAGAGCGTGCGGTCGGAATCCTTCTGCTTCGCATCCTCGGCGACGATGGCGAGCAGGTCGGCCGCCGTCACTTCGGCGGTGACGAGCATGTTTTCATAGGGGATGATCTTCCAGCAGTCGGCGACCGTGAGCGGACCGGGCGACACGTCGCCGGTGCCAAACGTCCCGTGAAACACGGCGTCCACGGCCGTGCCGCGGCGGCGGAGCGTCGCGGCGAAGAGTTCGCAGAGCAGCGTTGCCAGGCCACTGCCCCGGCCCTTGCCGGAGATCGGCCGCGTCACCGCCGCCACCTGGCGGGCGAGCGTGGCATCGGCCGCCTCGATCCCGGGCCGGGCTGCCGCCATCACGGCGGGATCGAGTGCGAAGCGGTCGTCCATGAGCACCGTGAAGGCCCGCCGATCGACCAGTTTCCGTGAGTCGAGGTCGAACGTGAGATCGACCCGGCCGCAGTGGATGCCGTGGTAGCTGGCCTGCGAGCAGAGCACGTCGTGCAGCACCCACGAGGGCTGATCCTGATGCGAATGGCCCGCGAGGTAGACGTCCACCCCGTCCGTGTCGCGGAGGATCGAGCGGACGGGATTCGCGTAATCGTCGTTGAACCGCCAGCCCATGTGGCCGGTCACCACCACGGCATCGGCGCGGGCGGCCCGGGCCTCCCGCACGGCGGCGGCCAGCGCCGTGGCGGGATCGGTCGCCTCCGCGCCGCCCAAGAGTTCGGGCGGCAGCCAGTAAGGCAGGCCAGGCGTGATCAGCCCGATGATGGCGATGCGGAAGCCGCCCACCTCCTTCACGGTCCAGGGCAGCACCCGCTGCCACGCGCCCGCGAAACCGCCGGGCCGATCGGCTCCGCGGGCAAGGTTCGCCGTGAGCACGGGGGATTCCGACCGCGTGAGGAGGGCCTCGAGCTTCTCCGGGCCCCAGTCGAAATCGTGATTGCCGAGCGTCCAGGCGTCGTAGCCGAGGCGGTTGAAGAGGTCGATGAGCAGCGTGCCGCCGCTCTCCAGGCTCACCGCAGTGCCCTGCACCACGTCGCCGACATCGACGAGCAGCGAATGCGGCGACTCACGACGCCACTGGCGGATGCAGGTGGCGCAGCGGGCGAATCCGCCCACATCGTCGAGCCCTTCGTAGGTGCTCGTGGGCAGGATGCGACCGTGGAGATCGGTCGTGTGAAAGATCGACACCGTGCGGGCTCGGCCGAGATCCGCAGCCGCGGCCCCGCCGGCCGCGAGGGCTGCCGAGGCCGTGATGCCCGCAAGAAAATCGCGGCGATCGATCGCGGCGTCCGAAGATCGTTGGGCTTGGTGGGGCATGGCAACATCTCCGCGGACGGTCACGATCTCCACCTCGAACATACCAGCCGGCGTGTGCACGCCTGAAAACAGCCCTTTTTCGTGGCTTTTCGGAAATCGGAAAAAAATCTTTTCGAGATGCTTGACAGGATTTTTCGGGGGCTCTAGATTGCAGGGGTTGGGTGGTTTCAGCGACGGTTGAAGCC
>Ga0114977_10002058_pt1 | contig 13019 bp, 5 predicted proteins | sample S_130805_MF_Meta_FD_87026 | JGI IMG/M metagenome (GOLD analysis project Ga0114977, IMG submission 87026) | Freshwater microbial communities from Lake Simoncouche, Canada to study carbon cycling - S_130805_MF_MetaG | ecosystem: Environmental > Aquatic > Freshwater > Lake | place: Lake...
CGCCAAAAAGCGTGTGGTGACCTGAATGGCGGACGACTATTTCTCCGGGTTTCTTTGCGGGGCTTCCCGCAGCTTCGAGGCCTGGCGGCCGTAGTGATTTGAGGGAGGGATCGAGACAATTTTCAATGGAATGGATCCTGCCGGGTTCGACTGCACCAGGCTGGCGTGAAAGCCGTCGTCGTGCAGTGACTCGCGTGCCTTGGCAAACTCTCCGCACCATGTTTCCTCCACTTCAAGGTCGCGCTGGGGGTTGCGCGGCGAGTTACCGAGCGCGACGACTCGGGTCTGCACGGCGTTGCCTTGAGGGGGAGCGCTTAGTTCGATGCCGTACGTGGATTCGTTGGGTTTGCGGAGAACGAGGCGGCCTTGTTCCACCCATGCTGTGGCCATGCCTTCGCGGACTTCGTAGCCTGAGGCGGCCAAGGCGCGCAAGACGGCGGCGCGTTGATCAGCGCGAGATTCTTCGGCGATGGTTTGTTCGATCCATGCACGTGTATCCGCAAGGAGAGTGGGTGTGGAATCAAGAGGCAGAAGCTGGGTAAACTCGGTGGCGAGGCGCGCTTTCCATGCAGCGGCTTCGGGCGCGCGGACAGCACCCAATTCAACGAGGAGGATCTCCATTTCGTGGCGCAATGCGATGGAGGTGCGGCGCAATTGCAGCTGGGAGGATAACTCCAGCGCGAGTGAGTCGAGAAGCAATGGCTGCTGATCGACAGGAGCGATGGCGATATACAGCGCATTTTCGGTCAGGGTTTGCAGCTCCGTTGATGGTGCCAGTGCAGAGAGTTCACCCAACAGGTTCCAGCATCTTTCCAGACGCAGCTGTTGGGGATCGGTGGGAACCTGTGGCAGCGCGGGAGTGCAGGAGGTGCCATGGTCCAGCAAGCCAGCGGCGAGTTCGCGCAATCGGGAGGTGTCTTCGTAGGGATCCTTTTGTCCGATGAACCGCAAGCCTTCGTTGAGTGCGGTCTCTTGAGCCGAGACGTCGCCGGCGGCGAGTTGGCCGAGCAAGTAATCCCGTTCTGAGCCGACAGGGTGGCCTTCAAGCTGCGATATCATCTGCGCGATGCCTTGGCGGAGGCGATGTGCGCGGCGCAAACTGGCGGCTTGTTCCATGGCGTGCTGCTGGCGCAGGCGATGAACTTCACCTTCGTAAAAGCCAGCCAGGCGTACCATCTCGGCGGAAAGAGGTTCCCACTCTTCAGCCTCGCGCATCGCATGCAGCCGTTCGAGCAGGGATGACGATTGAGGCTGTGCATGCCAGCGTTCGCATTCGATAAGGGCCAGTTCCAGCCGCCTTAGGTCGGCCAAGCTTGCGCGTCTCTGTTGACGGCGGACGGCTTTGATATTGATGACTTTCGGGCCACTCATGGAAAGAGAAATTCAGGATTTCAAGGCGCGCGCGACGGCGTCGCGCAAACGCTCCTGTTCGTCGTCGCGGTGATGATACCAGCGCCGCGAGCTGACGCGGTGGGTGGAGGAGACGGAACCGGCGAGCACGGATGAGCGCCAGAGTTCACGGGCCCGAGCCGTGGCGAGCACGGGATGATGAGGCGAATCGCATTCGATGCCGAGACCGAACTGTCCCGTGCCGGGATGGGTGATGGCGAAGTCGAGGCCGAAAGCATCGCCCTGCGCGGGCACGGGTTCATGGCCCAACTGGCGGATGAAGGCAGCCACTTCCTCTACGAAGCGCGAGGAATTTGCCTGAAAGCTGCGCGAGGTAGCGGAGACGTCGGCATAGTCTCCATTCAGGGAGCGCAGAAGGTGGCGGCTTTGTTCGAATTCACCGGCGTGCAACCGCTCGGCATAGGCCAGCCAGCCTTGGAGGAAATCGCGTGGCGTCGATGGAGCGCGGCGTCTGGTTGGACCTGTCCATGTGCTGATCTCGTTCACCGGCATGGAGGTGATGAGGAGGATCTTTTCCCGGGCACGGGTGACAGCAACATTCAGACGACGTTCGCCTCCATGCTGACCAAGCACACCGAAATTGCGGCGGAATGTGCCATGGGCATCGCGACCGAAAGTAGTGGAAAAAATGATCCAGTCGCGTTCGTCTCCCTGCACGTTTTCGAGGTTTTTTACGAAGAATCCCATGTCCTCTCCATTTTGCGTGCGGATGGATTCTTCGATCCATGCCGTGCGGAAAGTGTCGTCTTCTTCCGCGAGTTTCTCCATCTCGTGTTCTATGAGTTCTGCCTGCTTGAGGTTGAAGGTGACGACACCAATGCTGGGGCGATCGGCACGAGGCTGCTGCCAGATTTCCTGAAGGCGGGAAACCACGCGCGCGGCTTCGGCTTGGTTGGTTTGTTCGAAATACTGACCATTCACGCGGTCCACCTCCACCGGCCGGGCGCGCAAAATTTCGCTCTCGGGATGACGCGCGGGAACGCTTAGACGGTTGGCGTAGAAAGCGGCGTTGGAGAAATCGATAAGCTGGCGGTAGCGCGAACGGTAGTGGATTTCGAGCGTCGCAGTGGGCAGGAGGTTTTGCGTGAGTGTGAGGAGGTCCGGGCAGTCTTTCACTTCGCGCCTTCCGGCGGCTTGGGTGAAACGTTCACGCTCGCTGTCATCGAGACCGGCGTCCTCGGCATTCAGCCACGCATCGCTTTCACCCTCCTCATCCGACTCCAGGTGAGAGCCAAAAAAGCGCGAGGGAGGCATCTGTTTTTCATCACCGCTGATCACCATGCGTTTGGCGCGGAACAACGCGGGCAGCACGATCTCCACCGGCAACTGAGAGGCTTCATCGAAAACCACCACGTCGAACAACCCAGCCCGAAGCGGGAATAGGCGGCTGACCATCTCAGGGTTCATCATCCAGACCGGGCGCAGATGGAACAAGCCGAGAGGTTCGCCGCGCTCCACCACTTCCCGTAGCCGCCTTGCGCGCGGGCCGGTTAACATGACCACATCATCCCAGTTGCCGCGCGGCGACAGCGGGGCATCCGTGACGCAGCGGCTCAACAACTGGCGATTTGCATTGCGATACTCCCGGTCTTTCTTATCCAGCAAACTTACCTTTTCCTCAAACTCTTCGCGCTCCATGAGCAACGATGGATGAGCCGCTTCGATGAACCGTTTCCATTCCAGCAAAGCCTCGCGTTGCAGGGTGGAAGTCACTTTGGCGGGCAGGAGGGAAGGGGTGATCGCCTCCCATAGCGAAGCCTTATCACGCAGCTTGGCGAAGACCGGTAAGGCGGCAGGATCGATCGCGGTGACGCGGGCGCGAAATGTCTGGAACTCTGGTAGCGAGGAAAACGCCGCGGCGATGGGTTCCAGCGCAACGCTGCCCGGCGCGTGTAATTTGATTTCCCTCAATCGGGCGTCTGCCCATTCGGGCGCAAACCAAGCACGTAGTTTTTCGAGCGCGGCAATGCTTTCATGTTCCGCCGACCAAAGAGCGAGACTAGCATGGCAGGCATCCAGAACAGAGGCGCAAACGGCGGAATCGCCTCCCTGCTGAAGCGATTCCTCGGCGAGTTGCACTGGACACGACCGCACGCGGCGGGCGGCGGCGAGAACGGGTTGCAGCTGTTCGATGAGATGCCGCGCCCGGCGGCGCATGGCGGGCAGCGCATCGTGACTGCCCGGTTCCGTCAACACCAGTGCCTCCGCCCATTGATTCAGCGTTGGGCGCTCCGTGCGCAGGGCGCTCTCCAATTCCGCTGCTTGATGCAGCGTGGTGAGATCAACGCTGTCCGGGTCCACTTCGGCGTGGCGGAGCCAGCGATGAAGGTATTTTCTAGCAAACAAGCGGGCTGGATTGAGCTGGCCCCAGAAAGTTGCGGGCGCGGCAAGCCGGGCAGCGTACGAGCACAACTTCCGCAAGGGTGCGTCACCGCGGATGGCGAGGTTCAGATAAATTTTCGCGTCGAGCGTCCAGCCGGACAGGATTGCCAGCTTGCGCTCCAATCCTTCCAGCCAGGGAAGGAGCTGATCTCCCTGCGAAACCGCCTCTGATTCATTCTGGGAAACATAAGCTGCCCATTGCGACAATTGCCTAGCCACCGGCGCGGGCAAGGCACGCAGGGCCGATTCGTGTTCCACGAGCCAGTTCTGCAGCAAGTCAGGCGCGTCGATGCTGAAAAACCGATCGTGCTTCCGCAGCAGGGAATGCCGGTGTTGCTCGGTGTCTTGAAAAACCTCGAAAGCCCGCCGGAGATCTGTCAGGGCGGATTCGTCCGTGCCGAAACAAAGTAAAGCATGCATCGGAGTGTTTTCGTAGTTCGACTTCAGCCAGAGAGGCACAAGTGGCGCAATCTCCGCGATCCGCTGCCAGGCCTCGGCATGATCCAGATCTCGGAACAACACGCCTACGCCGGGAATAGAAACGATGGCCGCGCCCTCGCTTTCGAGGTGCATCAACGCATCAAGCACTTCGCGATAGGACAAACGGCCAGGCTGATCGGCGGGCGCCTCGTGAATTGCGAGATGAGCGCTGTTGAGTTCTCTTTCCAACGCCTCGATGTGGCGGGCCATGCCTTCGCGGTCGCGTTTCAGGCGGGCATTTTCGTTCGGGTGATGGGTGGGTTGATCGAGCTGCTCCCGCAGTTGTTGCAAGGCGGGCCGCCTGTCGGATGTGGCGTCCTTCAGGTAGAACAGACGTCCGCCCAGCCTTTCGCTGTCGAGCCGCTTGCGCACGACTTCCAGCGCTGCCTGCTTTTGGCACACGATGAGCACTCGATCACCTCGGCCGATGGCGTCGCTGACGATGTTCACGATGGTCTGGCTTTTGCCGGTCCCCGGCGGGCCCTGTACTACCAGGCCGGGCGAGTGGCGGGCGCGGAACACGGCGTTTTGCTGGGAAGGATCTGAGGCACCGGTGAAGTAGCGGTCGAGTTCCGCGGGCGGAGACGGCGGACTGTCGACAGGCTCGACGGTGCCGGCGCGGATTGCCATTTCCAGAGCGGTTCCTTGCAGAGGGATGCCCTTGGAGAGCTGATCGATGTCCTGAGCGATGGTTTGGCCAGAGAAATCGCATTGGAACAACACGGCCGAGGCATGGAGTTGAATCGCTCCGGTCGCGGCCTCGACTGTGGCGGGCGGCAGCGGATGCAAAACGAGGCCGGTGTCGTCGGGCGGTGGCGGTTTGGCGAGATGACTGAAGGCGTCCAGCACGCCTTGAAGATCTAGATGATCGCGGGCGCGAAGATCGTTGAGCGTTTCGCGCCAGTCGGGAAAAGCCGGGCCGAGAATTGCGTCGAGGGCGGGATTTGGCCGAGTCTCGCGTTCGTCATCGAAGGCGAGCTTGACCATGCCGCGTTGTCCGGATGGCATTTCGAGTTTCACCGGCCATAACAGGACTGGCGCAATGCGGGGCTTGGCCGACTCGGAGGCGCGCGCGTCGCGCAGAACGATGAAGGGAAAAGCCAGATAGAGCGGATTGATGCCGGTGTCGCGGCGATAGGCGGAGGCGTTTTGTGCCAAGCGGCGCAGCCGTTGTTCGCGCGGCGGTTCTGCGAGTAGGGGCGCGGGGTCGAGACTCAGGAACTGCGTTTGCCGGGTCAGTACAGTTTCCAGCAAGGCGGTGGCGGGGCGCGCCGGGCCGCCCAATTCTGTCAGATCGAGCCGAGCTGTAGTGCGGCCGATGATCATGCGGATCAGCCCACCGCGTTGCAGGCCGGTGACGAGACGGCGATGGAAGAATTGCAGAATGTTGCGCACATATTCCTGCCGAGCGGGTTCACGCCATTCGTCCTGAGGAATGGCCAGCAGCACGAGGGCTCGTGCCAGTGTGATGCGTCGATCCTGCCGGAAATCGTCCGCCCATTGATCGGGAATCCCGCGGCCACAGCGAGCGAAGTTTTGCAGCTGTCGATCGACTGCTTTCAGAACGTCAGTCCGGCTGCGTTCGAACCAGATGGCCATCGTGTCGGGAGCGAAGGAAACTTGTGCGCGATGCGCTTCGCGGGTGGCTTCCTCCAGCACGTCTGCCGCCGGTCGAAAGTAAGAAGTGCTGGCGGAGATGAGCAGGATGAGGTCATCCTCCATGGCGGTCCGCCGCTGCATCATGCCAATCAGCGCAGGATGCTCGGCTTCGGGGTAAAGCCGGCGCCGCTGCGCCCAGCGACTCTCCAGCATGCTTTGGGAAGTGGATAGCATGGCTGCGGAAAGCTGTACTTCGTCGACGTCGAGCTTCAACTCTCGCAGTCGGTGGCGAAGGCGGTCCGCGCGATCCTTCAATCGCACCAGCCACGTCTCGCGTCCACATTGCCTCAGTCGGTGAGGAAGCGGGCTATTCAGCCATTGCCAGGCGGTATCGGGATGCGCCAGCAACCAGTTCGGCGTGATGATTTCACCGTGCAGGCAGAGTGGAAGATGATGGTTGAGCAGCATTACCGCTGCCGCGAGCCGGGCATCTTCGGGCAATGCGGTTTCCGAGGCGACATCCCGTACTTGGGCCGCACGTGCGACGTCTCTTTCGCCCCCGCGCTCGTGCAGCCAGGTGGCCAGCCGTCCGCTCAACAGAATATCCCGAGCTTCGTCCCAATGCGCTGCTTCCACCGCCGCCAGCGCAAAGCTTTCCGGTGTGCCCCAAGTGCGCGCCCCGAGCCGCAAGGTGATTCCAGCGGGCGCGGCCTCGGCGCTCTCTTGCGTGTAACCATGCGGAATGCCGCGCTCGCCATTCAGCCAGCGCTCCACGTGCGGCCAGCTCCATCGTTGCGAAGGATCGCGTGTCAGCAGCCCCTTTAGAAGCTCCTGCCATTCTTCTGGCAAATCTTCCGGCACCCGCAGCCCGCGCGTGACGAGATGGAGCAAAAACGCCCGCTCATGCACGCCCTCGAAGCCGCGTCCCTCGGTGAGCATTTCCAGCACCATGACGCCGAGGCTCCACCAATCCGAAGCCATTGAGCAGGTACCGGCAATCGTCTCAGGTGCTGCATAACGGGTTGTTTGCCGGGAGATCGTGAGTTGCAAATCGAACTCGCTGACCGTGGCGGTGCTGAAGTCCGCCAGCACCAGATCCAGCGGCTCGCGGCTGCGCACCAGCACATTGGCGGGTTTCAAGTCCCGGTGGATCAAGTTGATCTGCGCCAGCCCGTGCAACGCGCGGCCCAGTTCGTCCAAGATGAGACGAACGAGTCCGGGATTCGCTTTCTCCTCAGCTGGAATGCCACCCAGCGTGCCCAGCGGAAGGTATTCCCAGATTTCAAAAGCGCGATCCTCATGACGTCCCGAGTCCAGCAGCCGCACACCATGTGCTGCATCCAAGGTACGCAGCGATGGATACAACGCTACCTCCGGTTCGATGCCGCGCCGGTAGTGCTTGAGGACAGCGGTGACCCCGTCCTTGCGAACAAGCCGGAGATCGGATTCGCCGGAATGCACTGGCAGCTCCGCGCCCGGCGTCCAGCCTTTGATCATCTCGGGATCAGCCTGCACGAGCCTGCTCTCCGGCGCTTCGGCACTGACCACAGGCTCGCCGCATTCCAAACAAAGAAAATCACCCGGTTCCAGCGGGTGCCCATTCCGGCATCGCAAGGCGGCGGGAGCATTGCCCGTGACCGTTTCCACCACGGCGACAGGCGCATTGGTTTCGGTGGGCTGGGACACGGGCGAGGGCAGAATGTCGAGCAATGACCAGCCACACTTGCGGTCACCAAAGCTACCCTGACACAGGATTTCGTCTAGCGAACGATCGGTCTGGCACCTTGGACAACGGCGTATCATGCGAAAACAGGAAAAGGCTGCGGCGATATCGGATCGCCATCTGAAGCGGCGGAAGCGAATCCGGCGTCGGCGAGAGCCTGCGTGATTTGAGTGAGGCTGCCTGCTTCTGGAATCCCTGCCATCCAGACTGTGTCGCCATCAAAATACACATCCAAGGCCTTCGGTAATGTTTCGCGAAGTGCGTGCCGTGAATCGGAGTAACGCTTCCGCCCCAATTCCGTGAGAAGATGCAGGCGCTGATTATCCGATCCGCGCCAGACGAACGTTTGCGAACCCGAACGCACGAACGGATCACTGATGAGTGCATCGGCGAGACCCGCCCACGTTGACAGGCGTCGCGAAATTTTCTCCCATGTATGGCCGGAGTAGACCAGCACATCTTTGTCTGGTCCGATCTCCTCCCGCAGCGCGATCAGCAGAGCCTCCAACGCCTCCAGCTGCTCGAACGGTTCACCTCCGGAGATTGTGACGCCATCAGCCTCGTGCAGCCAGGGAGAAATGGTTTGTATCACGTCGGCCACCGTTGTCTGGCCTCGCTCATGGATCCAGGTGTCGGTACTGATGCAGCCTGGACAATGCAGGCTGCATCCCTGGAACCAGATGCCTGCACGACGTCCGGGACCGAGGGTGGTCACGGGAAAATGCAGCCGGCTGAGGAAGAGACGCATGGCAGTGGAATCAAAATGCGGCATCCATTACGGTCGCTGTGGTGTGGTGCAATCCGTTGATCCGAAGCGTGGTGCCGGGAGGCACGTTCTGATCGAACAGCAGACGTGCCAGAGGGTTGACGAAATGTACCTCCAACTGGTTGCGAATGCCACGCCCGCCATTGGACAGATCTGCGGTGCAGAGCTGCCGCAAAGTGTGTCTTGCTTCCGCGGAAATTTCGACAGTCACATGTTGCGACTGTTTCGCTTTGAGAGCCAAGCCATCGAGCATGGCATCGAAAATCTCTGCAGCCACATCGTCGCGGATGAAATCGAAGACCATGATATTTTCACCCAAACGGTTGAGGATTTCCGGCCGTCCTAGTGTTAGATTGAAATGCCGAGCGATCTCATCCTTCACCTTGGCCTGCACGGCGTCGTAGGGTTCGCCCGGAAGAACATTCGGAACGCGCTCCCCGTGCGCATCCAGACGGTATATGCCGAGATTGGAGGTGAAGATCAGAAAGGCCTCGGAGAAATACACCCTTTCCCCGCGACCGGAAGTCAGTACCCCGTCGTCCAGCACTTGCAGGAATTTGTCCAGAATACGCGGATGAGCTTTCTCGATTTCATCAAACAACACCACGCTGAACGGTTTCTGCCGCACGGCGTTGGTCAGTTCACCGCCCACATCATAGCCAACATACCCCGGCGGAGCGCCGATGAGCCTCTGATCGCTGTGCTCGGCGGAGAACTCGCTCATGTCAAAACGAATACAGAGGGATTCGTCTCCGAACAACAGCTCTGTAACGGTCTTCGCGAGCTCGGTTTTACCCACGCCCGTGGGTCCCGCGAGAAACGCCACGCCACGGGGCCGCCCGCCGCCGCCTTCCTTCGTGCCAATCCCTGAGACCGCTCGCTTTACGAGATCCAGCATGTGCGTCACTGCGTGGGCCTGACCCTTCACGCGGCGACGGATCAAGGATTCTGCCATTCGTAATTTTTCGCGATTCACCTTTTTCCATGGGTCCTCGGTCACGCCAAGTTTGTAGCGGCGCACACCTTCGCCAATTTCAGTCAGGGTGAGTCCCTCGCTCCGGCAAAGCTGGGCAATGCCCACGAGATCACAGACGAGCAGACCATCCGTTGCTTCCACGAAGGTATCCACGAGCTGCGTCACGGGTTCATCTGCCAAGTCTCCCTTCAGAGTCGCCGCGAGATTCCCCGCCACCAGCCGTCGGGTCGCGTGGTCGGGCGACGGCACGGGGATATGCCGGATCTTCGGATTACCCAGCAGGAACCAGTCTGGAAGATCGCCTTCCTTGTCCACGATCCAGATCACCGGATTGAAAAACGGCCTACCGTCCGGGCCGAGTGGACGGGGCAGCACCTGATGCGACAACACCAGCGCTCGCGTGAATCCACGTTGCTCCGCCTCGGTCGGCAAATCGGCCCGAATCAGTAACCGCGAGGCGAAATCGGCAAGCAGTACGATTGGCTCGGCGGAGTGCCGCACGATAGTCTCCATCAGGTCGAAAAACCTTTCGGAAGAAGCTGCCGCCCGACCATTCTCTGCCCATGCCAACCCGAGGAGATTCGAGAAGAAATCGCGCTCAGTCTGCTGATCCAGGCCGTGAACCAGCGGCACTGAGAACCCGTGTGCGGGGTCAAACGCCAAAAAATGTGCCATGCCTTCCCGCTGCAGTTCCATACCCAGACAGGATACCAACGGCATGGGCACCACCATCGCCATCCGCATTTCCACCGGATACTGATCCCTCACATTTCCCGATAATACGAACTGGCTCCGCAATGGCAGAAAGCGGATCAAATCACGAAGCCAGCGCGGACGGGAGACGGACATCCAGCACCATAGAAATCCGGTGGCGAGATGCAATCAGCATGTCAGCGTTGTCTCGGTGAAGGTCAGGGTTTCCGGGTGGGGGATTTGAGGCGGATGATGGTGTCTGGGACGGAGCAGAAGACGGAGCAGGACCAGATGGCTTCCATGCCTGGGACGAGGCCGACGTATTGGAATTCGCCGCTGTCTTCGAGGAAGGCGAGCATGTCTGGCCATGAGGCGGAATCGGGGTCGGAGGGGGAGGAGATGGAGGGGATGGCGTGGCGGTTGAAGAGGTAGATCCAGAGAGCCTTGCCGTCTTCGCGGCATTTGTTGGTGAGGTTAGTGAGGCCGGTGGTGTTTTCGAGGAGGTGGACGGCTGGGTCGTAGATGCGGATCTGGCCTGCGCCGGTGCCGAAGGTGGCGGTGACGACGTCGGGGTTGGGTTGGAGGGCTGGGGCTGAGCCGCGGGCGAGGGCGACGGCTTCGCGGATGGGCTGGCGCGGGATCTGCTGCTGGCGGGCGATGGCCGGGGCGGAGGCGAGGGCGAAGAGAGCGGCGATGAGGAGGGGGGCGGCCTGGGCGCGGTGGGAGTCTGGGAAGAGAGAGGCGATGAAGCGGCCGGACCATGCGAGGGAGAGGGCGAAGAGGGGGATGAGGTAGAGGAGGTACCAGTTCATCATGGCGGAGTGGGTTAGGGAATTGTGGAGACAGCCGAGGGCTGCGCCGCCGAGGAGGGCGCCGGTGATGAGGCGGGTTTTCCAGTTTTCGCGGATGAAGAGGAAGAGGCCTGAGATGGAGAGGAGCGGGAGGATTGCGAGGAAGAGGATGCGTTGCCAGAGGGAGGCGGCGGTGAGGTCTGGGAGGGTGAGGCCGCCGCTGGTGGCTGGCGGGTCGGCGTGGGAGCGGAGGCCGGAGAGGAGGTGGCTCCCGAGGTCCATGTACCAGTGGAGGTCCATGGGAGCGTAGTGGTGGGAGCGCTTGAGGTAGGCGGCGATCTGGGGGACGGAGGGGCCCATGATGAGGGCGACGGGGACGAGGGAGAGGGTACCTGCGGTGATGAGGCGGAGGGCGGCGGTGCGGCGTTCGGAGGGGGAGGCGCGGCGGGAGGAGAGGATGACGGCGAGGGCGGAGAGGTTGGCGGCGGCGACTGGGTAGACGGCTCCGGCGAACCAGAGGAGGGTGACGGCCTGGGCGGCGGCGAAGCCGAGCCACCAGCGCCAGCGGTTGGATTGGAGAGCGCGGAGGAGGCACCAGAGGGCGGCGGTGGTGGCGAGGATCATGGTGGAGTAGCCGCGCATTTCGACGCTCCAGCGCTGGTGCCATGGGTGGATGGCGATGATGAGGCCGGCGGCTAGGCCGGTGCGGGGGTTGCCGAGGGCTGCGCCGATGAAGCCTGTGAGGGCGACGGTGAGGAGGCCGCTGAGCCACGGGAAGAGGCGGAGGTGGCTTTCGACGAAGGGTTTGGTGCCGTCCCATGAGCCGCCGGAGAGGGCGTGGGCGGCGCGAGCTTCGAGGGAGCTGCCGATGTGGTTATTGCCTTTTTTATTTAGGAAGAGGGCGTCTTTCCATGTGGCGGCTTCGAAGTGCGGCTGGTCCGGGGAACCGGCGCTGGGGTCGCCCCAGACGTAGTAGCGGAGGTGCATGGCTTCGTCGTTCCAGAAGCTGTGGTTGAGGCGAGGGGAGCGGGCCCACATGGCGAGGATGGTGACGGCGGCGAGCATGAGCCAGACCCAGCGGCGTGCGGCTGGGGGGAGGACGGGGCGGCCGTGGTCGGGTCGGACGGGTGCGGCGGGGAGTGACCACCAGCGTTGAGTGAGGAGGGAGATGAGGAGGAAGGCGAGGGCGAGGGCGGCTCCGTACCAGAGGCCTGCGGTGATGAAGTCGTCGAGTTTAGGGCCTTTGGGGGAATGCCAGCGTGCGAGGAGTTTGGGGTTCCATGGTTTGACGGCCTTGATGAGGAAGGCGGCGAGGGCGATGGCTAGGGTGGAGAGGGCGACGAGGACGCGGATGGTGGCGGGATCGCGTCGGTCGAAGAAGGAGCGCAGGCCTTGGGGAAGGTTCATGAGGGGAGCGGGTCGTGGCGGGAAGGCCGGGGGTTTATGGCGCAGCGAGGGTGAGAGGGCAAGTCCCGGGGGTGATGGGGGTGATGAGGAACGCTTTTGCGCGGTGAGGGGAACGTGAGAGAATGGCGGGCATGAAGAGCAAGCGACTGCATCTGGGAGTACTGCTGGGCCTGTTGGGGGCGGCGGTTTGGGTGAGCCGTGGACCGGAGGTTGTGGAGAAGGTGGGTGAGAGGGAGCGGGTTGGATTGAAGAAAGGGGTGAGGGATGTGGTGAAGGAGAGGGTGAGTGTGGGTGGAGATGAGGAGGGAGTGGCGGGGGAGGAGATTCCGGAGATTGCGGCGTTTGCGGGGTGGATGGGGCGCTGGGAGCGCGCCGGGAGTGGGGAGCGTGCGGGGATGGAGGCTGAGGGGGTGGGGTTGGCGCGGGAGCGGAGGAGGAGGATGGCGGATTTGATGGTGGCGGATCCGGAGCGGGCGTTGGGGGTGGGGGGGAGGGGGGCGGGGCGGGCGGGTTTGCCGGAGCGGGTGAGGGAGATGCTGGAGGAGGAGGTGAATGCGATGGGGAGTTTTTCGGTGGCGTGTGCGCGGGTGGTGCCTGGGCGGGAAGTGGAGGGCGGGGGGTTGCTGAGGTGGGCGGAGATTGGCGGGGAGGTGTATGAGGTGGGGGTGTATGGGGCTGGGTTAGAGTATGTGACGAAAGGGCGGGTGCCGTTGCGGGGGATTGCGCTGCCGGTGGAGGCGGCGACGAATGTTTCGGTGAATCCTGCGGTGAGGGTGGACAAGGTGATGGCGC
>Ga0114977_10002063_pt1 | contig 13005 bp, 26 predicted proteins | sample S_130805_MF_Meta_FD_87026 | JGI IMG/M metagenome (GOLD analysis project Ga0114977, IMG submission 87026) | Freshwater microbial communities from Lake Simoncouche, Canada to study carbon cycling - S_130805_MF_MetaG | ecosystem: Environmental > Aquatic > Freshwater > Lake | place: Lake...
ATATTGATCATCAAAAAGCCAAATTCCCCATTTTTTATGTCTTTCTTCTGAAAATAACAATTTTAAAGTTTCTATCGCAGACATTAAATCACCATAAAAATCCATTTTCTCCTCAGTCGTTTTTAAGTTTTCGTATCCAAGTGCTTTTTCGGCAGAATCTGTTACGTGATCCCATTCTGGTGATTCGTCGTGTTTTTTTAAAAGAGATTTGTCGTTACGAATTGCATTTGAAATAAAATCGTACATTTGTGTATTAGATGTATGATTTTTAATTTCATTTAGAATAGAATTTCTAATGTATTCTTGAATTTGTTTGTCGTCAGAATTTATGAAATTTAATACCGAATCTTTTTCCCAAGTCGATCCACCAAATAATTGGCTAGTTCCTCCAGCATGGATATCATGCATTCCCATAATATTAGCACACTTTAATCTATATTCATAGACATAATAAATACTATTTTCAACATACTTTTGCTCGGATTTATCGGTATTAACAATGTCTTTTGCGGCATCTATACTCTTGGTGAAATGACTCCAAGGATGAATCTTTTCAAATCTTTTCCTAGAAACATGATACACAGTAGCAAAATTAGTCTCCGCTCTTTCAGTATAAATCTTTCTATAACTCTCCCAGATCAACTCAATATCGTTCATGATTACTATTTATATCTTTTTCTCCTCCCGCATCGAACATTTAAATTCCATACTTAATCTTGGCAAGAAACCATTTTTCTTTATCTACGATAGTATAACTCATTTCATTCGGCTTACTGTCTCTAACAAGACCTAATTCTAATAGAGTTTCATCGGAAGTACTCTTAATCGTTTTAATCAATATTTTAACAAGGTTCAACCGTTCTCGTGGTGTTATAATTGTTGATTCCATATATTCTCTTAATATCTTTTTCTCCTCTTACATGGAGCATTTCACTTCCACATACCTTATACCATACTTGATCACTGCTAACATAAATACTCGTTTATCTATTACTTTATAATGCCAATGAGCAATCACAACCCCATTATTATCTTTATCTATTACATGACGATGTGGTACTAATCCTAATTCATCCCAACAATCATGAGAAATAAGACCATGCATACATTGATCAAAACTATTAAACATTATAGTCATATTTCCTCGAACTCTATACTATACTTGATTGCCATTAAAAAGAATAACTGTTTATCAATTACTTCCCATACATAAACTGATGTTTTAAACTTAGGGACGACAAGCCCAAATTCCCATGAAGGAATATCAAGTTGGTCTGCTGATCCCCATTTTCGTATATCAACAATCATCTTTTCTCCCTACATCTAGAACTTTACTTCTTTGATATCACTCTAAACTCTATTCTATGTTTAATCACCGCAAGGAAGAATAACTGTTCGTCTGTTACTTTATAGTAACCAAATATTCCTCTTGAAACGTAACCATTAGCTGCTGAAACCACACCAATCTTATATGATGGGCATAGAAACTCTTCAGAGAAATCATACCTTACTATTTCAATTATCATCTTTTCTTCTGATATATTTTTCTAATGTTTTAACACCGTATACTTAAGACCATGTTTAATGATTGCCAGCATGAATACTTGTTTATCTATTACCTCATACAAATTTGCAATATAGGTTTTGCTAATATCAGGATCATACTTTAACCCAAGATGCCAATCATACTTATAGTCATCGTAGGAACCATGACCCCAGTCATAGATATTAACAATCATATTTCCTCCATACATGGCCTCAAACTATAGCGCATTTAATCCGAAAGTCTCGGAGGCTTCATAGTAGTGCTATTTGAATTGGTGTAGATTTCAAACTTTTTCACCCGACCAAGAAACCTTTTTCCCACTCGAAAGTATTCTATGAGATGCCGTCCGTCTTCCAAAACAAGATTACCTTCAAATTCTTGATACCTACCATGTTTGTCAATGTTCGCAACCTTCCAGTCGAAATAAGAAACCTGATAAATAACCAAACTTTTCTTCTCTTCAATGGCTTTCACCAGTCTACTGTAGATAAGAGAATTGTCTACTACCAATCGCATCGTTCCTTCTTCGTTTAATAGAGTTGACATATGTTATGTTTGTTGTGGTTTCGTATGATGTTTGTCCGAGTCTATGATGTTTATACGGACTGAGCCTTCTTGATCTTTAGTACTTCCCGAATGGTATTCAGTTCTTCTTTGAGACCCTCGATGGTGTGTCCCGTAGTCTCTGCCATGATGGTAAAGGTTTTAGCCTGATTTGTGTAAAACTCATTCTGCTTTTCAAGGATGTACAGCTTGTTAAGCATATCGTGCATGAGATGGTTCAGCCCGTCCTTGCTGAAATTCTCGCAGAAATAAGTGATGTTGTCCTGTGTAACGGTGGTAGTGGTTGCTGTCATGGGTGAATGATTGCACATCGATTTCATCCCATCAACATTTTTTGGATCCTGTGTGTAAAAATGAATAAATATGTAGATGGTAGACAGAGATTCCTATTTCTTATATGAGATGTATCAACAGGTTTTGTTTAATGAAGCATCACTAAAGCCTATCACGATACCCAGAGAAGAATTGATAGGGAAAATTGTTGACATACATCCAGTAGTTAGCCCGAATCCAGATGAGGATGATTACATGCAACTCGTCTCAACCCTAAGATCGCATATTTTCCTGAATTCTATCCCATACTTAATCACACTCAAGAAGAATAGCTGTTTATCAATTACTTTATAGGTAGTTCCGAAACTTCCATTGATTGTAGAAATACCCAGATCGAATGGATATGCCATAACGATACCTAACTTATGTATGTTTTTAATCTCAATTAACATTTCAGATCTACAGCTTGTTTACCTTTTGGATGAAATCTTTTAACATATAATAATAAGTAGATTCGTTAGCAGTATTCATATGTGTGGATATCTCATTAATATTAGATCTTAAAATATCCAAGATGGTTTGATGACATTTGGTATGATCCACCAGTTCCGTGACGCTTTTGTTTTGTTCAGAGGCTAATCTTTGAAAAGCCTTCATGATTTTATAGGTTCCAGTATAACCAAATGGTATTCTATTTGATTTTATCCAGTCCCACATTGCGGTTTTACTGTTTATGTTCGGTGCCGCTGCATGGCATTCTTTACACATCAAAACATAATTATCTGGAGTGTTACTTCCTCCCAAAGAATGTGGGATTATATGACATCTTTCCAGTAGGAGTCCTTTTTTTGATCTAGAATCGCTATTTTTACACCCACAATTCCAACAATGATTTATCCCATCAGCCCAATCAAAATTTAAATCCAGTTCATCTATTCCTTGATCGGCCCAATAATCGAGAATTCTTTTATGCGGAATAATACTTATTTTTCTACCCATATTTGATTTTCATTCTGTGTTTTTTGTTGGTGGTTTCTCTGAATTAAGTTTATAAATATAACTTCTTGTATTTCATACCCGTCGATATTGCAAGTAGAAAAAACAACTTTTCGTCATGAACTACATAAATATGCGAAGTTCCGTTGTATAATCGACGATTTCCGACAAATATATACTCATTTTCCGAATTCAAATAAGTCAAGCCTGAAATTTCCTTGTATTCATCAGATAATAAGTCATGTAGTTTGTAATTCGTTTCGGAATCCAGTTTTATTTGAAACGAATAATCCATGAGTTAGTATTTAATATTTTGAATAAATAACTGTATGTTATCTTTCAGGGAATTTTTTAACGAATCTATTAATCTAGGATCTTCTGTATCCGATTACATACCATTAAAAGATAATTACACCATCACAGTTTATCATGGAATTGATAATGGAAGAGATTTATATGGATTCTTAAAACATGGTACAACGGGTAAAATGCTTGCAGGTCGAAGATATTCGTATGAAGCCAATAATAATCCTTATGGGCTTTTCGTTACAATAGATTTGCGAGTAGCTAAAGAATTTGCTAGAAAATACATAATTGAATTCCACACAAAGGTTTCTGATCTAGAAGCTCCAGTTTGGCCCGATGGTGGTTTTACTATTCAAGGACAAGAAGCTAAATCTTGGGAAGACGATGATGCAAGGGAGAACTATAGAAATAAAAAAAGATCAGAATTGAGAAACAATAAATATAATTTTATTTCTCAAAGTGACAGACCAGAATTAGCAAATACACTTTATTTAAATAGTGAAAAACAAGCCTTGTTCGTTGGTAATTTAAATGGTAATTCTATAAAAGCTGTTTGGATTTCTAGAAATCCAAACAGAGTCAAAGCAACATACGATAGGTATGAAAGAAGAGAATTTATTAATAAATTCGGAGATGAATTATCCAAAGAAGGATATGATACAGAACGAAATCAAATGGGAGAAAAATTAGTATTGAAACCCAGAGAAGAAGTCACTCTTCGGAATATATTAAATGGTTTGAAAAATCATAAAATTATTGGAAAAATGCCCATTTTCGATACAGACGAAAAAAGAATAGGTCTTTTAAAAACCATCAGAAACAAAGATAATGTTTATGATTTAGTTTGGCCCCATCAAGTAGATAAGGCATGGGAGATTATTAGCAATCTATAAGATTTTTATTGTTTTCTAGATTTCTGCATAACCCTGTTAACGAACAGTTCAAACATTTGCTCTGTCCAATCATTGTTGGAAACCTTCCAGTAAATTTCTCTCAGAGTGTACATTTCATTTACTGCTTCCTCTACTTCGTGGAGTTGTTCTTTTGTCATATTGGATTGCTTGTTCATAATTAAAGTTCAAGATTAAACTTTACTAGACGTGAGTGATTGAGATGTTGTAATCAAACGTAACATCACCGTCGAAATCCTTCGTACCCACCATTAGTACTTCCCTAATCTTCCTTTCAACTTCCTCGACATGCAAACTGTACATATCCACATTTACCTTAAACATTGCCGTGACCACCACATTATTTGTCACCTTGCTCAAGTCTTCGTTCAGCTCTTTCAGTTCTTCGTTCATACGATTAGTGTTTGGTTGGTTGTTTCTCTACTGCATCTATACACTAGGCAGATTTCTGGAAAACTTCAACACTTTTTTCAGTTAAAATTCGAAATCGTATCCCAATGAGCCATCCGATCCTCTTTGGTGGATAGTTTTTTAGCTTTAAAAAACCTTTGCTCGTTCTGCAATATTCCAGCCACATCCAACATCTCACTATGAGTACTCTTCTCGGTGCGAGTCTCTACAGCAGATTTGAATTCTAAATTAGGATTAAGTTTTTTGTTAAATTCATAAAAGTTTTTGATAACATTCCCCAATATGTTGATGCATTCACGCTTTGCATTAACATCAAATGGATATAGATAGCTCCCTTGTTTGCCCATCATTCCGATCCATTCCTTGGTTGCTATTCCACGATCTTTAAATAAACCGGGATTATCATAAAAAGGAAAATCATCCCAATGATCTTCGGGAATAATAGCTAATGGTTCCGATATAGTTACCCAATATATCTTACTATCTCTCTTTCTAATAATGTTATAGCATTGATAGTCTTGGGATTTTGTATTCTCGCCCCATCTTTTACTTGCAGCACAAGAAACAAAGATTACCTTTTCTTTATTTTCTGGTATTTTGAATCTTTCAACCATTTTAAACCAATTCTTAACAATTGGATGGTCTAATAATTTTAAGGTTTCCGCTGGAGTGTAAGCACAAAGTTCTGGATTTGTGTCTGGGTTCTTCTCTAATGCTTTCCTTAGAGTATAATCTCTTATCAAGACCCAATCGTCCTCGGACATATAACTCCTAGCAGATGTACCTCCAGCAGGAGTTCCCAGTTGGGATCGTTCTACATCAGAGAGTTTACTTAGAATCTCATCTTTTTGTTCTTGCGTGAATTCGGAAATGTTTTTAACCCAGACCTTATTCTCCCGCTTCTCATTCAACATTCCCAGATACTTTTCCCATATCAATCGCTCATCGTTCATGATGATTATTTATTAAATTTGCACTTTCATACCTCCTCAAACTCCATACCATACTTAATAGAATTTAAAAAGAACTTCTCCTTATCTACCACATCATACGTCAGTAACCTTGTAGAGATATTCTAAATCGCTCCTTGCCGCGGCGAAGGGTGGGGACCCGGCTTTGGCGGATGGCGGACCGAATTCAACTGTATATCCTCGGAATTTTTTAGTTATCATTTTGGTAGTGAGTTGGTAGTTTACTGCTGTACCATAATAATCGGCAGAATCTCGCAGAACTTTAGGAAATTATTCAGAATAAGTTGAATTCCTCTTGTAGAATTCACTCAGAGCATCCTTGATTGTTCTGTGGTTGTCAGAATTCAGGATATCTGTGATATCTTCACATTCCCAGTTCTGCACCCAGTACTTACAGGGATCACCATCTCTATCTAGATTTTCAAAAACAAATAAACGCACGTTTTCTCCAAACATGTTTACTTCAATCTCGGTGACTCGTTCGACTACTGCGCGGAGGATGGAATTTTTGATTTTCATTCTGTGTTTTTTGTTGGTGGTTCTCTTTCCTACCATATAATTCGGCAGAATCTCGCAGAACTTTAGCAGAATTTTCAGAATGTTATTCCAATCCTTGTTCGATTCTCCTGCTGGTACGACTAAAACCTGCACTCTTAATTCCGTTCGGCAAGGTTAGTTCCACGGGTTCCATCCTCTTGACATCGAGCAAAGGATAGCCGTATTTAACCTGACCTTTTCTAAAATAGAATTTGCTTGTCTTGTCAACCAGATGCTTATCGTAATCCTTATCAAATTCTTCTTGGGTTCTATAAACTATTGGTTCGCCAATTATACACGATCCAACCAAGTAAGATTTCGCTGGTGTTACTTTGGATGTACCAGTCTTGATAATTCCTACACGTTTTCCGATAAATTCGTTTAATGTAGGTTTAAATTTAGTTTCAATTGTTTTCTCTCCACGAATGATCTGACCAGTGAAATCTTGTAACTTATCATTAATATGAATTCCCATATTAGTATATGCTTCCCAGATTAATTGTTGGTCATTCATAATGAATATTTAATATGTTTTATTGTGCAATGATTAGATTACCTCTGACTTGTACATCATTAAAATACTTTTGTATTTCTGGAACGTATTCTTTCGGATGCATATGATTCTGCCAAGAACCCTTTAAGGTTTCTCCTGCTTGTTTTCCTGTTTTGTAATGTATTAAAAAGAAAGCCTTACCTCCATGTTTTAAATAGGATTTAGCTTTCATTATAACCTTTTCTCGTTCCTCGGGTTCCATTATAACATTCAAAACATTATTCACCGTGACTGAAGATACTTTATTTTCTTTTGCTATTTCTTCATTTCTTTGATTAAATTCAGCACTTCTATTATAAGGATCAATTATTAAATTAGTGACTCCTCTTTTCTTTAGTGCTTCGGTAGCATTATCAAATTTTCCACCACCAAGATCCACATTTATTGAATCTGGTGGTGTATCAAATAATGGACTAGTAAATGTTGATGGTAATTTATTACTATTAATAGATGTAGAAGCGGAGGTATACTTTTGTGCCATCTCTGTATAAAGATCTTTATAGATACTATTATAACTCTCCCAAATCATCTGCTCGTCATTCATGATGATTATTTAGTTTAGAATAACTTTCCGATCACAGGAATCTGTTGAGCCTTGGCCCATTTACCCGTAGCTTTTTCTGTAGTTTTGATATGTGTCATGAATTCATTTCTGACTTCAAGGTACATCTCGGGTAATTTAAATTCATTTGACAATTGTTTTATAAGCTTATCGAAAACAATCTTGTAAACTCTGGCTCTCTTTTGTTGTTTACCATTTGTTGCTGGAGTCTGTGTTTCCATGCTTTCTTTCTCCTGTGCTGTTTCCAAGCCTTTAAATACACCCACAGTTCCTTCGTGTACAATTAAATATCTACTCCATTTTCTGGGATATTTATGCATCATTACAGACCTGAAATCTCTGTAGGCTTCTATACCGATACGCATCACAGTAGCAATCACATTCACGGCATCACCCGATTGGGTAAATTCAAATGTTGATGGATCTGTGTATCCACCCTCGGACATTTTTAAGAAATTAATTAATAAAACAGGATGATCATCGGGGGTGAAACTTACCATCACTGCAATCGTATCACCCTGTCTATTCTGGAAAGTAGCTCTTACTTTCTTTTCTAGAATGGTATATTCGTTTGCCCTGTTGTATGTGTCATAGAACGAGAAAGTTTTCTCATATGGATAAAATTCTATTTTATCTAATGATTCATGTAGGAGAATACTATAAACGTAATTCTCCCATATCATCTCTTCATCGTTCATGATGATTATTTAGTTTCTATTCATGTACTTTAACACAGCAAGATTTTTTTGTTTAGCTTCGATCTCGATGTCTACATTAATAGCACACTCGGGTAAACGTGTAATAAAATCGCTATGAGCACGATCTAAAACATCACTTTTACCCTCGGAATAATGAAACAAAGGAACAATTCCATTCCATGTTTTAACACAAAAATTATGTGCTTCGTGCTCAGACTCACCGAGATTATTAATTAATCTATGATGATAATCCAAAGTAATGGGAATCGTTGGAAAGTACTTGTAGAGCATCTGGTATGTCCAAAAAGATTTATCTTCTGTCTCAAATACCAAACGAGATAACACAGAACTAGATAATCTGGGTAGATTTCTTAGAGTATTTTCACCAGCAACATGTTCTAGCTTGCCATTAGAAACATGGATATTAATAGGACAAAAGTAACTCTGAGGAATACCAAGCATATCAAACATCTTGGCATGGTATTCTAGATTGAGAATACCTTTGTCATTAACATCTTCCTTGACAGATGAAATAATACAGAATTGATCGGGATGTGTGCTGAGTCGTCCGCCAATAGCTAGGTAGTTCTTGACGGCATCACGAGCTTCAAGCCAGAAATAATCCTTGGAGCAGAATGTTTCCCAGTAATTCTGAAAGTCTGGATGATCCGCTAGTGGAAACATATCACTGGAAATACGATAATGTTTGATGTTTACACTGGTCAAATAATCTAGAACTTTAACCAGTTCTTTTAAGTTATTCTGATACACAGAGAAGATTTTGTTCTGTGCGTTTGACTCCTGTTGGGTACGCTTTAACTGTAGCGTCTTGAAACTACTGAAGTTTTCACCGAGGACTAAGCAACAAACACCTAAACGAATATTCATGGGATAAAGATAACGGGTTGATACGAGAGCACAAGAGAAATTTCAAAAATTTCTGATAAATAGAAATATGAAATTTGATAATCTTGTGGAGGAATTGTTGGCTCAAAATACTTTAGAAGAAAACTGGAAACGTAATTTGGCTATGGGTGCTGCTGCTCTTGGACTTGCTGCTGGTACGGCTAAAGCAGATGCACCACAAACCGAAACTCAAAGAAGAACAGCAGCAGCAGAAGCTATTGCACAAGGAAAGACTCCAGCTCCACGTTATAAGGATTCTGATCAATCTCCTGAAGCTAAGAAATACAGGGAGAATATGAAGAAGATCCAAGCTGCAAAGAGATTAGCTAATCCTTAAAAGCTCTTCGCCTTCCAAATCCTCCCAGCGAGAACGCATACGTTCAAGTGCCTCTGGAGGCACACCATGAACATTCTGGTAGTTTCCAGTAGCTTTTTTGATAATGATTTCTGCTCCGTATTGTTTACCCAATTCGATATATGGTTCGATTTCCCATTTCTGGGTAAACGTGTTAGACACAATTACGGATCTTTTATTCTGTAATGCGTTCTCAGTCTTGAACTTGCACCATTCATGTGCATCTTTCAGTTCTTTAGGATTGAAATTGTATTTACCATTTTCATAAAAATACATGTCTGCTTCATAATGAGCCAAAGATGGATCATCTTTCATCAGACTTTTGGCATAGGTAGTTTTGCCAGAACCAGAGATTCCCCGAATCAGAATAAGTTTCATTTTAAATTACTTGGTTTGTTCCACTGCAAGGAAAAGAACTGCAAGCTTTTCTGCCAGCTCTTGTTTCTGTTCTTCGGTGACGATTTCACCTTCGATGCCGAGTGCCGCTGCCATTTTGTTCAAAGTTTCTTGTGAGAATTTTTCTTCCATATATCTTAATCGGTTGTTTCGGTAGAATCTTTAGGAGTTTTTTCAAAAAGAAATTCCACTAGATCCACCGCTTGTTCCATTATTGCACATGGATTTCGGCGGGGTTCTGGTGGAATTATTAAAAGATGTTCGATGTTGTCGGCTACTTGGATTTGATTCTTTGGTATCACCCAAATATTTAATCTAGAACAAGATAATAAAATCCCTGTTTTCTGTGGCAATGTCTCCCTCGGAAGACCAGAACAAAGAATCCTTCACATGCTTACGATTGTCTTTATTCTTAAACAAGAAAAGATCTTTCTCGAACAGTGAGAGATTGAGATGGTTCGGGATCACAACCACTGCCATTTCGTCTTCTCCAGCCACAGATACCAGAATACGCACATTGTATTGGTAACGATATCCACGGGAGCGGATGTACTCATTGAAGGCATATGCAGCATTGTGACTGATATGGATTGCATGGTGAGTCTGGAATTCAGAAGAGTTTACGATTTGCATAATATATAATCGGCAGTTCTGGGAGGAACTTTAGCAGAATTATCGAGATGCCCAATATTCCCGCTCCAGTGCCGCATCTTCTTCGGCATATTGATAAGCTAAAGCTTCCATTTCACGGGAACATTCATCTCTCAGAAACGAATAAACATAATTGTAAGTTTCTAGGACTGCTCGGTAATGATCAGAATCTTTTGGATCGTTTGGCAACCAACCTGCTGGAAGCTCGACACATTCATGATTCTCCATTTTTGCAGAAGGTAGACCGAAATCCACCAAATAATCCGAAAGCTCATCATGAGTCAAAAGATTATTTGGTTCGTCAACTTGGCATTCCCAGATATGGGAGTTTACTTTTTCTTCTACCGAATCCAGAAGGTTTAGGCATTCTTGGTAATTCATAATTATTTTTCGATTTCGAATGTAGTGAACTTGTTTACTAAACACCAGCACAATTTCGGATTTTCTTCTTTCAGTTCATTCAAACGCTTCTCTGCTGCTTTACGATCAGTGAATTCAGCCCGAGCGAAATAATGATTTGTTGGTTCATCGTACTCACAAACGATATATTCTGCTGAATTGTGTTCTTTCATGGATTAAGCAGGCTGGAGATCAGATGCAAGAAAATTCTTCAGCTTTTCATCATCAGAGCTAGCATCCAAAAGATCGACAGATTTTCCATAAGACATTTCGGGAAACCTGACATCATCAATAGTCCAGATGAATCGATATTCATGAATCAGATTAGTATCATAGCAATCCATAATTGCTCGCATGTTTATAAACGAATCTATGGTAGACGTAATCCCGTATGTGGTTTCCGCATGGTGAATTCCATGCTTTTGTTTTGCTTCTTCGAGATTATCGTACTGTGATGTCCTGTAAAAAGAAACTTGATATTTGTGGCTCATGGTAATGGTTGGTTTTGGATTCTGTTGTTACTGCTGTACCATATTAGTCGGCAGAATCCCGTGAAACTTTAGAACTTTTTTTAGAATTTCACCTGCTGGATGTAGGCAACTGGATCTTTGGAATCCATAACATCCTCCAAGATTTCTTTAGCTCTCCTCATCTCTACACCATGTGCCTTGAGTTTACCAATGTTTTCTCGAATAGTTTCAGAAATCATATCTTCGATCCATTCATCTACTTCTGAAATATCAATATCATGATTCTGCATCTCGGCGAGCAGATCATCAATTTCTTCTTCAGACAGTTCGCCATTTCTATATGCCTTCACATTTCTAGCAATAGCCTTGACACTGCGAAAGATTTGTGATGCTGCCATGAGAATGGCTTTGCGTGGATCTTTTGCACTACTATAAGTTTCCCAAATAAGTTGTTCTTCGTTCATGATGTTATTTATATGGAATTGTGTCATGAAAACCGATTGATCTTTAGTCAATCGGATGAAATAACATCAACATATAAATTATTTTTAGAAAAATTCAAGATATTCCTAAAAAATAACATCACTTGAGATAAATAATAATGTGGAGAAAGAAGTACAATACAAAGCATACAAGTTTAGATTGAGTCCTACAGAGGAACAGTCTGTGCTTCTTTCTAAGCATTTTGGTTGTGTGAGATTTGTCTATAACCATTTTCTAAAAGAAAAACAGAATAATTATCTTCTAAACAAAAAGACCCTCAATTACAATACCTGTGCTGGAAATCTAGTGAAGATGAAAAGAGAAGGGTTTGAATGGCTCAAGGAAGTTAATTCTCAAGCTCTTCAGTCTTCTTTAGAACATCTAGAAACAGCATATGGAAATTTCTTCAAGAAGAAGTCTAAATTTCCTAAGTTCAAATCTAAAAAGAGTAATTACGATTCTTTTAGTGTACCTCAGCATGTTTCTTTAAAAAAGAATAACAAAGTACAAATACCTAAGTTTAAAGAAGGCATCAAATATATTAAACACAGAGAAATAAAAGGTAAAATTTGTTCTGCTACAATCTCAAGAACACCTACTGGAAAATACTACATTAGTATCTTAACAGAACAAGAACCAGCAAAACATTTAGAAAAGACAGGAAAGAGTATTGGTATTGATCTAGGCATCAAAGACTTTGCTATCACTTCAGAAGGACAACGATACACTAATCCTAAGTTCTTATACAAATTTCAAAAAAAACTAAAAACAGCACAACAACATTTAAGTAAAAAAGTCAAAGGATCAAAGTCAAGAGACAGAGCCAGAATAAAAGTAGCACGTATATATGAGAAGATAACCAATTCTCGTAATGATATGCAACACAAGGTTTCTCTTTCTTTGATTAAGAAATATGATATGATAGCCTTAGAAGATTTAAACGTCAAAGGAATGATTAAAAACCATTGCCTTGCTAAAGCTATTAGTGATAGTAGTTGGTCTAGCTTTGTGACCAAA
>Ga0114977_10002066_pt1 | contig 13002 bp, 9 predicted proteins | sample S_130805_MF_Meta_FD_87026 | JGI IMG/M metagenome (GOLD analysis project Ga0114977, IMG submission 87026) | Freshwater microbial communities from Lake Simoncouche, Canada to study carbon cycling - S_130805_MF_MetaG | ecosystem: Environmental > Aquatic > Freshwater > Lake | place: Lake...
CCTGGCTCTGTGTTTCGGCCAGCCTGGCTTCCAGCACGCCGACCTTGGCCTGCAGGGCCGCCAGCGCTTCCTGGCTTTGCCGGGCCAGGGTGCGACCTTCCCTGGCCAGCGAGTCGCCGTCGGCAAGGCGCCGCGCGAGCTCCTGCTGCAGACCGGTGACCTGCATGCGCATGTCGACCCATTGCGCCGCAACCAGCACCATGGCGACCGCTACGATGCGCAGCGCCGGCCGGCGCCAGAGATTCCGCCACCCGTTGGCGGCCGGAGTCGAATCAGTTTGAGGAGGAGTTTCCATGGGAGCCAAAGTATTGCATGAGTCCGGCCAGCAAACCGTCATCGCCGGGGCCGGTAGGTATCACCCGGGTCAAGCCCAGCGCCTGCGCCTGGGCTGCGATGCGGGCGTGAGGAACAAAGGCCGGCGTTTTTTTCAGCCACGCCTGGCCGAGGCGGCCGACCATGTCGTGGAAATTGCGCAGGCCTTCGCTGCTGGTCAGGGTCACGGCGTCGAGCCTCCCCTCCTCCCATAACTTGAGCAGGGGAGCCGGGTCGAGTTGCGGCTTGGCGCGACGGTAGCAGGTGACATAGTCGACGGCGGCGCCGCGTGCCTTGAGCGTTTCACCCAGCAGTTCGCGCCCGCCGTCACCGCGGAAAATGATCACGCGACGGCCGGCTACGTCGATCAGTTCGGGGAGTTCGAGCAGTGCTTCCGAATCAAAGCGCAGCGGCGGCGAGATGACCTCATGGATGCCGTGGCCGGCCAACGCCCTTTCGCTGCTCTTGCCCAAAGCGGCCACGCGCAGCGCGGCGGGCCAGGAGCGGCGCGGCAGAATCACGGCCAGCGCCCTTTCTATCGCATTCGGGCTGACGAAAACGGCAAGGTCGTAAGTGTCGAGACGGATCGCGACATCGAGCAGCGGCGAAATATCCGCAAGGTCGGAAATCTCCAGCACCGGGTAGAACACCGGCATGGCTCCCTGCCCGGCCAGCGCCGTGGCCAGATGCGCGGCCTGACCCGCCGGGCGCGTCACCACGACATGGCGGCCGGCCAAAGACACCGTCAGCTTCCGAGCGCTGCCAGGATTTCGGCGGCGCCCTGGCGGCGCAGTTCGGCAGCCAACTGCAGACCAAGCGCTTCCGGATCGGCAGCCGCGCCGACGAGTTCGGCATGCGCCATGCGCGTGCCGTCGGGCGATGCAACGAAGCCGCGCAGATAGACACTGCCGTCACGCATTTCGGCAAAGGCTCCCAACGGGACTTCGCAACTGCCCGCCAACGCCCGCGACACCGCGCGCTCGGCACGCACGCAGGCGGCGGTAAGCGGGTCATTCAAGGGCGCCACCCAGGCCGCCACTTCCGGCCTCGAGGTTAGCGCTTCGATTCCCAGCGCGCCCTGCCCGGCTGCGGGCAGGGAGTCCTCGGCCGGCAGCACGGCGCGGATACGGTCAGCCAGACCCAGGCGCGTCAGGCCTGCAGCCGCAAGGATGATGGCATCAAACTGGCCCTCGTCGAGCTTGCGCAAACGGGTATCGAGATTGCCACGCAGGGGAGTCACGGCAAGATAGGGATAGCGTGCATGCAACTGGGCTTCGCGACGCAGACTGGAGGTGCCGACCACCGCGCCCGGCGGCATGTCGGCGAGGCTGGCGTACTTGCTCGAGACCAGCGCATCGAGCGGCACTTCACGCGGACCGATGGCGACCAGGGAAAACTCCGGTTCCATCTGCATCGGCACGTCTTTCATGGAATGCACGGCAAAATCCGCGGCGCCCTCGAGCAGAGCCGCCTCCAGTTCCTTGACGAACAGCCCCTTGCCGCCGACCTTGGACAGCGGCCGGTCGAGAATCTGGTCGCCGCGCGTGGTCATGCCGAGCAACTCGACGCGACACGCCGGATACAGTTGCTGCAACAGGCTACGCACGTGCTCGGCCTGCCACAGGGCCAGCCTGGATTCGCGCGTGGCGATGACGATGCGTTGCGGCGGAAATTGAGGGGAAGGTACTGGGCTCACTGGACGACCGATCGAGGGAAAAAGGAAGATTGGCTTGCACTGCCCGCTGGCCGCTTGCGGCGATCCTGCAGCAGCATGATTTTGCTGGCGATTCTAGCAGTCCGGCGGGCTTTCCGCGCAGCCGGCCAAGGCAAAAAGGATAGCGCTTCCGGCCGCGGCCGGCGACACAAAAACAATGGCCGCCCGCAGGCGGCCATGGATCCGGCTGCGGAACAAATCACCCGGCATTGTGACGCGGCGCCAGCGACGCGCTCTCGATCCAGCGCTTGATGCGATTGGCATCGCCGATGCGGGTCATCTTGCCCGCCGAATCGAGCAGCACGATGATGGTCGGCTTGTTGTTGAGCCAGGCCTGCATCACCAGGCACTTGCCGGCCTCGCTGATGTAGCCGGTCTTGGACAGGCCGATCTCCCACGCCGGATTCCTCACCAGCGTATTGGTGTTGTGGAACTGCTGGGTCCGGCCGGCGATACTGAACTCGCCATCGGATGTCGTGGAAAACTCACGGATCAGAGGGTACTGATGCGCGGCATCGACCATCTTCGCCAGATCCCGCGGACTCGATACATTGGCCGCCGTCAAGCCTGTCGGATCCTGAAAACGCGTGTCGATCAGACCCAGCGTCTGCGCCTTCTGGTTCATGGCGGCGACGAACGCCTCGCGGCCTCCTGCATAGTGGCGTGACAAGGCTGCGGCCGCACGATTTTCGGAAGACATCAGGGCCAGGCGCAGCATTTCCTCGCGCGCCAGACGGGTGCCGACCTTGAGGCGCGAACGGGTACCCTTGAGCATATCCACATCTTCCTCGCCGACGGTCAGGGTCTCGGTCAGGTCGGGCCTGGCGTCGAGCACTACCATCGCCGTCATCAGCTTGGTGATCGATGCTATCGGCAAGACGGCGCCGGGGTTCTTTTCAAACAGGATGGCACCGGTGGCCTGATCCTGCACCAGAACAGCCGATGACTGCAACGCAAGATGCCGGGCGTCATCCAGTGACACGCCGCGCTGTGCGGATTTGGCGTGAACCCCGTGCCGGCTCTTGATCTGCCTCGTTATGCGAGTCTGCTTTTTTGCAGCAACCGCTTTCTTGTTGGTGGCGGCCTCGACCTCAACCGGCGCCACAGCCGCGCCGATCACTGCGGTAACCAACAACATCAGTAGCGTTCTGTTCATGGAGATGCCCCTCCTGCGATTATTTCATTCTAGCAGAGGATGTCCCCTCCGCAATTAACGGTATCGGCATTAATCTTTCAAAATAAAGGAGTTGGCACTTGCATCTAAACAATGACATTAGGTCAATTCGAGAAACCGGCGCACCTCGTCCCGGCGCGCCAGAGTATCTGCGTAGCCAAGGTCTATCAGGGCCCGGGTATAGGGCCGCTCGAACAACAGATAACTGGTCAGTGCGCCGCCGTTGCGATTCATGGCGCCGATGCCGCGCAGCATCACCCGCACCGGCCACGGCAGGGCCATGGCATGGCTTGCGGCAAGGTGATCCAGGCGCTGCGACGGCGCAATGGTCAGCACTTCAATCGGGCGCAGGCTCACACCTTTCTCGCGCCGGACATCCTGCGGAATCAGCGACAGCGTGTTGTTGATGCGGCTCATCCGTTCCAGATCGACCGACATGCTGTCGAGAAAGATGCTGGACAGCGCATGGCCGGCGATTTGCGCCAGCGAGGGATAGACCGCGGCACGCGGCCTCTCGTTCTCGTCGGCCATGCGCCCGGCGCCGATCACCAGTATCTTGTCGGCGCCGAGGTGGATCGCCGGCGAGACCGGCGCCACCTGCCGCATCGAACCGTCGCCAAACCATTCCCGGTTGATGCGTACTGCCGGAAAAATGAAGGGGATGGCACTGGAAGCCATCAGATGATCGAGGGATAGCTCGGTTGCCGCCCCGACCCGCTGGCTGCGCCGCCAGGGCTCGATGTCGGGACGTCCCTGAAAAAAACTGACACTCTGCCCCGTCGAGTAACCCGAACAGGTGATGCTGACGGAATGCAGAGCCTGACTGTCAATGGCTTTGGCGATGCGACTGAAGTCGAGACTGTCGCGCAGCAAGCCGCGCAGCGGCGCGTTGTCCAGCAGCGAGCGCGGCGAATGCCTGGTCAGCCAGCCGACCGCCAGGGTCGATATCCAGCGCGCGCTGGAGACGCCCATGCTGACCGGGTCGGCGCGATAAACCTGGTGGGCACGGAAGTTTTCCCAGATTTTGACCAGATTGTCCACGCCGGCACCGAAATCCTCGGCCGACACCGCCATCGACGCGGCGTTGAGGGCGCCGGCCGATGTCCCGCACAGAATCGGAAACGGGTTGCGGCGCGGTTCCGGCAGGAGTTCGCGGATCGCCTTCAGCACGCCGACCTGATAGCCGGCGCGGGCCCCGCCGCCCGTGAGAATCAGTGCGGTGCGGGACCCCGTCATGGGCAATTCAACTGCCGCCCTTGGCCTGCTGCTGCACCTCCACCGACAGCAAAGCGGTTACGTTGACAATGCGCCTGACGGTTGCGGTCGGGGTCAGGATATGCGCCGGACGCGCCGCACCGAGCAGCAGCGGACCTACCGTCAGTCCGTCGCCGGCCGTGGTCTTGATCAGGTTGAAGGCGATATTGGCGGCGTCCAGCGTCGGCATGATCAGCAGGTTGGCCTGGCCCTTCAGGCTCGAGTCGGGAAACACCTGCCGCCGCACATCTTCGGAGAGTGCGGCATCGCCGTGCATCTCGCCATCGACTTCGAGTTGCGGCGCGATTCTGCGCAGAATTTGCAGCGCACGGCGCATCTTGATCGCGGTCGGCGTGTCCTCGGTACCGAAACTTGAATGCGACAGCAGTGCCGCCTTGGGCGTCAGGCCGAAGCGCGAAACCTCATCGGCGGCGAGCAGCGTCATCTCCGCCAACTGCTCGGCGGTCGGGTCGTAATTTACATAGGTATCGCCGATGAACAGGGTACGGCTGGGCAGGATCAGCATGTTCATGGCGTAGAAGTGCTCAATCCCGGGCTTCCTGCCAATCACCCGGTCGATGTAACGCAGATGCAGGGAATGCTTGCCGTAGGTGCCGCAGACAAGCGCATCGGCATAATTGTTCCGTACCAGCATGGCGCCGATCAGGGTCGTGCGCCTTCTCACCTCGAGCTTGGCGTACTCGACACTGACGCCCTTGCGCGACATCAGGCCGCGATAGTCCTTCCAGAGTTCCTTGTAACGCGGATCGGCATCCGGGCTGATCAGTTCGAAATGCTCACCGGCGCGGATCCTCAATCCATAGCGGGTAATGCTATTTTCCACCACTTCGGGACGACCGATCAGTATGGGCTTGGCCAGGCCTTCGTCGCAGACCGCTTGCACGGCGCGCAGGACGCGTTCGTCCTCGCCTTCGCAGAACACCACGCGCGCCGGATTCTTCTTGGCGGCCATGAACACCGGACGCATCAGCAAACCAGTTGAATAAACGAAGTCATTCAACTGGTGCACATAGGCCTCCATGTCGGCAATGGGCCGCGTGGCAACGCCCGAATCCATCGCCGCCTGAGCGACTGCCGGGGCAACCATGAGGATAAGGCGGGGATCGAACGGTTTTGGAATCAGGTATTCGGGGCCGAAGGACAGATCCTCCGTGCCGTAGGCCGCCGTCACTACCTCCGACTGCTCGGCGTGGGCCAGCTCCGCAATCGCCCTCACAGCCGCCAGTTTCATGGCCTCGTTGATGGTGGTTGCGCCGACGTCAAGCGCACCTCTGAACATGTAAGGAAAACACAGGACGTTGTTGACCTGGTTCGGGTAGTCCGAACGGCCGGTACCGATGATGGCGTCCGGGCGCACGGCCTTGGCGTCTTCCGGACGGATTTCCGGATCGGGATTGGCCATGGCCAGGATCAGGGGATCACGCGCCATGGTCTTGACCATATCGGGCTTGAGTACCCCACCCGTGGACAAGCCCATGAAGATGTCGGCGCCATGCATTGCATCGCCCAGCGTACGCGCGTCGGTCTTCTGCGCATAGCGCGCCTTCGAAGGATCAAGCCCCTCGCGGCCGGTGTGAATCACGCCCTTGCTGTCAACCGCAAAAACATTCTTCGGATCGAGACCGAGACTGACCAGCAGATCGAGGCAGGCGATCGCCGCCGCCCCTGCCCCGGAACAGACCAGCTTGACCTTGGCAATGTCCTTGTTCACGACGCGCATGCCGTTCAGCACGGCGGCACTGGCAATGATGGCCGTGCCATGCTGGTCGTCGTGGAAGACCGGGATCTTCATCCGCTCGCGCAGCTTGGACTCGATGTAGAAGCACTCTGGCGCCTTGATGTCTTCCAGATTGATGCCGCCAAAGGTGGGCTCCAGCGAAGCGATGATGTCGACCAGTTTGTCCGGGTCGTTCTCATCGATCTCGATGTCGAATACGTCGACGCCGGCGAACTTCTTGAACAACACCCCCTTGCCTTCCATTACCGGCTTGCCGGCCAGCGGCCCGATGTTGCCCAGTCCCAATACCGCCGTGCCGTTGCTGACCACTGCCACCAGATTGGCGCGCGATGTGTACAAGGCCGCCGTCGCCGGATCGCGCACGATCTCGTCACAGGCAGCCGCCACGCCGGGCGAATAGGCCAGCGAGAGATCGGTCTGACTGGTCAGCGCCTTGGTCGGAGTGACGGCGATCTTGCCGGGTTTGGGATTGCGGTGATACTCCAGCGCCGCAGCGCGAATGACTTCGTCCATTAGAGTCTTCTCCATTTTGTTCGAACTGCAATTGTATCGCTGCGTCGCCCGCAGGACTCGCCTCGGAACGACAACATCGGTGCGACATCGACGACACGGGCCTGGGCATGGGGGAATTTCTGCAGTGCAATTGCCGCCGGCGATCTGACGCTGATTGTAGGACAATCATGGGCGGGGTCTGAGCAGACGGTGGTTCCTCAAACTCAGGACGCATATGCCGCACTGGCTGACTCTCAAGCGCGAGTGCTTGAACCGGCGCCCGTCAATCGGCGTCGCTGAGGATTGCCAGGCCGGCGTCGGGCACGGCAGCCTTTGTTGGAGACATGAATGAACATCGCCGCACGGATGGCCCAGATCGCGCCATTTCACGTCATGGAGTTGATGGCGCGAGCGCAAGCGCTCGAAGCCGAAGGCAGGTCGATCGTCCATCTCGAGGTCGGCGAACCCGACTTCGCGACGGCCGACCCGATTCTTGAAGCAGCCCGGCGCTTCCTCGGCGGCGGCCACGTGCATTACACCGCGGCTCTTGGCCTGCACCAGTTGCGCGAAGCAATCAGCGGCTTCTATCACACCCGCTACGGACTCGACATCTCACCGGCAAGAATCGTGGTCACGGCCGGTGCGTCGGGTGCCTTGCTGCTGGCGCTCGGCGTGCTGGTCAATCCCGGCGACGAATGGCTGCTGCCCGATCCCGGCTATCCCTGCAACAGGCATATCGTGCGCCTGCTCGAAGGCAAGCCGGTTTCGCTCGCAGTGGGAGCTGGAGCCAACTACCAACCCACGGCGCGACAGGTTGAGCTTGCCTGGGCGGAAAGGACGCGAGGGCTGCTGGTGGCCTCTCCGGCCAACCCCACCGGAACTCTGCTCGACCCCGACAGCATGACGGCACTGGCCACGCTTGTCGCGGCCCGCGGCGGCGCGCTGCTGGTCGACGAGATCTATCACGGGCTGACCTACGGCATCGATGCCGGAACCGCGCTGGCGATCAGCGACGAAGTATTTGTCATCAACAGCTTCTCCAAGTACTTCGGCATGACCGGTTGGCGCCTGGGCTGGCTGGTAGCACCACAACGTCATGTGCGGGAGATCGAGAAGCTGGCGCAGAACCTTTACATAGCGCCGTCGACCGTGGCCCAGCACGCCGCCCTGGCGGCTTTTCAGGCCGACAGCCTGACGATCCTCGAAGGCCGGCGCCATGAATTTTCCCTGCGACGGGATGCTCTGTTGCCAGGCCTGCGCGAGCTCGGTTTCAAGATCGCCGCCGAACCGCAGGGCGCCTTCTACGTGTATGCCGATAGCAGCGGACTGGCCGCAGACAGTTTCAGCCTGGCCGGGCAAATCCTCAACGGAGCTGGCGTGGCGGCAACGCCCGGACTGGACTTCGGCAGCAATGCGCCGCAAGACCACATGCGATTCGCCTACACCGTCGGCAGAGACCGGATTGAGGAAGGCCTCGGCCGCATGGCGGCATTCCTCAATTCCAGATAGGCCGCAACGCGGCGTCAGCCCGCAGAGCCGGGGGTTTGCCCGCCATGGCTTTGCATTCCCGGGACACCCCTTCGGGGGCAGGCTGTGCCGGTCTCAGACAATCCGCTCCGGGGATACCGTCTCCGCGTCCCGCGGAGACATAAAAAGAAAGCGCGTGCCGAATTAACAGCACGCGCTTGCTATCCACTGGGCGCCGCGATCAGTCCCGCAGGACTAAACGCAGGCCGATGCTACCGTCAGGGACGGGAACCGGTGGGAAACGGCCAGGCCGCAGCAGGATTCAGCGACGACTTGATGCCGGGAGCAGCCGCCGTTGAAGGCGCCGCAGCAGCAGCGGGCTTCGCGGCAGGCTTTGCAGCAGCCTTCTTCGGTGCAGCCTTCTTCGCAGCAGGCTTGGCAGCCGGCTTCGCAGCAGGCTTTGTGGCAGCAGGCTTCTTCGCAGCAGGCTTCTTGGCAGCAGCCTTCTTCGGTGCAGCCTTTTTCGCAGCAGGCTTCTTCGCAGCAGCCTTCTTCGGTGCAGCCTTTTTCGCAGCAGGCTTCTTCGCAGCAGGCTTCTTCGCAGCAGCCTTCTTCGGTGCAGCCTTCTTCGCAGCCGGCTTCTTGGCAACAGCCTTCTTCGCGGCGGGTTTGGCAGCAGCCTTCTTCGGCGCAGCTTTCTTCGCAGCGGGCTTGGCAGCCGCCTTCTTTACAGCCGGCTTTTTGGCAGCTGGCTTCTTCGGGGCCGCAGACTTCTTAGCGGCGGGCTTAGCCGCAGCCTTCTTTGCGGCCGGCTTCTTGGCTTTCTTCTCATCAGCCATGTTGAACCTCCTTAACAAATTAACAGGAAAGAACCACCACTACTTTTTTACTGCAACCCGTCTGGGCTAGCACGGATTATCCAACGCTCCGATGCAATCGAAAGCGACGAATTCCTCACGTTTATCCGCCTATCACTTGGTTTTGAAACCGCAGACGACAAACGCACAACAAACCATATATCATATTCCGGCAATCACAAACCGGCGCATTGCCTGATCAACACTCGCTCGGACGCTTGAGCGCGGGCAGCATGCCGCGCCGCGCACCGGCCTGATGCGGCTAATCGATGAAGCGGAAGAAATGCGCGGTGAGGAACGATGCGGGCGACTCTGGCACGGATCATTTGCAGACGGTCGGGCGGACCAGTTGAGGTCGGAGGAATCGGCGCCCAAGGCATCCTGCATTCAGATCTCCCGTCTTTATCGTTATGAAGCCGGAGGTGGTCGGGACGCTGCGACAGTACATCATCCCTTTTGCAACGACGACCTACTATATCTAGTGGGTCATTGTCGATCTCGCACTAATTGTAGTGGTTGCTTTTTTTAACCGCAAGAGTTTTCTGCTGTCAAGCAAAAAAAAAGCGTTGCCGCTTTGCCACAGTCATCGGCCTGCGTCTTGCACCCGAAGCCAATCAAAGCAGGGACCGGGATCAGTCTTGCGTCCCGGTGCGACATCGCTGTGACCCACCACCGCGGCAATCGGATAACGCCGGCGAAGTTCCGTGAGCAGGCTGTTGAGGCCCTGATACTGGGCCTCTTCGAATGGACGCCGGTCACAGCCTTCGAGTTCAATGCCGATGGAGAAGTTGTTGCAGTTCTCGCGGCCCAGCCAATTCGATGCGCCGGCATGCCAGGCCCGCTTGGAACACGGCACGAACTGGATCAGTTCGCCGTCACGCCGCAGAAGAAAATGCGCCGAGACCTGCAGGCCCCGTATCTGGCTGAAGTACGGGTGCGCCGCGGGATCAAGGCAATTGGTAAACAGCTGGATGATTCCCGGTCCGCCGAATTCGTCGGGGGGCAGGCTGATGGCATGGATGACGATCAGGCGCACCTGTTCGTCCTCGGGCCGCTCATCGCAATTTGGTGACGGCACACGACGCGCGGCGGACAACCAACCCGCGTCGTCCTCCCCGGCCTGCCCCTGCTTCACTCGTTCATTCCCAGTCGCGCCATTCGATAGCGCAGGGAACGGAAAGTGACGCCGAGCAGCCGGGCGGCAGCGGTTCGATTGTTGTTCGACTGTTTGAGGGCATCCAGAACCGCCTGCCGCTCGACCTGGTCGAGATGGTCCTGCAGGGACCCGCCGGCCGTTGCGGCGACAACTCCAGGCAGCGGCGAAGGCGCCAGATTGAGATCAACCACGTCGATGCGGTCGCCTGCCATCAGCGCCAGGGCACGCTCCAGCACGTTCTCGAGTTCGCGCACGTTGCCCGGAAAAGGGTAGTCCTGCAGCGCCTCAAGAGCGGCAGCAGCCAGCGGTGGCGGGGTCACATCAGCGGCCCGCGCCAAGCGTTCCAGGATGTGCTGCGCCAGCATCGGGATGTCATCACGGCACTCGCGCAAGGCCGGCATCCTCAGCTCGATGACATTCAGCCGGTAGAACAAATCCTGACGGAACCGTCCCTGCTCGACCAGCGTCTTGAGGTCCTGATGCGTGGCGCAGATGATGCGTACGTCTGCAATTTCCTCGCTGGCGGCGCCGAGCTTGCGCACACGCTTTTCCTGGATCGCCCGCAACAGTTTGACCTGCATCGGCAGGGGCAGGTCCGCAACCTCGTCCAGAAACAGGGTGCCGCCGTCGGCCATCTGGAAAAAACCTTCGCGATCGTCATTGGCGCCGGTAAATGCTCCCTTGCGGTAGCCGAAGAACTCGCTCTCCATCAGACTTTCCGGAATTGCGCCGCAGTTGACCGGCACAAAGGCGCGGTCGCGGCGGGCGCCCAGAGAGTGGATCAACCGCGCCGCGAGTTCCTTGCCGCTGCCCGACTCGCCGGTAATATGCACCGGGGCCTGGCTGCGCGCCACGCGATCGATCAGTGCGCGCACCTGCCCTATTGCCGGCGAGTCGCCGAGCAAGCCCGAGCCGCCGGCCGCGTCGCCCGCCGGATCGGAACCGGGCAACTCCAGCGCGGACTTGACCATACCCCGCAACTGGTCAAGCGACACAGGTTTGGCGATGTAATCAAAAGCTCCGGCCTTGAGCGCCGACACTGCATTTTCGGCACTGCCATAGGCGGTTATTACCGCCACCGGCAGATCGACCACGGTATCGGCGATATGGCGCACCAGTTCCAGGCCCTCGCCGTCGGGCAGGCGCATGTCGGTGAGACACAGCTGGTAGCGCTGACCGGCGAGCATGCGCCGCGCCTCGGCGATGGAGCCGACGCAATCCGCCAGCAAACCCATGCGCGCCAGGGTGAGATCCAGCAACTCGCGGATGTCCGCTTCATCGTCGACCACCAGGACGCGCTTGGCTTCGCCGCGGTTGCGGGCACGGCTTTCATTCTTCAGCGGCATACCAGACCCTCTGCGGCTACACGGAAATGGGCGCCCGGTGCGTCGTCCAGCAGTTCGAGGCGGGCGCCACTAGCCTCGCACAGTTCCCGCGCAATGTAGAGTCCGAGCCCGGTACCCGCGCCGTGTGTCGTAAAAAATGGCTCGAACACCTGATTGCGCTGCGCTTCATCGACACCCGGGCCATCGTCGATGACATGCAGTTCGACGCGGTTCGCGGTAGCCCCCGCCCTCGCCTCCAGACGCACGGCGCCGTCTGCCGCGCTGGCATGGCGCAAGGCATTCCCCAGCAGGTTCCACAACACGCGATAGAGGTGGCCGCGGTCGAAACGCAGTTCGACATCGCCCTCGCCGACATATACCCGCCTGCGCGCCGATTCGTCGTGCAACACCAGTTCTTCCAGGAAGCCGGAGAGAAAGGCTTGCCAGCGCAGTGTTTCCGGTTGCGCACGGTCGCGGCGGCCGAGTTCCAGCACATCGGTGACTAGCCGATTTAGGCGGAGGGTGTTGTCATGAATGATGCGGGCGAGCCGCTGCCGCAGCGGATCGGTATCTTCCTCGGCCAGCAGTTCCGCGGCGTGGCTGATGGCGGCCAATGGATTGCGGATTTCATGCGCCATGTTGGCGGTGAGCCGTCCCAGCGCGGCGAGCTTTATCTGCTGTGCCTGGGACTGCACCCGTTCCATGTCCTCCAGGTAGATCAGCGCATGCCCCCCGGATTCGGCGGCGGGCAGATAGCGAACGCGCAACAGGCGGCCGCTTTTCTGCGGCAGCATCTCCACCATTTCGATGGACTGCGTGCTCCACGCCGCGCGGCGATCAGCCAGTCCGGCGGAAAGCGCCGCCAGTTCGGCGCCGTCGGCGGCCCGCACATCGAGCAATACTTCGGCGCGCGGGTTGAGCAGCCGTACCCGCCCGTCGCCATCGACCACCAGTACGCCGTCATCCATATCGCGGATGATCCGCTCGCTGATCCGCAACTGGTCATTGAGTTCCCGCCCCCGCTGCCTGGCCAGCGTTTCGTTGGAGACCACCCGCTGCGCCAGCAGCCGGGCCACTATCGCCGTGCCGAAAAAGGCGATGCTGATGATCCCGGTACGGACGAAGTCGGCGGGGTCGGCTTCCCGGGTCAGGGCACGCCAGCTTTCTTCCAGCAGCATCGCCACCGAGGCCAGCGCTGCGTAAAACAATGTCATCCGCCCCTGCCCGACCAGAGCGGCACCGGCAACTACCACCAGCAGCAGGATGGCAATTCCACTCTTCTGTCCGCCGCTGGCGAACATCATCAGGGTCAGGGCTGCAATGTCGGCAGCCACCTGCACGGAAAGCTGCAGGCTGAAGCGGCGCGGCCTGCGCAGCAACGCGACAAGAAACGCCACCGCCAACAGGACATAGACTGCGGCGACACGGTCAAACAGTCCGGGGTCCTGCGTGCCGAGGCTCACCGTATCGCCGAAAACCAGCGCCGCTACCA
>Ga0114977_10002067_pt1 | contig 13001 bp, 10 predicted proteins | sample S_130805_MF_Meta_FD_87026 | JGI IMG/M metagenome (GOLD analysis project Ga0114977, IMG submission 87026) | Freshwater microbial communities from Lake Simoncouche, Canada to study carbon cycling - S_130805_MF_MetaG | ecosystem: Environmental > Aquatic > Freshwater > Lake | place: Lake...
GTTTCAGCTAGTGCAAGTGCGCAGGCGATTCATTTCAAATCAGTACTTGTTGACGCTCATAATGACTGTGTTACTGCTTGTATCGAGAAAAAAGTAAGCCTAGATCAGGATTTAAAAGGAATAAATCATTCTGATTTGGCCCGTTTTAAGCAAGGCGGTGTTGATTATCAATTATTTTCCATTTGGTGTGATGGCGAAAAAGTTAACCCCTATGCTTGGGCCATGCGTGAAATGGATACTATTGATGCAGTTGCAGCGCGTAATCCGGATAAAATGGTGGTGGCAAAAAATTGGAAAGAAATTCAAAAAGCGTTGAAGGAAAATAAATTTATTGCGCAGTATGGTGTGGAAGGTGGTCATATGATTGAAGATGATATAAAAAGGCTGGATACTTTTTATGCGCGTGGTGTTAGATACATGACATTGACTTGGAATAATTCACCGAGTTGGGCAAGTTCGCATGCAGATGAAAAAAATCCAAATTTCACCCGAAAAAAAGGACTGAATACATTTGGTAAGGAAATTATACAACGCATGAATCAATTAGGCATCATTGTAGATGTTTCTCATGTGGGCGAAGCCACTTTTTGGGATGCGATTAAAACCACTACCAAACCCGTGATTGCTTCACATAGTAATGCTTATAGCATTTGTCCTGTTTCAAGAAATTTAAAAGATGATCAAATTATTGCAATTGGAAAAAATGGTGGCGTAATCCATTTAAATTTTTTCTCTGGCTTTGTAGATAGTAATTTTTCAAAAAAAGATGCGGCCTTCCGAAAAAATCATGCGAATGAAATTGATTCCTTATTAGCAACAGGCATTCAACGCGAATATGCATTCACAATGGTATCAGACAAATACCCGATCGAGAGTGGTAATATCAAACCTGATTTAGAACAACTCATGCAACACTTTGATCATATTGTAAAACTTGTTGGTGTTGATCATGTGGGATTGGGTTCCGACTTTGATGGCATCAATTCAGCACCTAAGGAATTAAAAACAGTAGTTGATTATCCCTTATTTACTAAAGCGTTAATTGCTAGAGGATACTCCAATAAAGATATTAGTAAAGTATTGGGTGGAAATTTTTTAAGAGTGTACCGTTTAAATAATCCGCAATAATTAATAGCTCAGTAATCGCTGCATGGTTTCTTCTAGTCTACTATTGGCTAGGTATTGTTTTTCTAATGCTAAATTAAAAGGAATAGGTGTATCCAATGAGGCGCAACGCATAATGGGTGCATCTAAATATGCAAAACAATGTTCCGAAATCCAAGCACTAATTTCACCGCCGATACCGCCTGTTAAATTATCTTCATGCAGGATACAAACTTTACCGGTTGCTTTTACCACTTCCCGAATCGCTTCATTATCCAAAGGAGCTAAACTACGTAAATCTAAAATACTGATAGCGACTGCTGGATGGTTTTGTTGGTATTGCTGGGCCCAAATCACCCCCATGCCATACGTGATGATACAAGCATCATCACCTTCTGTCAATAACTTTGCTTTCCCCATTGGAATTTGATAATATTCATCTGGCACTTCTGCACTTATGCTTCGATACAAAGCTTTGTGTTCAAAAAATAAAACAGGATTCGGATCTGCAATAGCAGCCATCAATAAGCCTTTTGCATCCACTGGATTAGAAGGATATACGACTTTCAATCCTGGCACATGGGTAAACCAGGCTTCGTTGGATTGTGAATGAAATGGACCTGCGCCAACACCTGCACCTGTAGGCATTCGAATCACCACATCGGCATTTTGACCCCACCTATAATTTATTTTAGCTAAATTATTTACAATTTGATTAAACCCAACAGAAACAAAATCTGCAAACTGCATTTCAACTACCGACTTAATTCCTTCTAAACTTAAACCAAGTGCAGCACCAACAATTGCACTTTCACATATGGGTGTATTACGAACACGTTGTTTTCCAAACTGCGTAACAAAACCCTCAGTTACTTTAAAAGCACCACCATATTCAGCAATATCCTGACCCATTAAAATTAATTCAGGATATAGAACCATTGCTTGTTTTAACGCCTCCGATATTGCCTCAATAAATCGCTTTGAATTTAAAATAGGATGATTCAATTTTTCATACGGCGTAATGGTGTTTCCTTCATCAGCAGCAAACACATCAGCCAATTCCTGATCAATAGAAAAATTAAATGCTTGCGGTTCCATTGCCTCGTTTAATGCAGCATCAATATGATCTTTAATTTCATTGCGTATGGTTGCTACCTGCATTTCAGTTAACACTTTTTCCTGCACCAAAAATTGTTCGTAATTTTTAATAGGATCTTTGCGTGACCATTGTTCCATCAAGTTTTTTGGAACATATTTTACGCCACTCGCTTCCTCGTGACCGCGTATTCTAAAAGTAGTACACTCGATCAAATAAGGCCTTTGCGTATTGATACAATACTCCCTAGCTCGCTGTATCGTTTGATACACTTCTAAAATATTATTTCCATCAATGCGCTCTCCTTCCATGCCATATCCTTTAGCACGATCTACTAAATATTCACAATGGTATTGTTCATTCGTAGGCGTACTTAATCCATACCCATTATTTTCAATTAAAAAAATAACAGGAAGTCCCCAAACAGCTGCTACATTTAATGCTTCGTGAAAATCACCTTCGCTTGTTCCCCCTTCACCCGTAAAGGCGAGTGTTGCTTTTAACTGTCCTCTTTGTTGATAGGCCAACGCAACGCCATCTGCAATGGCTAATTGTGGACCCAAGTGTGAAATCATCCCACATATATAATGTGCTTTACTACCAAAATGAAAACTGCGTTCTCTTGCCTTCGAATAACCTGACGCATTTCCTTGCCATTGATTAAATAAATTGGCTAAAGGCATATTGCGGGTTGTAAATACCCCTAAGTTTCGATGCAAAGGCAGAATCCATTCATTTTTTTCCATGGCCAATGTTGCACCTACCGAAATCGCTTCCTGTCCAATGCCACTAAACCACTTGCCAATTTTTCCTTGTCTTAACAACACAAGCATTTTATCTTCTATCATTCTCGGCAAAAGCAAGGAGCGATAAAAATGAATCAGCTGGTCATTATCTAATTTTCCGCGCTTAAAATTCATGGAATACTGGGTTGTGCTTCAAATTTACCATTTTTAATAACAGCTAAAAAATGAATTCATTGACTAAGTCAATGGTCGTTGGGTTTCTGATATCACCATATAGCAGACTACTATAAAATAAAACAGTCCCGAGTGTTCTACCCGGGACTGGAATTATAAAAAAAGCAGGTTGCGATTAATCTCTCGAATTCAACTTGCTTAATAATCTCAAAATTTCAAGATATAACCATACTAAAGTAACCAATAGGCCAAAGGCACTATACCATTCCATATACTTTGGCGCCCCCATTTCGGCCGCTTTTTCAATGGAGTCAAAATCCAAAAGCAAGTTGAGTGCTGCTATTCCCACAATAAACAAACTTATACCAATACTTAAAGGAGAGCTGTCAAATGCAAATCCCATATCTACGCCAAACATGCCCAAAATCCAAACGATTAAATAAAACAAACCGATACCCAAGGTCGCAGACATAATAATGGAACGTAAACGATTGGTTACACTGATCACTCTAAAATTGTATAATAAAAACATTGCTAAAGCAACACCCAAGGTTAAACCCACCGCATGTAATACAATATTTGGATAAGACTTTTGAAACATGGCATTAAAAAATGCACTAATGCCGCCAATAAACAAACCTTCTAAAATTCCATAGGCAGGTGAAATATAACCAGCCCAAGTAGGTTTAAACATCATCACAATCGCTAAAACAAAACCGCCTATTGCGCCCACCAACATTAAAGTAGTTGCCGTTGATACATTTCCTTCAGAATAAATATTCCAAACATACATTGCCGAAGCCATCACCATCAATAATAAAAATCCAAACTTATTCATCGTGCCACGAATACTCATCACACCAAACGCACTCGCATTTTCATGCAAACTTTTATCAAAAATTTTTGCAGTTAGTGTTGGATTGCTAGATTTAAACATTGCCATAATTAATTGATTTTATTAATGATTCAAAAATACACAATTGTTTTAACTAAATATCTAAAAAAAAGTTAATCCAAGTGAAGCCTAGGGCTATTTTAAGCCTGGATATTGGGTGAGCTTTCTAAAACGATACTGACCCCTTTGCTTTAGCAATTGAATAAACTTTTCCAACTTCAAAGAATCTGCAGGCGCACGAAACATATGGTCGTGCATTAAAATGACCAATTGATTTTTGGTAACTGTTTGATGATGCTCAAATAAACTGTCCACGATGACGGCTAAATGAGCTGGGCTTTGAATGGGGCGTCCCATTTTATTGAACCGCCATTGTAAATCCCAACCGATAATATTAAATCCAACACTATCCAACTTATTCACCAAGGGTAACGCCAAGGGGCTAGCCCTTTTTATGCCATTTAAGTTCCACGCATTATTACCAGGAAGGCGTGTTATATTATTCGTAGGATTCAATACTAATTTTGCTTTTAAAAAATCCAATACTGCAGAATCTGGGTGATGATAAAAGTGTAAGTAGTTATTACTCGCATGTGAATAGCTATGGTTGGCTAGCGCGAATAAGGATGAATTATTCGAAATTTGCTGGTAGGTTTTTTTTCCAAAAGCAGACCTGGATTGATGCAAGCCAACTTCAAAAAAAGTGGCCATTACATTTTCCCTAGTGCATATATCAATACAGTTGCTGCTTCCGGTTAAGGGACCATCATCAAAACTCAAGTAAATGGTTTTTACACCCAAGTCAGCTGCAGCGTTTTTACTCCCCTTATTTATTCCTATTTTGGGGTGGGTACCGGTTAATTTCACATCTAAAAAAGGACTAATATTCCCTAAAAATGCGATGAAGTAATAAAAAACCAGGGCAAAGGGCATAACGGGCTGTGATTGAAGCCGCAAAGTTAGGTTAGAAAAGTAGAATAAAATGTCAAAAAATAGCCATTTTAAGCCGACGATTTGTACCTTCGTGCTCAAATTTAAGATTATATGCAAAATGAAGTGGTTTTACAGGATGTGGTAATAAAGTTTGCTGGTGATAGTGGTGACGGTATGCAATTAACAGGTCAGCAATTCACTAACAATACGGCACTATTAGGTATTGATTTAGCTACTTTCCCTGACTTCCCTGCAGAAATTAGAGCGCCATTAGGAACCGTTCCTGGCGTGAGTGGTTTTCAAATTCACTTTAGTTCAAATCGTGTTTATACACCTGGTGATGTTTGTGATGTATTAGTCGCAATGAATGCTGCTGCTTTAAAAGTAAATTTAAAGGGATTAAAAAAAGGCGGAAAAATTATTGCAAATATTGAAGGATTTGATACAAAAAATTTAAGACTAGCAGCTTATGCTGATGGCGTAAATCCTTTGGAAGATGGCAGTTTAGATGGTTATGAATTGGTGAAAGTGGATGTAACCAAATTAACACGTGAGGCTTTAAAAGAATATACTGAATTAGGAAATAAAGAAAGAGATCGTGCAAAGAACATGTTTGTATTAGGATTGATCTACTGGATTTATAATAGAAATTTGGAAACAACGATTGAATTTTTAAAAGATAAGTTTGGTAAAAAACCAACCATCTTTAATAGCAATGTGGATGTATTAAAAGCAGGTTATTTTTATGGTGAAACTGCAGAATTATTTACCACTAGATATAAGGTGGAAAAATCTAAAATGGAGCCTGGTCATTACCGCAGTATTATGGGTAACCAAGCTTTATCAATGGGTTTAATTGCAGGTGCTCAAAAAAGTGGCCTTCCCTTATTTTTAGGATCTTACCCAATTACACCTGCTACCGATATTTTACATGAATTAAGTAAGTATAAAAACTTTGGTATTCGTACTTTCCAAGCGGAAGATGAAATCGCAGGTATTTCTGCAGCTATTGGTGCAAGCTACGGTGGTTCCATTGGTTTAACAACCACTTCAGGACCAGGTATGGCTTTGAAAACAGAAGCTCTTGGATTAGCAATGATGTTGGAGATACCATTAGTCATTGTAAATATTCAAAGAGGTGGACCTTCAACAGGTTTACCAACCAAAACTGAACAAAGTGATTTGATGCAGGCTTATTATGGAAGAAATGGGGAAGCACCTATTCCTGTAATTGCAGCATCAACACCAAGTGATTGTTTTGAAATGGCATTTGAAGCAGTGCGTATTGCACTTCAACACATGACCCCAGTTATTTTATTAAGTGACGGTTATATTGCCAATGGTGCTGAGCCATGGAAATATCCTAATGCAAGTGACCTTCCTAAAATAGATGTACATTTTAAAACTGGTTTAGACGAAGGAGAAGAAAAATTTCTTCCATATAAAAGAAATGAAAAATTAGCAAGACCATGGGCGATACCTGGTACACCAGGCTTAGAACACCGTATTGGTGGTTTGGAAAAACAAGCAGAAACAGGTAATGTAAGCTATGATTCAGATAACCATGAGTTCATGGTAAAAACAAGAGAAGCGAAAGTGGAGAAAATTGCAGATTACATTCCTTTACAAACTATTGATAGCGGAAAAGAAAAAGGAAAAGTATTGGTCGTAGGTTGGGGGTCAACATATGGCACCATTAAAAGTGCTGTACAAGAATTACAAGAAAAAGGAAAAGATGTGAGTCATGCACATATAAAATACATGCGTCCTTTCCCTAAAAATTTAGGTGAGATTTTGAAAAATTACGAGACCGTATTAATTCCTGAAATTAATAATGGCCAATTGATTAAAATTATTAGAGACAAATATTTTATTGACGCAAAAGGATTCAATAGGATTATGGGTAGCCCAATCGCAAAACATGAATTAGTAGCGGAAATAGAAAAGTTATTCTAAGAATACTTCTTAAAAAATTTAAAAAGCTTTCTTCGATTATGCGGAGGAAGCTTTTTTATTTTTAGTACCTTCTTTACAAAATGTAAGAATGCCACAAGAACCACATTTTGGACTTCTTGCCAAGCAGGTGTACCTCCCATGTAAAATGAGCCAATGGTGTGCGGTATGCACTTGATGCGTTGGGATATGTTTGATTAATTCTTTTTCTACCGCCAAAGGTGTGGTTGCCGTCATGGGCACCAAGCCAATTCTTCTGCTTACCCTATAAACATGCGTATCCACGGCCATATTGGGCTGTTGATCAATGACACTCGTAATTACATTGGCCGTTTTACGACCTACCCCTGGTAGGGTAACCAATGCATCAATGGTCATGGGCACTTCGCCATTAAAGTTTTCCAATAAAAGCTGGCTCATCCTAATCAAGTGCTTCGTTTTATTGTTTGGATAGGAAATACTTTTAACCAAAGGAAACAAGTCATCAAATTCGGCTAATGCCATGGTCTCAGGCGAAGGGAATTTTTTAAAAATAGACGGCGTAGTTTCATTAACACGCTTGTCCGTACATTGCGCTGATAAAATAACAGCCACCAATAATTGAAATGGACTTTCGTAGGTTAATTCCGTTTCAGCAATCGGCATTTGTTGCTGAAAATAATTGAGCACTTGTAAATACCTTTCCTTCTTTGTCATTTTTTTGTGGGTGCGGGCATGGTATCTTCAAATAAATAAACCTCTTCCCCCTCACGTCTTAATAAATATCTTTCACGTGCATATTTTTCAACGGAGGCAGGATTGTTTTGCAAATTATTTAACTGCTTCTTTGTTTTTTCAATTTCGTTTTGGTAATATTTTTTAGCAGCTTCTACTTTTTTTAATTCCCCGGTTCTTTGGCTTTGCTGAAAAAAATCTCTTTGATCAAAAAATAACATCCATACAAAAAAACCAACGGCCACGACAAAATATCGATTGGCAATAAAAGGGGTTATTTTTTTCAAAAATTGCATAAAAAAAAGGTTGAAGTAAAATTAGTGTAGTTCTAATAATACGCCAACCTTTTACGTGAAAGACTTTAAAATTAAAAGCCTTTTAAATTATTTGTTGCCAAACTTTACTTTCCCTTTAGGGTAAATTGCGGTTTCGCCTAATGCTTCTTCAATTCTAATTAATTGGTTGTATTTAGCCATACGATCGCTTCTTGAAGCCGATCCGGTTTTAATTTGACCGCAATTTAAAGCCACTGCTAAATCAGCAATCGTGGTATCTTCAGTTTCGCCACTGCGATGTGACATAATCGTGTTATAACCATTGTGTTGCGCCAAGGTAACCGCATTGATGGTTTCTGTCAAAGTGCCTATTTGATTCACTTTCACCAACAAACCATTTCCGATTTTTTTATCAATACCCATTTGTAAACGATCTACATTGGTCACAAATAAATCGTCCCCCACTAATTGACACTTATCGCCAACAGCTTGTGTTAAGGCTTTCCAACCATTCCAATCGTCCTCTGCCATACCATCTTCAATGGAAATAATAGGATATTGTTTCACCCATTTTTCCCAATACTTCACCAATTGGTCGCTACTTAATTCCTTTCCAGAGCTTTTGTGGAAAACATACTTTTTCTTTTTTGCATCCCATAATTCACTATTTGCCGCATCCATTGCAATCGCAATTTGCGAACCTGTTTTATATCCCGCAGCATGTATCGCTTCCAACACTGTTTCAATGGCTTCCTCATTGCTTTGAATATTTGGGGCAAATCCACCTTCATCTCCCACATTCGTACTGAAACCTTTTTTCTTTAATACCGATTTCAAATGATGAAAAATTTCAACCCCCCAACGCAAGCCTTCACTAAAACTAGGTGCGCCAATAGGCATCACCATAAATTCCTGAAAATCGATTTTATTGTCAGCATGTGCGCCACCGTTAACAATATTCATCATTGGGATTGGCAATGTTTTTGCATTCGTTCCACCAATGTATCTGTATAATGGCAAATTAGCTTCTTCTGCCGCCGCTTTTGCTACCGCCATACTTACCGCTAAAATTGCATTTGCGCCTAATTTACCTTTATTAGGTGTTCCGTCTAATTCAATCATAATTTGATCAATCGCCGCCTGTGCACTCACATCAAATCCTTCCACTGCTTTTGCAATATGATCATTTACATTTTTAACCGCTTTTATAACGCCTTTGCCTACATACTTTTTTTTATCGTTATCTCTTAACTCTACTGCTTCATGGATACCAGTGCTTGCGCCACTAGGCACTGCCGCACGACCCATTGCGCCTTCATCTGTTAATACATCCACTTCAACGGTTGGATTACCGCGACTGTCTAAAATTTGTCTTGCATGAACTTCAATAATGTAACTCATAAATATTGCTTATTAATTTCTAAAATAGTTATAGACCCATTGGAGACCGCAATTTACACCCTTTTTTTTAATGGGTAAGCATTTTGAAAATTTCTTCCAATCCTGCTTCGTGTTTTTGCGCTAAAGCGGCAATACCATCATTGGCCACCAATTTCCCCTTATTCAATACTAACACTCGATCACATATGGCGGTGACTTCTTGTAAAATATGTGTTGAAAATAGAATCATTGCGTTTGCGCTTAAAGATTTTATAAGCGCTCTTATTTCCGTTAATTGATTGGGATCCAATCCTGCAGTAGGCTCATCCAATATTAAAAGTATCGGGGAATGAATAATTGCGGCAGCCATCCCAACTCTTTGCTTATAGCCTTTTGAAAGCTGATTAATTTTTTTTGTTTGCATCAATCCTAATCCTGTTTGTTCGATCACTTCCTTAATGCGATTTGTTGGATTTTTAATTTCATGGCCAGCTGCAATAAAACTTAAATATTCCTTCACATACATATCCTCATATAAAGCATTTGATTCAGGCAGGTAGCCAATCATTTTTTTATACTTTACTGCATCTTGGTCATAACTATGTCCGTTCAAGGTAATGGTTCCTTTATCTGCTTGTAAAAAGCCGACAATCATTTTCATTGTGGTTGATTTTCCGGCACCATTGGGGCCTAAAAAACCAACTACTTCCCCTGTATGAATCGTGAAGGAGATATTGTCGACTGCGTTTGACGCGCCAAAAGTTTTACTTATTTGACTAACTGTTAAAGACATGATCAAAAATAAGTAACTATCCTTAAATGACTATAAAATACTTATTCAATCTCGCTAGACGATTCAGGCAAATGCGCATATTCATTCGCACTTGCATATTTCCCAAAAATGAAAAAACCAACACAAATCGGTGTAAATACAAGTAATATAATCACCCATTGTAATGTAACATTTGCTTTTTGTATTTCATTTGCAGCTGAAATTTTTTGCACTGCTTCGTATAATAAAAAACAAATTAAGGCAGGTGCCAATAGCATCCACACATAACCTAATAATTTTTTAATTGCATTCATAATGATTCTATTTTTAGTAAATGATTTGCTTATTTGATTAAGCTAGTCCATTACATTTTTATCAATTTTGTTACTTAAATAAAACACGCCAATAATTAAACAAACACTGGCCACACCAATTGGATACCATAATCCAGCCAAAGCATCCCCCATGGGCGATTCTGGTGATTTGGTAAACTCAACAATCAAGGTTCCTAAAAAAGGTACTAATCCGCCAAACACCCCATTACCAATATGATAAGGCAATGACATGGAAGTATACCTGATTTTTGTAGGAAACATCTCCACTAAGAATGCAGCAATAGGACCATATACCATGGTTACATAAACAATTTGTATAAATACCAACCAGATTAAATTCCAATAAGTAGCATCATCCATTGTTTTCTCAATCACTACATTTGGCTTCACCGATTTTGACACAATTAAGCTCGGGTTCAATGTATCTATTTTCAAATTGGCATCATACGCTGCAGTTAAATGTAAAGTATCCGTTTTGGTATATTTGAAATGTGCGCCATCCGTGTAGGCGGTATCAAATATTTGTGTAACATAAATTTTAGTGGCCTCCTTTGCATCAGTCACTACTTTTGGTTCACTTACAGTGGTTTTGGCTAAATCAATTTTTTCAATTCTATTTTTCGCACTCGTTAAACTTAAAAATTGTTTATAAATGGGTCGATACGTAAGCACTGCCGCCAACATACCAATGAGCATGATCCATTTTCTTCCCACTTTATCACTCAACCATCCAAACAAAACAAAGCAGGGTGTCGCCATTAAAATCGCCCACAACATTAAATTTCGTGATTGTATAAATTCAACCTTGCAAACCGTTTCAATAAAACTTTGCGCATAAAACTGCCCTGTATACCAAACCACGCCTTGTCCCATCACAGCACCAAATAAGGCCAACAAAACCATTTTAAAATTTCCCTTATTACCGAAACTTTCCTTAAGTGGGTTTGCCGATGTTTTTCCTTCGGTTTTTAATTTTGTGAACATGGGCGACTCACTCATGCGCATTCTAATTAAAATAGAAACGCCCACTAATAATAATGAAATCCAAAAAGGATATCTCCAACCACCCCATTCTGCACTAAATTTTTCAACCCCTTGACTTGATCTAATCAATATGATTACCCCTAAGGCTAAAAACAAACCTAAGGTGGCAGTTGTTTGAATCCAACTGGTCCAAAAACCTCTTTGTCCTTTGGGTGCGTGTTCAGCCACATAAGTAGCTGCACCTCCATATTCGCCACCCAAAGCCAATCCTTGTAACAAACGTAGAATTAATACTAAAATAGGAGCAGCCCATCCAATAGTTGCATAACCTGGAACAAGGCCAATCGCAAAAGTGGACCCACCCATAATCACTAAAGTCAATAAAAAAGTGTGTTTGCGACCAATTAAATCGCCTAATCTTCCAAAAAACAACGCCCCAAAAGGTCGAACGATAAAGCCTGCAGCAAATATGGCCAAAGTACTTAATAGTGCTGCGGTTCCTGCATCTGCAGGGAAAAATTGTTTTGAAATGATGGTGGCCAACATCCCAAATATGTAAAAATCATACCATTCAATTAAGGTACCTACCGAAGAAGCCCCAATAACAAAAGCGATGCCACTTTGCTTTTTTTCTTGAATCATAAATTAAGTTGTTTTCAAGTGAATATTCAAGTTAATAATTTAAACTGAAAAATGTAAATTTGAGTATCATTATTTATTCAACGATTCGCTATGAGCTACCCTTACCAAATTAAAAATTTAGACGACTACCACGAAGCCTATAAAAAAAGTATTGAACAGCCTGAAAAATTTTGGGGTGAAATTGCCGAACATTTTACCTGGCGTAAAAAATGGGATACTGTTTCTGAATGGAATTTTAAGGACCCAAAAATTGAATGGTTCAAAGGCGGAAAATTAAATATTACTGAAAATTGTATTGATCGTCATCTTGAAAAAAAGGGCGATACCCCTGCATTAATTTGGGAACCGAATGACCCCGAGGAACATCATCGCATTATTACTTACAAGCAACTACATTTAAAGGTTTGCCAATTTGCACAAGTACTTTATAATAATGGCGTAAAAAAAGGGGACCGTGTTTGTATATACATGGGCATGATACCTGAACTAGCCATTGCCGTATTGGCTTGCGCGCGCATTGGCGCAATACATAGTGTTATTTTTGGTGGATTCTCGGCACAAAGTATTGCGGACAGATTAGAGGATGCACAAGCTGAATTTATTATTACCTGCGATGGCGCTTATCGTGGCGCAAAAGATATTCCACTAAAGTCCGTCATTGATGATGCTTTAATCGGAAATAAAACAATGAAGCGTGTTATTGTTTGCACACGTACCCGAACAGCAGTATCCATGTTAAAAGGCCGTGATGTTTGGTGGGAGGATGAAATTAAAAAAGTAGAATCACAAGGCATCACTCATGTAGATGCTGCTGAGATGGATGCAGAAGACCCATTATTTATTTTATATACTTCTGGTTCCACTGGAAAACCAAAAGGCGTGGTGCATAGTGTTGCTGGATACATGGTATACACCAATTATACTTTTGTAAATGTTTTTCAATACCAACCCAATGATATCTTCTTTTGTACTGCAGATATCGGATGGATTACGGGACA
>Ga0114977_10002071_pt1 | contig 12991 bp, 10 predicted proteins | sample S_130805_MF_Meta_FD_87026 | JGI IMG/M metagenome (GOLD analysis project Ga0114977, IMG submission 87026) | Freshwater microbial communities from Lake Simoncouche, Canada to study carbon cycling - S_130805_MF_MetaG | ecosystem: Environmental > Aquatic > Freshwater > Lake | place: Lake...
ATTTGCCAAGGCTTGCGGCTGTCGCACCGGACTTGCTCAAGACGCAGGATCAAGTGCAGTTATTGTCGGGTAGAGCGACGGTCAATCTGAATCAAACGCGGCCGAACGCTCCGTTGTTACCCAATGGAGCCAGTGTGCCTATTGCCGTCGCTTCGCAGACTGCTGCTGGCGGTATCAGCGGTACAGGCGTACCGAATCTACCGTCGAGCAATTACAAAATTCAACTCGGTGGATTGCAAGCTGACATGCAAGGGCGTCGGATCGCTTGGGATCAAGCTTTTTCGGCGGAGTTGGATGTGTCCGGCAATTCGCAAGGGATGCCCAGCTTGCGGCTGTTGTGCAATTCCGAGTTTTGTCAGATCGATGGATCAGGAGATTTGCAAGACGGACGTATGACAGCTCAAGTCGATCTCGACAAGATGGAGCAAAGGCTCTCGGAGTGGTTCGTCTTGCCGATGGAGAGCTTGACGGGTTCTGCGCAAGCCGCAGTTGCTTGGAAGCTCAACGATGGGAACCGGCTTGCCGCAAGCGGATCGCTGCGAACGACTCCGCTGCGCATCGTGCACAAGAATGGTCGACTTGAAGAGCCGGCTTGGGACGGTGAATTAAGCACGGTAGCACAGCTCGACGGTACGACGTTGCTTCAGCTCGATCGGTTGCAAGCGAGTATGAAGAGCGAGGAAGAGTCTTTAGTTTTCCAAGTCTTGGAGCCCATTGCTTTTGGTGCGAGCGCTGCGAATCCAGGCCGGGCCCCTGCACCGATGATGTTGAAGTTAACAGGTGAGTTGCAGCGTTGGCAACGCCGAGGTCAATTGTTTGCTGGGATCGATCCCGGCATCAGTGTTGGAGGTAAGATTGCTTTGGATGTCCAAGGAGCGATCGACACGAAGCATGTGGAGTTGACTCAAGCCGACTGGGTTAGCGAGCCGTTTCAGGTTGCCAGTGGCGAGACGGTGTTTCAAGAATCGAAGATGGTAGGTAAGTTTCAAGGTCGATTTGATTCATCCGATCTTGCGAAACTTCAAGTCGATCAGTTGTTGGTCAGGGCCGATTCATTTGCAGTGCAAGCGCAAGATCAGGCTGGCGAGGGAGGGGTTGGCAGACGGGGCCAAGCGGCCTTTAGGATCGATCCGGCGCGGATGATGACATCGGTTCGAGCACCGGCGGGTTCGTCGGGAGCGAATCGACCTTCGTCGAGCAATTCTGGAGTGGGTTTATTGGTCCCGAATGGGGGCAATGGTTTGCAACCTGGTAACGCACAGCCCAACAGTAATGCAGTTGTAGCGGCTGCCAACGCCAATCCGCCGGTTCGTATTACGGGAGACGTAACCGGTCAAATGGACTGGACGCTTGATCCGGCCCAAGTTCAATGGCATGCGGTTACTCAGGCCAAGGACTTGCGCGCGGTGCAGCCGGTATTGCAGCGAAATCCCAATCAGTTGGTCAGCACTGGTGGTGGAAACAATCCAGCAGAGACTTTGTTGTGGGAGGAGCCGCAAGCGGTGGTGACGGTCGATGGTACGTATCGTTTCCGAGATGGCGATTTGCAATTGACCCAAGTTCTTGCGCAGACCGAGTGGTTAGCTTATGGTGGTATGGCCGCGATGAGTACCGAAGGGCAGAGCACGACGGTACGAAGTCAGGGTAATTTGACGTATGATGCCGCCAGTGTAGCGCAGCGATTGCGGCCTTATACGGGCGGGACATTAGCGGCGAGTGGGCAGAGAACACAGCCGTTGGAAGTGACCTGGACGAGCACTCCTGGCCACAAGTGGACCGAAGCGTTAGCAGCGCGGTCGAGCATTGGTTGGGATAGTGCGAACTTAGTTGGAATCGATATTGGGGGAGCTGACATACCGTTGGTGGTTGAGAACGGCAAGTTCGTATCGCAAGCGGAGTTTCCGGTATCCCAAGGGATGTTGCGATGGAACTTGGATGGTGACTTGGCAGCTGAGCCGATGGTGATTCGTCAATCGCAGCAGCGGGTCATCGAGAACGTCGCGATTACTCGGCAGATGTGTCAGGGTTGGTTAAAGTTCGTAGCACCTTTGTTAGCCGATGTGACGAGTGTCCAAGGGAATTTAAGTTTGGACATTGATCGAGCGGAGATCTATCCGACGGAATCGGTACGTCAGACGGTTGCTGGTAAGGTGATGGTTCAAGGTGCGAATGTGGGACCTGGGCCGTTAGCTGATCAGATTTTAGGGTTGGTGATGCAGATAAGGAATCTACGGCGTGGGGCTGGTGCAAGCGATGGGGGTGGGCAGCCGACGAGTTGGCTAACGTTGCCTGAGCAGAGCATTCCGTTTGTGGTCGAGCGAGGTCGGGTGACCCATAAAGACATGCGTATTGCGGCGGGAGACGTGGTCGTGACGACTTCCGGTTCGGTGGGCCTCGATGGTAGTCTTGAACTGGTAGCGGGGATCCCGATCCTCAAGGAGTGGGTGGACAAGACACCTGCGTTGCAGCCGTTAGCAGGTCAGATGATTCAGATACCGGTACGAGGGACGGTGCAAAGGCCACAATTGGACAGCAGTGGATTGGTGCAGCTAGCGCAGCAGTTGGCCACGAGTGCATTGGCAGGAGCAGCGCAGAAGCAGATCGACAAGGGATTGAACAAGTTGCTCGGTCCGCTATCGAATCAGCTTGCGCCGTTGCAGCAAGGAGTTCAGCAGTTACCGTTACCGAACTTATCGATACCTGGTTTTGGTGCGAATCCGTTTGCACCGAATGCAGGGACACCAAATGCAGGAGGCGGGACAGCGCCGGGGGTAGTTCCCTCAGGTGCACCTGGAGTAGCCAACCCCGGGGTACCGGGTGGAGGGCTTCCAAATCTCCCCCTTCCCAACTTACCACTTCCAGACTTTTCGGGTTTCAATCCTTTGGCACCTAACCCGTCGGTTCCCAACTCTGGCGTCCCTAATCCAGCGGCTCCGAATTAAGGGTGCACACCGACTAATGAAAGCGGAGCCGCGCAAGCGGCCCGGTGTTGGGATTCGTGCGGCTCACCGGATGGCTCGCGCCATTCCGCTTGCAATGAACCACCGGATGGCTCGCGCCATTCCGGTTGCATTGGTGTTGGCCTATTGGTTTACTGGGAGATCGTCGGGGGACATTTTGATTCTGTTTTCAAACATCCCCCAGAAGGATTTTGGATCGAAGGATGGGTCGGCGGTGCATTGTGCCCAGGCTTGTGAAAACATCTGTAACGCACGTTGGTGTTCTTCTGCTCGTTCCAAGTGTTTCAATGCAGCTAGTTGATAGACCGCCGCTGCGGCGATGTTCGACTCGCGACTATGGCGAAATCCTGCTCCCTTTTCTGCTCCCGGCCAATCGCGCATCGATTCGCTGTACTCCCGCCAGCGACGCGCGTACTTCTCCAGTAAATCCCAACGCTGCGATCGATAAAGTGCTATGTTCAATTCATTGAGCCAGCCTGTCCACAAGTCGCGATACTTCCAGTCCTCGGTAGCCTTTCCTAACAAATTTTCGTCGCAGAATCTCATGCAACGCTCAATCGCTGCCTCGGCCTTCTCCGATGGCTCGCTACTACGGATGCTGACTCGTGCGACCCCCGAGAGGGCATTGAGTGCATGCGAGGTGGGTTCCATCGCGAGTTGCCCATCGACGCGAAATCCATCGTAGTAGCGATAGGCGTCTTCGAAATCCTTCAACGCTTCGCTTGGATCCTCTTCGAGGAGAATGTAGCCCAACTCTATGCGATTTGCATTGAGGATAGATATCATCGCTTCGTCATCCGGATAATTGGGTAAGTACTTTTGCAAGTGCTCGACGCTGCGATTTAGCCAAAGCTTCTTACATTCTTTCTGATCCTTCTCGTCAAAGTGGTGTATCAATCCCATCCAATGCTCGCCAACGATTCGATCTCTCAGTCTCCTTTGGTAAAATCCCGGGTCATCTTTTGGGCCATCAGCAAGAAGCTGCCCGATGATTTCCAGAGAACGAGCTCGCCGCGCGATGGCTTCCAATTGAAGGCACATCGATTCCGGTCCAGAGCTTTGATCGGAGAGAATTTTGTAGAGCAAGGAAGCATAGTGGTTCATGACTTGCAAATGGATCCCTAATTTTTTGTTCTCGGGATCTTTCGCAAAGGCTTTCTCAAGCAATGAAGATTGCTTAACGAGATTTTGCAGAAGTGCTTCAGGGGGGACCTTCTGGCCTGAAATGACCGTATCGTTGATACCATTGTCCGAGATAGTAATCGATTCAAGGAATAATTGATTAGCTTCTTTCGCGCTGTCGGCTGCAATTCTTTCACTGTAAGCCGCTATATGCGCCTTTTCCAAAGAGTCTTTTGCGGTTTTCGCAGCTAATCTTTCATTTTCCGCAGCCTTATTAGCCTCGTTTTTGAGATACTTCTGTTTGCGTCGTTCGCCATCAAGGACGTATATAAACACTAGTCCAGAGATGAGTACCGTTAGCAACCCCGTGAGCGTTGCTGACGAAGCGATAGGATGAAGACGGATAAGCTCCAAGGTTTGTTTCCATGCGCTTGGCTGGATACCGGCAACCGGACGACCTTCAAGGAACTTCTCGAGGTCGTCGGCTAACAACACAGCGGAGGGATATCGGTCGACCGCGTTTTTCTGAAGGCATCGCTGCAAGATGGTCCGCAGATCGCGCGGGATGCTCTCCGCATTCGAAAGTGGTTTCGGAGGATGCTTTACAATGTTCTCTCGAGTCCCGAAGTCGCTTGAGGAATCAAAAGGGTTTTCGCCATCGAGCAATTCATAAAGGAGGATCCCTAACGCAAAAATATCGGACTGCGTTCGAAGTGGTTCACCTCGGACTTGTTCGGGGGACATATACCGCAATGTCCCAAGAACTTCTCCGGCCTTTGTCAAATTCGAACGAGCATCTTGAGGTTCTAAGTCTTTGGCTAAACCAAAGTCGGTAAGAAGGGGCCAGAGTCCGAGTCCTTCGGTCTGTTCATGCGATTTGGCTGTACGCAGCAGCACATTCCCCGGCTTGATATCTCGATGGATAATTGTGGAAGAGTGCGCCGTATGGACCGCTTCGGCTATCTTCATCACCAACCAAGCAACTTGCCGGTGTGGCATCGGGTCTTTTCGATCTGCAAGATGATCAACTAAGGATCCTTGGTCGGCAAGTTCGGTAACGAAGTAAGGGAGGCCGTCGACTTCTCCTTGCTCGATCACTCGAGCGATATTCGGATGCTCCAACGATTGGATCGTTGCAATCTCGCTATCGAATCTCTTACGTGCGATAGCCAAATCTTTCTTGGACGGTTTCAGCCATTTGATGGCGACGCGTGAATTTGCTCCCGAAGGCTCGGAGGGATGGTGGAGATCATCGGCCTCAAAGATCATGCCAAAGGCCCCTTGTCCGATGAGAACAGGGTTTCGGAATCGAATCGCTTGCGTCGAGCTCGAGGAGTCCGAAGGGGATTGGATCTGCGCGATTCGAGATAGGCATTGATCACGATCACGCTGATCGCTCGGGTGCAGAAAGACTTGATCTTTCGGCTGGTCTATCCACCACTGAAGCTTATCAATCACATTCGGTTGGGCGCGGTGTTCGTTGGGCTTAGGATCATTTGCCATCGTAGAAGTTCACAAGAAAGAATTCACAAGAAACAAATTGTCTTGTTCGGCAAAGCAGAGCAACGGCAAGGAGGCTAACAGATACGGTTGCTTATAAGGTGATATTTGAACAGTCGCGGTAAGGCAAGAGAGACTGTTGTACTCAGAGGTTTTCTGATAGTAACAAAACAAGAGAGTAGAAGCACGCAGCGGAGAATGGAATTTCTGAGATTTTTGCTGCGACTCGAGAGGGAGCATTTGCTCGGCAGCCGTAAAACGACTGCCATTGTCATTTCTGCATCAACTGTAAAACGAGTATGGAAATCGTTTTACAGGAATCTTAAGCCGAGTTTGACTACTAGGTTGCAGGAGTTTCGACGCGCGGCATCGATTCGATCACTTTGTCGATCAATCCGTACGAGCAAGCTTCTTCGGGATCCATGAAGCGATCGCGATCGGTATCTTTCTCGATCTTCTCCAAGCTTTGTCCGCAGTGTTTGATCAAGATCTCGTTGAGGCGACGCTTGGTGCGTTGAAACTCTCTGACGTGGATCGAAATTTCTTCGGCGGTTCCTTGCATGCCCGCGAGTGGCTGGTGGATCATGATACGCGAGTTCGGTAGCGAGTATCGTTTTCCTTTCGCTCCGGCGGTCAGCAATACCGCACCCATCGAAGCAGCTTGGCCGATGCAATAAGTTGCCACATCGCACGAGACGAATTGCATCGTGTCGTAGATCGCCATCCCGGCGCTGACGCTACCTCCGGGGCTATTGATGTACATGTGGATGTCGGCTTTGGGGTCATCCGATTGAAGGAACAACATCTGAGCTACCAACGCATTGGCGATCTCGTCGTTGACGTCGGTCCCCAAGAAAATGATACGGTCTTTCAGCAAACGACTGTAAATGTCGTAGACGCGTTCTTCTCGGCCACTTTTTTCGATGACATAGGGAATCAATGGCATTGTCTAATCCTTGCTTACCAACGAATGGTTTTAAACCGACTCAAGTAATATATGGGAACCGATGTTTCCAAACGAAAAACCGCTTTGACGCGTTACTTGTCTTCCGCTTGTGTCTTGGTCAATATCTCGTCGACGATCCCGTAAGCTTTCGCTTCGAGGGCGGTCAAGAAGTAATCGCGATCGGTATCGAGTGCAATTTGTTCGGCTGATTTGCCGGTGTGCTTTGCCAAAATGTCGTTCAGTTGTGTTCGCAACCGCAAGATTTCGTTGGCTTGGATTTCGATATCGGAAACTTGACCGCGTACGCCACCGTGTGGTTGATGGACCATGACGGTGCTGTTTGGCAAGCAGTATCGTTTGCCGGCGGTACCACCTGCAAGGAGGACCGCTGCACCGCTGGCAGCCTCACCGACGCAGTAGGTTGCGATCGGGCAGCTAAGCATCTGCATTGTGTCGTAGATCGCAAGTGTTGCGCGAACTTCACCACCCGGTGAGTTGATGTAGAAGTGAATGTCTTTGCGGCGATTCTCGCTTTGCAAATACAACAGCTTCATAACCAATTCGTTCGCATTTCCGGCGTAGATTTCTCCTTGGAGGAAAACGATGCGATTCTCTAGGAGCAGATCCCCGAGGGTCATCTGTCGTTGCCGCTGATAGCTCTGGTATGCGGAAGCGTTATGCAGTGGCGGCATGCTGGAAAACTCGTTCACGAAAAGGTTCCTTTCACAAAAGAAGCGGACCGAATTGCCATGTATCTTTAGCATTCACTCGTCTTTGGCAAGGGCAGCGCCGCAGGATTCTTGCTCAGAGCACCATTTTCCCAACGATTCTCTGCGGAAAACAGAGATTTCGTGGCAGGTTTCAGCAAGACAAGATCAGGCTTGTCGGAGGACCTCGCAGACACGTTGAAAATCTGCTGGCAACGGCGAGGTGATTCGCAAGGCTTGCTGTGTCTTCGGATGGGTGAACTCGATTTCGAAGGCATGCAAGGCTTGGCGAGTTAACACGACTTCGCTGTCCTCCGGACGCAACGGTAATCCTCGCGCTAAACGGCGATGCAGTTGGCCTTGGGTGATCTGGGCATGTCCTGCATAAAGTCGATCGCACAAGACGGGGCAACCGATATGGGCCAAGTGCAATCGGATCTGGTGCGTGCGGCCTGTCTTGGGGAAAACTCTCAATAAAGCGTATCCGGGAAATCGCTCGACGACTTCGAACTGTGTTTCGGCATAACGACTGCTCGGATGCCCACTTCGTATCGCCATCTTCTCCCGTTGATACGGATGGTGGCCGATGGGCTGAATGATCCGATCGCGATCTCTGTCCAATTGCCCAGAGACGATCGTCATGTAGGTCTTGCGAACCTCCCTGGCTTCGAATTGTGCACAAAGCTTGTAGTGCACTTCATTGGTCTTGGCGATGACGATCACACCGCTGGTCTCGCGGTCGAGCCTATGGACGATTCCAGGGCGCGTCGGTCCTCCGGCATCGCTCAGTTGGGCGAAGTGATGCGCGAGGGCGGCAGTAAGTGTCCCGGACCAATGCCCCTTCGCAGGATGCACCACCATCCCAGGTGGCTTGTTGATCGCGACCAAGTAGTCATCTTCGTACAAGATGTCCAAAGGGATCGCTTCGGGGATCGGCCCAGCAGTCGGGGGTGGGGGCAAATCGATCACATGGACGACTTGGCCTGGAAAGACGTGGAAGGCCGGTTTGACCGGTCGGCCATCGACCAAGACTTGGTCGAACGCAACGACTCGCCTCAAGAACACTCGGCTGTAACCGTCTATTTTGAGGGTTAGGTACAAGTCGATACGCGTGTCGGCGTGTTCGTCTTCCACCGTAAATGTGAAGCTCTTGGGCTCGGGTGGCTTCAGTGCAGGTGCATTGGGATCGGCAGCAACTTCGGCATCTGCTCCTTCGCCATCTTCAGAAACTGGTTCTTCCGCATCGGGTAATACGATATCGTCGAGTGGCAACAGCGGCCCTCTGCGAGGGGTTTCTCCTCGCTTTCGACTGCGTTTGCTCTGAAGACCATCCTCAGCCCCGTCGCTTGATTCGTCCCGACCCTCAGGCTCACCGCTGAAAAAATTTTCTCTAGTACGCTTGCTCATCGCTGCTCTACCCCATGCTTTCTGATTGAGTGCCTGTCAAGAATCATGCTGGCACCATCGACCACAACGAACGTGGCCATTGGGATGCAGCGAAAGGAAGTCCGACGGCACTCTTGAGGATGCTGGGGTGGTAGAAGGATTCTCACTGGTTTCCTGGTGCAGCGGGAGCAGGCTCAGCAGCGGGAGCAGGCTCAGCAGCCGGTGCTGGTTCAGTTGCCGGTGCTGGTTCAGTTGCCGGTGCTGGTTCTGCAGCAGGAGCAGGCTCCGTAGCAGGTGCTGGGTTTGATTGGGGAGCCGGAGTGGATGAAGGAGTGCTGGTTGGAGCCGAGCCTGCGGGTGGGAAGGATAGGTTTGGAAGACCTGGCAGGTTTGGCAACCCCGATGGGTTGGTTGTCGGAACGGGTACGCTTCGGCGATCGCGATACCAAGCGTAGAACGAATCGGCTTCGGGGCTTTCAAGCCACGTAACGCGACGTTTCGCTTCGCTGGCTACATCCTCGGCGATACCGGTCATGCTGGTGATTTTCTTGTACTCGATTAAAGCATCTTTTCGTTCGCCGAGACCTTCGAGGGCTTGAGCTGTACCGAAGACAGCGCGGCTCTTGGCAAATGGTTCATCGGTCGAAGCTGCGACGGGTCGGTATTCATCGACGGCTTGTTTGAAGTACTGATCGGCAAGCGTGCGATCGAGGTTCCACTTCTCAAGGGCTTTTGCCATGTTGGCATCGCCGGCGGTGATTCGAGCCCAGACTCCTGCGCTGGTATCTGCGTAATCCTTGGCGATGGCTTCTAGATCTTGCGGCGATGTATCGGAGAAATAGAAGTCCGACCAAGCTCTCGCTGCGCGGGCTTCTTTCTGACTGGAATAGATTCCGTAGCCGAGCAAGCCCAGTACGGTAACTCCAATGACACCGAATAGTGCTGGAAGGAATGGCTTGATCTGGGCAAACTTTTGCTCGATCTTGTCAGCCAATAGGTCGGACTCTTGAAGCTGACTTCGTTCGCTTTTCATAATCGCGTCGGTTTGGAAACGGCGGGGGGTTAAAAGTCAGCAGTATAGGAGGCTTGAGGGTTTCCCTCAATACAGACCCGGCAATCCGACGCTCTGCTGACCGCACTTCTTGGGAAACTTCCCTTGCTCAAGCCGATTCGCCCGATGGTTTCGGTTTGGATGCAGCGGTTTTTGGCCCAAAAAGCCACGGAGCTAAAGACTGCTTCTCGCTGCGGTTCGTCGTGCAGATCGTGCCGGCAGCCTTCCCAAGCGATGAATTCGGCGGTTGGTCCGGCCCTTCGTGCGAACTCTTCGGAGGCGTCGCAGGAGGTCAGTGCGTCGTGCGTGCCATGCATCAAGAGGGTCGGAATTGATAGCAAATGAGCATTATCCATGGCCCAATTTCCGCTGTCGATCAAGCTTGTAGCGAGCCGCAGTGACATGGCGCGATGGACAAGTCGGTCGCGGCGGTAGGCGTCTTGCGCGCGTCGATCTTGGCTTAGTTTCTCGACGCACATGGGGGTATGAATTCGCAGGTTCGGAAGTTTCTGAGCGAGCCATCTGCCGGCCCGCATGAATTCCGCTTTTGGTTCGCAGGGGGTTCGCAACATCGGCGAGCCGATGATCGCTCCGTGGATCAAAGCCGATTGCTGACCGCCGCGAAGCATCCAGTTGATGGCTAGGTTTCCACCCATGCTTTGGCCAAAGAGGAAATGTGGGATTCGAGGCCAGTCGCTGCGCGAAAGTCTTAACGCACCGTCGACTTCGCCAAGCAACTGTTCGTAGGAAGCGATAACGCCGCGTCGACCGGGTGACTTGCCATGCCCCACTAAGTCGATGGCACTGACGGCTAGTCCAAGGCTAGCAAGGTAAGTGGCCATCCCTTCGAAGCGTCCGCCATGGTCTCCGAATCCATGAAGGATGCTTACGGCAGCCCAAGGTTCGGTGTCCTTTGGCTTCCATCGGTGCTCGTATCGCCAATCTGCTGCGGTGTTGGAATCATCGGTTAAACCGACATCGCGTCGCTCTGAGCTCTCACTCTCCACGGCATAAAGATATGCTTGCATTTCCAGTCAGCTCCCGGGTGGTCTGAGGTTCGTGACAGCAACTCGATTGGGCGAAGGGGATTGCAGGTCCCCCCTTTCGGGCATCGGTTGTTGTAGGCCCTTAAGCTTTACAAAAATTGACGGATTCCTCGCTAGAGTTAATCCGGTTTGCCTAGATGCTCTAGATTGAAACAGGGTTGTTTTTGAAACACAGTGCCTCTGTGTTTCCAACGTCCGCGCAAGGTTGCCCCCAGCCCCGGAGTACTTCCTTGAAATTCAGATGAACAATGCTCAAAGCACTCGGCTTGGGCAGGCCGATAACACCAAGCATGATGACAACGACGGCCGATACGATTCGGCACCAATTCCGCGAGTGGGTGAAACTTGAGGCAAACGACGAGAAGCTTCCGCAGGTGATGCGGGAGACGACTTTGTTGCGAGAGGGTTCGTATGTCGGCAGGCGATTCTCGTTAGCTGGTTTCCACCTTGTATGGTTGGTAGCGGACCAGCAACTAAAGCTATATCGAGAAGATGGGTTGCATGTGGAGACGAACTGGTCGCTGGTGCAAAGCTCAATATAAGTGTTTCAAGCAGAGTTGCGACCAAGTTTCCAATTGATGCGATTGCCCTTTGATGTTTTCAATGCTTTCAAATCCAGCATCGAGCAACTGATCTTCGCGCGCGGCGGCTTTGCAAGTTGCGAGATGCAGAACATGAACGATACCCAAGTGGACGCGGCCGACTTCCGAGGTGTCATCGTAGATCAAGCCGACGATTTGGTCTTTGCCCGAGCACTCTATAACGACTTCTTCTGCCAACTCGCGCTGCATTCCGTTGCGATACCAGTCATCTCCTTGCGCATCCTCTACAGAAATGTGTCCACCGATGCCGATGGACTGCAGAGCGTGAAGTCGTTTTTCGCCTTGACCCTTCCCGCGTGTGTACCGAAACAAACGAGTCTCGTCCTCATCGTTGCATTCGAGAATCACGTAAGGAATCAATTGTTTGAACGACGGATCGTCTTCGACCAGGCTTCTTGGCCGGAACGATTGGTTCGATCGATCGAGCAATGCCGGCAAATAACGGTCTACCGAGCGGAGAAATCCGGAAAAAGGGCCGAGTTCCATCAGGAGCGATGCCGGTACAACCAAGACTTCTTCGTCTCTTGCCATGTTCAAACCATGCGTGAAAAGGTAGGGGAAATGAGGGGGGGCTAGGTGGCTTTGGCCTTCACAGGTCAAAACCCACGAGGGTGGGAGGGGGGGCCGAAGCGTCCCCGCTCGACCGATTTTTCGTTACGATACACGCTTTGACAACGCATGGCTATTCGGCCTTTCCCAAGAATACCACGAATGGAGAATCCTCCAGTGCGACCAATCCATAGAGTCACATCCCTAGTTGTTCCGTCCTTTTCCTCTCCGATTGCACCTCAGCGAAGCTGGGTGAGTCCGTTTGGAGCAGCCCTAAAAATTTGTTCCCAGGCGAAGGCTCTTGGGCTTTGTTTTGCTTTTGGATTAACTGTCCAAGCCGCCGATCCGCTTCCAAAAGCGATCGATTTATTCCCTGCTCAGACGCAAGCCTTCGTGGCATTGCCAAACTCCGAGACTTTTTTGGCTCAGTGGGGCAAGACCCAGCTTGGGTTGCTCGCCGCCGACGAACGGATGAAAGATTTCTGGAGCAGCCAAAAGGAAGAGCTTCAAAAGCGATTTGCTTCCGCCGGCTGGCAAATGAGCTTCAAACTCGAAGACTTGGAAAACGTGTGTTCGGGGCAAGCCGCTGTGGGTTTGATTTCCCGGCCTGATCTAACCAGCAAACCCTTTTCGCTGGCGGTTGTGATCGATGTGGCTGAGCGCGACGAAGTGCTAGCTAAATTCCTTGCGCGTGTCGACGAGGAAATGAAAGCACAAAAGGGGACTGTCGAGACCATCGAATCGAATGGATTGCAGATCAAGCACTACAACGTGCCGAAGGCGGCCAGCGATGCTCGCCCTCGAGATACCTTCATCGCCGTATCGAAGAACCAGCTTTTCCTAGCAGACGATTTGATTTCAATCGAAGAGTTTGCCAAGGCTCAATCGGAGCCTCGCGAAGATTCGCTTGCTAAATCGTCTCTCTACACGCGAGTCCAAGAGCGTATCGATCGCGACGAGCATCCAATCGAGATCGAGTACTTCGTTCAACCCCTTGGGATTGGAAAACTACTGCGAAGTATTTCCGGGAAAAAGGGAAAGAGCCAAGTCGATATCTTGAAGCTTCTTGAAGAGCAAGGCTTCGGGGCGATCCTTGCTGCCGCCGGATCTGTGCAGCTCGCA
>Ga0114977_10002072_pt1 | contig 12988 bp, 12 predicted proteins | sample S_130805_MF_Meta_FD_87026 | JGI IMG/M metagenome (GOLD analysis project Ga0114977, IMG submission 87026) | Freshwater microbial communities from Lake Simoncouche, Canada to study carbon cycling - S_130805_MF_MetaG | ecosystem: Environmental > Aquatic > Freshwater > Lake | place: Lake...
GCCACAACGGAATGTTTCCCCCGGCTGGCATCCTCGGGCGCGTCGATCCCCACGGCCCAGGCCTGCCCATCCCGGCGTGTGCCCACAGCCCGCACTTCGCCGTCAATCGAACACAGCGCGTGGCGCAGTCCCGGCGCCTGTGCGGTTTCGGCAAGGCGATCCACGCCATAGCCCTTGGCGATCCCTGACAAATCCAGCGCCACCGGGCCGGATTTGCGCGCCCGGCCCGTGGCTGCATCAAGTTCCAGCACGTCCATGGCCGGAATGCGCGGACGCGCGCTGGCGGCACGGATCGCGCCCAGATCAATCCTGTCGGCACCGAAGCCCCAGGCGCGCGCGGCATCGCCGACATTCATCTCGAACGCCCCGCCCGTCTGACGGCTGATGGCGATGCCGGCGGCCAGCACTGCCATCAGGCCCTGCGGCAGCGGAACCCAGGTGTCCAGAGGGGCGGCATTCAGGCGCATCAGATCGCTGTCGGGTTTCCAGGTCGACATCTGGGCATCGACGGCCATCACCGCCGCCGCGCATTCAGCCTGCAGCATCTGCGCCTCGGCCCCTTGAACCGGGTCATCGATCCGCACCGCCCATGTGGTCCCCATTGTCGGCCCGCCAAGGACAAGCCCGCGCTCAGTAGACGTCTTCGGCATAGCGCCCCCCGGCTTTCAGCAGGGCGGGCGACAGTCCGATGGGGGCCAGGATATCGTCCAGCGCATCCCGCACGCCCTGCGCCATCTCGCGTCCGCCGCAGACCATGACCCGCGCGCCGCGTGCCATCAGGCTGCGGATCGCCTCGGCGTCCAGACGCAGCGCGTCCTGCACATAGTGCCGCGCGCCCGTGCGGGAAAAGACCGTGCGCAGGGTGGTCAGGTGCCCGGCCCCCTGCCAGGCGGCCAGATCATCGCCATAGAGGTAATCCGCCTGCGGGTGACGCGCCCCGAACCACAGGTGCATCGGTTTCCGGCCGTCGTTGGCCCGCAGGAACCCCGCCAGCGGGCCAATCCCCGTACCCGCCCCGATCAGGATCAGCGGGGCTTTCGAGCGGTCCGGATGGAAGCCGGGGTTAAGCCGGACGAAGCCCTGCACCGCATCGCCCGGCTGCAGCGCCAGCAGCTGCCCCGAACACAGGCCGCCGGGATGCCGGCGCACGACAATCTCGACAAAGCCGTCGGCCTTGCCCGAGGCCAAAGAGTACAGCCGGGGCAAGGTGCTGCCTTGCGGAACAATGCCCAGAAGGTCGCCCGCCCGGAAGGTGCCCAGACCACGCCCTGCAAGGCGCTGCCAAAGGCTGACGCGCGGCAGGGCAAAGCGCAGGATTGCGGTGGGGGCCTGAACCGCCTCGCCGTAATCCTTGCGGGACAGAAGGCGCAACGCCGTGCTCTGCGGGGCTGCGGGCTGACAGGCAATGTCCAGCGGCAGGCCGATCAGTTCGCCAAAGGCGCGGGACCAGCGGGCAAAGGCCTGCGGCGATTGCCGGTCGATCCGGTCCAGGGCCAGGGGCGTCGCCCATCCTGCCCTCTGTGCTGCCGCCTCTGCCGCTTCGGCAAAGGCGCAGAAGCGGGGAAAGCTGCGGTCGCCGAAGCCCAGCACAACCATGGGCACCCCGATGCGCGGGGCTGCAGCCGCGATCCGCTCCAGCGCACCAAGGGCTGAGGCCGGGGCATCGCCGTCGCCCCAGGTTGCCGTGAAAACGACCACGCGGTCGGCACGGGCATAGGTCTGGGGCGCAAAGGACGACAGGGCGGCCAGATGAACCTTCTGGCCATGGGCCTGCAAGGCGCGGGCCAGCGCGGCGGCAAAGCCCCAGGTGCTGCCGCCTTCGCTGCCCACAAGAATGACCGTTCCGGCGGCAGAGGCCGCCGCCATTCCCGGCAGGCGCGGCTGGCTGCGCCGATTGCGCCACCAGACCAGACCGCCGGTCACGGCCAGCACCGGTGCGGTCAGCGCCGCAAGGCCCAGAACCAGGCCCCAAACTGCCGCGCCATCGCCGGTATGCAGCAGATAGACCCACTCTCCCACAGCCGTCCAAGGCCCGGGAGCCTGCCACACCAGCAGCGCGCCCGAACCCTGATCGACAAAGCCGGTACCGGACCCGGTCGTCAGGGTAAAGACATCGGCGGCATCCCCGGCATAGGGAAAGGTCAGATCGCGCAGGTCTGACACAGGCACGGCCTGCAGTGCCGCCATGTCTGCCGGTGACAGCCCCGTCACGCCGCTGACGGTCTGGGGAAAGGCAGGGTTCGCCTCGTCCACAGGCAGAAGGTCAAAGGTCGAGGCCGCCATCCACAGCGCCGTGGCGGCAGACAGGCCAAGGCCAAAGACCGCGACGCGGGCCAGTTCGGCATGCCAGCGCCCGGCGCGCGGACCCCGGATCGGCGCGGCCCATTTCCGCCATCCGCCCTGCCGCCGCGCCACCAGGACGGCCCCCGACAGCGCCAGCACCAGCATGGCCAGCGCCCCCGTCGCCGTGACATAGCGCCCGGTGTCGTCCAGCAGAAGTGAGCGGTGAAAATCGGTCAGCCAGCGCTGGATCGCGCCCTGATCCGCGCTGGCGATGTCCTGTCCGGTTGCAGGGTCGATCACCGCGGCCCCGGCCAGACCCGCATCGAACCAATAGGCCGTGATCCGGCCCGACGGTGAGCGCCGGATCTGCTCCACGCCTGGATGCGTCGCCAGCACCCGTGCCGCAAGATCGGCAACCGTCTGACCCGGCACCTGGCCGGGGGACGCCAGCCGTTCCATCGCCGGGAAAAGCGACAGGGCCGCCCCGCTCAGGGCAAGGGCAAGGATCAGGGCAGCGGCCAGCAGGCCGGGCCAGCGATGAAGGAGGCGGAGCATGGCGGTGTCCGATCAGAAGCCGTAGGTGACGTCGGCGATGTAACGGCTGCCTGGCGCGGGCTGGCCGGCCCCGGCAGCGGTCAGGGGAACGGCGACTTCGTTGGGGCTGTCGCGCATATCCTCGGCAGCGGCGTCGACGTGCAGCGTGTACCCGGCATCAAACAGGGCATCGGCCAGATCCATCGACACCTCCAGCGTCCGCCCAGAGCCGACGCTGGCCCCGGTGATCCCGTCCACTTCGGCCACATCGCCGCCGGTCAAGCGCGACCAATCCGTCAGATGCTTGTAATACTTCGATTTTCCGCCTGCCATCCACAGGCTGCCCGCATAGGCCCCCGAAGCATCGGTGACATAGACGGCAAGATAGGCCCCCCGTCCGCCGTAATCGGCCATGGTGACGGTCAGGGTGACAGGCTTTGCTGCGGCAAGGCCGGGGGCGATCAGGGCGGTGGACAGGGCAAGGGCTGCGATCAGGGTTTTCATGTCATTCGGTCCAATTCAGAAGATCAGTTCGACTTGACCACCGGCGCGGTACCGTCGGTGAAAAGCCCGTTCCGGGGCGGCGCAACGGTGCCGGCCTTTGATGCGTTTCCGGTTGTGGCAGAGGCACAGTCGTCTTCGTCGTCCTCTCCCTCGCAGTCATCATCATCATCGTCCCCGTCGTCCGATGACGACAGCCGGCCGCCCTCTCCTTCGTCGTCGTCCCCATCATCGTCGATCAGGATCAGCATGCTGTCGGGGGCCTGACCTGCACTCTGGCCAACAACCTGGGGGGCAGGCATCAGGTTCCGCCCCGGCGCGGCGGCATGCGCCACCGTGCCGGGGCCAAGGGCGGTGGTCATCAGCATAAGGGCAAGGGCAAGTTTCATCTTTGGTCTCCTGGTTGTGTGTCTGCGGGACGGCGCATCCATTGTGCCGTCCGCATCAGTCATGATTTTCATTTTCAGCTTCATTTTCATGGGGTTCACCCTCCTGTGCGCCATGCGGATGGTCTTCGGATTCCATCTCCACGATCTTCAGTGTCGCGGGGTCGAGCTTGACTTCGATGTCCCGGCCGGCGGCATCCCGGCCGATGACCTCGTAGCAGCCGTCATCGATCCTGATCCGGCGAAGGTCCCATCCCTTTTCGGCGGCAAGCCGGACGACGGCGGCGCGGGGTTGCCACTGGGCCATCGGCACCTCGCAATCCTCTTCGGCATGCGCGGGGGCGGCGCAGAGCACCCCAAGAAGCAAGAGCCTTGTTGACAGCCGGATCATGGGCGACACTCCGCAGCGAACCATGCCGGCCTTATGCCACCCGAAGCTGACGCCAGCCTGAAGCGGCGCCGAAATCTGCTTCAGGTCGCCGTCAGGTTGCCGCGCTAAGCCAAAGGTCATGGGGGCAAAGGGCAGATGCGTATCTTGTTGATCGAGGACGACCGCGTGATCGCCACCGCTTTGCGGGAACAGGCCGAGGGCGAGGGTCATTCCGTTGATTGGGCCGCACGGCTGGACGAGGCGTCGGAGGCGCTGGCCACCACAGGCTTCGACCTGATCCTGCTGGATCTGATGCTGCCTGATGGCCGGGGCCTGCCCTTCCTGCGCCAGCTGCGCGCCAAGGGCAGCCAGACACCGGTGATCATCATGACCGCCCTGGATCAGGTGTCGGACCGGATCGAAGGGCTGAACGCCGGGGCGGATGATTACCTTGTCAAACCGTTCGACCTGTCCGAGCTTTCGGCCCGCATCGGGGCCGTGGCGCGGCGCTATTCCGGCAACCCCAACCCGCAGATCACCCTTGGGGCGCTGATGATCGATCTTGCCGAACGCAGCATTCTGAAAGACGGTCATCCCATTGCCCTGACCGCGCGGGAATGGGTGCTGTTCGAGGCTTTTCTGCAAAAGCCGCGTCAGCTTCTGTCCAGGCCCATGCTGGAAGAACGGCTTTATTCTTTCGATGCCGAAGTCGAGAGCAACGCCATCGAGGTGCACATCAGCCGGCTGCGCAAGAAACTTGGGGCCGATGTCATTCTGACGGAGCGCGGTCTTGGCTATCGTCTGGGGCAGGCCTGATGCGCCCCTCGATCCGGCTGCGCTCGGCGGCGGCGCTGTCTTTGATCGTGACGCTGATCTGGCTGGGAACAGCGGCGGTGACGGCGCGGCTGCTGACCTCGGAAATGGCCGAGGTGTTCGATTCCGCCCTGCAGGAGACCGGCCAGCGCATCCTGCAGCTTGCCGTCGTCGATGTGCTGAACCGCGAGCAGGAAGGGGTGACGCAACGCGTCATGCCTCTGGACAAGCACGAGGAATACTTCACCTATATCGTGCGCGACGATCTGGGGCGGATCCTGCTGACCTCGCACCGCGCCGATCCCGCGATTTTTCCGGTGTTTGATGCGCCCGGATTTCACGAGGCGGATGGTGTGCGCTTTTATCACGAATCCGCCGTGCGCGGGACCGTCTCCCTGACCATAGCCGAGCCGCTGTCGCACCGGCGCGAGGTGGCAAGGGAAATGGCGCTTGGGCTGGCCCTGCCGCTGGTGGTCATGATCCCGCTGAGCATTGCGGGCATCTTCTATGGTCTTGGGTATGGGTTGCGTCCGCTGGGGCAGTTGCGCGCGCAGCTGGCCCGGCGCGGCGCAAACGACCTGGCGCCGCTGCCGACAGAGGGGATGGCCGTGGAATTGCAGCCCATCGCCGAAACGCTGAACCAGCTGCTGGCCCGGCTGGACAAGGCGTTCACGGCGGAACGCAGCTTTGCCGCCAATACGGCGCATGAACTGCGCACGCCCCTTGCCGGGGCGCTGGCGCAGATTCAGCGCCTGCGCCAGACCTCGACCGACCCCGAAAGCGCGCGGCGGGCGTCCGAGGCCGAGGCCACGCTGAAACGCCTGACCTGGCTTTCGGAACGTCTGATGCAGCTTGCGCGCGCCGAAGGGGCGCGGCTGCTGGTCGACACACCACAGGACTGCCGTCCGGTCGTGCAGATCGTCGCCGGCGATTTCACCCAAGGGGCGGATGCGGGGCGCATCGAGCTGTTCCTGCCCGACAGGTCTGTCCCAAGCGACGTTGATCCTGATGCGGTGGCGATCATCGCCCGCAATCTGATCGAGAACGCCCTTCGGCACGGGGATGCAGGTCCGGTCCGGGTCACACTGGACCTTGACGGCACACTCTGCGTGACGAACGATGGTCCTCCAGTCCCTTTGGGTGACCTTGCCGCCTTGTCAGGCCGGTTCGTGCGCGGCAAGGATGCGGGCGCGGGCAGCGGGCTGGGGCTGGCCATCGTCGAAACCATTGCCGAACGCATCGGAACACCGCTGCGCCTGACATCGCCCCTTGCGGGCAAAGACACCGGCTTTTCCGCCTGCATCCGGCTGCAGGGCACGATCCTTCAGAAACAGGAGCAGATCAAATGACGCTTGCTTATACATCCGCCCATGAAGAGCTGCATTACATCGATCGCGCCGGGTGGCTGCGGGCAGCCGTTCTTGGCGCGAATGACGGGATCGTCTCGGTCTCGTCGCTGATCGTCGGTGTGGCTGCCGCCAATCCCAGCCCGACAGCCGTGCTGGTGGCAGGGGCCGCCGGGCTTGCCGCCGGGGCCATGTCGATGGCGGCGGGCGAATATGTTTCGGTCAGCTCGCAATCGGATGTGGAGCGTGCCGACATCGCCCGCGAACGGCAGGCCCTGATCGACACCCCCGAGGCGGAAGAGGCGGAACTGGCCTCGATCTATGAATCGCGCGGGTTGTCACCTGCGACGGCAGCCCTTGTCGCCCGCGAGCTGACGGAGAAAGACGCGCTTGCCGCGCATACCCGTGACGAACTTGGCCTGTCCGAAGTTCACACAGCCAATCCGCTGCAGGCGGCCTTTGCCTCGGCCGTCACCTTCACGGTTGCCGCTGCCATTCCCCTTGCAGCAGCCGCACTCGCCCCTGCGAACATGGTCATTCCCGCCGTTGTCGTTACCACGATGCTAAGCCTGGCGGGGCTTGGGGCAGTCGGGGCCAAGGCCGGCGGGGCACCGCTGCTGCCCGCCACAGCCCGCGTCCTGTTCTGGGGGGCCGCAGCGATGGCCATAACGGCCGGTGTCGGCTGGCTATTCGGGGTCAGCGTCTGACACCGGCCCCTGTGCGCGGCATTGGCCTGAACCTTGCTGATCCGGGAACCCGGGCTTGTTCCTGTTACCCGGATCGGCACTGTCCGTGATCAGGCTGCCGCAGGCGGACTGTCCTGACCGACAGGTGCGCTGCGGGTCGAATGCACCGCCGCGCCACCCAGGGCGCGAGTCTGTGCTTGCCAAAGGGCGCGGCAGGTTTAATACTTAGCTACATGGCTAAGCATGATCCCGACCTTTCCCTGCTGTTCCATGCCCTGTCGGACCCGACCCGGCGGTCGATCCTGACGCGTCTGGCCGAAGGCCCTGCGCCGGTGACCGAATTGTTTGCGCCCACCGGGCTGAGGTTGCCGACGGTGATGCGGCATCTGTCGGTTCTGGAACAGGCCGGATTGATCGCCACCTCAAAGGACGGACGGGTGCGCACCTGTGCCATCTTGCCCGAAGCGCTGGCACCTGTCCGGACCTGGCTGGATGATCAGCGCGCCCTTTGGGAAGACCAGCTCGACCGGCTGGATGCCTATGTGATGACCCTGATGCAGGAACGTGACCCATGACGCCGGACCTTGATCCGAACACCGACCTCAGCTTTACCCGCAGGCTTGCCGCGCCAAGGCAGTTGATCTGGGACTGCTGGACAATGGCAAAGCATATCCCGCAGTTCTTCATTCCGGCCCCGAACAGGGTGACATCCGTCGACATTGATCTGCGGGTTGGCGGGCGGTTCAACACGACCTTCGATGTCGACGGCACCGTGATGGACAACAAGGGCGTCTATCTGGAGGTGGTTCCCGGTGAAAAGCTTGTGTTCACAGATACCTATACCGAAGGCTGGAAACCGGCCGCAGAGCCCTTCATGACCGCGATCCTGCGTCTGGCCGATGCGCCCGGAGGGGGCACAACCTATACCGCCATTGCCCGCCACCGGTCTGCCGAGACCTGCAAGCAGCATCGTGACATGGGATTTTTCGACGGCTGGGGCACGGTGGCAACACAGCTTGACGCCTATGCCCGGTCCCTGATGCCATGAGCGGCCCCTTCGCAACCCTGACATTCACGCGCCAGGTGGCAGCCCCGGTCGCAACCCTGTGGCAGGTCTGGACAGCCCCTGCAGCCCGCGCCATCTGGTCAGCGCCCGCGCCGTCGATCACTGTGGACTGCCTCGAAGCCGACACCAGGGTTTGCGGGCGCGAGGTATCGCTGTGCAAGGTGGACGGGCAGCCCGATATCCGCTGCGACGCCGGCTGGCTGGTCTTGCAGCCGGACAGGCGCTGCGTCTCCTTCGAGGTGATCTCGTCAGAGGGCGTGAGCAGGTCGGCAGCGCTGGTGACCGCAGACCTCGCCGCCACTGGCGACGGCAGCCGTCTGACCGTCACGGTGCAACTGTCGTCGCTGGCTGAAGACATGGCGGCGGGCTACCGGCAGGGCTTTGACGCCGGGCTGGCCAATCTGGCGGGCGTGGCCGAGCGGACGATGATCCTGCAGCGGGTGATCCGGGCCCCGAAAAAGCTTGTCTGGGCGGCCTGGATGAACCCCGAAACCCTGCCGAAATGGTGGGGCCCTGACGGGTTTTCCTGCCAGACGAAGCGGATCGACCTGCGCACGGGCGGCGACTGGGTGTTCGACATGATCGGGCCGGATGGCACGGTGTTTCCCAACCACCACCGCTATGCCGAGGTGCGGGCCGAAGACCGGATCGGATATGCCCTGCTTTGGGGCGAAAACGGCCCCAAACATGCCGATGCCTGGGCGTCGTTCGACGAGGCCGACGGGGCAACGACCGTGACCCTGGGCATGGTTTTCAGCACGGCGGCCGAATTTCAGACCGCAAGGGGATTTGGGGCCGTGGAACTGGGACTGCAGACGCTGGGCAAGCTTGCCCGCTTTGTGGGGGCCGAAGGTTGGGTGTGACAGGCCGGGCCAAGAACCGACGGGCCGGCAGCAGGCGGCATCCGGGCGGGTCCTGTCGCCCTGCCAAAGTGCCGCTCTCGCCCTTGCCTGAAACCCCCTTATCCAGACCGGCCCCTCCGGCGCAGGAAAGGAGAGTCCTGAAAAAGACACGCGGGTGCCTGGTCTTCCCGGCGCCCTTTGCCTTCTGTTCGCCTTCTGCCAGCCGGTGAGGGCAAGCGGTGGATCGGGCCATATCGCCTTGACGGTGAGTCCTGCTGGACGGGAACGAACCGGTGGCTAAGATACCCGTCACGCCACCCCCCGGAGGACGCCCGTGCTGTTCGACACCCATCTGCATCTGATCGACCGCAAACGCCTGTCCTACCCCTGGCTTGCCGGGGTGCCCGCGCTGGACCGCGACTGGACGCTTGCGGACTATGCCGATCAGGCCGCACGGCTGGGCATCACGGGTGCCCTGCACATGGAAGTCGACGTCGCCGAGGCCGATATCGATGCCGAGACGGCCTGGGTGGCCGCCCAGATGGTGCCGCCCGGCAGCCTGCTGCGCGGGGCAATTTCTGCGGCCCGCCCCGAGGCACCGGGGTTTGCCGCCTGGCTGGACCGGCTGGACCGCCAGACGGTGCGCGGACTCCGCCGGGTGCTGCATGTGGTCGATGACAGTATCTCGCAGCTGCCACTGTTCCGCGAGAATGTGGCGCGGCTTGGCGTGGCGGGGCTGCCCTTTGATATCTGCATGCTGCAGCGCCAACTGCCGCTGGCCCTGGATTTGGTGGACGCCTGCCCCGGCACCACCTTTGTGCTGGATCACTGCGGGGTGCCGGCACTGACCGAGGGCGATTTTTCCGGCTGGGCGGCGAGGATCACCGATCTGGCCCGGCGGCCGCATGTGAATGCGAAAATCTCGGGCATCACCGCCTATGGCACGGCTTACTGGTCTGTCGACAGCCTGCGGCCCTATGTGGAGCATGTGATCGGTGCCTTTGGCTGGAACCGCGTGGTCTGGGGGTCGGACAGCCCGGTCTGCACCCTGCACGCCTCGCTCGGCCGCTGGGTTGACGCGACCCGCGCCTTGACAGCGGGCGCATCTGACGACGAACGCATGGCGTTTGGGTCGGGCAATGCGCGCCGGATCTGGGGTATTTCTACGGGTTGACCGGACGCGACCGCCTGCCGACGCGGGGCGGAAAAGACATATCGCTACGGCAAAAGGCAAAAGGCGGCCCCAGGGACCGCCTTTCAGGAAAGACCTTTGGGATCGTGTCAGATGGGATCGTGTCAGCCCTGGCGGCTCCGCGCTGCCACCAGACCGCCAACACCCGGAAGCATCCGCCACCCTGCGGCAGGACGCGGAACTGCGGCGGTTTCCACTCGCGTTGGGAAGAAGAAGACAATCTGAGCCACAGCTATCGGAGTGGAAACCGAACCACTGCCGACATAGGCGAAGGCAAGATTCTTCTCGACGTAGGTCTCCCCAACCTGAGCACCTTCGGAAAAATTGATGGTTGCGGCGGCAGGTCACCATGTCTCAAGGCCGTGCAACACGGCATGAACCGCAGCCCGCGGCCCGGTCCGGGCCGACCGCTCAGATGACCAGTTGCTGTCCCAGTTCGATGACGCGGTTTGTCGGCAAGCGATAGAAGCTGGTCGCATCGGCTGCGTTTCTGGTCAGCGCGACGAACAGCTTTTCCTGCCAGACCGGCATACCCCGCTTCGGGTCCGATTTGAACGACCGGCGGTTCAGGAAGAACGACGTCGACATGATGTCAAACTTGATGCCTCGACGGCGTCCCAGCGCCAGCGCCTTGGGAACATTGGTTTCTTCCATATAGCCGAAAACCAGATCGACCCGGGTGAACCTGTCGTTGAGCGGGGTAATCACCAGCCGCTGCGCCTCGTCCACGTAAGGGACCGTCGCAACCGTGACGCCCACAATCAGGTTCTGCGCATGCAGCACCTGATTGTGCTTGATGTTGTGCATCAGTGCTGCCGGGGCAACTTCGGGGTCTGCGGTCAGAAACACCGCTGTGCCCGAGACATCCTTCAGGCGCTTCGATTTGGCAAGCATCTGGGTCAGGGCTTCGATCGTCACCGAATGGCGGCGCGACTGCTTCAGCACATGGGCCGAGCCGCGCAGCCAGGTCCACATCAGCAGGCACATCACAGCCGCCATCAGGACGGGGATGTACCCGCCATCCATCAGCTTTGTCCCATTCGCCGCAAGGAACACCAGTTCGATCAGCAGCAGCGGGCCGATGACAAGCGCCGTCATCAGCCGCGACCATTTCCAGACCTTCACGAACAGCACAGACGCAAGGATTGACGTGATCACCATGTCGCCCGTCACGGCAATCCCGTAGGCCGAGGCAAGATCGGCAGAGGATCCGAAGATCAGCACCAGACAGATCACGCCGATGGCGAGAATGCTGTTCACCTTGGGCAGGTAGATCTGGCCAACCTGGCTTTCCGAGGTGTGCAGAATCTCCATCCGGGGCAGCAACCCCATGCGCACAGCCTGCTTCATCATCGAGAACGCCCCCGAGATCACCGCTTGGCTGGCAATCACGGTGGCACAGGTGGCAAGGATAACCAGCGGCAGCAAGGCCCATTCCGGAGCCATGAGGAAGAACGGGTTTGACGCCTTTTCGGGATGCGACAGCACCAGCGCCCCCTGGCCAAGATAGCTGAGCGTCAGGGCCGGAAAGACCAGAATGCCCCAGGCCAGCCGGATCGGCAGGCGGCCGAAATGCCCCATATCGGCATAGAGCGCCTCGCCCCCGGTGACCGCAAGAAAGACCGACCCCATGACGATGAACGAGGCATAGCCGTTCGAGACCAGAAAAGAGACGCCGTAGACAGGATTGAAGGCGGTCAGGATCGACCAGTCATCGCCCAGATGCATCAGGCCAAGAACTGCCATCGTCACGAACCACACGACCATGATCGGACCAAACAGGATCGAAACCGCCGCCGTGCCATGCCTTTGCACGAAAAACAGGCCGACGATGATGATCAATGTCGCGGGGACAACGAATTGCTCGAACCCGGGTGCCACCAGCACCATGCCTTCGACGGCTGACAGAACCGACATCGCCGGGGTGATGACCGCATCGCCGAAGAACAGCGAAATGCCGACCATGCCCAGCCCCAGCAGCCAGGCCGGCCGCTGGCGCAGGGCCTGCTGGATCAGCGCAACCAGCGACAGCGTCCCGCCTTCCCCCTGATTGTCGGCCCGCATGATCAGGACGACATATTTGACGCTGACAATCAGAATCAGCGTCCAGAGCAGCAGCGAGACGATGCCCATGACATCTTCGCGCACAAGCCCGTTTTCGCCTGCGGCCCGCAGCGATTCCCGCATGGCGTAAAGCGGGCTTGTTCCGATATCACCGTAGACGACCCCAATGCAGCCAAGCACCAGAACGGGCAGCTTTCCTGTAACGCCATGACCTGTTGTGTCATGACCTGTTGGCACCGCGTCTTCGTCTGACATGCTTCGGACCCTTGTAGACTGCGATCAGATACGCCCTCTGCGCCGCGCGAACAAGCCGGGTCAGCCCAAACGAGGGCAAGTGCGTCTGGAGCTTGCCAGCGTTTGCAGGATATCACGCTTTGCCGGAAGGCCCTGTCGCCCGATGCCTTGCCGCACCTCAGGGAAGGATCCGGGCAGGGGCGGCCAAGGAGGATGGCCTTGATCAAGCAGGCCCGCGCCGAACATCCCGGTGACGATCAGCGCCAGCTGCACCACGCCCGGGGAAAGCATCGATACGGAGCCGCAGGGCAGCGCCCAGGGCGGGGCAATTCATCAAGTGGTCGCCGGGTATGGGCGCCATACAGGTCTCATGCAGGTCTCATGCAGGTCCAGGGTCAGGGACAGTCCGGGAACAGCGAAAGGGTTTGCCGTGGCCGTGTCCCTTTGTTGCATGCTGCGCACGCATAAGGCGCTGCCGATGTCGCGCGGCGGGGCGCAACGGTTAAGATGGACCCGCACCGATTCCCGCGCTAACACTGGGGGCATGCCGGTCGGCAGCGTGACGGACAATCCGGGGGCAGCCCTGCGGTGCCTGTCAAAAGTTCAACCAAAAGGGAGATACCAGCATGAGACGCCTTCTTGTCCTGTCCACCGCCATGACGACCCTGGGA
>Ga0114977_10002073_pt1 | contig 12984 bp, 6 predicted proteins | sample S_130805_MF_Meta_FD_87026 | JGI IMG/M metagenome (GOLD analysis project Ga0114977, IMG submission 87026) | Freshwater microbial communities from Lake Simoncouche, Canada to study carbon cycling - S_130805_MF_MetaG | ecosystem: Environmental > Aquatic > Freshwater > Lake | place: Lake...
AAATAGTTAATTTTTTAAAATTATGTTTTATCATTTTTTAAGTCTTTTGTCTCTCCTGTCCCTTTTATCTCTTCAGTCCCTCAAACGCATTCTCCAATTAAAGTTCCACTTGTGCAGCTAGTAATTAAAACATTAACGTAATCTCCTTTTTTTAAATTTCCTTTTGGAAAAACACAAACTGTATTTTGAGTGTTTCTTCCACTCATCATTTCAACTGATTTTTTTGATGTATTTTCCACTAATACTTTATATATTTTTCCAACACCTTGTTTGGTTCTAATTTCACTGTGTTTGCGTTGCATATCAACTATTTCAGTTAACCGTCTGCTTTTAACTTCTGCTGGAATATCATCTGTAAACTTACGTTCGGCCAATGTTTTAGGGCGTTCACTATATGAAAACATATATGCAAATTCGTATTGCACATTTTCCATTAATGATAATGTATCTTGATGTTGCTCTTCTGTTTCCCCGCAAAAACCAGTAATAATATCTGCGCTAATTCCTGCATCTGGCATTATTCGACGGATTGCAGCAATTCTATCTAAGTACCATTCACGCGTATAACCTCTATTCATTTTTTCTAATACATCGCTATTACCGCTTTGCACTGGTAAATGAACATATTTACAAATGTTTTCATACTTCGCCATTACATGTAACACATCATCTCCCATATCTTTTGGATGCGAAGTTGAATAGCGAACTCTTAAATCAGGATGGATTAACGCAACCATTTCAAGTAGTTCGGCAAAGGTTGTTGAATTAGCTTTTTGCTCTTCAGTCAATGTTTCTTTTTTTAATCCGCCACCACTCCACAAATAGGAATTCACATTTTGCCCTAACAATGTTATTTCTCTATAACCATTTTCAAAAGCTTCACGAGCCTCTTTTACAATGGTTTCTGGTTCACGACTTCTTTCTCTTCCTCTTGTAAATGGTACAACGCAAAAACTACACATGTTATCGCAACCACGCATAATGCTCACAAATCCACTAACACCATTTGCATCTAAACGTACGGGTGAAATATCAGCGTAAGTTTCTTCTTTACTTAAAATAACATTAATTGCTTGCCTGCCCGTTTCAGCAGTTTCAATTAAATTTGGTAAGTCGCGGTAAGCGTCTGGACCAACAACCATGTCAACCAATTTTTCTTGTTCTAAAAACTGATGTTTTAAACGTTCAGCCATGCAACCCAAAACGCCAATAAGTAATTTTGGATTTGATTTTTTTACTTTTTTGTAATCATATAAACGTTGACGAACTTTTGCTTCAGCATTTTCTCTAATAGCACATGTATTTACAAAAATCAAATCAGCTTCCTTAAAATCAGCAGTTGTTGTATATCCTTTATCAATTAAAATAGAAGCTACAATTTCGCTATCTGCAAAATTCATTTGGCAACCGTAACTCTCCAAAAACATTTTTTTCCCATTAGTATTTTTACTTTCAATTACTAATGCTTCACCTTGTTTAGATTCGTCAATTATTTTACTTTCCATATCTATCAATAAAAAGGCAAAGATAGGGCTTTGTTATGACATTTTGACACATAACCCGTTTTTCAGGATGTAAAATCAAAAATTTTTAATATTTTTTTAAAGCACTATAAATTAAGTACTTATATATACAAAAAACGTATAAAATGCACAAAAAAAGGCCACTCAAAAAATATAAATTAGGATTAATCGGATTTTATTTTTTTTCTTTGCAGCAAAACTAAAAAGATTTTCATCCAATTTTGACCTCTTTTTGAGTTTAATTTTCAAAATTTAACTTATATACATATATATACATGTCAAAAAATTTAGTAATAGTTGAATCACCAGCCAAGGCAAAAACCATTGAAGGATTTTTAGGAAAAGACTTCATTGTGAAATCAAGTTTTGGTCACATTAGAGATTTAGTAAAAAAAGGATTTGGGGTTGATATTGAAAACAATTTTACTCCAACCTACGAAGTTCAACCTGATAAAGAACGCATTATTGCAGAATTAAAAAAATTAACAAAAGGAGCTGATATGGTTTGGTTAGCTTCCGATGAGGATCGTGAGGGTGAAGCAATTAGTTGGCATTTATACGAAACATTAGGACTAACTCCAAAAAACACAAAACGAATTGTTTTTAATGAAATTACAAAGCCTGCTATTTTAAAAGCCATTGAAAATCCTCGTGAAATTGATATTAATTTAGTAAACGCCCAACAAGCACGAAGAGTTTTAGATAGATTAGTTGGTTTCGAATTATCGCCCATTTTATGGCGAAAAGTTCGTCCAAGTTTATCTGCAGGCCGTGTGCAATCAGTTGCAGTTCGATTAATTGTTGAACGTGAACGTGAAATACAAAAATTTACATCGACATCAGCATTTAAAGTTTCGGCAATTTTTACAGTTGGAACTGGATTATTAAAAGCAGAGTTAGATAAAAGATATACATCAGAATCAGAAGCTCAAGCCTTTTTAGAGAAATGTAAAGCTTCCTCATATACGATTTCAAGTTTAGAAACAAAACCTGCTAAACGTTCACCAGCAGCACCTTTCACCACTTCAACATTGCAACAAGAAGCTGCTCGTAAATTAGGATTTTCTGTTGCTCAAACCATGCAAGTTGCACAGCGCTTGTATGAAGCAGGACGTATAACTTATATGAGAACTGACTCGGTAAATTTATCGGATACAGCAATGGATCAGGCTAACAAAGCCATTAACGAAAATTACGGAGCAAAATATTATAATCCTCGTAAATACAAAACTAAAAGTAAAGGAGCACAAGAAGCACATGAGGCTATTCGTCCAACATACATTGATAGAACAGTTATTGATGGCGAACGCAACGAAATACGTTTGTATGATTTAATTTGGAAACGCACCATTGCTAGTCAAATGAGCGATGCTGAATTAGAAAAAACAACAGCAAAAGTTACGGTTAGCGGTGCAACTGAAATATTTGTAGCACAAGGTGAAGTTTTAAAATTTGATGGTTTCCTAAAAGTATATATGGAAGGAACTGATGATGAAGAAACGGATGAAGAAAACTCATCAATGTTGCCACCAATGAAAATTGGAGAAAAAATTGACAGTAAAGAAATTTCTGCAACACAACGTTTTACTCATCACCCAGCTCGATATACAGAAGCAAGTTTAGTAAAGAAATTAGAAGAATTAGGAATTGGTCGTCCATCAACTTATGCACCAACAATCAGTACGGTTCAAAAACGTAACTATGTTGAAAAGACAGATAGAGAAGGCAATCCCAGAAATTATGTTTGCTTAACATTAGTAAAACAAAATTTAACAAAAGAAACAAAAACAGAAAATACTGGTGCTGAAAAATCAAAATTATTTCCAACTGATATTGGTATAGTTGTGAATGATTTTTTATTACAATATTTCCCTACAATTTTAGATTTTAATTTTACCGCTAAAGTTGAAGAAGAGTTTGATGAAATTGCAGATGGTAATTTAGACTGGCAAAAAATGTTAGGCGAATTTTATCATCCTTTTCATAAAACAGTTGAGGACACAATGGAAAACAGCGAACGTGCTAGTGGCGAACGCAGTTTAGGAATTGACCCAGCAAGTGGAAAGCCAATTATTGTGAGGATTGGACGCTTTGGACCATTAGCACAAATTGGAGAAACAAACGAAGAAACTGGTGAAGTTGCCAAATTTGCAAGCTTGAGAAAAACACAAAGTTTAGAAACGATAACATTAGACGACGCTCTTGATTTATTTAAGTTACCGATGAATTTAGGAACTTATGAAGGGAAAGAAGTTGTAATTGGTGTTGGACGTTTTGGACCATATATTAAATTAGACGAAGCTTTTATTTCTATTCCACGGACCATTGATCCATTAACAATGGATATGGAAAAAGCAATTGAAATTATTAAAGAAAAAGAATTAGCTGATGCACCAGTTGCTCATTACGAAGGCAAAGGAGTAACAAAAGGAAAAGGCCGTTTTGGACCGTTTATTAAATACGAAGGGATGTTTATTAACGTGCCTCGTGCTTATGATTTTGATAATTTATCTCAAAATGATATTAACGAATTAATTGAGAAAAAATTAGATAAGGAAGCAAACCGTTATATACATAATTGGCCTGAAGAAAAAATTTCGGTTGAAAATGCTCGTTGGGGACCACAAATTAAATTTGGAAAACTTCAACTAAAATTAATTAAAGACGGGGGAGGAAAGTTTACACCTGTAGAATTAGCAACCTTGAGTTTAGAAGAAGTTAAAGCAATGATTTTAACACAAGTGCCAAATGCCTTTAAGAAAAAAGCAACTGCCAAAAAAGCATCAGCAAAAAAATCAACTACTAAAAAGGCTGTGACAAAAAAAGCTACCGTTAAAAAAGTTGCAGCAAAGAAAGCACCTGCAAAAAAAGCAACAACTAAAAAGGCTGCGCCAAAAAAGAAATAAATAAAACTTTAATCATTTAAAAGTGGAGTATAGCTCCACTTTTTTTGTTTTGAACTATTTTCACTACATTTAAATTCTTTAAAAATATAATGGAATCTAAACTATTAAAAAACCGATTAGAACTACGTGCCATCTTCATGGCGATGTGGAATAATCTATTTTAGAATTTCAGGATTATTAAAATGATGAATTAAATTTAATTCCAAAAACTAAAAAATATTAAATTTCAAAAAAATATAAAAAAATGGCAAAAGAAGTAAAGAATGTAGAATACGGATTAGAAAAAATATTTGAAGGAGCCCAAGACTTTTTACCTTTATTAGGTACAGATTATGTTGAGTTTTATGTAGGAAATGCAAAGCAATCTGCACACTTTTATAAAACAGCTTTTGGATTTCAATCTCACGCTTATGCTGGATTAGAAACAGGCTTAAGAGATCGTACTTCTTATGTTTTAAAGCAAGGTAAAATACGTATCGTATTAACAACTGCTTTAACAAGTGATTCGCCAATTGGAGAACATGTTAAAAAACATGGAGATGGTGTAAAAGTAATTGCTCTTTGGGTGGAAGATGCGCGTAAAGCTTTTGAAGAAACTGTAAAACGTGGTGCAAAAGTTTACATGGAACCAACCGTTGAAAAAGATGAACATGGAGAAGTTGTGCGAGCTGGTATTTATACTTACGGAGAAACAATTCACATGTTTGTTGAACGTAAAAATTATAATGGCGAATTTTTACCAGGTTTCAAGGCTTGGAAAAGCGATTATAACCCAGCTGCAGTTGGCCTTAAATTTATTGATCACATGGTTGGTAATGTTGGTTGGAACCAAATGAATGCAACTGTAAAATGGTATGAAGACGTAATGGGATTTGTGAACTTTTTGAGTTTTGATGACAAACAAATTACGACTGAATACTCTGCTTTGATGAGTAAAGTAATGAGTAACGGAAATGGTAGAATTAAATTTCCAATTAACGAACCAGCAGAAGGAAAGAAAAAATCTCAAATTGAAGAATATATTGATTTTTATGAAGGCGCTGGTGTACAACATTTAGCTTTAGCTACTGATGATATTATTAAAACAGTTGCTGAATTAAAAGCACGTGGTGTGGAATTTTTACCACCGCCACCTCAAGCGTATTATGATGAAATCCCAAATCGTTTAGGTGTTCACAGAGATATGATGAAAGAAGATATTAAAGAACTTCAAAGATTATCAATCCTTGTAGATGCAGATGAAGAAGGTTATTTACTTCAAATCTTTACAAAACCTGTTGAAGATAGACCAACTTTATTTTTTGAAATCATTCAAAGAATGGGTGCAAAAGGATTTGGGGCTGGTAACTTTAAAGCCTTGTTCGAATCGATTGAAAGAGAGCAAGCCTTAAGAGGTACTTTGTAAATAATATTATAATATAGTTTAAAAAAGGGTTGTGTATGATATACGCAACCCTTTTTTATTTATAAAATAATTCAAATTTTATTTGCCATTCATTATTAGTTGAATTTTAGATAGTTAAATTTTATTCATAAAAAAGCTAAACCTTTTACAAATCTTACCGTATAATAATTTAAACAACCATAAATAAAAATAAAAAAAGCATGAAAACATTTTTCAACTATTCTAAACCTACTCGTTATGAAAACAACAACTCGCATTTCAGAAACACAATTTGTATTAACCGTTATTTCGGATAGCAATCAAACAATTACCCCAACTTATACAAGTGAAAATTTAATCAGTTTTAATAGTACTATTTTAAACAGTGCTTACCATTCCCGGCGCAGCTTCGCGCTTCTATTACCAGGATTTTAAAATCACATCACGTGATTTAATCTAAGATACTTATTTCAAGTATTTTCTATGATTATCAGCAATAAATCCAACTCATAAATTGATGAGATCCTTTTAATTTTTTTCTATAGTTAAAAGAAATAATTTTTCGAAAACCATAAAAATCTTACACGCATTATCATACAATATAATTTGTATCTATTATGAGCTAAATTATTATTCCCTTTATAAAAATAATTTATTATGAAAACAAAATCAAAAATTAAAAAAACAATATGAAAACATTTTTAAACCATTCTAAACCTATTCATCATGAAAACAATAACCCGCATTTCAGCAGCACTCCTTGTGCTATCAAGTTTAACGGCCAGCGGCCAAGCAATCAGTCCATCTTATACGATTGATAGTTTAGCAAGTTTTAATAAAACTATTTGGACCAATTTTTATAACTCACAACACAGTTCTGCTCTCGAATTACCCGAATTTTTAAAATCACACCAACGTGATTATATCAAAGAGACTTATTTTCCAAGTTCTCTCAGATTACCAGGAATAAACTCAACTCCTCAATTAGCTTGTACAAATATCGATTTTGAAAATGGCAGTCTTTCAGGCTGGACGACTTCAACAGGCTATAACCCAATTTACAATCCTGCAGGCTGTTGCTTAACATCTGGTGGAGCTCAAGTAATAACCGCTGGTGCTGGTCTAGATCCATGTGGAGGATTTCCAGTTGTTGCACCAGGAGGAACTTTTTCTTTAAAATTAGGTGATAATAATACAGGAGGAATTGCAGATAGAATAGAACAAACATTTTTTGTTACGCCATCAAATGCAAATTTTATGTATAAATATGCAGTCGTGTTTCAAGACCCAGGACATACTGTAATCGACCAACCGAGTTTTCAAGCAGAAATGGTTGATAGTTTAGGGAACCAAATTCCATGCACTTATTATAGTGTTTCGGCAGGAGCTGGAATACCAGGCTTTTTAAACTCTACAGGTTGTGCTGGAGTTGTTTATAAACCTTGGAGTAATGTAAGTGTTGATTTAACAAGTTACATAGGACAAAACGTTACCATCAAATTCACAACTCAAGATTGTGCTTTAGGTGGCCATTATGCCTACGCCTATATTGATGGAAGTTGTGCAAGTTTTAATATTAATCAAAGTAATATACTTTGCCAAGGAACAAATATTCAATTAACTGCGCCCTTAGGTTTTGCAACCTATAACTGGACTTTACCTGATTTAACAACACAAACTGGACAAATAATAACAACAAGTCTTCCTGGTGTATATGTTTTAACAATGACAACAATTACTGGTTGTCCAGGACCAACTTTAACCTATACATTAATAGAATTCCCGAAACCAACTACAAGTTTTATATTTACTCAACCAACTCCTTGTTCATCAAATTTTTCTTTTACAAATTTAACTAGTATACCTTTTGGTTCAATTGCTTCTTCACTTTGGGGTTTTGGAGATACGGGAACATCAACTTCTATAAATCCTTTACACACTTATTCAGGATTAGGATCATTTAGTGTTTCTTTAATTAGTGTTTCAAATATGGGTTGTTCGGATACAGCTTATCTTCCTGTTTCAATTCAACCTTTTCCAATTGCTTCATTTATTTCAAACACAGTTTGTTTAAATAGTAACACTACATTTACAAATACTTCAAACATTAGCTCAGGAGCAATTTTTAGCTACTATTGGCAATTTGGAGATGGAACCTCATCTGTTTTATTAAATCCTACCCATCTTTATAGCACAAGTGGCTCGTTTTTAGTTAGCTTAACAGTTACGTCATCATTTGGATGTAATCAATCTTATATACAAGTTGTAACTGTAAATCCATTGCCAAATGTTGTAATAACGTCAACAAATAATTGTTTAGGAATTACAACAACTTATACAAATTCTAGTTCTATTTCTTTGGGAACAATAACCAATTATTTATGGGATTATAATTTAGATGGAATTACAGATAATACTCTTTCGAATGGAAGTTTTACATTTTTAACTCCAGGAACATATACAACACAATTAACAGCAATTTCTAATTTTAATTGTAGTGCAACGCAAAATATAAGTATTGTTATTTATCCAAACCCAGTTGCAGCATTCTCAAATAATACTGTTTGTAATGGGTTGCCAACACTTTTTAATAATTCCTCAACAATAAGTAGTGGTTATATAAATTCTAATGTATGGCAATTTGGTGATTTAACAAGTTCGACTATTTTATCACCATCGCATTTGTATAGTTTAGCAACTTCTTACAACGCAACGTTAAATGTTACAAGTAATTTTAATTGTAGTAATTCAGTATCCGGAATCGTTAATATTTATCCAAAACCTACAGTTAATTTTATTTCATCAATTGCCTGCTTAAATCAAGCTAGTGGATTTACTAATACAAGCAATATTATTAGTGGTTCAATAATTAAATACTTATGGGATTTTGATAATAATGGAATAAATGATGACTCCACAATTAATCCAACACATGTTTATCCAATTGCAGGAATTTCAATTTGTAAATTAAAGGCACTTTCAAATTTTAATTGTGTTAATGAAAATACAAACCCTGTTTTAGTTCACGCCAATCCAACTGCAAATTTTTATTGCCCTTCAACTTGTTTACCTCAAACTACAAATTTCACAAATGTGTCAACAAGCACTGACGGACTTATAACTAGTTATAATTGGGACTTTAATGGCGATTTTTTAACAGATAATGTTTCTACGAATCCAAACTATATTTTTACTTCAGCAGGTAATTATGGCGTACAATTAGAGGTACAAACTCAATTTGGATGCACAAATAAAATTATTAAATCTGTTTATGTGAATGCTACTCCGCAAGTTGTTTTTTCGGCACAAAACAATAAAGGATGTCCATTGTTGTGTGTGAATTTTACAAATAGCTGCACTATTGGTTCAGGAGTAATCTCTACTTACCAATGGATTTTTGGAGATGGAAGTCCTGCTGACTATTCAAGTGCTCCAACACATTGCTACCAAACAGGAAATTATAATGTAACTCTAAAAGCAGTTTCTGATAGTGGTTGCGTGGCGAGTTCAACGCTTCCTACTTTGGTAAATGTATATCCTACACCAATTGCTGATTTTAATGTTACACCAACAACTGTTGATGTTACCGCTCCTTTAATTGAAGTGACTGATAAATCGATAGGATCAAGTTCGGTTAAGTATATTTTTAGCGACGGTACAATTAAAAACGTACCAAATTTTTCTCATTTTTTTGTAACTGATAATGCTAAAACAATTTTAATTATGCAAAAAGTAGTTAATACTTATGGTTGCAGAGATTCAATTGTAAAAGTATTAGATATAAAACCTGCCTATGTTCTTTATATTCCAAATGCATTTACTCCTAATAGTGATGGCTTAAATGACGGTTTTAAAGCTTTAGGTATGGGAATAAAAGATTTTAAATTACAAATTTTTGACCGTTGGGGCGAAATGGTTTTTGAAAGTGATGATATTAATAAAGCCTGGGATGGCACTATTAATGGCAAAGGAGATTATGAATCAACAAAAGAAGATGTTTACGTTTGGAAGGTTCAGGTAAAAGATGTACTAAGCAAGCAACATGATTTAATTGGACATGTAACGCTAGTAAAATAAATGTTTGTTTTTTTATTTGGTTTAAGAGTGAATAAAACCCTGCAAATTTGTTTGCAGGGTTTTATTTTTTAAACCTCCGTTATTATTCTTTTTTCTTAACTTTACTCAGTTTTTATAAAATATAAAACAGGCACCATAGTTCAATGGATAGAATAAGCGTTTCCTAAACGTTTGATGTAGGTTCGATTCCTACTGGAGCCACCACCAACAATTCAAAAAACATTTAACTCGCTTTATTTCATTAAAATAGGCGAGTTTTTTGTTTCAGTTTGTTTTTAATCCAAAAGGTGAAAAACGAATTTATTTAGTGTTAATTATTAAATATCAATTCTTGGAAAACTAGGCATTGAGCATATTAATATTGAAATCTATTATTACCTTTATTGAACTATAGTTTAGAAATTCGGTATAGAGTTTAAATTTATAATCATACTTCATTTATATATTATATTTGAGTAATACAAAAAAATGATAATGAAAAACGCCATTTCACTTTTAATAATAATCTTCTTAACACTTAGTGTTAAAGCTCAGTCTTCTCTGGAAATTGAAGTTTTAAAAGAATTAAATTCTTATAGAACTAAAAAGGGGCTTTGCACATTAAAAATAGATACTGCTCTTTCTGTATGGTCTACTTATCATGCAAAATATTTAACTAAAGTAAACAAAATCGGAGTTAAGGACATAACAGGTAAACCACACGATGAGAAGATAGACATTCCAAATTGGAAAGAACTTACCTTTGCTCAAAGAGATTCTGAGTTTAATAATACCGGTGAAAATAACCATATAAGTAAAGGAGAAGTTCAGACTAGATCAACCATACCATTCAAACCTGGAACCCCAGAAAAAGATATCGCTAAAAGAATTATACAGGGATTTCATAATTCACCGCCACACAAAGAAATTATAAATTCAGATTATGATTTACCTATTGTAGGCATCTCAGTAATTAAAAATCAGGATCAAATCGGAGGATATGATGTATATACAGTTGTTATTGATTTAGGTGTTAAATTTAATTACGTTAAAAAATAGAATTACTTTTTTTAGTTTACGTAATTAGAAATAATGAAGCCTCAACAAAAGCAAAAAACTAAAAATAGATTTTTAAATTCATAAATAATATTACTTAATAATTTAACTATATTTTATTCCTATTTATTGGATTTGCTTATTGCTCTCTCATTGCTTTTTTAATACTTTCTAACGTCGTTGGTTTCTGGTAATCCTGTATCATTATAAAATACTTCACTCCCTCTTTTTCAAATACTGTAAAGTAATACAGATCAAAATTAAAATCAGTATTTTCTGGACTATTAACATAATTAATAAATCCTTTTATGATTTTAGTTGAATTATCTTCATAATTAAAAGGAACTATAAAATCTCTATACTTATTCGGAAATTTAGACTCTGTATAATCTTTTAAAGTTACAAATGGTCCGGAAACCCTTACTGAAGATGGATGTTTTCCGAGTTCAAATATAGCCTCATTAATAATAGCACTATCCTGTTTTTCTTTAAGATAGATTGTTTTTGACTTAATTTCTAAAACACTAAATCTATTTATTTTTGCAAATTCGCGATGTTGTTTCTGCATAAAAGTATCGATTGAATAACAAAGTCGTTCAATTTCAGTTTGGGCATGTATTTTTGAAAATATTACTAATACGAATTGGACTGCAATTATTGCGATTATTTTTTTCATAGTGTTTTGGGTTTTAAAAATATGTTTACTCTTAATATAAAAATTAATATTCCTTTAATCAATAAAAAGTAGCTGTAAGAGTCTAATTATATTTTATATAAATATTAATCTAAGTTTTTCATTTTTTAAAAAATCCTATTTCTGTCTTATTTTTTTTACGAAACCCAAGTTCTTCTTCAATGTAATTTAATAGTAATTCCTTATTCGAATAGTCTAGATCAAATAAAATAGAATCAACCAACAATTTACGCTTTATATTCTGAATTTGAGAGCCACTCAATTCGAAATCAGAAGCGATATTTTTTATCCAATCACTTGGCCATTCAGGAAATAAATCCATAAGTATTTGAAATCGTGTATTTTCATCAGGTAACACGAATGCTTTTTTGTAAAAAATACGTCTATCAAATGCATCATCCAAATTATTGATGTAATTGGTTGTTGCAATAAAAATGCCTTCAAAATCTTCTAAATATTGTAATAAAATGTTTTGCATTGAGTTCAACATCTGATCTGAGGATGATTCAATTTTTCTTCGTTTATTTAAAATGGCATCCGCTTCATTAAAAAATAAAATAGGCGCTAAATCACATATCTTTAGTGCTTCAGCATATTCTCTAAAAACACGTTTAATGTTTTTTTCAGATTCTCCTACCCACATACTTTTTATAGAAGCAATATCAACCATCAATAATAGTCGATTATGTTTTTTTGCTATTTGTTTTACCAATTCTGTTTTACCGGTTCCAGATAAACCATAAAACAAGATAGATAATGCTTCCTTCATTTTATGCGACTTAAATTTTTCAGTCATTTTTTTATATTTTTCAGGAGAAAGCATATCTATTATTTTAGTAATATCTTTTTGCTGTTTGTCATTAAAAAATAAATTTTTAAATTCAATGTCATCTGGTTGAATCAATTGACAAAACTTATGTTTTACTTTTTTCTGTTCAACTTTAACACAATTTTTAGTTAGTAAATCGAGCATTTTATCGCCATAGGTTATGCTGCTAAAATCAGCTAATTCAGGATTTATAAAACTGAGGTAATTATTGCTAAACAAAGCGCTATTATCGTTTTTTATGCGTTGTTTGATATTGTAGGTATAGTTGTTATCAAACCCTAAAACATCACAAACAATATCTAAATCAAATTCCTCTCTATCAAAAATGTATTCGCTACTTAACCAAAGTATAATTAATTTTTCTTCTAAAAATAATTCTTGTGATTCTGTTATTTCTTTTAAAAATGAATTTTCGTTAAAATCCGATAAAAATTGTTGCACACCATCATACATTTCGTCTTCATATAAATTACTGTCAACTAAATGTTTCATGTAATTTCTTAATTTCATTAAACCATCTGTAAAATCTACAGGCT
>Ga0114977_10002074_pt1 | contig 12983 bp, 12 predicted proteins | sample S_130805_MF_Meta_FD_87026 | JGI IMG/M metagenome (GOLD analysis project Ga0114977, IMG submission 87026) | Freshwater microbial communities from Lake Simoncouche, Canada to study carbon cycling - S_130805_MF_MetaG | ecosystem: Environmental > Aquatic > Freshwater > Lake | place: Lake...
ACTTCTTTCTCCATTTAATAAAAATAGCTGGAGTATTTTAGGGTAATATTATTACAAGCGAAATTATGAATATTATATAATATAAACAAAAATATATTATATAGTAATTTAACAATAACGACTATAGTAACAAATGTCTTTATATTATGACATTATTATTATCGGCTCTGGTATGTCAGGACTATATACAGCTTTAAAAGTTAAAAAATTATGCACCGACTTATCTTTTTTGGTTATAGAAAGAGATGAACTATTTGGTGGAAGAGCATACGATTTTCGTTTTGAAAATACGGATGTAGTGACTGGTGCAGGAATAGGAAGAAAAAATAAAGATAAACTACTACTACAGCTTATGAAAGACTTTAAGATACCTATCAAAGTTTTTGAAACTCAACATAATTACTCTAATTCAATAGATCCTCCATGTGAAGTAAAAGCTACATTTACGTATTTAAAAAAAATGTATGAAAAGGAAAATAAAAATAAAGTTACGAAAAATCATGAAACATTTAAACAATATGCTAAAAATATTTTAGGCGAAGATGCTTATAATCATTTTGTAGTTTGTTCCGGTTATTCAGACTACGAAAAAGAAGACGTTTATGATACTTTTTATCATTATGAGTTTGATGATAACTATAATAAATGGTTAGGATTTTCTGTTCCATGGAAAACTTTGGTAGACGAAATAGTTGCTTCATTGGGTAAAAGTATAATCAATAATACGGAAGTTACAAAAATATATAAAGAGGATAACTACTTTGAAATTTCAACAAAAAATAATGGTACAAATAAAAATAAAAATACTAAATATTACTGTGAAAAAATCGTTATCGCTACTGATATTGATGCTTTAACAAATTTAATTCATAATATATCACCAAATCCTAGTTTATATTATCAAATTAAGGGGCAACCATTTTTACGTCTATATGCAAAATTTTCGAAAGACTCTATACCATACCTTAAAGAAAAAATTAGTGGGGTTACCGTAATAAATGGTCCAATGCAAAAGGTTATACCTATGGACCCCGATAAAGGGGTTTACATGATAGTATATAGTGATAATAGCGATGCTGATTTTTTTAAAAAATATTTTAAAAATAATGAAAAAAATAGAACGATAATAAACGGTCTTTTAGAAAAGTCACTTGAGTTACATGGTAAACTACACATAGAAAGCATAAAAGATTTTTATTGGAAGAATGGTACACACTACTATGCACCTCTTACACCTAACTTTAAAAATAGACAAGAATTTATAAAAGTTGCGCAACGCCCAGATAAAAATATTCTTATCGTAGGCGAGTTAATTAGCATTCATCAAGGATGGGTAGAAGGAGCATTAGAAAGTGTAAATATTACTCTCACAAAAGACTGGCTTACATGTTAATAATATTATTATGATAATATTATTATGATAATATTATCATTATCACCATAATAAAATTGAAATTAATATAAAGATTTATTCATATAGTATTGCAAATAAATCCCAGCACTATGAAATCTATTACTAAGCCATCTAACGCAACCGTGAGTGCCGCCGCGCGCAGTATCATGGGCATCATCGTGGATACCATCACTGGTACTGGTCCTACCGACAAAACCAATATTAGTTTAACCAAACAGCGTGCGGTTAGCACGGCATTGGGAAAAAATATTACGAAAGACCACACGGCAATATACAATGAAATTGAAAAAAAAATAGGGGCAACGAAAAAGTGCACGTTTGGTCACACGCGTGGAAGCAAATCCGGCGTGAAACATGAAGGATGTGTCGATGTTCCAGTGAGAGATTTTGAACTAAGAGGTGCTATCATAAACGAAGACAATACTGTTACTATAACTGGCGGAGATGGACTACAGGGGTTTTGCAAGGTGTGCTCAACACGTCGCCGAGTAGCGAGAATAAATACGGAAAAGGAGTTAAAAAAAGATAAAACGCCAGAAGAAATTTATCAACTATATACTACCAAATATGGTATCAATACAAAAAATTGTTCTAGGTGTAAAAAAGATAAAACGCTAGCCGAGTTTAACTTGTCAATAAGCATGGAATGCGGGCTTCATAACACTTGCAAGGCGTGTATGTATGAGTATGGTTCTTCTGTTGGAGACCGTTGGATTATATACATGCCTGATGGAAACTATAAGTACGACAAAAAAGAGAAGGATCAGCACGACGACCATATATTTCCACTATCTCTTGGTGGCTCAAATGAACAAATAAATCACCAGCTTCTTAGTTCTACCGAAAACTTAGAAAAGTCGAATGATATTACGCATTTTGGAAGTATAGAAAGTATAAATCCGGAAATGTTATGCTCAAGATACCGATCATCCCTATCCGAAGCTACAGATATAAACAGTTTAAAGATTATACTAAGTCGCCTTGTACATGAAGACATTGTAACAAGAAGCAAATTATCAGACAGCGAATTACTTGACATCTATAAAAAATATTGTGAAAAATATAACTTACGACGTGACACAGAACGTGCTGTTAAAAAATTTAGAGACTATTGCAAAGAGCGCAAAATTCAGCAAGAGTAGACTATGCTATACTAAATATGCGACAACTAAATATTGTAAATTGCGTCACTGAATCTTTTTTTAATTATTTCTTCAGTGTCTTTATTTATGTCGCAAATAATACACTTTCTATTTAACTTGTCCGCAACGAAGCCTGTGGTCCCAGAACCACAAACAGGGTCTAGTACGTAGCTTCCTTCATTTGAACATATTTTAATTATCCTTTCTAATAACTTTTGAGGTTTTTGAGTAGGATAAACGCGCGGGTCTTTTGACGTCCTTGTAATCGAATGAATATCGTTCCATAAGTTTGACAAAGGCACACCCTTGTGCTCGTGCTTATATACTTTAACATACATGTTTTGCTTATCGGGGACAAAATGAATTCTGTTTTCTTCAATCAACTTTTCAACATCTTCTTTTTTTTGCTTCCATCCATATTTGGTTTGATAAGTAACGCCATTGTTTACAATAGAATATAAATGTCCAACTCTTGTTCTATCATGTTTCAACGCTCCTAAACTATATTCTCCTCTATCATCTTTATTTTTAAACGCCCATTTACTATCATCGTCTATCGAAATATACATCATATTAAATATATTATTACCATTACTACACGCGAACAGTACATCAATCATTTCGCCCAGTTTATTTTTTACAGTATTCTTTCCGTGACACCTTTTCCAGTATATTTTTTGTATCTTTTTAAAGTGTTTTCTTAGTATGCTTTCTGCTATAAAACTATTTTCAGATGATATGTGGAATACCAACGTACCACATTGTGTTAGCATTGGCGATAAATGTACAACTAACTTATTTACCCATTCGGCGTATTTATCTTCTTCCCATACATCATTAAATCCCGTATCATCATCTAAACTATCCACAGTAAATGTTCTATTTGTTTCATATGGAGGGTCTAAATATATTAAATCAAACTTCTTTTTGGTACTAAATTTTAAAATATCGGTATTGAAGTATGATACATTGTTACTTATAGTAACTGGCGAACACGACGATAGTTCCTCTTTATGGGAGGGCTGCAGTGGCTGCGATTCTGACGGGGTACTGGAGTTAACACATTGTTGTAATAACTGTATAAGGTCCTCTTTATTTTTGTTACTAAAACCTGTTATGTTTTTTTCTTTGCAAAGTTCTTTCAACTCTTTCTGTGATTTTTTTGTATAGTTCATTGATATATTGTCTGTATTTGTGTGCGTTTCTTTGTTATATTTGTTGTATTTGTTATAATATAATATTTAGTTTCAATTTTATATTGTTAGTGATTTTTTACAACAGTCATCGACTGCAGTTTGAATATCCAGTGGTCTATATTTACTTAACTTGTTAGATTCTAATCTAGCAAATGACCTGTCGCTATTTGTAGGAACATCAATAATATTATATTCATGTTGAATATAATTATTATATATTTTTAGTATTTCCGATAAATTAATACTTCCTGGATTAATAAAATTACATACACCATTTTCAACATTTTCTATCATTTGAAATAAAATAGGAAATAAATTATCTATGTATGTAATTGATAACTCTATCGACTCGATATTTTTATAAGTTAATAATTTGGTTAATAAATTCTTATTGGATTTATATGAAGAAATTGGATAGTTTATTCTCAAATATAATACATTACTATAATTTTTAATAATATTTTCTAAATAAATTCGCGACTCACTATAAAAATTATTTTTATAGTTACCCTCGTCGTGTTCAGAGTAAATTTTATCATTTTTAAAAATTCCACCAGAACCAAAACAAGTTAAATGTATTTTTTTATCACTACACAACTTGGCCAATGTTAGTTGATATGTTATATTTGTTTCAATTGTTTCGATCTTATGACTATCGCACCAAAAAATATTAGGTACACCCGTTAATCCGGCACAATTAATTACGTACTTTGGTGTATATGTATCTAAAAAATTCTCAATATCATCTACTTGCTGTAATCGTAAGTTACATGAAATAAATTTTTTATTTTCTAATTTTAAATACCTTACTATATTTGAACCAATAAATCCATTCGATCCAAAAACAACATAGTCAACACTTTTTACAAAATTTTTAACATTATCTTTATCTGAAATAATTAATTCATTTATTTTTATATTTGATGGTATATTAATATTAATAAATGGATCTAAAAAATGAATATGCTTTGTTTCTCCGTCAGTAAAGCTACCATTAAAATTATAAACAATTATCGAATTATCTTCTAATGATAAAAAACAATGTCCGTAATTTTTCATAACATAAATTTCAAATAACTCAGTAGTTGGGTCCAAATAGTAATATTTAGGAATTAAATAATCTTCAGATTCTTTATCAAAATTAATTATAATATCTAGGATTTTTCCACTTACGCAAGTTACTAATTTATCAAACTGATTAATATGTATACCTCTAAATACATTTTTTTTATTTATACTAACAGTGCATTCATTAAAATCCCGTTTTATACCACTTTTTTTAATTGGAAATAATAATTTACCTCTTTTATCAACAAAAGAAGAGTTCATTGTGTAAATTAATTTTAGTTAAATATATAATTTGTGTTTAAATAAATATATATAAATTATATATAGTTTTTATCTTAAAATGAATAACTGTACTCCGATTCAAAAATGTTTATGTTGCAATTCATCCAACGAGTTATTAATGGATTTAGGATATCAACCACTAGCGAATGATTTTCATCAAAAAAACATTGTATGTGATAATTATCCTCTTAAACTAATGGTTTGTCCAAAATGTTATCATTGTCAGTTATCTCATTCGGTGGATCCAGAAATATTATTTAAAAACTATAAATATGTTAGCGGGACATCACAAACAGGTTTAAAATTTTTTAAAGAAAATGCAGAATTTATGGTTAAATATAAAAATTTAACTTGTGGAAAAGTCTTAGATATAGCATGTAATGATGGTTCTCAGTTAAATTATTTTAAAGAATTGGGGTGGGAAACATATGGGGTAGATCCCGCAGAAAATATTTGCCCCATTGCAAAGGCAAATGGTCATAATATAATATGCGATTTTTGGAATAAGGAAACAGCGTTAAGTTTACCTTCTATGGATATTATAACTGCACAAAATGTATTTGCTCATACACAATACGTCGATGACTTTTTGCAGAATTGCAAAATAGTTATGAACGAAAATACATCTTTATTTATCCAGACATCACAAAAAAATATGATAATTAATGGCGAGTTTGATACAACATACCATGAACATATATCATTTTTTAATACTAAGTCTATGGATATATTAACAAAAAGAAATGGACTAACATTAAATAGAATATTGGAAAATAATATTCATGGAGGAAGCTATATTTTTGAAATTAAAATAAATAGAGATGATGCTATATATGATGTAGATGAACAAATATTGAAAGAAGAAAAATTGGGTATTTATTCGAAAGACATATATGAAAAATTTAATTTAAATGCTATGTGTGCTGTTAAAAATATTAAGGATGAAATAACAAAATATACTAATGAATATAAAAATGAATATAAATGTATTGGATTTGGTGCAGCCGCAAAAGGACAAACATTACTATGCTATAGTGATATTCTATTAGACTATATAATTGATGAAAATCCTCTTAAAATTGGAGAATATTCTCCAAAAATGAATATTCCTATTGTAGGGTTAGACCATTTTGTAAATGAAACTCATGATAAATATTTAATAATTATATTAGCCTGGAATTTCGCAACAGAAATTAAAAATAAACTAGAAAAAATAAAGGGTAATAAAAAATTAACTATTATCGAGAAATATTTCCCTGAAATTATTATTACGGAGATGACTTAGGGAAAGCTCCAATTGTTTCTCCTTCCGATATAAAACCATATTTTCCATAGTATAAAAATCGTGTCAAATAATTTAACTCAGGGTTTACCGTATTCTGATTTAAATATGAAATCATGTATTTCCATTTTATTGCAAATGAATTAGGATTATGTATCCATTTATTTATATTAATCGGGTTAAATACAGGACAACATACGGTATTATCATAAGTATTACCTTTTATAACAACATCGCACTTATAACCCTTGTCTATTAAATATTTTGAAAATTTAACTTCTATTTTATTAACATAATCCATTTTATTCATATTTAGTGTTATCCTATCATTAATAAAAGTTATTACATCGTTTATTAAAGCATATTTAAATTCTATAGGTGTTCCAACTATATGTCTTTCGACTTCTTGTGACTCCCAGTGCCCCCAAAAATCGGAATTTTTTCTCATTTCTTTTATTGTATTTTCAAAATTGTCTATACCATTAATTGGTAAAATTATACTATCATTTAATAGAAAAACATATGATGTAGTTATATTTTCATTTAGTAAAGTACTACACCCAGATGCCCATATTTTCCAATCAGTACCTGGTCCCGTATTATTAACAAATGTCACCTCAAATGGTAAAAAATTTACATTCTGTATTTTAGTCGAAGATGTATAAAATAAAATATTGTAACCAAGATGTATAAATGTTTTAATTGCTTGTATTACATAATCTTTTACAATATTATCAGCGTCATAATGTGCATATATTAAATAACCACCAATATCTTTCACAGGGGTATTAAATAATATAACTTCCTCTGCTATACCATATAGGTTATAGTATTCTTGTTTAGTATTCCAATTAGGCGAATTAACAAGTCCGGAACCTTTTTCACAAATATTCAACAAGTTATAATTATAAACAATATCAGGTTTATTGTTAAAAATAGATTTAATATTTAATTTTGAATATACAAAATTCATACATTCATTATATAATACAGGTAAACATACATAACTATTTTCTACTCTCCATATATTTTTTATAAATATGGTAGAAAATGGTATATTTTTTCCATTAAATGACATATAACGGTCAGGTTCTGTTAAACCATTTATATTCCAAAATGCAGGATTATGACAGTCGAAACTACCATCATATAATAAACTTGTTACTCTATATCCAGCGCTTATAAGTACTCTTGATAACCCATATTCACCAGTTAATACGGCATCATGTTTATCGCGTTTTTTTCCTAATACGGTATTTATATGAGTATTATATTTACTTAAACTAAAATTTTTATAAAACGTATCAACTGATAATTCATCTGTGCAAGAAATATTGACACTTGTTAGAATATTTATTATCATATTCGTGCATTTTATTAAACTAAATATAGGCACAACTTTTGGTCCAGGCCCCGATGGATTTGTACTAGGAAGAAACGACATACACGGGCTACATACAACCGCATTCTCTTTTACCATCTTGTTATAAAATGGTATTAACCAATGATCGTTTATATTTGGCTCATAAATAGGTCCTATTGCTCCAGCATTTATTAAACATAAATAGTCAAAAATTTCCCATATTTTTTTGCCTTTACTATTTTCAAAATATTTAATACCATTATACCACCCCTCCCAGTCACTACAATTATCTTCTTTTAATACATGTACATTAGGTTTTGATGGTATTAAAACCTCGCACTGATGTCCATTAATAACAAACAAGGTTGATATGTCTAAATTTTTCCATAATTTTTCATCTAATCCGTACTTTATAAAAAATGATAAATTAGTTTGATTTTTTTGTTCATTTACTCTTTCATAGTAAACATATATTATTCCTATTTTTGCATATTTAATATCTATAAACTGTGAACTGGCTGTGTCTTTATTATATATAATGGCTCTTGGTATTTTAGTGGTAGATACTCTATTCTCGCGCTTACCGTTAGTTATCCAATGATTCCATGCCTTTTCTTTTGTATTAATTCCTGCTAGTTCCACGTCTCTGTATTTTTTTATATATATTTTCCAGTTAAAATTTGTATACGAATTTAAATCAACTACCGTCTCGCCATTATCCATATTCATATTCATTCTCGCGCCAATATTCATATTCATTCTCGCGCCAATATTCATATTCGTATTCATACTCATGGTCATGGTATTATTGATAACTATAATATAATAAATATTATATTATAGTATTTTTTGTTTTATTTTTAAACACACACTATTAGTATAAAGTTAAACATATTATAGTATTTTAAATTTTCTTGTTTTTTTATTTTTGATTTTTCCATTTTCTCCCGATTCTCTTGACTCTCCTGATTCTCCCTTAACTCTCTTTTCATGTTTGTCGGTAAATTTTCTTGTTTTTTTATCGTATTTTACTTTATTACTGGGAGTTACTAAAGATAGCAACTTATCGTATAATGACTCTTCGATTACATTATCATCACTATCATTATCATTATCGCTAGATGATCTACTACCTTTTTTAGACTTTTCTCTTTTACCCCTTTTGTAGTTAAATACTTTACTATTATTAACAGGTTTACTGCAATATAAACTAGATGGGATAACTAAATCCTCCATTAACTTGGCGTTTTTAATTTCATTTTCATTTTCATTTCCATTTCCTTTATTTTTATTTTTACCGTGTTCTTTTTTTGAATCTTTACCGCCACCCATCATTGACATACTAAGTGTAGAATTCAAAAGAGCATTACTTACTTTATATCCACAGCTTAATATTCCATCGCGATTTTTACTAAAAACAAGATCTTCGTTGCGCAAAGGGAATATTTTTAAATCATTATTTTTGTCTCCTCCTGATTGATAATCGCTCATGTAATATTACTACCTATATTATGTATATAAATTAGTTAAAATGTTTTAAACTATTTGTTTATCATATTTAATATTTTATTTAATTATAATATCTTTTAATTTCTGGAACAATTTTTGTTTCACGTTTGCTTTTAATATAGTCTATGATTTGTTTTACTTGACCCTGATTCGCAATAACTTCACTTAGGCACTTTTCCAAAAATCCCAAAGTAAGCGGTGATGTCTGTTTCGTCTCACAAAACTTAATTTTACCATCGCCTATATTTACAACACTGTTATTCATATTATTATCTTCAACATAAGTCATCAACTTATCTTCAATGTCATTTTTTCGCGTTCTTATATCCTTTGCCTTTTCATTTACTCTCTTCAATTCATTGTCTAATTCAACCCAGTTTTGAATTGTTTTGTCTAAATTATTTACAGATGTATTCACTGCAGGAGGTTTATTCATTGTTAGTATTTATTTTTTATTTACTATACTATGATAAATAATATCTAAACTATTTTTACATATTATTTTTACTAATTAAATAAATTTAACACAGTTAGTATCAAAAAATAAATTATTTCCTGCTCTTTCTGGTTCTATTTTTCTTATCGTAACTCTTTCCATAAGTTTGCTGTGCAGCTAATAAGCCAAGAGGTACGAGAGCTTCTTTCAAGAGAGCTCCAAATGTAGCAAACATACCACCGGACTGGCCTTGGGCTAGTCCTTGTGATAACGCTTGTGCTTTTCCTTGTGCCTGTGATTGTTTCAACGCTTGTGTCATTGCTTGTCCCTGTGACTGTCCTTGTGAACGACGTACACGCATTCTTTTGGAACCACTTCTTTTACCATGATTGCGGTGATGCTTGTGACGTCTTGAACCACCACCAGTTTGACCAACTCCCTTCATAGCATAACTCGCTAACATTTCTCTAGCTAAAGCCGGATTTGCGCCAGCACCACCTGATTCAGTAGCAAACTTCGAAAGAAATGATTGATATCCGTTTGCAGCTGCAGCAACAGGGTTACCACCAACGGAAGATGACCATTGTCCTCCAGAACTAGTTACACTTCCAGGATAATTTCCTCCTTCTAATGGAGACATAGCACCGCCTTTTCTACTTCTACCGCAATTTTTAGCTCGCCTATTTCCTTTCATGACTTATAATATCTAATTAGAAAAAATAATTATTTATATGATGATTGTATATTAAATAGTTTTGTTACTTTTAATTAACATAATAAAAATTCCTAAAACTAGAAAAAAACTAATTACTACTAGAAGTAATGATAAATAAATATATGGATATATTTCTTCTAATATTAAGTTGACTATTGGTTTAAATAATTTTTTTAATTCTTTTTTAACCTCATCTTTTTTGATAAACTCTAAACAGTATTCAGTAATTTTATCTTTCATGTCTTTTGTATCTTTCATGGGTATATTTAAAAGTTTTAAGATAATAATATTCCTAGTTAATTTATAAAAACATAATTATTATATAATTTTTGCGTGTTATTATTATCTATATTTTCTCCTTAAGCATTAAATGGATATTAATTCTACCTCAAATATATGTACAATTTATGATACTTTTGAATTTAGTAAATTTATTTTAAATCATCCGGAACCATTACCTGGTGGTTCTTACTTTACAAAATTAAATTTAAATAATGATATTCTTTATGTTCAGACACCTAAATGTATTTCTAAACAGGGAATAGTTTCTTCTTCTGGAAAAAAATCATATATTGACCTCATGTTCTCAACCGAAGACTCTAAATTTATAGAATTTATGGAAAATTTAGAAAAATCATGTGTAGAAAAAATTCACGAAAAAAAGAATTCATGGTTTACTAACGATATTGACCTAAATGATATAGAAAATGCCTTTACCGCTACACTACGACCCTATAAAGCCGGTAAATATTATTTACTTCGAGCAAATATAGCACCTTCTAAAAATCTTTTAAAAATGCCTACATGTTTCGTCTTCGACGAAAGTGAAAATAAATTGTCTCTCGATGATATAAAACCTGAAAATGATTTAATAACGGTTTTAGAAATACAAGGTATTAAATTTACACCTAAAAGTTTTCAGTTTGAAATTATTTTAAGACAGGTTCTTATGATGTCAAATAAGCCCGTTTTTCAGTCATGTCTGATTAAAAAAAATATACAACCACCTTCGTGTATACTTTCTCCTTCCCTCGCACCTATATCAGATGAACATACACCTATATCATTCGAAATATCTAGTATATCACAAACAGTACAAACAACTTCCGATAATGGTAAGCTATCGCAAAAAGAAGAAACACAGCAAAGGATACATCATGTAGAACCGCATAGAGAAAATAATTTAGAAAAAATATTAAGTTCTAAAAATAATATTAAGTTTAGTTTAGAAACTAAAAGTGAAAACGATGGTAATGACTATCATACGGATGACGATGAAAGTAATGACGACGATCATAAAGAGGGTGAGAAAGACACAGACTTAAAGAATGATTCAAAAAATGAAAGTGAAATAAAAAATAGCTCAAATAATTTAGAAAAAATTGAATGTTTAGAACTTAATGAACTTACTGAACTTAAGGATGCTGATTTAGAAATAAAAAACGATGAAAATCTTAAACTAAAAAAACCAAATGATATTTACTATGAAATATATAGCGCAGCAAAAGAAAAAGCAAGAACAGCAAGAAAGTTAGCATTTGATGCTTATTTAGAAGTAAAAAAAATTAAGAAAACATATATGCTAGACGACTCCGACTCAGATTTTAGTAACTCATCCGCTTCAGATGGTTCAGAAAATATTGATTCTGGAGATGATTCTGATTAAATTATAACTACTATAGTTTGATATATTGCATTTAACCATTAAACTAACCATTAAGAAATATTGTAAATTAAATTTGTTTTTTTTTAAATACAAATTTAATATTTGTAAACCGAGCAAAATTTATATAATTTAGTTAATTTTATTTAATTACTTAAGGCGTATAATTTATATTTGGTAATTAATATTAAAATTATAAAAATATTTTATCTTTTATTTTATATAACGATGCTCAAAGATTTACAGAAAACTTTCAAGGCACATCACGTTCTTTTACTTTTAGGAGGACTTGTTCTTATTTATGTTATTTATAACTATTCATCTGATAAGAATTTTTACCCCGAGAATTACGAATCTGTCAACAAGCGTAACCCTTCCCAACGTTCTTCGGGTACTCAAAACCAGAATTCTAAGTCAGCTGGTCCTACCGCTGCAAATGACAGTACCTTTTATGTCGACTATGCTCCTTTAAACACTAGTGATGGTAATATGGCCGGTATGCCTTCAAACTGCTCTAGCCAGAACACTAATAACCCTTCCGACCTTCTCCCCAATGATAATAATAGCGGCTGGGGATTGAAGCCTATGGGTAGCGGAGACTTTATGGGTGTTAACTTTTTGAATGCCGGATACTTGATCGGTATCGATAGTGTCGGCAGCAGTCTCAGAAACGCTAACCAACAAGTTCGTTCTGAACCTCCCAACCCTCAACTGCTCGTAAGTCCATGGAATAACACCACCATTGAACCTGATACCTTCAGACAACCTCTCGAAGTCGGTTGCGGGCCTATGTAAAAACAAAAATACATATAGTTTCGACTTTCTATCTTTATATCTTTATATCTTCGCGCTTTTAGTTAAATAATAATACCAATACTATTATTATTTATTATTTATATAATATATATTATTA
>Ga0114977_10002077_pt1 | contig 12967 bp, 18 predicted proteins | sample S_130805_MF_Meta_FD_87026 | JGI IMG/M metagenome (GOLD analysis project Ga0114977, IMG submission 87026) | Freshwater microbial communities from Lake Simoncouche, Canada to study carbon cycling - S_130805_MF_MetaG | ecosystem: Environmental > Aquatic > Freshwater > Lake | place: Lake...
CCATGTTTACGAATATGATTAGAAATTTCACTTTCTGGATCAAAAGGTGTGGTTAATATTAATCGAATTTTATCTTGAACCAAAACATAAGATACTCTATCTCTTACTCCAGTTTCTAAACCAGCATAAGCAAGTTCTTGAAACCCAAAAGCTGTTTTATAATAATGCGCAGCTTGCTTTGCGTTACCAACATATAATTCTACATAATCAGTTCCGTTAATTGGTAAAAAATCTTGTGCAGTATCAAATAATTTTTCACCAGAATAATCAAAGTTTTTTACGTTAGTTAAATCTTTTGTTTCCATAATATTTATTTTTTTAATTTTATTAAATAATTAAATCATCCATGATTTATAGTAATCTTTCACTTCGTATTTCAAAGCTTCGGTAGTAATTTTTAAAGGATTAAATGGATCAATCATTACTGCTAATTCCTTTGTTTCTTTTTTACCAATACTTCTTTCAATTGCTCCAGGATGTGGCCCATGAGTAACGCCAGCAGGATGTAAAGTAAATTGACCTGGTTTAATATTATTGCGACTCATAAAATCGCCATCTACATAATATAAAATTTCATCAGCATCAATATTACTATGATGATAAGGTGCAGGAATTGCATCAGGATGATAATCATATAATCGAGGAACGAATGAACAAATAACAAAATTACGTCCTTCAAATTGTTGGTGGATTGGCGGTGGCATATGAACGCGACCCGTTATTGGTTCGAAATTAAAAATAGAGAATGCATAAGGATAAACATAACCATCCCAACCAACTAAATCAAAAGGATGAGTATCGTAAACGTAAGGATAAATTAATCCTTTCTTTTTAATCATAATTTTAAAATCACCATGTTCATCATGCGTTTCAAAGCTGTGTGGTAATTTAAAATCACGTTCACAGAAAGGAGAGTGTTCTAATAATTGTCCGAACTCATTACGGTAACGTTTTGGAGCTCGAATTGCACTATTAGATTCTACAAATAAAATTTTATTTACATCAGTATCAAATTCTAATTTGTAAGTTGTGCCTCTTGGAATAATTACATAATCGCCATATTCAAAATCAACAGTACCATAAATTGTTTTGCATCGACCACTTCCTTTATGAATAAACAACATTTCATCAGCATCCGAATTTTTAAAAAAATAATCATCCATTGATTTTGATGGGCAAGCAATTCCAATTTGCATATCATCATTCATTAAAAAAACTTTACGACTTGATAAATAATCAGCATCAGGCTCAACATCATATCCCATAAAACTTAAACATTTTAAGTTATCTTCTAAAGCAATTTCTGGGCGTGCCCAATGAGCTTTTCCAATTTCTTTAACCATTGTTGGTGGATATAAATGATAAACCAAAGAAGATGTGCTAGAAAAACCTTCAGTTCCAAATAATTCTTCATGGTATAATTCTCCATTTGGTTGACGATACACAACATGGCGTTTGTTGGGTATTTTCCCGTGTTTTTGATATATTGACATAATACTATTTTTTTTTCAAAGGAGTAAAAAAAGAGTAAAAAGTCAACTGACTTATCTCATTTATAGTTATGATTAAAATCAATATTTAAATTTAAACTAGAACTTAAATTTGATAAAAAATAATATGAAAACAGGAGAAAAGATTTACACACAACATGCTGACCATACTGAATGGTTAAGTAAAATGAAATTTTACACAGATGAGATTACGATTTTAAAAAATAGATTGGGAGAAATTGCATCTAAAAACAATCAAAAAGATGTTTTAGCGCAAGTAGAGCATTTTCAAAACCAATTGATCATTCAAAAAAATAATATTGACGAAATTTCACATATTATAAACGTAGATGAAGACATTATTAAAAAAGAAGTAGAAAAAAATCCTGTGGCAATTGACCATAGAGAAATGCCATCACACAAAGAAGAAAAAAATCAAGTTGATACTTTTGAAAAAAACTTTAATGAATTACGTGCAGAATTTAAAACATTTGCTGCAAAGTGGATGTAAAATAATAGTTATTATAAAAAAAAGAGGTTTGAAATTCAAGCCTCTTTTTTTTTATTTAAGAAATTAAATTTTAAATTAACTTAAAATAGTTGGATTTAAAATAACATTAGATTTAATTGAATTAGAAATCAAACATGCTTTTTCGGATTTCTCTAAAACTCTTTCTGCCTTGCCTCTATCTGCTTCTTTTGTAATTACCAAAACAGGATTTAAAATAATTTCAGTCATTAAAAACTTTCCATCAATCTGATCTAAATTTCCAATTGCACTGCACGAGAATTCCGTAAATTCTAATCTGGAATTTTCAGCTATTGATAAAAAGGTTGTCATGAAACAGGAATTTACGGCAGCAGTAAATAAATGTTCGGGTGACCAAATACCATCAACACCTTTTGGAAATTGCGGAGGAGTTGCAATTTCAATTTTGGAATTAAGTTCAGGAGAAGATATTTCACCAATCCTTCCTTCGTTCCATTTTAAATTAACGAGATAAGAATGCATATTATTGAAATTGATTAAATAAACGAATTAGCTCTTGCGATTGTACAACACCAGATTGTTTCCAAACCGGCTTGCCATTTTTAAAAATGATAAGTGTTGGAACACTTCTTACCTGATAAGCCTGGGCAGCATCTTGATTTTTATCTACATCAACTTTTATAATAGTTGCTTTATCACCCATTTTTGATTTTACATCACTTAAGATAGGAGCCATTGTTTTACATGGACCGCACCATTCAGCAAAAAAATCAACCAAAACGGGTTTATCTGAATTTATTATTTGATTAAATTTTTCCATTCTATTTTTTTTGAGGGATTTCACAATTTCCACCTGCACAAGCAGCACAAGAGTTAACCAAAGCGTGTCCTAGTAAAAACACACCGCCTAAAATCAAGATATAATCAACTTTTATTACTCCATTAATAATAAATATTAATGATAGAATAAAACGCGTTATACGCCAAAGTGTCCAGTTTGTTAATAAGCGTTCTTTCATTAAATTAAACTTTTCCGTTTAAACTCATCCAACCGCCTCCGTTATGCACTTCTGTATAACCCATAGATATTAATGTAGATTTTCCAGAAGCACTTCTCATACCGCTAGCACAACATGTAATTAATGGTACATTTTTTTTAATTTTATTTGCACTAGATGTTAATTCATTAAGTGGCAAATTTATGCTACCATTTACATGGCCTGATGCAAATTCTCCACGAGATCTTACATCAATAATTTGAGCACCTTTTTTAAGTAATTCTTTATAATCTACTTTTGGTCCTAAGCCTAAGGCATTTTTAATTGTATTTATCATAATTATATTTTTTAATTCGTGTTTTTAATTTTCAATTCTTTGTTTTTATAATCTTTTCTATATTTATAAAAAAAGTTAAGCCAAATTAACCGCGACCACCTTAATGTTAAAGGCGCAACTAAAACAATAAAACCCATTACAAATAAAGCAAAATTTAAAGTATTCCAATTTAACACCTTGTATTCTAAAAAATACCAAATCATAAACCATCCAGAAGAGATGGCATAAGAAACATATAATGCACCATAAAAAAAACTTGGCTCACTTTCATACTCTAAATGGCAATGACTGCAAGTTTTATGTAAATTAAACATCATTGATAATTTATAAGGGTTTTTTGAGATGAATACATCGCCCTGATGACATCTCGAACACTTATTAAAGAATATTGAATAAAGTATATTAAATAAAAGCATACTAATTTATCTTTAACTATTTTAATAAAAAAAATTAAATTTTATAGTACAAAGATAATGAAGTCAAAGATTGAATTGTGTGATAAATGTTACACAATTATTTTTTAATGGCATTTAAATAAATCAAATGTTTCTTTACAATCTTCACATTTATATAAAGCCTTACATGCTGTGGAGCCAAAGCGACTAATAAGCTCTGTATGTTTTGAATTGCAACGTGGACAAACCACAACATCAATTGTACTAAACAATTTGGTACATGATGAATGATTAGGTGGAGCAATTCCGTATTTTTTTAACTTTAATTTTGCTTCTTGAGATAACCAATCCGTTGTCCAAGTTGGCGAATAAGTTAATTCAACTTTTACATTTGTAATTCCGTTAGAAAATAAAATTTCTTTTATTTGGTCTTCTATCATTCCCATTGCAGGACAAGCAGTATAAGTTGGCGTAATTGTAACAACATATTTATTGTCAACAAATTTCACATCTCTCAAAATTCCTAAATCTTTGATTGTGATTACAGGAATTTCAGGATCAGGAATTTCAGAAATTAAATTATAAATATTTTCTAAAGTAGGTTCGGTAGTAATCATTAATTAAAAATCGAAAAAATTATAATTGTTTATTAAGTTAATATTTTTCATAAAAAATCACTTTCAATTTATAAAAAACTGAAAGTGATTTTTAAATTACCATTTTGCGTCTGGGTAAGCTCTTTGTAAATATTGCATTTCAGATAAAATATGACCAAGATTTTCAGTGTGGATTCCTTTTTTACTTCCAGTTTGCATAAAAGAATCTTCAGGAACATTTAAGGTTGCGTCATTTAATGCTGTTTTAATATATTTATGCCACTCAAGTTTTAATGAATTAGTATCGACGGCAATATGCTGGTGTAATAAAAATGTATCTAAGTTATCCATTTCAAAAAATTCGCCAGTATACATCCATAAATCATTCACAGCTTTTTGCATTCGTTTATGACTTTCTACTGTTCCATCACCTAATCGTAAAGTCCAATCAGCAGCATGTTGCATGTGATATTTTATTTCCTTAATTGTTTTTGAAGCAATTGCCGCTAAAGTTGTATCCTTACTTTTCTCTAATTCAGTATAAAATAAAAATTCAAAAACAGAAACAAAAAGCTGACGAGCAATTATATGGGCAAAATCGCCATTTGGTTGCTCTATAATTAAATTATTATAATAGTGATTTTCAGGTCTACGATAGGCTAAATCATCTTCAGTTTTTCCTAACATTTCAGTTTCAGCTGCATATTTTAATAAGGCTTGAGCTCTTCCAATCATATCTAACGAAATATTTGTTAGTGCTAAATCTTCCTCTAATATTGGTCCTTTACTGCATAATTCTGATAAGCGATGCCCCAAAATAAGTGCATTATCTCCTAAGCGAAGAGTGTATGTGTGAGTAGCTTCTTGAATATTCATAACAAAATAATTAAATGTTTTTTGCGCCTTCTGGCATTGTATAAAAAGTTGGGTGACGATATGCTTTATCATTTGCCGGATCAAACAACATATCATTATCATCAGGATTTGATGCAACAATATATTTAGATGGCATTACCCAAATACTTGTTCCTTCACCTCTTCGAGTGTAAATATCTCTAGCATTTTGAAGAGCCATTTTATTATCGGAAGCATGAACGCTACCAGCATGCATATAAGGAAGTCCAGATTTACTTTGTATAAATACTTCCCATAAATCAAATTGTGTATCTGTGCTCATAATTATATTTTTAAACTGTTTCTAATTCTTTTTTAGTGTGTTTTTTCTTGAAAGCTATCGCCGCTTCTCTAACCCATTCACCTTCATTATGGTATTTTATATGATGATTAATGCGTTGTTTATTACAAGGGCCATGGCCAGAAATAACGCGATTAAATTCATCCCAATTAATTTTACTAATAGTATAATGTCCAGTATTATCATTCAACTTTATATTTTTATCAGGAACAACTAATCCAATTAGTTCAGCTTGAGGAATTGTTTTATCAATAAACTTTTGACGCAATTCATCATTTGTTTCGCGTTTAATTTTCCATTTCACAGCATCACTACTATGAGGGGAGTTTGTATCATGTGGACCAAACATCATTAAAGAAGGCCACCACCATCTATTCATAGCATCTTGCGCCATAGCTTGTTGGTCTTTTGTACCTGCCATCATTTTTGCCATAATTTCGTAACCTTGACGCTGATGAAAACTTTCTTCTTTACAAATACGAACCATACCTCTACTATAAGGTCCGTATGAAGTACGTTGTAATGAAACTTGATTTACAATTGCAGCACCATCAACTAACCAACCTATTGCGCCAATATCAGCCCAATTTAAAGCAGGGTAATTAAAAATACTTGAATACTTTGCTTTTCCAGATTGCAATTGTTCAATAAGTTCAGATCTTGATACACCAAGTGTTTCAACTGCACTATATAAATACAATCCATGCCCACCTTCATCTTGTATTTTAGCTAATAAAATTTGTTTTGCTCTTAAACTTGGGGCACGTGTAATCCAATTTCCTTCAGGCTGCATTCCTATTACTTCAGAATGTGCATGCTGTGACATTTGTCGAATTAAATGTTTACGGTAATTTTCGGGCATATAATCTTTAGCCTCGATATGTTCTCCATTATCAATTCTTAATTGAAAATGAGTATCAGAATGTTCGTTGTGCATAATTATAATTTTGAATAAAAATATAATTACTAATTAAAAAATCACATGACATACATCATTTATGAGATATGATTATAATCAGAAATAAAAGCTATCCAATAATTTCGTATAAGCCCCAAAAGACAAACATTAATCCAACCATACTAGAACTATACATAACTATTGTAAAAGATTGATTTGAATGAAAATTAAAACAAGTAATAAAAAAACCTGCTAATAAAAAAACAGAACCAAAACCAAGTTTAACAAAACCCTGTTTTCTTTTGACAGCATAATGAACTTTCTTAATTTGCGTCATTATTTCTTTAATTAAAAAAGCATCGTCAGTTTTAGTAGTAAGTTGTTTTTCAATCTCACTAAAATTAACATGTTTATCCTCTAATGTTTTTGCGAAAACATATAAACTATCCCATTGGTAATCTTTTAATTCCATGTTTTTTTATCTTTGAACTAATTTATAAAATAAAAAAAGATAAAAAAATGATAAATATCATATTTTTATCTTTTAAATAAATTAATTAAAAATGAAAATTATAATACATTAAGTAAAATAAGAAATAAATTAACTATTAGATTTAAAATAAATAAATTACAAACCCATTTAGTTGGAGCCTGAGCAATGCCAGCAGTATTGCTAGCCATTGAAACAGAAGAACAAATAACTAATTCCCAAATTGGTGCATGGCTGTTTAAAATAATGCTTGCTGTAATTCCTCCTATTATACTCCCAACTAAAATAGTAATACTTATTAATCCAAAATAGCTAAAATCCAATTTCTCAATTAATAATTCATACTTAGATTTATTTTTAGAATTTTGCACAGAAAATTTTTCTGATTTAGAGTTGATTATTGTTTCCATGATATATTTATATTTTATTTAAAAATAAATAGCTCTACTTAAAAATAAAATGACAAAAGTCAGAAACTGATAATTTTAACAATTGATTAATATCAATTTCCTGAATTATACTAAAATTACAAATCTTGTTTTTTACAGAATTCTAATTTAGAATTAAAAAGTGAAGGGGTTAAGCTGTAGTGCTAAACAAATTTCCTTCTGGAACTTTTTTCCAATAGCGTTTATCATAAGCTAAACAAATGTTACGCAAATATAATTTTCCAGCATCTAAAATTATAATTTTATTTGATGTAATTTCAATCAAACCATCAGTTACAAATTCATTGAATTTATCTTTTGATTCTTCAAAATAAGAATCAATTTTAGTTTGATGATTACACATTAATTCTAAAATATGCTGACGAATAATTAAATCTTCCTGAGTTAATGAATGCCCTTTAAAAATAGGGAAATGACCTTCATTCACAACTTTCTGATATTCTTCTACTGTCTTAATATTTTGGGCAAATCCATCCCATGTATCACTTATGGATGAACAACCTAATGCAACTAATAATTTTGTGATGTTTGTTGTATACCCCATAAAATTTCGGTGTAAACTTCCATTTTTAAATGCATCAAATAAACTATCATTAGGTAAAGCAAAATGATCCATTCCAATATCAGAATAATTAGCATCCATAAATATTTTTTTACCTTCCTCGTACAAACTACGCTTGTAACTATCTAAAGGTAAATCTTTATCAGTATATTTTCTTTGCCCAGGTTTTAACCATGGCACATGGGCATAACTATAAAAGGCAATGCGTTCAGGTTTTAAAGTGATTATTTTTGTAATAGTATCTTTTATAGATTCAATAGTTTGATAAGGTAATCCATAAACTAAATCAACATTAATGGACGTGTAACCAAGTTCCCTGGCATCATCCATTACTTTTTTTACTTCTTCAAAGGTTTGATAGCGATTTATTGTATCCTGAACTTTTTCATCAAAATCCTGAATGCCAAAACTAACTCGTTTAAAACCTAAATTATATAATGCTTGTAAATGTTCTTTTGTAGTATTACTCGGGTGACCTTCAAAACTAAAATCATAATCAGAAGCAATATTTACTGTATCTAAAATTGTTTTTAACAAAAAAGATAAATTTTCAGGCGAAAAAAAGGTAGGCGTTCCACCACCTAAATGTATTTCTTTAATTAATGGTTTACCTTCAAATTGATGTAAATACAATTGCCATTCTTTTATTAAACTTTCAATATAAGGAAGTTCAACTTTGTGATTAACCGTTATACGTGTATTGCAAGCGCAATAAGTACATAGACTTTCACAATAAGGCAAGTGAATATATAAACTGATACCATCCGCATTATATTTAATAAAAGCATTTTTAATATGTTCAATCCATTTCGCTTCATTCAAATTATTATCCCAATATGGTACAGTTGGGTAACTTGTGTAACGAGGTGCCTGAATATTATATTTTGAAACTAAATCCATAATTTTACATGTAATTTAAGTCATTATCCTTTTTGAGATGAATAATCCCAACTAAATTCAATAAATATATTACTGGATATGTTGGATCAAACTCATGCCATTTGATTCCAAAATTAGCTCTTCCACCAAATTTATGATGATTATTATGGTAGCTTTCTCCCATCATTAAAAAATCGATAGGTAATAAATTTTTAGCTGTATCTCCAACTTTAAAACTAACATATCCGTATTTGTGAGCATACCAATTTATGATTGCTCCATGAATTGGTCCCATCAAAAAATGAATTGGTAATAATAAATACATCCACCAATGAGTTGCGTATTGGTAGTAAAATAAAAAATATAATACACCCCATCCGATTCTGACAATCCAGCTTCCAGCAATTTTTTCAAAGGAAGGCCAATACGGCACACCTTTTTTAAACTTATCTTCCATTTCCTTTGTATCGTTTAAAACTGATAAATAAACAACTAGGGTTTTCTTCATCATATCAAATAAATTTTTTGAATACATTGGAGAATGCGGATCCTTTTCAGTATCAGCAAATGCATGATGTAAGCGATGCATAATGCCATAAGCTTTTGGACTTAAAAAAGAAGAACCTTGAAAAACCCATGTTAAAAAATAAAACACTTTTTCCCAAAACTTACTCATTGTAAACATTTGATGTGCTGCGTAGCGATGTAAAAAGAAAGTTTGTGCAAAAAGTGAAAGGTACCAGTGTGCGAGAAAAAAAATTAAGATTGCCATAAATTACTATTTTAGTATTGATTTTATTTTTTATAAATTTTTTTAGATTTTTTTTATCTTAAATTAAAGTGTTGTTCGTTTTTTAATTCAGTCAAAAAATTATCAATTATCCCTTGCTTTACGTGCGGCATAACTACAATTTTATACCAATTCGGTTTCACGTCATGTTTATCGGGAACTAAATGAAACTTCATTGCTAACTCTTGAGACATATAATTTGCATCAATAGTTACAATATTTAAATCCGGATGTCTAAAGTATTTAATTTTTAATTCATCTAATTTTTCACAAATAAGAGTTGCTCTATCAACTAACTGATGCATTTTTACGGTCCAACCAACTGAACCATGTATTCTTAATATCATCCAAACACAAACCGCATTAGCACCTGAACGACTGCCGCACAATGTATAATCTTTACCTTTTACATAACCAGCTTCATTAGTACATACGTATTTCATAAAATCTTTTCTGATTAAAAATATACCAGTTCCATAAGGAGCTTGCAACATTTTATGACCATCAATAGAAAAAGAGGATATGTTTTTATTATTAAAATTGTAAGGATTTTTAATATTTGTAAAAGGATAAATAAATCCACCATAAGCACCATCTACATGAAGCTTATAATTTATATGAAGTAAATTTAAAAAATTAGTCATCTTTTCAATATCATCAACAGAACCAAACATGGTTGTTGACATATTTACATTAATAATAAAATATTTAATTCCATTGGCCAATGCAGATTCTATTTTTTGTTCAAATTCTTTAAATACCATTTCACGTGATATTTGATTTACCGAGATTTCAATTCCATTTAAATTCAGTAAATTAATTCCTTTAGGGATTGAATAATGAGTATCTGAAGAATATACTACTGCAATTTCATTTAAGTTTGCTAGATATTCTTGTACATAAAAATTTCTATAAATCCATAGAGCTTCTATATTTGCTTCTGTTCCACCACTAGCAACATAACCATCATAGGTAAGTGGTTCTGCTCCAAAAATTTCTTCTGCACAAATTTTAATTAAATCTTTTTCAATTTCATGAGTTCCTGAAAAAAAATCTTCATGTTCATCGCCAAGGGTGTGCACTCCAATATGATTAGGGTTTGCAATTAATACAGATAAAAAAGGAGCGTCTTTTAAAAAAGGAGCGTCATCATAAAAAATATCAGTATCTAAAAACGTTCCAGGTATTCCTAAAATATTTTCTGTTCGGTAATTTGTATTTTTGCTTAACGATTCAAAAACTTTACTTTTTATTTGTGATTGAGTGTATTTTTCCCAGAACATAAATTTTGAATTTATTATTTATTACAATTTTTTGGGGAACATTTTATTTCAGAATTCCCTGTATTAGGTTTTTCGCAACATGTAACTTCACGGCTTTCTTTTTCAAAAGCAGGGCTAATGTATGGAATACCAAGATTTAAACCTCTTAAAATTAACATAATTGCCATAAAAACAACTACTACAGGCATTGCTTTGCGGATTTGATTACGATATTTTAAATTAATAAATTGTCCGAAAAAAGCTACTGCATACATAATTGGAACTGTACCTATTCCAAAGTAAAACATAAACTCTGCCCCTTTCATATAATGCCCAGTAGCAATTGCACCCGCAATTCCTAAATACACTAATCCACATGGTAATAAACCGTTTAGTATACCTATAAAAAACAAAAAGTGTAATCCTTTTTTATTGAATAAATTCCCTAACTGAATTTTAACTGAATTAATAAAAGCATAAATAAAACCTAAACGTTGTGAATTAAAAATTTTGGTATTTGTAAAAACAACAGAGAGTAATAATAATACACCAATACAAATCGATAATACTTGTTGAATGCCGCCTAAAAAAAAAGATTGTCCAAGTAAACCAAATAACAAACCTAAAAAGGTGTAAGTTAAAACCCTCCCTAAATTGTATAAAAAAATACCTAAATATTTTTTAAATTTTGAATAATGATGAACTGGAAGTGCTAATGCAATTGGACCACACATGCCTATACAGTGAAAACTTCCTAAAAGTCCTAAAGATATGGCAGCGACTATTAATTGCATAAATTAATTTATAAAAATAAATTCCTCTTTAAAGTATTTTTTATGATTACTTACCCAAGATAATTGTAATTTATATGCACCATGAATTAAAGAACTCCCATTTATAACTTGTGTACAATTATTAAAATTCATTTTCAACTTAACATCTTTACTAGAATCAGATGGTCTAAAAAAAACGATCGTACCTTCTAAATCATTTCTACAAATAGTAGAATCAATAGTTAATATAATTTCTTTTCCATTTATTTCATGGTAAATACTTCCATTTAAACTTTTTTCGTTGTTAATCGAATTAATTTTATCTTGAAAAGCAATTTCCTGAGCGTAGTAATCTTTACTAACTAATTCAACTTTTTGACTGAAACTCATAAATACTAAAGTAAGTATGAGTGCAACAAAGCTTATATACAAGACCGTTATTTTAACTCCAAAGTTCATGTTTATTTATTTTAATTGTTTTTGTTTAAATTTTATTGGTCCTAAAAAATTTGTTTTTACAGTTTTAATTTTTACTCCTTTTGAATAAACACCAATTTCTAATTTCATTTTCCGGTCCTTTAAATCCGTTTTATTTAGGTAAACAAAAAATTCTCCTTCTGTTATACCTTCTTCTTTTACAACAATTTCTTTTCCAATTAACTGTATTTTAGAATCTTTAAAGTTTTCTATTTTCAACTCAACTGGTAACCTATCGCGGGTTTTATTTACTAATTTAATGGTAAATAAATTGCTCAATTGATTATTTGGTTGTTCTTGATAAAGCATTCCTTTAACCCTTAAAACAGTTGCATCAAAATCAGAACGGGTTGCAATTAAAAAAACTTCTACACCAACTAATACTAATAAAACTGCGGTGTAGGCTTTCATTCTTGTAGTGAAAGCAAGTTTTACTTTATTTTTAATTCCATTTTCAGAATCATAACGAATCAATCCTTTTTCCAAACCAACACTATCCATCATGTGGTCGCACGCATCAATACAAGCCGTACAACTTACACATTCTAATTGGGTACCATTTCTGATATCAATACCGGTTGGACAAACCTTTACGCATAAATTACAATCGATACAATCGCCTCCTACTCTAACCTCATTTTTTTTAAAATGATGCCTTTCCTCACCTCTCACATAATCATAAGCAACAACAACGGTATTAGCATCTAATAAAACTCCTTGCATTCGACCATATGGGCAAACAATTAAACAAACCTGTTCTCTCAACCACCAAAAAATAAAAAAGAAAACGGATGTAAATATTATTATCCCAATAAAAGCACCAGTGTGTTCTCCAACATTTCCTAAAATCGCAAAAACGCTATCAACGCTGATTAAATAACTCAAC
>Ga0114977_10002078_pt1 | contig 12965 bp, 30 predicted proteins | sample S_130805_MF_Meta_FD_87026 | JGI IMG/M metagenome (GOLD analysis project Ga0114977, IMG submission 87026) | Freshwater microbial communities from Lake Simoncouche, Canada to study carbon cycling - S_130805_MF_MetaG | ecosystem: Environmental > Aquatic > Freshwater > Lake | place: Lake...
ACTACCAAATCTTCATCATTGTATTCATATTGAAAATAATAACCTTCCATGTGAAGGTCACTTAAGAATCTAATTTTCATTTCGTTTTACTTCCTTCACAGCAATTACTTTAGAAGAGACTGCACTAATGCTATTAATTTATAGAACCATTATATCACATAATTGAATTAAAGTACAGTACTATTTTTTAGATTTACAGTCACAACAACGACCCTGATTACAATCACCTGAACAATTAGTATCGCTTTGATCTGAGAGGATATTAAACCAATTAAGTGGATTTAATCCGTACCAAAACCCATTCCAAAATCTTTTCATTTTAGTTTCTCCATTGAAACATCTTTACCTGCTCGTTTATATTTGTTATATGCTTTAAGTGCATCAATTTCTTTTGCGTAGTATTTGTTCCATTCCCAATGTCCTAGGATTGTATAGACAACAGTAACCTTCCAATTGCGTTCTTTCTTGCTACGCTTTTTACCTAGCTTTTGCTTGTCTAATGGGTCAATCATCACAAGTACTCACAAGTAACTTTTGTTCTTTGTGCTTGAAGAGTGCGTAGTTTTTGGTATTCAATATAGCCAATAGCATCTTGCTTAGTTTTATATTCGTGTGGACTACCAGAATAATGGTCATAGTCAGTAAACCAGTAGGGTATCCAGTTGTGCTTATATTTAACTTGCCAAACATGGGTGCCTTCACCATCAACGTACTCACATATTTTATATTTCATCATGTTTCCAATCTTGCGTTATGAATTAGAGCATATAACAACCATATAACAACTTGTGCATACATGAAACTAATAGCATAAGATAAAATATGGATAAGTGTTTCGTATTCTGGCTTTGGCGAGGTAATCCCCAACCAATGAGGTAAGGCTATGATTAAAAACATAGGGGTAAGAAAGCTAATTGTGCTTCTAATCGGTTGGTACGCTATTCGTTTACTCATCATCATTTGTTCTTCTCCTACTTAAAATACGCAATCAAAGAACCTATGAGAAAACATATCGAACCAGCCATATAAAATAATAATTCTATTTTCATCCGTTCTTCTCCCGTAATTTTGCTTCAATGGCACGAGCAAATGCAAAATCCTCACCAAGTGCAACAGAATGTTCTTTGTTAGTCATAACCATCTTCTCCATCTGCACCAGCTAAACCTATCACCAGTAGAAGAGCTAGGAATAAAAAGAATCCCCACCCACCAAATAGATACGCCATTACACCCCATGTTAGAAGCAGTGCGATAGTCATAATTATTCTTTTAGTCATCTCAGTTCTCCGTTTCTAATGGGACATCAGTCCACTTTGTATAATAAAACTCAACACCATTATCTCTCTGTTCGCGAAATTGTAATACTTTAACCTTTGGGCCAAATCCTACCCCCAAAACAATTTCAGCATATCTTTCTACAAATCTAAGTTCCATTATTTCTTTATCTCCTCAATTGTTTTAACGACTACAACTAATAAACCTGCAGTGAGCAATAACGCCCACAACCAATACATTGGTAGTAAAACTAACCACCAAGACCAATCAATGTATCCCGTTAGTTTAAGACCTACAAATAATACAGTTAACAATCCAAAAAATTTCATATTATCCTCTCCTCATTTTACTAATATCAATTGCTTCTTCTTGACTAAATACAGGAATGGCATTACTCTTATGTAATTGACCAATACCTATCATTGCATCTCCGGTATATACCATTGAAGATGCCTTAGAAGTATTCCCTAACCCACTATCCAAACTTGGTATATGACTAGTGTCACAACCATCACGTAGAATACGAACAGGACGAACTCCCGTGCTAACACTTTTACTTTGCGGCTTAACTTCATATTTTTTTAGGATCTCTTCCCACGAAAGAGCCAATGCCCTTTGATAGGCATTTGGTTTTCGTTTCTTTTTCTTTGGTAAATGTGGATGTATTATCATTCAAAGATATCTTCATCTTGGATTTGTACTCTAATGAAATCAGATAACTTTTCAGCTAACATTTCATCTGCAAACATAAGTTCACGGGATAATAACACTAAGTCTTCATTTGACAAAGTGAATAATTCCTTAACAATATTTGCTCTTGTTTTTTGGGATTTAGCAAGATTTTCTGATAGAAATTCTTGAATTGCTTGTTGTTTGGCAGATTCATAATAACCTGCAGCGAATTGTTCATAGTCCATAATGTATTTCCTTCTCAATTAATCATTTAATAGAACCATTATATCATAATTGAGAATTAAAGTACACAGTTATTCGTCGGAATTTGCAAAATATTCTTTTATAAATTTAGTTACTTGTTGTTCACGGAGAAATACATATTCTTTAAACTCATCTCCTGATACAATAATAACAAAGCCATTTTCAACCTTTTTAATCTCTAACGTATCCATATTATTCCTTTGATTTTGATGCATATACAACACAAATGGTATCATCTGATTTGGCATAAGCACAACGTACAGCAATAGGACTAATGCCTCTTGCGGTTGATGTTTCTAAACTAGATTTAAGTGCATCTAAACGAGATCTTTCCAATAATGCATAACTACAAAAAGTAGCAGCAATAACTAAACATACTGCAATATATAACCCTATCAATTCAATTTTCATATTTACTCCTTCATAAAAAATGGTGCGCCGAGAGGGATTCGAACCCCCAACCTTAAAGGTAGAAGCTTTGTGCTCTATCCAATTGAGCTATCAACGCATTAATAAAACCATTATATCATATAACACAATTAAAGTACAGTATTATTAATATAATTCTTTAATCTCATCACATATACCATACTCTTTAGCTTCCTTTGCGGATAACCAAATATCATGGGGTGGTAAGAGTAATTCTTTAATCTTTGCTTCATTCAAACTAGTGGTTTTTTTATAGTGACTAATAAGACGACTTGATATCAAATCAAATTCTTTTGCTGCTGCAAGTAATTCATGATGTTTACCAAAAGATCCCCAAGAATATTGATGTGATAGAATTGCAGTATTAGGTGTTAATATTCTTTTACCCTTAACCCCTGCTAAAAAGATTAATAAACCTGCAGAAGCAATTTCACCAATACCGATTGTATTAACAGGAATTTTGCTTCCTTTCATTACATCAACTAAAGCAAAACCTGCATTTAGATCTCCACCTGGTGAACATATTAATAAATTTAAAGCTTCAGGTTTTTCTTCGGCAAAATTTGACTCAATAATCCATTCAATAACTTGTTTACAAGACTGGTGTGAAATGTCTTCCATCAGTAACAGAAACGAACTCTGTTGTGGATTTGAATTTCCACCAAGCACTAGGTTGAGTTTGTTCATCATAATTATTGTTCTCTTTTCTTGATTTATAAAATATATGTGCACCTATTTTGGTTGTCTTTTTAAGATTATCCCAACCTGGTTGCACATAATCAGCATGATAGAATGTTGCACCTTTTGTTATGTCAGTCACCTTTTCATGATTTAAATACACATATAACGCAACATCTCTTGATCGTATATACATACTTCTATCCATTACTTTAGATTTGTTTTCACACCACCATGAAAATTGACAAACATTTCCATGTTTTTCTTTTATTACATTACAAACTGAATTAGAATAGTTTCCCGATTTAACTCTATTCATTGTTACGAAAGCAACAGCAATCTTACCATCATCACTTTGATTACCTGCTTCATAATATATATTCTTTGCTAAACAATCTATTTGTTTCTTAGCTGAAGGTATCATATCTGAATATGAAACCCTATTTGGTACTTTAGGACTAAAATGAGATGTAAGTCCAACCATAATTACAATTAATGCTGTACATAATCCTATACTGATTGTGCGCATATTGTCTCCTATCTTATTTGTAACAAACCAATTAAAACCAATAACCAATTGAATACCACTTTGAATTAAAAGAAAACGGTTTTAAGGATCCGTCAACCTTATATTATTTCTTCACAAATTTCTTACGAGTGGGTTTTTTAAGAAGAGGTATTTCTTTCTTAACCACCTGTTTTTTAACTTCTTGTTTTTTGTTTACTTGGATGGATTTAATAGGTTTTTGAGCTGCAACTCCACTTAAAGCAAACATTAATAATACAATAGATAAAATATATTTCATATTATCTCCTTAAAACTTATATGTTAAACCACCTTGAAGTGATGTATATTCACTATCACCTGTAGTTTTACCAACAGAAGCACCAATAATAGTATTATATGCTAATTTATAATCAACACCTACCTTATATGTATTTGTACGATCTACAATTGCACTATCAAATGCATCACGATATCGATATGATACTTTAACTTTAGTTGTATCAGTTACATCATATGCCACACTAGGTTCCACTAAATAATATGAATAGTTATCACCACTAGTATATTTCTCACCAATTGCACCACGAACACCTACTGTAACAAATGGAATTTTCTCCTCATATGCCACACCACCTTCAAAGCGGTTAGAGATTTTCTTTGTGTTTTCTTCCACACGAAACTCTTGTTTAACATCGATTTTAACTCCAGGTTGGATTTCACGTCCTACTTGAAGATTAACTCCGGTTTTATCATTAGGAGAGCTTTGATAACTATAATTAACCGCTTCCATTTTAATAAAATTTAATTGACTTTCCGCTTGAGCCGTAACTGCAGATAAAGCTAATAATACTGCTAATGTTAATTTATTCATTTGTTTCCTTTGGTTATTAATAAAATTATAATATAATTTAGTCTTCAAATACTCCGGAGATATCATCCTGTGATAATATGAATACAGGATTGTTTTCAATGATTGTTTGTTTAACTTTATTCCAATCAATTAAAAGAGTATCTCCAATTTTTACTAGATCGACTTCAGGTCCAATTGCAATTACTTTTGCTTTATCAACACCTTGACTTCGAGTTGATTCAATGATAATCCCTGAATCAGTTTCTAGTTTATTCTTTAAACGTACAACTGCAATATTCTTCTTTAATGGTAATAATTTCATACGTTTCCTCACTTAAAATACTATTATATATCAAATGTCAATTAAAGTACAATTTATTACGGTTTTACCACGATTGGTGGTAATGTCATTTCTATTGTACCATTACTTAAATAACGTTTCTTCTCATTAAAGAAATTAGATTGTAAGAATGAAGCTCTACCACCTTCTTTCCACCATGTATTAACCATTTGAATAACATGTAATGTTGGGGGTTTAGGAGCTCCTTCAGAAGTAGACATTATAGATGTTGGTACTTCAGATATATCAGGAGATTCCCAACATCCTTCGTGATTTACTATATCAGAACTTTCAGTCGCATAAGCTCGATATGGATATTCTTTAGATACATTATTAAATGCACAAGGTTCAATGGTTAATACAACAAATCCACCTGCATCATTTGGCATATACTTTTCCTTTGGTATTTCTTCTGCTTTAACAATTGTATATGACATAGATAATATTAGTAGTACTATTGATATCACTAATCCAATATTTAATGCTATTCTTATATTTTTTTCCATCTCCTGTATTCCTCTCGTAAGCTAATGAATCCCTTAATCCAATTATCACGTTTTTCAATAAAGATAATTGGTGCACTATTATCTACCGCCATAATAATAACAAGACGACTTACAGGAATTCCTGTAAGTTCTTCAAAGGCAACGGCATAAGCAGAAGTCTGCATAAAGTAACTATGAATATCGTCTCTAAATTTAACTCTCGATGAAGTTTTAAAATCAATCACAGAAAGTTTACCATTATATTCAGCAATACAATCAACTGTACCTGCAACTTGCAAATGATGTGAATATAATGGTTCTTCCAGGGCATGGATATTATCTATGCAATCTAGATGTGGTACTATTGAGTTAAACATTTCTCTATCAAACATACTAGGTTCAGCTTTACCATTTATGAGATAATCTTCACATAATTGATGAATTTGGGTACCACGTTGTGATGCTCGAGATGAAACTCTATTTGCTTCTTCTTCCCCTACTCTCTTACGCCATTCAAGGATACTATCTTTACTAAGCATTCCTGTAACAGTTGTTACTGATGGATACTTTATGATGCCTGTATCATATAATCTAACTCCATCAATTTCAACTCGTTCTAATTTTTTAAACTTATGACCAATAAATGTTTTCATTGTATAAAATTAAATTTCACTCCCGGGTTATTGACTATCATTTTATTCCATCTAGCTCGCCATGCTTCTATACACTTAATGGCACCTTTAGTCTGTGCAGTATTAGCATATTGATGGGTGTTGCTATCCAATGTATTTAAGAACCATGAGTCACACCCATAAATATCTATTTCAGAATATCCTAACTTTAATACAATATCAATTGCCATATGTCCACTAGAATAAAATGGATATTTAGGAGTAACTAGTCCTTCAAAATAATTAATAAACAATTGTCTTTTCTTAATTCCATCTGTATATCTCCATGCATCCACTCCAAAATATATTTTAAACTCAATTAATTCTGGATGGATACTAAGGTACTTAATTATTTCTTTATCTAATATTACAGTAGCATCAACTTTAGTCCATGGAATATTGCATCCTAATACAAAATTATAGTTACTATAATTAGAATTGTATGACTTCCTAGATGGACCATTTCCTAGTATAGCACACTTCATTATGCATTTAATACTTCAATTGCATGATTATAATGTAAAATACGATCTTCTAGGCCAATATAACCACCATTAATTACTTTAGTCATACCTTTAATATCACCTGAATCTGCATATGTATTAAGTTTATTTCTATTCCAAAACCATACCGCAGATAATAATGCTGTTTCTTTATCCTGTGATACCACATCAGGGGCATTTAATACAGTTTCCGGATCATCCAACATATCATTGGCAAAGTGTGTATAATTATCTTTACCTGTTAATTGAATAGGACCACGTCCACGGAATTTATAACCATCACCTGAGGCTTCAGATCCATTTCCCATACGATTACAATATATATGATTAGCAATCTTTTCAGGTTGACGTTCAAATGCTTTAGCAGATGCTTCATCCGGAAAATACTTATGAAAAATGCTATGTAATCCTGCAGCTCCATAATTTAAATTTTCAGATAATATGGTAAATCCTGCAGACTCATGACCACATTGAGATAAAAATGCAGCAACTCTATCTGTTGAATTGATATCATAATCAGGTAAGATAGTATTAATGGCATCTGTCCATTCTTGTGGTTCTTTATTCTTTGGAAATATTTTTGTAAATTGTTCTACGGTTAATTCAAAACTCATTTTTATTCCTTTATTTAGTTTCTGTTAAATCTTCATATATGATTAATGATTATCTTCATATGCTATTTCGGCCATAATCCAATCTTTAACTAATGAACTACGAACAATATCATCTACCGTAAATTCAATACGTGTATGACAATTCATGGTATTAGCAATTTCAAGGAATTTTTTAATTCCAGTCGTATCTGCCTTATTTTTAATAAGATCTGTTTGTCGATAATCACCACAGAATATAATCTTAGAACGATAACCAACCCGCGTCATGACAGTTTGAAGTTCAGAATAATTACAATTTTGCATCTCATCTAGTATGATAATAGCATCATCAAACGACATACCACGAATGAAGGATGTGGATATAAATTCAATTTTACTTTGTTCTTCCAATCTACTCCATGCATCCTTACGACCAAATAGAGTCTCACATATTTGAATATATGGTTGTTTATAGATATCCATCTTATCATCGATATCACCTGGGAGGTGCCCAATATCTCTCGATTGAACCGCAGAACGTACAACTATGATTCTATTAAATGGATTACTTTTATCCAATACTTCTTCTATTGCTTTATAAAGTGCACAAAATGTTTTACCTGTTCCTGCCACCCCATGTAATGCAATAAAATATTCACCAATTTTATAAGCATCAAAGAATTTCTTTTGATTCTCTGTAAGTGGTGAAAATGTTTTTAAGTCATCTAATCTTAACGTCAAATGATTTCCTGTTTTTATTTGTTTTTCCGGTTCAGTTTCGATTAATCTAATTTCTGCTCGAGCTCGGGTTCTGGCCATACGTAACCTTTATATATATTTAGAAATTTTATTGAGTTGACTTCCTGCTGTTTTTTCGTGAATACGTTGTAGAACTTCTTTGAACCCTTGATCGGGCCTTGCTATACCTAAACGAAATGGATCTATCAATGGAGCCATTCCGGTTATTAATGCTTCAATGTTTGGGTTCTCTGCAAGATACTCTGCTTTAGACGCAATACTCATAATCTTTTCAAACACTTCACCTGTATCTTTATTTCTAAAATCATAAGTTGGCATAATAATTCCTTAATTAATACTTTTATTTATCCATGCAGGAATTTCACGTTTTTTCCAAGAGAACATTCTTTGCTTCTCACCATTATAATAATTCTTATAAGATTGGATTGCATCACCAGGTATTTTATATTGATCAGGCATTGCAGGGGTGGGTTCAGTGAATTCACCATAATATGGTATATTCTTTGGTGGTACACATAAAGAATTTAATAACGTGGCACATTTATGGATTTTACCATATCGATATGTATATTCATTTAGTAATGCAACAAACATATCAAATAGCCACAAGTAATTTCTTGCTGATTTTCTTACCCAAACAGCGGATGGATGGTTGATATGAGTAGCAGAGTAGAGAGTAGACTCACGATGGTTAGGAAGAACATATCGGGTTTGTTTTCGACCAGTTTTACTGACCCCAACAAACAAGTTACCATCAAGAACACGATGGGTAGTAGAAAGTAATTGTGCATATTCAAGTATCATCTTTACGCAATGTTTATCGACATGCATTTCTGCACAATTTTTTTGATTGTAATCTAAATAAAAAATATTCATTATTACCTCATAATATGTGGTGTGCCCCGAGGGATTTGAACCCATCTGTCTTCCGGTTATGAGCCGGGTGCTTATACCAGGTTTAAGCTTGAGGCACGGTTAATTTAAAAATTCCTTTTTGTATATCTTGTATTTCTTTACTTTGTATTACTATTAAATTCGGAACAACTGCCCACTTACATACATCTCGGTCTCGTTTAAATCCCTTAACTTCAACAAACATATCAATTTCAGGTAGATAAAAGTCAGGAAAATATAAATGCCACTTATTATTCCAAAAATAATTAAATGGGGTCATTTTTCGTTCCCACTTAATATTAGCAACATCAAACCATTTTGCTACTAGTAATTCCCATTTTCCATGAAATCTTTCACCTTTATAATCTTCAATTTTTACTCGTCCACATACATTATTAGTAGTATATGATTCTGGATTATCTAATACTGCTTGTTTCATTGTTAAACAATGAGCTTTTCGCCTTTCATCAGACCATTTATTCCCAATTGCCAATTCATACTTTCGTATTTTTCCCGATTCGGTAATAGGATTTAATATTCGGTCCGGATTTAATGGACAACGCCTAATATGATTACTATATGCTATTTTAATATTATAATTTTTGTTACAATATATACAATTAGTCGGTTGCCACATTATTCTTTTGCTCTTTTTATCACAAGCATTAATATGCCGGTTATAAGCAAACAATGACACCTCTTTACTGCATATTTCACATTTCTTATTTGTTGTTTTGCCTCGTGGCATATAGTAGTCTCCTACTATTATTTATCAAATTATTAAGTTCACCGCTCTTCCTCTGAGCTACAGGGCCTTTTAAAATGGTGCGGGGTGAGAGAATCGAACTCTCGAATCCAACTTGGAAGGATGGTGTCTTACCATTAAACGAACCACGCATAAACTATTTACTATTTTGGGCTATCCTTGCTTGAGTTTCAGCTTCTACTTTTGCCCAATATTCTGTATCATCTTTCTTTTTCTTTTCCCCAAAGATCCTATCCATACCTTCATCAAACGCTTTAGTTCCTGCTTTAGTTTGAATTAGATCTCCGGTTATATTATTCTTTGCTGCTGCCATATCTTAGTCCCAATCTTGTTAATAACTGCAAGCATCAATCCCACAAATTTCTGTAGTAGCGCCCAAATAATGTGGTGCCTCTTGTAATACGATTGCAGTACGCCATGTACCCTTCTTTATCAAAATTACGGGTATGCTTAGGTCCTTCAACTAGTTTTGAACCACCACCATCTAACTTTTCCCAATTGACATCAGATTCACCTGTCCAAAATTGAGACTCCCAATCGTTATCGGGTAAACACTGTTCAAAAGCCCAAATCATTTCATCAAGAATCCAATCCCAACGCTTGAAGAAGTTGTCATCCGTGTCCCACGCATTTTCTAAAGGAGGAGCAGAAGTACTTTTTAATTCTTCAGGTACATCGTCATCATCTGTGCAAGGAGCACCATGCTTATCATTTTTTAGTTGTTTGAGCATGGGCACAATGATTGAAGCTAATGTTGAATCTGCACTCCACGTATCATATCTGTCTATCTTCACATATTCAATACGAGGATGAATAGTATCCAATGCCTTTAGAACCACTTCACAAATAGGTGACAAAATCTTATTAGCACGAGCAATTAATGGTTCATCATAGTCAATCTCGCGCCAAAAAATAACTTTCTCCATGATGGTATATGGAGAAAGCCAATGATTACGATAATTGCTTAAATATATTTTCATTTATTTATCCTCATGAGTTTCAATTAATTTCTTAACACTCACACTTTCAGAATAATAACCATTTGACTCACCCAACCAACGGATGTCCACATACCCACGAATTGTTGCTAGTTTGTAGAATGTCCATGTAAAGGATTCATCTGGATTGGTTTGACCTGGTTGTAAGTCGCCACTTGTTGCTTCATCAGCCATTAAGATTGGTGTACCAACCAAATCATTCAAATCACCAACAATAGATTCAATATATACAGATTCACAACAATCTTGTTCGTGGTCCATTATGTATGTGTCAGTTGATGTCACAAACTTAATTCCATAATCGTCTTGTGATATCATCTCAAACACTTTACCAACTAACTCTTTAAAATCTACGTACACATAATCTCTCATATCTTACTCCTCAATAGGAAATATCTCTTTAAATTTATTTATCATAATCTCAACTAATTGTGGATTACGATACTCATAGTCGTCTTCAATCTCAAGATTGAATACTTGCTTATAATCATATCCATACATACCACGAACATCTTTGGCTAGTATATTCTGCATCTCATTGATGAACTTAACTTGGTCAGAGTCCATACAAACAATCACATCTGCCCATGTAACCAATGCTTCTGTAACAGGAACTATTGCATATTCTTTGGAAGTTCCAGCACAACGAGTATTAAAATTCCAAGGGCCACTAGAAAGTATATGAGCAGCAGTAGGACTTCGAAGGCAACCTGCTGAACATACGGTAAGCACCTTTTTATGTTTTCCTTGATATGCATTAAATAATACTCCTAATTGGTTTGCTTTAATCATTATATTTCTCCACTTAATAGAACCATTATAACACAAATATGAATTAAAGTACAGTATTAATTTGAGTATCTACTATGCTTTGGTAACTTAGCTTTAAGATATTCCATTTGGTCTCCAATCACATTTCTGTTTTGTAGAATGAAATGCTCCCACCGACAAGGTCTATATGGTAAGTATACTAGTAACATATTAGACTCTTCAGGAGTTCTATTTGCTTTACACATATTACATGATTTACATGCAGTTACTGAGTTAACCCAGTCATTTGAACCACCACGACTTCTTGGATGTACGTGGTCTCTTGTTAAATTCTTAGGGTCAAATTCTTCGGCGCAGTACGCACATAGGTTCTGGTCTCTACGGAATAGAAGATGATTACCATGTGTGTTGATTGTAGCACGGTCGTAACCACGTTTAGTTTCACCTTGAACAGCAACGATGGACTTAATGGTGATTAGTGATTGGGTACCTGTGTTTTGGAACCCACCATGGAATACGTCAAGGTCTTCACCAAGGTCCCACACTACTTTGTTAGTAGCGTAGTAGTGTACCGCTTCTTCTGGAGTTAACCATTTGAACGGATTTCCTGCGATGTCTAAACCTAATACTCTGTAATCTTCCATGATAATTCCAATCTTGAAATCTAGATGTAATATTTATACTGGTGTGGCGCGAGGGATTCGAACCCTCAGAACCCGCTGTTTAAGAACGGTACGGTTGCCAATTACGTCACCGCCACATGGTAGAAAAGGTGGGATTCGAACCCACGATAGGTTGCGTATGAGACAACTGCATTAAACCGCTATGCTACCTTTCTATTCATAAATCTTTCTTTTTATTTTGTCAACTTTCTTTTGGTATACATAATCCTCACCACTTGGGAGTTTACCATCATATACACCATCTACTCCCATTTGGCCCACAAACTCTACTTCACAGATAGGTTGATTTGCTTGCACTTTATCGCTTAACCATTTTGGTTCTACTTTCATAATCTACTCCTTTAAATTCTTGGGTTGCCGTACGAGATTCGAACTCGTGCTACAAGATTCACAGCCTTGGGTGCTTACCGCTACACTAACGACAACATTGGCCTAGTCGGAGAGATTTGAACTCCCATTGTGCAGATTTGGAGGCTGCTGTAATGCCATTATACTACGACTAGATAAAACTTGGAACCCCCTGAGGGAATCAAACCCTCTTACTTCGTTTTGCAGACGAGTGCCTATATCAACTGGCTCAAGGAGCATATTGGTGAACCCTCTCGGTTTCGATCCGAGCTCTCAAGCTTTTCAGACTTGCACCATCACCAGATTGGTCTAAGGTTCATGGTACTCGAGGACAGACTTGAACTGTCGACCTCTCGGTTATCAGCCGAACGCTCTAAACCAACTGAGCTACACGAGTATAAAAATGGTACCCTGTGAGAGATTCGAACTCCCAACCTTTGGCTTCGTAAACCATTGCACTAGTCCATTGTGCTAACAG
>Ga0114977_10002080_pt1 | contig 12944 bp, 8 predicted proteins | sample S_130805_MF_Meta_FD_87026 | JGI IMG/M metagenome (GOLD analysis project Ga0114977, IMG submission 87026) | Freshwater microbial communities from Lake Simoncouche, Canada to study carbon cycling - S_130805_MF_MetaG | ecosystem: Environmental > Aquatic > Freshwater > Lake | place: Lake...
ACCATTGGTACCTGTGTTGTTTACATCATATCTAGCACCAGACTTAGTGAAAACTCTGATATAGAAAGAATAACCAGACCCTGCTTTGAAAGCAGTGGCTGAAATACCTAAGGCCTTGGCTAAATCTCCGCCTGTGGCAGAAATCTCAATAGTAGGGGCTGTATAAGTAATTGACTTTACAAATTTCCACTTAGTGGTATCGTAAGTATTACCAGCAGCAGCATACAAATCTACGTGATCCACTGGATCAATCGCACCTTCGTAAGCATGTGCAATTACACCTACTTTAGAACTAGCCGCTGTTTCGTATACTAAACTTGTATTGATTACTTTATCTAAAACTAGATAAGAACCAATGCCAAAGTTAGACAAGGACGAAAGCGGATTAATTTCTCCATCTGTTTTTTTACAAGAACTCACTGCAAACAGGAGGCTGCAAAAAAAGATAGAATATAATATTTTTTTCATTTTCTTCTTTGTTTAAATTTTATTTAATGAAGTTAGCTGGGTTATTGTCCCAGAAAACTTTATTTGCAGCTGTACCAATTGCTTTTTGTGCAGGCGCATTTGAGTTTCTGTCAACAAACACAGAAGGGTAATAGAAAGAGTAAGCAAAAATACCTGGAGTTGCTGTAGCTACTGCCAACTGGGCGTTTTTAGGGCTACCTGTACGTCTAAGGTTATTGTATGCTTCTAATCCATTTCCATAAAGTGCAATATGGTATTCAGAGATGATTAGATCTAATTTCTCAGCAGGTGTTGCAGCAGCACTGTATAAACCATCTACTAAAGTTTTGTAGTTGGCAATTTGAGTGGCGTTTGCAAAAGATGCAGCTGGAATACTTGCATTAGAGTAAGCAATGGCGGTTGGGAAACCAACTACTTTAGTAATTGATTGAGCAACACCACTCGCTAACAATGTAGCAGCATCTCCTTCTTTAGCAGTTACCCCTAAGGTAAGTACTGCTTCTGCTTTTAAGAAAGCAGTGAAAGAAGACAACCAGATTGGGTTAATTCCATTACCACCAGCACCCAAACCTAAACTAAGTTGTTTGCTTTGGCTGTAATCGAATTCACCACCAGCAGGGTAAACACCATGTTGAGTTTTGTAAGCTCCGTCTGGGGGTCCACCACTATTATCACCGTAGTCTCTTCCCATATAACCTTTACCACCTACTACGCAGAATGGAGTCTTATCTGGAACAGAAGGATACCAAATAGGGTAGGTTGCATTGTAATATTGAGAATTCAAGATACAAGGGCAAGAGGTAGCATCAGCCCAAGCATAACTTGTGCTTTGACGATAGAAATAATAACGCAATCTTGGGTCACCAGTAGTTGCAGGAACAGTTGTTGAAGTAACACCAGTTACTACACCATTGTATTTCTCAGCAGCCACTTTCCACATAAAGTAGTTGGCTAAATATCCACCACCACCGTTGTTGTTGTAGTCACCACCATAATCCGGATGTCTGCTATCTGGAGACAATGCTTTACCATATTTGAATTGGAAATCATTCGCAGAAGTATTGATTAAGTTGTTCTCAGTCAATAAAGCTTGAATAGCTGCGGTTGAACCCGCTTTGTCTACCAAACGCGTGTTCATGTAAAACTTCAATTTTAAAGTTTTAGCTAAAGTAATCCACTTGGCCTTACTACCTGCGTAATAAAGATCCACTTTAGGCGCACTTGCTGCACTTGTATTGTTTAAATCAATAATCGCGCTATCTAAGATTTTTTGAACTTCTGCATAAACTTTAGCACCACCATCCACAGCTGGAGTAGTGTTTTCTGTTCCTTTTACAGCTTCGCTGTAAGGAACATCGCCAAATAAGTCCACCATGGTTCCTAAAGTATAGGCTTTCATTACACGGGCCATACCTGATTGGATGAACTTCTTTTGTGATGCTGCCAAAGGAATCATCGCATCTACGTTAGAGAAGATGCTAGAATAGGCAGTGTACCACAAGCCATCATAACTTGCAGGAGAAGAACCATTTCTATAGAAAGGGCCGCCCCATGCGTAGTTAATACGAGCCAAAGGTCCAGCAGCGCCAGATGCACCATTGAAGAATCCGTTAAAATCCAATTGGATTTTATTTAAGTACAAGTCAACATCTGCTGTTGATGTACTTGGATAGTTAGGGTTTGTTAATAGGCCATCAAGCTCTTTGTTACAAGCAGTAAAGCTTGTAGCAACTAGCAACAACCCAAAAACAATTTTTTTATATTTCATAATATATTATTTTTTAATTTTTAGAATGTTACTCTAATGCTTGCACCAAAACGGCGGGCTGAAGGACCACTCATCGCTTCAAAACCTCTACCATTACCTACACCTGTTGAAGACGCTTCTGGATCGAAGTGTATTTTTTCAGGGAAGTTAGGAGCAAAATACCATAAATTATTTCCAGATAAGCTAAGAGACAAAGATCCAAAAGGAGTTGAACTTAACATGCTTGCAGGGATACTGTAAGACAAAGAAGCTTCTCTTAATTTGATGAAAGTTGCATCGTAGATAGCACTTTCATAAGGAGCTCCGTTGGTAATACTGTTTCCATAATAAGCTTGAGAAGAAGAAATTTGGATATTGTTCTTTTGTCCATTCTCTAATACACCTGGTAAGATTAAAGGTAAGAAACGGTCAAATTGCGTATCGGCTGTTACACCACGACCAAGCAAACCGCCTGCAGTACCAGAGAACATTGTTCCACCTACAGAGTAATCCCATTGCATTCTAAAGCTAAATGCTTTATATGATAATGTATTGATGTTGGTTAAACGGTATAAAGCATTTGGATCACCAATTACTTTAATACTGTTAGCAGTAATATAACTACCATCTGGACCAACTATTCTTTGTCCTTCTGCATTTCTTTCAAAATAGCTACCAATGATTACACCATAAGGAGAACCATTTTTAGCAAAAGTACCTAGGTTAGAATAACCAGAGATATTGATTTGAGCAATATCATCAGGAATTCCAGAAACCATACTCTTATTTAAAGTATACAAGAAGTTAGTATTCCATTTCCAGTTTTTGTTTTTGATAACATCATAACCTAAAGCCAACTCAATACCCTTGTTCTCTACATTACCTGCGTTGATTTGAGTTGCAGTAAATCCTGTGGCAGGATCTAAGTCACGTCTTAAGATTTGATCATTCGCTACTTTTTGGTAGAAAGTCAAGTCTAAGTTTAAACGGTTGTTTAAGAACTTACCCTCCATACCAATTTCTTTTTCATCCAATAACTCTGGCTTCAAATTTGGATTTGGTAAAAAGCTAGACAAAGCGTTGTAGTTCACATTAGTACCACCGTCTGTTTGGAAAGCCTTTGTTCCAATAACCAAAGCACTACGAGTAGAATATGGATCTGGGAAATTCGCACTTGTTGAATAACCTACTCTTAATTTTAAATAATTAATGTATTTGTTATTTTTCAAAGCCTCTATCACTGAAGTAGGAATGTAAGACAAACTTACTGAAGGATAGAAGATGCTTCTGTTGTCCGCTTCTACTGTAGAAGACCAGCTATTACGTCCACCTACTGTTAAGTAAGCGTAATCCTTATAACCTAAGTTAGCTTGTGCGAAAGCTCCCAAACTTAAGTTTTGTAATTTGTAGTTCAATTCACCTCCGTCTTCACTACCTGTTGTATGAGATACGAAGTTACCGTGTGTGAACAAGCCATATACTAATTGTTCTGTGCTCTTCATACCACTTTGATCAAACAATCTTCTTCTTGAGTTAACACCCGCATCCACATTCAATGTGAAGTCTTCGTTTAAACGTTTGTCATAGTTTAAGATTGCACTATGGTCCCAAATGGTATTCGTTGAAGTAGCTGTACGCATGATACCCAAGGCTTGGAATACACCACCCTTGTTTTGGTTGTAGAAACTAAATTCAGAATAGTTATCAAAACCAGTTCTGTAAGTTAAGTTCAAACCTTTAGCAATTTCATATCTAGCAGATACTTGACCGTAAGTTCTATTGGTTTTATTACCTGTGAAGGCATTGTATAAAGTCCAACGAGGGTTTTGAATGTCATTACCATTTCTATAGTAAATAGAAGAGTGGTTAGAGGGCAATTCATAAGGTAAGCCCATCAAATCCACTGCAGTTGGTGTAAACATAATGTTACCAAACACAGATGAGTTAGAAGGGTTGTTACCGTAACCATCAGAAGTTGGAGGAGAAACTTGATCAGTCAAAGCAAAGTTAATGGTACCACTAATGGTTACTTTGTTTGAAAGTTTAGAGCTTCCACCCATTCCAAATACGTTCTTTCTTAAACCGTTGTTAATAACAAAACCTTGATCATCTGTGTAACTATAACTTAAGTTGTAGTTCGCATTAGGGGTAGAACCCGCTAAGTTTACAGAGGTGTTTTGCATGGTTCCTTGCTTAAAGAAAGGAGCAACACTATTATAATACTTGTACTCATATGGAGCGCCTTTGAATTGAGGATATTCCAAAGCCCATGGTTGAGCAGCAGTAGTTCTATCATAAGGATGCTTTACTATTTGACCTTTCATACGACCACCCCAGTTAGAGAAGAAAGCGATACCAACACTTAAGTCGAAACCACCACCCCATTCTTGGTTATATTCTGGTAAAATAGGATCTGTATTAAAGTATGATTGAGCAACAGTAATTTCTGTTTTCTTCTTAGCTTTTTGAGTTGAACCATTTTTAGTAGTAATCAAGATTACACCATTACGTCCAGCCTCACCATACAAAGTTGTCGCACTCAAACCTTTCAATACGTTTAAGTTTTCAATAGTGTTTGGATCTAAGTCTAAGAAACGACTTGGTGTTTGAGTACCATACGTAAAGTTAGATTGAGTATTGGTACCTGCATCAAATGGAACCCCATCCGCGATAAACAATGGTTGAGAACCTCCAGTGATGGTACTGATACCTCTAATATTGATGTTTGTTCCTGATCCACTTAAACCACTAGTGTTTACGATATTCAAACCAGGTGCTTTACCATTTAAGATTCTAGCTACATCCGCTTCAGGTCTCATTTCTAAGTCCTCTTTGGATACGGATGATACAGCATAACCTAATGCTTTCTTTTCACGCTTGATACCAAGTGCGGTTACAACCACCTCACCTAATTCTTGGCTTAGATTTTTAAGTGAAAAGTTAGTTACTGAATTTGCAGGAGCTTCGATTTTTGCAAAACCTACGCTTGAAACTTGCAAAACAGCACCACTTTTAACACTGATCTTGTACACGCCATTTGCGTCTGTAAGTGTTTTGTTTTTTGTCGAACCTTTCTCAGTTACAAGAGCACCTTCAACTGCAGTACCTTTGTCATCTGACACTTTACCGGTTACAGTTGTGTTTTGTGCAATTGCAGCCTTAAAAGAGAAAAATGCAACAAACAAACACCATAGTAGTTTTTTTCTCATGTTGTTGTTTTAAAATTTAATGTTAAGAAAACCCCAATACAATAAGTATAAGAGTGCTCAAATCTATTGACAATTTGTTAAAAAAGAAAATATTTTTTAACATTTCTTAAACATACCGGTAATAATTTAATAAAATGAGCACATATTAAAATTATATTAAATTTATAATAGTTTATAATTAAACAAATTGCGGTAAATACTTGTATTTAAATGCGGTTTCTATTTATATTTACAACATGAGCAAGTCAAAATCGGCATTTTTTTGCAATAATTGCGGGTATGAATCTACCAAATGGGCAGGGAAATGCCCTTCCTGTAATGAATGGAACACCTTTACCGAAGAACTCATCGATAGCGGAAAGGAAAAAGAAGACAATTGGGAAGGTTACCACAATAACCAAAAAGGCACACAAGTAATTGCCATCAACGAAGTAAACAGTTTAACAGAAAAAAGAATAGATAGCTCCGACCCAGAATTGAACCGCGTTTTAGGCGGCGGGATTGTACTTGGATCCATCGTTCTAGTAGCCGGTGAACCAGGCATTGGAAAAAGTACTTTGTTCTTACAACAAGGATTGATGATGAAAGACCAAGTAGTCTTGTACATCAGTGGAGAAGAAAGTATTCAACAAATAAAAATGCGTGCAGATAGATTGAATTTGAAAAATGAAAATTTTTTCTTACTCACCGAAACCCATACTGCGCCTATCTTTAAAGCCATCAAGAAATTAAAACCAACAGTCGTCATTGTAGATAGTATACAAACTTTAGAATCTAATTTAATTGAAGCCGCTGCAGGAAGTGTTTCACAAATAAAACAAACTGCTGCAGAATTTCAACGCTTTGCTAAAGAAACAGGCACCCCTGTTTTTTTAATTGGACATATCACCAAGGAAGGGACCATTGCAGGTCCAAAAATTTTGGAACATATGGTGGATACGGTATTGCAATTTGAAGGCGATCGACACTATGCCTATCGTATGTTGCGTACTTTAAAAAATCGTTTTGGAGGCACCAGCGAATTAGGTATTTATGAAATGACTAGTGAGGGCATGAAAGTAGTGACCAACCCCTCCGCCTTCCTCATTGCCCAAAGAAACGAGTCTTTAAGTGGCAGTACCATTGCCGCTTCTATGGAAGGTATGCGCCCTTTATTGATTGAAGTACAAGCCTTGGTCACCCAAAGTGTCTATGGCACACCTCAAAGAACTGTCACTGGTTTTGATTTAAGAAGATTGCAATTGTTATTGGCTGTTTTAGAAAAACGCGGTGGATTTGCTTTTGGCATGAAGGATGTTTTTGTAAATATTGCTGGTGGATTAAAAATCGAAGACCCTTCTTTGGACTTGGCGATTATTTTATCCTTGTTATCTTCTTATGAAGATATCCCACTACCTCAAGGCATTTGTTTTGCAGGTGAAGTTGGTTTAAATGGAGAAATAAGAGCAGTGAATAGAATCCAACAAAGAATTGCAGAAGCAGAAAAATTAGGTTTTGAAAAAATTTATATCGCTGGATTTAATGGAAAAGGATTAGATACCAAAAAAAACAGTATTGAAATAATTCCTATCGAAAGAGTAGACGAAGCCTATCAATTGTTTTTCTAGTGGTGCTTAGCTTGTATCATAAAGTCCAAACATATTTTCAATCTTTTATTCATTTATTTTTTCCGCATCTTTGCTTAGAATGTGGCACAGACTTAATTTCAAGCCATACAGTTTTATGCACCCATTGTGAAAAAAACTTACCCTATACCGATTTATTTAACATTGAAAATAATAGAATAGAAAAAATATTTTGGGGAAGAGTACCTTTGAATGCAGCAACTGCTGTTTTATTTTTCACCAAAGATTCCATCGTACAAACTTTAATTTTTGAATTAAAGTACCATCAAAATAAAAAAGCAGGTTGGCTATTAGGAAGATTAATTGGCGCCTGCATTCTAGCATCGCCTCGTTTTTATCCTATTGATTTTTTAGTACCCATTCCAATTTCGAAAAAAAAGCAAAGGCAAAGAGGTTTCAATCAAACCATGATTATTTGCGAGGGTATTTTGCAAGTATTACCTGCCTTAAAAATTTTACCTGCCTTAAAAAAACAAAAATCATCCCGCAGTCAAACCCATAAAGACCGGATTCAAAGAGGAGATCAAATGGCGCATGTATTTGAACTAGCTAAGGCCATTGATATCAAAGCAGCTAGGTTATTATTGGTAGATGATGTCATCACCACTGGTGCCACCCTGGAAGCTGCAGCAGTCTGCCTTTGGCAGGCCCAACCCAAGGCTATTTCCATCGCCGCCGCCGCTTATACCCTTTAGTACGCCTTCAAATCAACCTTTTATTCAAATATTTGTTACATTTAAATACAAAATCAACTTATGAAATCAATATTCACTACTTTATTATTTGCTATGGTCCTAAGCTTATCTGCTCAAAGCATTCATTCTTTTAATGTAAAAAGCATCGATGGTACAGCTTTAAATTTAGCCAAGTTCAAAGGTAAAAAAATTCTTATCGTGAACACCGCTTCCAAATGCGGTTACACACCACAATACGAAGGTTTAGAAAAAGTATACGAGCAGTACAAAGACAAGTTAGTAATTATAGGATTCCCTTGCAATCAATTCGGTGGACAAGAACCTGGTAGCAATGAGGAGATTGTTGATTTTTGCAAAAAGAATTATGGTGTGACTTTTCCCTTAGCGGATAAAATTGATGTGAAAGGCGAGAACACTGCACCCATCTATCAATGGTTAACTCAAAAAGCAAAAAATGGTGTATTAGATGCGAGCATTAGTTGGAATTTTAATAAATTTTTACTGGATGAAAATGGTAAAATGATTGCTTATTTTCCAAGCAATGTAAAACCAGACAGCGACGCTATTTTATCCTATCTGAAATAATTTTACCGGCCGGCCTTTATCAACTATCCACTATCTTCGTTGCATGTTATTCAGCGAAGTCATTGGACAAGAACCATTAAAAAAACAATTGGTTCAAATGGTGCAACACCAAAGGCTAAGTCATGCCTTATTGTTTGTTGGACCAGAAGGTTCCGGCGCATTGCCTTTAGCCATTGCTTTTGCACAGTACATTGTAAGCTTGCCAAATGCCAAAGGATCCGATGCTGGAGATTTATTTGCTACTGCCACTGCTCCATCAAGCCCAGCGCCCATTTATGGCCCTGAAGAAATTGCTACACTGCCTGCTTACCATCGGGCCAATAGTTTGATGCATCCAGATTTGCATTTTTCTTTTCCATCAATTACAGAAAAACCAGGTCAAAAAAATATCTCTGCCAACTTTATAGAAGAATGGAGAGAGTTTATTAATCTATATCCATATGGCAATGCTTTTGATTGGCTTCAATTGATCAAAGCAGAAAACAAACAAGGAAATATTAGTGCAGACGAATGCGCAGAAATCATCAAAAAACTTTCTTTTAAAAGTTTTGAAAGTGCCTATAAGGTATTGGTACTTTGGATGCCCGAATATTTAGGTAAAGAAGGAAATAAATTATTAAAATTAATAGAAGAGCCACCAGACAATACTATTTTTTTATTGGTGGCGGCCAATGAAGAAAATATATTACCTACTATTTTAAGCAGGTGTCAATACATTAAAGTCCCCAGGCTTTCCAAAGTAGAAATTGAAGAAGCCTTAATTGCTAAAGGAAAAATTGAGCCTGAAAAAGCGGCTCAAATTGCCTTGATGTCCGATGGCAATTACAGAGAAGCCTTGCACCTTTTACAACACAGCGATGCCGACTTTTTAAGTCAAATTAGAGAATGGCTCAATGCCCTATTAAAAAATGGACCCCTGGCACAAATGAAATGGGTGGAGGAAATGAGCAAAATGGGTAGAGAGCCCCAAAAGCAATTTTTAAAGTACTTCAACCATTTATTGGAACAAAGTATTCGCTTGAAAGTATTGGGCAATGAACTGCCATTGGACCCTGCTTTAAAGGATTTTGCCTTAAGAATCAATAAAATAGCGGGCGTTGGGCAATTGGAGGCCATTGTACAAGAAATCGATAAAGCCACTTATTATATAGAGCGCAATGCCAATGCTAAAATGCTATTTATGGCCTTGGGCATCAAGTTCTATCACATCATTCAGAACAAAACCTTAATTTTGACAGAAGCATAGGTAGTGAAAGCGCATTGTAGACGATAGAACCCATGCAAGGTATTTTAATCATTAACAGTAGAACTTAGAATATATGGGATGTGGATCATGTGGAACAGGAACACCTAATGGCTGTAAAAGCAATGGTGGTTGTAGTACTGGTGGCTGTAACAGACTAAACGTACACGATTGGCTTCGTGATTTGCCCATTGATGATATTGCTACTCAATGCAAAGTAGTAGAAGTGAGCTTTAAACAAGGAAGCCGAAAAGAATTTTTCAGAAATACTACCTTACAACATTTTGAGAAAGGCGACTACGTCACTGTAGAAGGCGTCAATGGTTTTGACCTTGGCGAAATTTCCTTAACAGGGGAATTGGTGCGCATTCAATTAAAGAAAAGAGGGACAGATGAATTTAGTCCTGAGATGAAAAAAATTCTAAGACCAAGTAACGAAAGAGATTTAGAAACTTACCATATTAGCAAAAGCAGAGAAGCAGCTATGCTAGCTCGTAGTCGTGCCGCTGCCAGAGACCTTAGATTGGAAATGAAATTAAGTGAGGTTGAATTGCAGGCCGATGGGAAAAAAGGCACTTTCTTTTATACCGCCGATGATCGTATTGACTTTAGAGAATTGATTAGAACTTTTGCTGGTGAGTTTAAAGTAAAAGTAGAAATGCGTCAAATTGGTATCAGACAAGAAGCTGCCAAAGTGGGTGGTATTGGTAGTTGTGGAAGAGAATTATGTTGCAGTACTTGGTTGCATGATTTTAAAAGTGTCAATACCACTGCTGCTCGTTACCAAAACTTATCTATCAATCAAACCAAATTAAGCGGACAATGTGGTCGTTTAAAATGTTGCTTGAATTTTGAATTAGATACCTATTTAGATGCTTTGCAAGCTTTCCCGGATTATGCAGATACACTTCAAACAGCAATGGGTCAGGCTTTTTTAATTAAAAAAGATATTTTCAAAAATTTAATGTGGTATACTTTGCCTAACAATACCAAACATTTTCCTTTAACCATTGATCGTGTGGTAGAAATAAAAAAATTAAATAAGCAAGGGATTGCAGTAGAGGAATTGCAAGCGGTAGAAATTACCAGTAAGAATAAAGAAGTAGAACCAGAATTTGTAGAATTAGTAGGTCAGATAAGTTTGCGTTCATTAGAAAAAAATGATCGTCGTAGAAGAGATCAACAAAGAAGTTTCAACGATCGTCGACCGAACAATGACAGGCCGAACAACGATCGACCTAACAACGATAGGAATCAAGATAGAAATAACAATCGACCTAATTTCAACAATGGTCCAAGACCCAACAACGGCCCAAGACCCAACAATGGCCCAAGTAACGGTCCTCGTCCGAACAATAACCAGGGACCTAGACCTAACAATGGTCCAAGACCCAATAATGGCCCATCCAATCCCAACTCAGCCAATTAATAGGGAAATTATTTTTTAGCTTTTTTAAGTTTTACCAGCACAATACCATGTTTGTATTTGGCACCAAACTTTGCAATGGCTTCCGGCCCTTTGTACACACTCATGGATTCAATCAAGGCGGTATTTAATTTGACCACTTTAGCGTAAGGGGTTTCTACACCATTCACCAAATAAGTAGGCAAACTTGGATCGCTTTTAGCATCGTTGGCATGGCTAGGCGCTTGCGCACTAACTAATAAAATTTGAAAGCAGAAGGCCAATAATAAAAATAGTTTTTTCATAGTCAATTTATTTAAACATATAATTTTTCTAATTCGTTATTCGTAAAATCCATTAATTTTTTTACATAATTAGGAGAGAAATTAAATTCAATGCCTGCTGCTTCATATAATGCTGGCAAGGTTTTAGTACCCCCCAAACTTAAAGCATTCATGTAATGCTCTAAAGCATTGCTTGGATTTTTTTGGTATTGCATCCACATGCCAATAGCCCCTAATTGCGCAATGCCATATTCAATATAATAAAAAGGCACTTCAAATAAGTGTAATTGTCTTTGCCAACCAATGGCTCTAAATGCATCTAGGCCACTGTAATCAATGCTATCCGTAGAAAATTCTTTGACTATTTCCTTCCATGTATGGGTTCTTTGTTCAATGGTATGATTTGGATTTTCATACACCCAATGTTGGAACTTATCAATGATGGCAATCCAAGGAAATATGGTAATGGTGCGTTCCAATTGATGTTCTTTGGCACGATTTAAATCTTCTTCATTGTCAAAAAAAGATTGCCAATGATTCATTGTAAATAATTCCATCGACATACTAGCCACTTCTGCTATCTCCATGGGATATTCTTTAAATGCACTTAGTGTTAAGGGATGTGCTAAGAAGGAATGAATGGCATGGCCGCCCTCATGCACCATGGTAGTCACATCTCCCATCTGTCCTGCTGCATTCATAAATATAAAAGGCGCCCCCGATTCGGCTAGTGGACAATTGTAGCCCCCTGGTGCTTTCCCTTTTCTACTTTCTAAATCAAAATGTTTTAGCGCCTCCATTTTTTTCAAACAAGAAGCAAAAAAAGGATTGAGCTGTTCAAAACATGCGACCGATTTTTCAAACAAATCTTTTCCATCTGTGAAAGGCCTTAAAGGCTTAGTACCAGCAGGCTCTGCCTCGGTATCCCAAGGCTTTAAAACATCTAATCCCAATTTCTTTTTCTTACGTGCATAAATTTTATCAATCAGGGGTAGTACATGCAATTTGATGGCTTCATGAAATTGAAAACAATCTTCTTTGGAATAATCAAACCTACCTAATTCCACAAATTTATAATCTCTATAATTCGCAAAGCCTGCATTCAAAGCCATTTGATTTCTTTTTTGAATCAAACTACTAAACAAATCATGCATGCTTTCTTGGTCTTGCAAACGACGCTCTTGTACTTTACGGTATACTTCTTCTCTGACCAATCTATCTTCATCTTCTAGAAATTTAGCGGCTTGTTGTAAAGTGTATTCTTGTTCTCTAAAATTAATGGTCATCTTGCCTGCAATGGTGCCGTATTGTTGTTGAAGCACACTCAATTCAGCTTGAAGGGGAATATTTTCTTCTCTAAATAATTCTATATTTTTCTTCACCGATCTTAAATAAGTAAAATACAAATCCTGATTTAATTCTTTGGTATAAGGGCTTTGGATTAATTTTTTATTGAGCGCATCTGCATAGGGCTGCATCTTGGGTTGAATTTCCATACAGAAATAATTAAATGCCTCTTCCAATGATTTATCAGTGGTGTCACAAGTCATTTTTATTTGTCTCCAACAGGCATCTTCGCTGATAAATGCCTCTAATTCACTTAAATCTAATAACCATTTTTCAAGTGCAGAAACATGGTCAAGTGGCCTATCTAACAATTCTTTGAAAAAGGATTCAATACTG
>Ga0114977_10002081_pt1 | contig 12943 bp, 6 predicted proteins | sample S_130805_MF_Meta_FD_87026 | JGI IMG/M metagenome (GOLD analysis project Ga0114977, IMG submission 87026) | Freshwater microbial communities from Lake Simoncouche, Canada to study carbon cycling - S_130805_MF_MetaG | ecosystem: Environmental > Aquatic > Freshwater > Lake | place: Lake...
GCGCCATCGAGACCATGCCTCAGTCGCCGCCCCAGCAGGAAGGGGGCAAGAAGAACGATCCCAACAAGGACTCCAAGCAGGACAAGCAGGACAAGCAGGAAAAGCAGGAAAAGCAGGAAAAGCAGGACAAACAAGATCAGAAGCAGGATTCCAAGGACGGATCCTCCTCGGATTCCCAAGATTCTCAGTCGGGACAAAAGGACGGGCAGAAGAAGGGCAAGGATTCCAAAAAGGACCCCAACTCCCCTCCGGGAGACCCTTCGAAACAACAGCCACCGTCGCAGGATAAGAATCAGGACCCAGGAGCCGGACAAGGGCAGAAGTCCGATCCGCAGGAGGGTGCTCAATCCCAGGGAAAACAGGGCGAGCAGGCTGGAAAGAAACCCGGAGAGAGGTCTCAGGGCAAGCCTTCGGCCGCCGGGGCCAAGCCGGGACAGGCTTCGGGGGATCGTCGTGGAGAAGGGGGCGAAGGGGCCGAAGCCGGGGAACCCGACAAGGATGCTCGACAGGGGGAATTGATGACGATTCGAGAGGCCGAGAAGGTCCTAGATGGTCAGAAAGGATCCGAGAAAGCCCTCATTTTTAAGCGGCGAGGATCTGGCGAGATGGGTGAAGGCAACGGCAAGTCGGCCAGGAGGAAGGCATGGTGAAATTGAGTTTTTGGTTCCGATGCCTTGGGGTGGGTCTGCTCATCGTCCTGCGAGTGGCGGCCGCCTCGGTGACGGCTTCATTTGATCGAGGCATCGTGGAGTCTGGAGAGACCGTCCGATTCAATGTCACGCTCGAGGGCGAACAACCCACTGAGGTGCCTCAGTTACCCAGTCTTCCGTTGGTTCAGTCGATTCAATATCTGGGGCCGCGTCAAATGACCCAGATCATTAATGGGGTTTCGTCGTTCCAGGTGATTTTCCAGTTTCAATTGCAAACTCGTGGGCAAGGCGAGTTGACCATGCCGTCGCTCGCGGTGACCACCCGAGGTGGAGCCTTTCGAACACCGGCAGTAAGTTGCCGGATTACCCCCAAGGAGGCCAAGGGTGAGCGAGTTTCGCTGAAGCTCGTGACTCCACGCGACGAATGCTACGTCGGCGAAACACTCACTTACGACTTGCAGCTCTATTCGTCGGTGAACCTCAACCAGATCGCCCCGCCGAAGATGAGTTTCGACGGATTTGTGACCGGTCAGGAGGTTCCGCCGTCCAACACGCAAACGGTCCGGGACGGTCAGGCCTACATCGTTCTGAGTTATCGACAAACAGCCACGCCCACCAAAGAGGGACTGCTGTCGCTAGGGCCTGCCACGCAGGAGTATGTACTAGAGGTCAACCGCGGACGCCGCCCGCGCAGTTTGATTGATGACTTTTTTGGCGGCGGTGCGGAACTGGAGAGAGGTTCAGCCGAAGCGCCGGCGCGACAAATCCGAGTCAAGCCACTGCCGGTTGAAGGGCGCCCGGCGGGGTTCTCCGGGGCGATTGGCCGATTCTCGGTGCGAGCTTCCGTTTCGCGGACCAACGTCGCCGCAGGGGAGGCCATCACGGTGAAGTGGTCGGTGTATGGGCGCGGCAGCTTCAATTCGGTTCAGTCCCCTCAATTGTCTTTGAGTGACGGACTCAAAACCTACCCGGGCACCAATGGCTTCACTGCGGAAGATCCGCTGGGGCTGGCCGGAACCAAGACCTTCGAGTCGATGGTTATTCTCGAGTCCTCGTCGATTAAGGCCCTGACCTTTGAACCGTATTCGTTCTTCGATCCCGACACGGGGCGCTATTCCACGGTGACGCCCCGGCCTATTGCGGTGACGGTCCGGCCTGAATCAGGAACGAGTGCTTCGACTCCAACTCCGCCTGCGGTCTCCGCGGCTCCGACCTCCCGATTCCCAGATCGTCGCGAAGAATTGATGTCGCTGTCCTTGCGGGGCGGGCGACGAGTCCCCATCGAGCTTCCATGGGCCCGGCAGCCGCTCTGGTTGATCCTCGCCGTATTGCCGCTCCTTGGACTGGGGTCTCTAGAGGGGTGGCGTCGTTGGTGCGAGCTTCAGCAGCGTCGCCTTCAACCGACTCAGGCTTCTCGGATGCGGGAGGCGGTCCGATCCCAGCAGGCTGCCATGCGGGCCGCGGCCCAAGGTGGGCGTTCCGAGGAATTTTTTGCGGCATTGGATGCGCTGCTGCGGGTTCGGTGCGCGGTGATCTTGGGTCTGCCTTCCGGCGACGCGGTCACGGCACAAGTCATCGATGAGGCGTTGGTGCCGAAGGGCCTAGCGGTCGAGTCTGCCGAGGTCTTGCGAGGGCTCTTCGCCGCGGTCGATGCCGCCAAGTTCTCCCCGGCCGCCGAGCCGGCCGAGTTGTCCCAGTTGCGGGCACAGGCCGATGCCACCCTGGAAGTCCTTCAAGCTATGGAAGGCGGTATCCGATGACCCAAATCCAACCCTGGAACCGAGTATGGGATGTGTGTCTGCGGTGGATTTTGTCGGCCTTCCTAATGGGTTCGGTTTGGGCAGCCTCCGACTTTGACCAGGCCCGCAAGGCCTACGAGCAAGGTAACCAAGAGGAGGCCGTCGCCGGATTCGAACGGGCTCTTCAGGGCGCTCCTGGCGGCGTGGGAGTTCTCTACAACCTGGGCAATGCCCGGTTCCGACAGGGCGAAATGGGGAAGGCTCTGGCGGCTTGGCAGCAGGCAGAATGGATTACCCCGCGGGATCCGGCGCTGCGCCATAATTTGGATTTAATTCGACGTCGCCTGGGGCAGCCCGAGGTTGCGTTTTGGAGAAGTGGGTTGGGGTGGTTGACCCTCGACGAATGGGCGGTGGGTGCCGTCTTTTTGGTGTGGGCGTGGAGCGCGTGGCAAATCCTCGTCGGAATCCGTCCTGGATTGGCCGATTCGGGCTCCGGCGTCCGTCGAGTGCTGGGCGCCGCCGCCGCCCTTGTCGTGGTGGCTTGGGTCAGCGACTGGGTCTTGATTTATCGCGGTCCTAACGCAGCGGTCGCCGGCAAAGAACTCGCCGCACGGTTCGGTCCCTTGGACGAATCCGATATCGCAGTGAACTTTCCCGATGGCACCGAGGTTCGAATCGAACAGTCCCGCAACGAGTGGGTCCGAGTGGTGGATGCCGAGGGCCGGGGCGGGTGGATGAAGGCGTTGCAGGTGGCCCGCTATCATCCGCGGATTCCGTAAAGCCTTCCTGGTTCTCGGTATATTCGATATTTTTTTTGCAGTTGTTGGGACCAGAGCTTGAACGCCTGCGACGCTTCATGTTGATTGAGCCATGCACTTCAACCGACCGCGTCCTTTCTCGTGGCGTTCTCTGGTGGCCGCATTGGCCCTCGCCTCCGTGCCCATCCAGCCCTGGGGTGATGCCCTGGCAGCCGCAGCCGCTCCGGGCAAGCCAGCCGTGCCCCCGGTCATCGCCCCCGACGCTATTCAAGTTCTGCCCGGATTCCGGTCTGAATTAATTTACGCTGTGCCCAAGTCCCAGCAGGGATCTTGGGTGAGCATGACGGTGGATCCCAAGGGCCGCCTGGTTGCCTGCGACCAAGGGGGAGGCCTGTACCGTCTGACGTTGGCGGCTCCGGGTTCTTCCGCTCCGGCGACCATCGAGAAGCTCAAGAACGCCGTCGGTGGTGCGCACGGTTTGCTGCACGCCTTCGGTAGCTTGTACGTGATGGTCAACGAGCAGGGGGGGCGCCAGGGGCTCTGGCGCTTGCGCGACACCGACGGCGATGACCAGTACGACGAGGAGAAGATGCTCCGTCGGATCGACGGCGGTGGTGAGCACGGACCGCACGGCATCGTCCTGTCGCCCGATGGCAAATCCCTCTACGTCGCCTGTGGCAACCACACGAAGCTGCCCGAGCACATGGAGTTGTCCCGTGCGGCGCGCGCCTGGGATGAAGATCAGGTTGTCACCCGCCTTTGGGACGCCAATGGCCATGCCCGCGGCATTCTCGCGCCGGGCGGCTACATCTGCAAAACCGATCCGGATGGCAAATCCTTCGAGTTGATTAGCTACGGATACCGCAACGAGTACGACATCGCTTTCAACGCCGTGGGCGACTTGTTCACCTACGACTCCGACATGGAGTGGGATGCCGGTAGCCCCTGGTACCGCCCTACACGCGTCTCGATGGTCACCAGCGGCAGCGACATGGGTTGGCGTTCCGGTGCCGGCAAGTGGCCCACCTACTATCCCGACAGCCTCCCGGCGCTCGTCGACATCGGTCCTGGCTCGCCCACCGGTGTGACCTCCGGTCAGGGAGCCAAGTTCCCGGCGCGCTACCAGAACGCTATTTTCGCCAACGACTGGACCTACGGCACCATGTACGCCATCCACCTCACTCCGGAGGGCGCGGGCTACAAGGCCGTGAAGGAGGAATTCGTTAGTGGCCGTCCGTTGCCGCTGACCGATGTGGTGATTCATCCCAAGGATGGCGCTATGTACTTCGCCATTGGCGGTCGTGGCACCGAGTCGGCCGTCTATCGGGTGACTTATGTGGGTAAGGACAGCACCGCTCCGGCCCCGGCTCCGAAACTGAGTGCCGCGGCTAAGCTGCGTCGCGAACTCGAACAGCTTCATCTGGAAGGCACGGGATCTGAGGCTGTGGCCAAGGCGTGGAAGAGCCTCGGACACGAGGACCGCTTCGTTCGGTACGCCGCACGCGTGGCGATCGAGCGTCGCCCGGTGGCTGAATGGGCCGACCGAGTCTTTTCCGAGACCCGTCCGTGGGCTTCGATCGAGGGCTCCGTGGCTCTAGCCCGCATGGGCACGCCTGAGCACCGCGACCGGTTGCTCGCTTTCCTCAACAAGCTCGATTTGGGCAAGCTGGACGAACCGGCCAAGTTGGCCGTGGTTCGTGCCTATCAGTTGACGCTGATTCGTCAGGGCAACCCTGAGGGCGATGCCTATCAGGCAATCCATAAGCGTCTGGATGCCCTCTATCCGTCTGGAAGTCGCACTCTTAATCGCGAACTCGTAGGAGCCTTGGTTCGTCTTGGCTCACCGACGGTCGTGGCCAAGAGCGTGCCGCTCATGCTCACTGCCAACGATTCCGACCTGCGCTACGCCAGCGACGCCCTGATGGATCGCAACCGCAGTTATGCCACCGCGTTCGCGCAGGCGGCCACCAGTCGTCCGAACCAGGAGCAAATTGCTTATGCCTACCTCTTGCGCGAGGCCAAGGTGGGTTGGACTCCGGCGCTCCGGAAGTCCTTCTTCAGCTGGTTCCCGCGTACGGCTCCCTGGCAGGGCGGCAACAGTTTCCGTGGCTTCATCGAGAACATCCGCAAGGACGCCTTGTCGACCGTCGCCGATGCCACGGAGCGCAAGTCTTACGAGGAACTCTCCACCCGTCGGGCTAGTGGGGGTGATCCGACCTATGCCGCGCCGAAGGGACCGGGCAAGGCTTACTCCGTTGAGCAGGGGTTGGCGCTGGCTTCGGGTGGAATCAAGGGTCGCAGCTTTGAGAACGGCAAGGCCATGTACAACTCGGTTGGCTGCGCGGCCTGTCACCGTTTTGACGGGGCTGGCGGTGGCGTGGGCCCCGATTTGTCGGGTGTCGCCTCCCGCTACACCTTGCGGGACTTGCTCGAGAACATCGTTGAACCCTCCAAGGTCATTTCCGACCAGTACGGATCTGAAGAGGTTCAGTTGGCGGACGGGTCCTCGCTGGTGGGTCGCGCGTACGTCGAAAACGGCAAGCTCGTGGTGACGGCCGATCCCCGTAATCCGGAGGAGTTCACCGCCGTGGCGCTCAATCAGGTTAAGAGCCGCAAGCCTTACCCCGTGTCGCTCATGCCCGCGGGCATGATTAATCCGCTCAATCAGGACGAGTTGCTCGATCTGATCGCCTACCTCCAATCCGGAGGTAATCCGAAGCACAAGGCCTTCGCCCAGTGATTCGAGTCCAATAGAAGGCACGAAATTCTCAGGACGGGGGTGATGGCTGTGGCCATTGCCCCCGTTTTTTTTCAAGGGGCGTCCCGCTTTCAATGCGTTCGACCACAGATTCCCATCGCCTGATTTGAAGACGACTACACATTCTACGTCGTGATCTCCATGGCCTCCATCCGATTGCTGCAGCGCTGGGTCATCGTGAGTCTTTTGGTCGGAGGCTCGGTTGGTGCGGCGGAGATTGATTTCGCCCGGGACATCCAACCCATCCTCTCCGAGAACTGTTACCAATGCCACGGCCCCTCGACGACCAGCCGTAAGGGTGGGCTTCGGTTGGATTTGCAAGAGGGCGCCCTCGGCGCGGGCAAGAGCGGCAAGATGGCCATCGTGCCAGGCAAGGCCGAGCAGAGTGAACTCATCCGACGCCTGAGTAGCACCGATCCCGACGTGGTCATGCCTCCGCCGGAGACTGGCAAGAAACCCAGTGCCGATCAGGTCCGCTTGCTCAAGCGATGGATCCAAGCGGGGAGCCAATGGGGACAGCATTGGGCCTTTGTGCCGCCTGCGTTGCCGACAATACCGAAGCCGCGGAATTGGAAGAGCGGTAATCCGATTGACGCCTTCGTGCTGGCCCAACTGGGTTCCGGAAAGCATTTGGCGCCACCGGCCAATCCCGGTCGACTGATGCGTCGTTTGTCTCTGGATCTAACCGGTTTGCCCCCGACTCCCCAGGAGATTGTCGCCTTCGAAGGCAGACCGACGGATGCGCACTACCTTCAAGAGGTCCAACGCCTTATGGGCTCCCCGCGCTATGGAGAACGAATGGCCACCGACTGGCTCGACCTGGCCCGGTTTGCTGACACCCACGGATTCCAGTCTGATCGCTACCGGCCTGTCTGGCCCTGGCGGGATTGGGTGATCGGGGCTTTCAACCGGCATCTGCCCTTTGATCGATTCGTGCAGTGGCAGGTGGCGGGGGATCTTTTGCCCAACGCCACTCAGGAGCAGCGCCTGGCCACTACGTTCAATCGACTGCATCTGCAAAATGAAGAAGGCGGCATCGTCGAGGAGGAGTACCGCGTGGCCTATAACGTGGATCGGGTGAATACCTTTGGGACCGCCTTTTTGGGAATGACCTTCGAGTGTTCCCGATGCCATGACCACAAGTACGACCCCATTTCGCAGAAGGAATTTTACCAGTTCTTCGCGTTTTTCCAGAACATCGATGAGTCGGGTCAAAGCGTGTATTTCGGCGACATCATGCCGGTACCGACACTGCTGTTGAGCACGCCCGACCAGGAGACCAAGCTCAAAGACTTGAATGCCCGGATTCAGTCCGGGGAAGGGAGCCTAAAGCAGTTGACCGAGGCCTCCCGTGCTTCCTTTGCGGAATGGCGTTCCAAAGGAGGGGCCAAGCCTCCGGAAGTCTCCGGGGCTGTGGCTCAGTTCTCCTTCGACGGAATGGTTTCCAATGCCTTTCCAAGCTCGGTGGGAACGCATCGGGCGCAGCCCTTCGAGGGTCCCCAATCTGTCGAAGGACGTTTCGGTAAGGCGCTGCTCCTGAGTGGCGAAAACGGCGTTTCCATGCCGGGGATTGGTCACTTTTCGAGGGCCGACCCGTTCTCGATGGCCTTGTGGGTTCGCCCGGCCATGCATGTGCCCCGCCAGACGGTGATTCATCATAGTTCGGCCTGGATGGATGCCGGTAGTCGTGGCTACGAGATCTTAATGGAAGACGGTCGGGTCGCAGTGGGCTTGCATCACATGTGGCCGGGCAACGCTCTGAAGGTTCGCACCCGGCAGGTTGCTCCCCTCGGTGGCTGGACCCATGTGGCTTTTGCTTATGATGGATCGAGCCGGGCTTCGGGCCTGAAGGTGTACCTCGATGGAAAGCGGGCCGAGGTGGAGATCGTTCGGGACAACTTGTGGAAGGATATCACGTATGGACAGCCCAACCTGACCATCGGCCAGCGCATGAGGGACTTTGGTTTCAAACAGGGACAGGTCGATGAACTTCAGGTGTTTGATCGAACGCTCTCGCCCGTGGAAGTGGCCGTGTTGGCCGGGAGTGAATCACCTACCGATGAGGGTTCTCAATTCGAGCATTTCCTTCTGACCCAGCATCCGCCCCATCGCGAGGCGGTCGAAGCGCTCCTGAAACTGCGTCGGGAGCAGAATGCGTTGGTGACCTCGATTCCCGACATCATGGTCATGGAGGAAATGGCGACTCCCAAGCCGGCCTATGTTTTGCGGCGAGGTGCCTACGATCAACTGGGGGACTCAGTAACAATGGAAACTCCGGCGGCGATGGGACGACTGCCCGCGGGTGCCCCCCGCAATCGATTGGGCCTCACCCAGTGGTTGTTGGATCCGTCGCACCCACTCATGGGGCGCGTCACAGTCAACCGGGTCTGGCAGCAGTTCTTCGGCAGGGGCTTGGTGGAGACCTCCGACAATTTTGGTCTGCAAGGGGCAGCTCCGACACACCGGGATTTGCTGGACTGGCTGGCGGTGAGCTTTGTGCGCGGCAATGAGTCACTGGGGCTCCGCCCGTGGAATCTTCAAGATCTTCAACGACTCATCGTCACCTCCGACACCTACCGTCAGACCTCGAATGTGAAGCCTAAGGAAAGGGCTGAGGACCCCGACAATCGATGGTTGGCCCGTGGGCCTGTTCGTCGTCTTTCGGCGGAAATGCTGCGCGATCAGGCACTCTTCGCGAGCGGACTGATGGTCGATAAGGTGGGTGGACCGAGCGTGAAGCCGTATCATCCAGACGGCCTCTGGGAGATGACCATGGGTGGCGGTCACTATCAGTTGGGCAAGGGCGACGATCTCTACCGGCGCAGCCTCTACACCTATTGGAAACGGACCGTGCCCCCGCCTTCTATGATGACGCTCGACGCAGCCGATCGCAGCTACTGCGTGGTTCGACGGCAGGCTACGAGCACACCGCTGCAGGCGTTGGTCCTGTTGAACGATCCCCAGATGGTTGAAGCCTCGCGTCATGTGGCCGGCAGGATGCTTCGCGAAGGCGGCGTGGGGGCCGATCAGCAAGTGCGCTATGCCTTTGCCTTAGTGACCGGTCGCAGGCCCACTAAGGATGAGGTGTCTGTCATGAGGCGCCTGCTCGAGGAACAGGTGGCCCATTTTCAGAACGACATCGCTGCGGCCGAACGACTCCTGAAGGTCGGGGAGAAGCCGGTACCAGGAGAGCACCCGCCGGCTCAGTTGGCTGCAGCCACCGTGTTGGCTCAACTCCTCTTCAACCATGACGAGACAGTCCTGAGGCGCTGATGACCCGGAAATACCACTCCACCCGTTCTGAACCTGAATTTCTGTGAACTGTTCCCAAGTTGATTTCCGCATGAACCGCCGGGACTTCTTCGGCCGCTTTGGTCTCGGCCTTGGAGGTATGGCTCTGAGTGACCTGATGGCGGGCGATGCTCGAGCTGGGGCTGCTGGCTCATTCTCCGGCATCTTGCCTGCCGGACACTTGGCGCCCAAAGCCAAGCGAGTCATCTACCTCTTCATGAGCGGCGGTCCGTCGCAACTGGAGACCTTCGACTACAAGCCCGAGTTGGTAAAACGAACCGGAGAGGATCTTCCGGCCAGTGTGCGGATGGGGCAGCGACTAACCGGGATGTCGGCCCAGCAGGCGACGCTGCCGATGGCGGGGTCGGTCTTTAAATTTGCCCGGGCCGGCCAGTCGGGCACATGGATGAGCGAGTTGCTGCCGTGGACCTCCAAGGTGGCCGATGACCTGTGCGTCATCCGCTCGCTGCACACCGAGGCCATCAACCACGATCCAGCCATCACCTTTTTCCAGACCGGGTCCCAGATTGCCGGTCGGCCCAGTTTTGGCTCGTGGATGAGCTACGGGTTGGGTTCGGCCAATCAGAACCTTCCCGCCTTCGTGGTTCTCATTTCTAAGGACCGCATCGACCAACCGTTGTACTCGCGCCTTTGGGGCAATGGATTTCTGCCGAGCCAGCATCAGGGGGTGTTATTTCGATCCGGCAAAGATCCGGTGCTTTATCTTCAGAACCCAGATGGGGTTTCCGGAGAGAGCCGCCGCCGCCTTCTGGATCGTTGGGCCGAGATGGAGCATTTGCAGTTCCGCGATCTCGGAGATCCTGAAATCAATGCCCGGGTAGCCCAGTACGAGATGGCCTATCGCATGCAGACCAGTGTGCCTGACGTAATGAACCTTTCTGGCGAGCCGGAGAGCGTTTTTGAATTGTACGGACCGGAGGCGAAGAACCCCGGCACCTTCGCGGCGAACTGCCTGTTGGCGCGGCGTTTGGCTGAGCGGGACGTGCGGTTCATTCAGCTCTACCATCCGGGGTGGGATCAGCATGGAGGCTTGCCGGGGGGGATTCGTCGCCAGTGCGCCGATGTGGACCGTGCGTCCTACGCGTTGATCACCGATCTCAAGCAGCGTGGCATGCTGGACGACACCCTAGTCATTTGGGGCGGCGAGTTTGGGCGCACCAATTATTCGCAAGGCAAGCTCACGGCGACGGACTACGGGCGTGACCACCACCCGAGGTGCTTCTCGGTCTGGATGGCGGGCGGTGGCATTCGAGGAGGAGTGAGCTACGGGCGCACTGACGACTTCGGATACAACATCGTCGAGAATCCGGTGCACGTTCACGATCTTCAAGCCACAGCGCTCCATCAGTTGGGCATTCACCACGAGCGGTTGACCTTCCGATTCCAGGGGCGTGATTACCGACTCACCGACGTTCATGGAAAGGTGATCCAGCCGATCCTTGCATAGATGTCAGTGACGGTGTGAAAACCACTGAGCCCAGAATCTCAACGAATCATCGATCCGGCCTGAGCTTGTCGGTTACCCCAACGAATTCTGATCAACTCTGGTGAGCCCTGGACACATTCGGCCTCATCTGGAAGAAGAAAGAAACGCTGGCGCTCATCCGGAAAGAAAACGGATCCGAGGATCCGGCAAAACCGCGGATTTCAAACCGGCCACTTCCCGTGAATTCTGGAACGTTGCTGAGACCTAAAGGAGCTTCAGCGAATTGGTGAGTCTGGATGATCTGAATGCTTTTTACTGCGCGTTGGAGGGGGCACGACGCGGACGCCATTCAGCGCTCCCGGTGTGGACCGTGTGCTAACTGCTTAACTCCACGCATTCCCGGTCAAGAGTCCCAAATAGTCCCAGCGAAGGTCCCGCAGTCTTGGTGGTAAAAAAGCAAAGAAAACCACTTGCCTGACCCTGGATTTCGGACGATTTAAGGGGCGGATTTTTGATCTTTTCGGTTTTCCCTGCCCGGTGCGTGTATCGAGACAGTGTCCCTCGACCTAATCCTTCATACGGGAGCATCAAAGCGGTTTTAAGTGCTACAATGCCATGCCTCCCTAACAGGAAGGCGGCGAAGCACCCGCTGCTCCCACCTGGTACCTTCGGTAGAAGGGGCCCGTCTCTAACGGCCATGGTGGGGTTTCTTTCAGGCGGTGGTGCTGGTTGTGTCTCCTAAAAAGGGCCGCTACTGGTACCACCGCCATTTTTATTTCACCTCGGAATAAAGCCCGAAGGTGGTGGGTTTGAGACGTTGGGGAGCCTCAATGTGTCAGCGACGTTCCGGAAGCCACGGGAAAGTGGTCGGTTTGAAATCCACGGTTGTACCGGGATATTGGAGGGTTCCTCGCTGTTTTCAGTGAGTTGACCGTCGAGTTCGGTTGTCTCCGACAGCCATTGGCTCCGAGCAACCGGGAGTTCCCATTGCCTTGAAGGCCTGCACGGCCAGAAGTTTGGGAGGTGGGAACGACGAGCTCGCCTGCGATGAGAAGTCTCCGCACTTTCGATACGTACCCCCCCGGAAAACTTGGGCTTTATGCGGTTTCTCAACTCCTTGACGCAATCGTTACCCTTCTCACGACCACCGGAGCAATTGCCGTCGATCTCTGGGATTAATCTCGGTCGGGGCAAGAAACCTCCAAGCCGCTTCCCCATCTTGGAAGCGCGTGCTGCCCACCGAAAGTAGCGAGGAACCAGCTTACACCGGTTTTCACGCCGTCGATGACATCACTGTGAGGGTCGCTTCAATGTGAAGGTACCACTGTCAAAACGGCTTTCGTAGGTCGCGTTGAACTCATCAGATCGGATGGTTCCGGCCGTATTAATTTTTATACCAAAGACCCGCTTAGATCCTTGGAATCGATAGGATTCTCCCTCGTGGTCCCCCTGAATAGGGGTTTTGAAAGTTCCGGAATGCTTGCCCCATCCTGCGTGAAAATAGGCTGCAAACGCATTGGTTCCCCGGGAGATCAGAACGGCCTGCAGCGGTCCACCGTGGGCGTTGTTGGTGTTCTGCCAGGTACCGACCCAGCGACCGGATACCCCGTCGGCTGACACGGCAGGAGCGGCGCTCCAGCGAGATTCAAACGAAGAACATCCGCAAACAGTCAGTGCCAAGACTGAAGCCAGAGCCCAACTGGAAGTCCGAAGTTTCATGGGATTGGAGAATCGCCGCCGCTCATCGGAAGACAAGCGGCGGCGTTAATTTCTTGGTTGAAGCGGCGAGTTATTTCACCCGGGCCGACAACCAGCCCTGAAGATCAGCGATCGGGATCCGTTCCTGCTTACCGTCATCGCGATGACGCAGGGTGACTGTATTGAGCAGTTCGGGCTTCTCGCCCAGCGTGTCGAAATCGATGGTGATGCAATAGGGCGTTCCAGCCTCGTCTTGGCGGGCGTAGCGTCGACCGATCGCGCCACTGTCGTCGTAGAAAGCCATCATCTGTCCCCGTAGCAACTGGAAGACCTCCCGGGCCTTGGCTACGAGTTCCGGCTTGTTCTTCAAGAGAGGGAAGACACCCACCTTCACTGGAGCCACCCGAGGGTGGAATTTCATGACTGTGCGAGTCTCGATCTTACCCTTCTCGTCGGTGGAAGACGTCTCCTGGAAAGCGTTGGAGATCAGAGCCAGAATGAGTCGATCGACGCCTGCCGAAGGCTCGATGACGTGGGGGATGTACTGTCCCTTGGCCAGTCCCTCCGCGTCTTCCTTCGCCTCTAGCTCAGCGCGTTCCTGA
>Ga0114977_10002082_pt1 | contig 12942 bp, 11 predicted proteins | sample S_130805_MF_Meta_FD_87026 | JGI IMG/M metagenome (GOLD analysis project Ga0114977, IMG submission 87026) | Freshwater microbial communities from Lake Simoncouche, Canada to study carbon cycling - S_130805_MF_MetaG | ecosystem: Environmental > Aquatic > Freshwater > Lake | place: Lake...
CGTAGATGCACCAACAGATCACAAAGATTATCTACACCGCTCTGGCCGCACAGCACGTGCCGGTGAAGCTGGTGGAGTAGTAGTTCTTGCCACAACAAAACAACAAACATCTGTAAAAGGATTAACTTCCCGCGCCGGCGTCACGCCTAAGTTCGTTGGCGTAAAACCAAATGATGCCGAACTAATGTCCATCACCGGCGCCCAAGAACCAAGTGGAATCCCTTACGTTGCCCCAATTATTGAATCACGTGGACCTTCTCGCTCAGGCGGAAAGCGACCAAGACCGAATTCAAGTCAGCGCCGTAGACGGCCTAGGTAGTCGGTTTATTTCTTTTAGATTCTAGAAAATCCCGCTCCAGCTTTAATATTTCCTTGTTTCTGTCCTTTATTTTTTTTGCTGGAAGGCCGGCGTACACACTCCACTGGTTCAAATTCTTATTTACAATTGATAGTGCACCCACTGCAACGCCTTCCTCAACTGTTACCCCAGGTAAAATAACTGTCCCGGCTCCAATAATGACGTGCTTTTCCACCGTGACTTTCCCGGTCTGAACATTCAAATACTCAGGAGAAATAGTTGGGTTCGTCAGAAAATCTCCTGAATAATCGTCAGAGGCACTAAATACCTTAACTCCTGAGGAAAGTCCTGAAAAATCTTGAATTTCTATCCCCGCAGCGCCATATAAGTAAACCCCAGCAGATATGTGAACATGATTGCCAATGATAATTTGACTAGCGCTTGAAGCCGATAAAATACAAAAATCATCTATCCTAGTATCTGATCCGATTGAAATAAAATTCACGTTATAGAAATTAGTAAATCTACTAATTTTGACATTTTCCCCAACGAATCTAAAACCCATATTTGATGTCTCTTCTTGACTTAGAAAGCTCGACATTGGGTTCATTTAAAAATTGTATCAAACATTGATTATTGAAGAAATAGTTTCTTGAATTTTTTCGATTTGCTTAAATTTCATATCAATAAATAAAGGGAGTCCTATGGTCTGTTCAGCCATTTGATCTGTATTTAGAAAATCTCTGCCAGCCGAAAAGGCTGAAAAAGCAGGCATCTTGTGGCATCCGTAACTCCACCAACGTCTAGTTTCGATGTGGTTTTGCTTAAGAACACTTTCAACATTACGGGTTGTTTGCGGGTCCTTAAATTGAGCTATCCAATAAGGGTTTACTCCTGGGTATAAATTTGTAATATTGTCAAAACCTAGTTCTTCACTTACTTTATTAATTTCTGATTTTATAAATTCTCTTTCTCTTTTTTCCTTTTTCCAATTGTCTAAAACAGCATGTCCATATGCTGCCGAAAATTCACTCATTTTCGCATTTATACCAAGTATCTTTGAATTTCTGCTACCACTAAATCCAAAATTGATCCAACTTCTAAATTCTTCTGCAAAATTTTTTGATGCGAAAACTGCGATTCCGCCCTCGCCTATGCCCATAACTTTTGTTGCGTGTAATGAGAAAATTGTTACCCAGTTTTTGCCCATTCCTTCAAATGAATGCTCCCCTGCACCGACAGAGGCAGCAGCATCAATAATCTTATAGTTCCAGTTTTTATTATCCTGCATCCTCAATGGAGCTCCAAAAGGTAATACTTCTACAAGTCCCGTTTTTTCATCTTCTAATCCTGCATCAATTTTCCAATTATGAAGGAGAATGTCAACAAGTTCGATTTCTTTTCCTGCATTCAAAATGCTTGTTAAAGATGCAGGAAATGTGTACGCAGGCCCTTTAAATTTTTTTACGGGCATTAAATATGCTGCACCTTGTATAGCTAAAGTTGCGTTGGCACAAAGAACAACTAGATTTTTATCAATTCCAAAATATTCAGCAAAACGATGTTCTAATTTTTCAATCAGGCTTCCGTAGTTTGAATAAACTCTGGTTTTGTCAATAGTGCGTAAATATTTTTTAACATGCCTAAATTTTGGCAACTGTGGCTTCATCACAGGAATTTGTTGATTTCGCATTTTTAGGTTCTCATTCTTTGTAGACTTTGTGTGCCTGTCCGGCCTGAGTTTACTTTATTTGTAACAATCCACTCGCATATTCCGTATTAGCCATCTCGGTTATCAGAATAATTCTTAGAATTTCTACTTCCGTGTAATTATTTTGACGGAACCTCTTCGGTGACTGAGTATTTGTGCTATTTATTCTGGTGCCCTAATTTTTCTGACAATAATCGTTTTTTGGCCTAACATTGCCTCATGAGATTTCTGACGAAGAAGTTAAATGAGTTGCCGACGGTTGCTGTTGTCATTTGTGCATTCAATCAAGAATCAACAATTGCCGAAGCTTTGCACGGTGTCATGAACCAAAAGGTGAGCTTCCCGCTCGAAATTGTTGTACATGATGATTGCTCAACTGATAACACGGTTTATGAGGCCTATAGAACTCTGGCTGATTCACCTTTTTCTTATAAAGTTTTGACTCCAAAACTTAATCAATATCAGTTTGGTATGGATTTTTTTTACAATCTTCTGTCAGATTGTTCTACTAAATATGTTTCGCTCTGTGATGGCGATGATGTTTGGACTGATCCACTCAAATTGCAGAAACAGATTGACTTGATGGAAAGTGAGCCCTGCATGAAAATTTCACATCATCGATTTGCGGTGGTAAATCTGATGACTGACAATTTATTGTATGAATGGCCGCCTATAGAATTTCGCAAGAATTTACTTTTGGGAACTGAATTATCTAAAGAGAATTTTTTTGGAAGTATGACCGTTGTTTTTCGTCGCGATGCATTGCCACCAAGAATTCCAGGCTATTCAAAATTAGGAATTGGTGATTATGGGCTATGGGCATTGATTGCTCAGAATACTCCGATTGGTTACATTGATGAATCTATGGCCAAATATCGGATACATGACAATCAAATTTTTTCAAGTAGGACTTCTGATGAAAAGATGGAACTTATCAGCGAGACCAAGAATTTCGTTTATGAAAATTCGAGTGGTGCTGTCCGTGATGCTTGGAAGAACACTGCTGGGCCGTAGTTAATATTGTAAGAATTAATGTTTCAAGTTTGAGTTTTCCGTTTAAATCAATTTAAGAGGTTTCCACCATTCTGTATTTTCTTGATACCAACTAATCGTTGATTTGATACCATCTTCAAACTTAATTTGTGGTTCATAGTTTAATTCGTGCCTAGCTTTGAGCCATTCAAGGCTGTAACGGTAATCATGTCCTTTGCGATCTTCAACAAAGTCGATTTGCGAGTCATCCATTCCTATCTGCTCCAGGAGTAATTTGGTCATTTCGAGATTGCTTAACTCTCTTCCTCCGCCAATATTATAAATTTCACCTGCTTTCCCATTTATCAAAACTTTATAAATTCCTTGACAATGATCATCAACATGGAGCCATTCGCGTACGTTATTTCCGTTCCCGTAGATTGGAACTTGCCTGCCTTCTAATAAATTTGTAATAAATAAAGGGACGATTTTTTCCGGAAATTGATAGGGGCCGTAGTTATTTCCGCAGCGAGTTATGACTACATCGATTCCATGAGTTCGGTAATAGGATGTTGCAATTAACTCACCTGATGCCTTTGATGCTGAGTATGGCGAGCTTGGATTTATCACTGAAGCCTCGTTTGCTGAACCCAAACTAGTTGATCCGTAAACTTCGTCTGTTGAGATTTGAAGAAAACGAATGACTTGTCCACTTTTCTTTATAGCTTCAAGTAAAACCTGTACACCTTTTACATTTGTTTCAACAAATTCAGATGCATTATAAATTGATCGATCCACATGAGATTCAGCGGCAAAATTAATGACGGCATCAAATTCATGAATAATTTGGTTGATGAGATCTTCATTGCAAATATCTCCATGAATAAATTGAAAGTTATGCATCTGATCAATTCGTTTTAGGTTTTGGATTGAACCGGCGTAAGTTAGCTTATCAAGAATTGTGACTGATGATATTCCGTCAAAAGTCTTGTCAGCGACTCGTCGTGCAAAATTTGATCCAATGAATCCAGCAGCTCCAGTTAAAAGTACTCGCATTTACAAATGCCTAGTGTTTTTATTCGAAATTAAATTAACTAAATAATTTGAATATGATATTTCACCATACTTAACGATAATTTCTTCTATTTTTTCGGCGCTTAACCAGCCTCTTAAATACGCTTCTTCTTCGGGGCATCCCATTTTGTAGCCTTGACGCTCTTCGAGAACCCGGACGTACGACGAAGCGTCGTGGAGTGATTCAAAGGTCCCTGTATCTAGCCAAACAGTACCTTTTGGGAGTATCTTTACCGTTAGTTCATTGTCGTATAAATACTGATTTAATATTGAAGTAATTTCTAGTTCACCACGTTCACTGACCTCAACGTTCTTGGCTTTCCTAACTACATGATTATCAAAGAAATATATACCTGGTATAGCGTAACTTGATTTCGGATATTTTGGTTTTTCTTCAATTGAAATTGCCTTTCCGTTTTCATCAAAATCAATAACACCGTATCGCTGTGGATCTTTGACATGACTTGCAAATATCTGTGCACCTTTTATTTCTTTTATCAACTCGAGTTCATTTCCAAAAGCTTCTCCTTGAAACAGATTGTCTCCCAAAATAAGTGCGACTGAATCATCATCAATAAAATCTGAGCCAATTATAAATGCTTCTGCAAGACCTCTAGGTTCTTCTTGAATACCGTAACTCAATTTCACGCCAAAATTGCTTCCGTCACCGAGCAAAGATTTAAATGCGTTCAAATCTCGAGGAGTGACAATCACTAATATTTCTCTAATACCTGTAGTGATTAAAGTTGTAAGTGGATAATAAATCATTGGTTTATCGAAAATTGGTAAAAGTTGTTTGCTTGTAGCTACTGTGGTGGGCCACAATCGAGAGCCAGTGCCTCCAGAGAGAATTATTCCCTTCATTCTATATTCCCCTTCCCCATAAAACCAAGTTAAATAATAAATTCATTACCATAAAAATTAGTTTGAATTATACTGTCCAAGTTACCTCTCCAAATCAAATCAGAATTTAAATCTTGTTAGGGGCGAGAATCTAGGATTTCAGTTCCATAAACTGGTTCAAACGACGGTATAGCATCTTGAATGAACTTGACTAAATCAGTTCTCGGCGATTTTTGAAGATCATAAATGTCATTTTCGATGAAATGTCTAATATTTTGTAAATCCTTAATTTTAGTTTTGCGTGGCACGATTTGACTAGTTTGTAAAGTTAATGGAGTAGCAAGTTCGCCTTCACCTAAAAACTCTTCGCGTTTCTTTTCTCCGGCGGTGTCTGAATTTGTGATAACAAGAGGCCATTCATTTGATTTTACATTTGTTGATGAGAGAAACTCTTTCGCTTTTTGATAATCTTCAAAAATTACTGGTTTAAGTTTTTTTGCATGTAAATATCTTAACGCAACATCGAATAGAGATCTTGAAGTTACTACCTTGTCATTAGGAATCAGCACTGAAGAATTTGAGGCTTTAGACATTGAGATGGCACATAATCTGGCTGCATCTTTTGAAGTAATTAAAAATCTTTCTATGTCTTTCGGTACAACCAATGGTTCATTCCATTGCAAACGATATCGCCAGCTATCTAGTAGTGACCCTTGCGAGAAAGCCACGTTTGCAAATCGGGCAGAAGATGACTGAACTAAGAATAACAATTGTTCGTGAAGGGCTTTGCTGGCACCCATAAAATTCACTGGGTTTGCCGCTTTATCCGTGGAAACTCCGAAATAGTAGCTTGGATTCAAGTCTTCAATTAATTGCCATGGTTTACTGAAATTCTCACGAAGTAAATGTGCAATTCCGTAAGTATCTCTCTCGCTTCGAACATGTTTCGCTGCAGCAAAATTTAGAACCATTGGCTTTTTACCAAAAGCGTTCAAAAGATGCCGCGCTTCAATCGAGCCATAGTCCATGGCAGCTACCGTCAAATTTGTACTTGCACTGATCCAATCTTTGGCACGAGCAAGTCTGAGAAGTAAAGTTAGGCGATTCTCGTCTTGATCAATTAAAAGTAATTTTCTTGGAATTGCACTTAAAATTAATGGCAGGACAGCAAAACCAATGGATCCAGCTGCGCCAATTAAAATTATATTTTCGTTCTGTATTTTGCTTATCAATGTATTTTTCACGGATTGAAAATCTTCTTCAAAAAAGTCTTTGAGATCTATAAATTGATTTTCTTCACCTGGAATTGAATTAATCATGTTCATTTCACCAGGAAACGGTCTGGATTACTTTCGAAGTCGTCGACTGATTGATGGTAGTCCTCGGGTCTTCCAAGATCTTTCCAATAGATATCGGGGGTCATGAGTTTAACTTTTCGACCAGCCCGAACAAATGCCTCAAGTGCTTCAGGCATTGTTAAAAAGCTTTTTGTCTGCAGTTTTCTAATGTCAGGAATTGATAAAACATAGATTCCACTACTCACCAAATATTCCGCTTCTGGTTTTTCCTTATATTCCGCAAGATTCCCAGATTTATCCGAAAACAATACTCCATAGTCAATCTTGTCTTTGCGCGTAACGCACACGACAGACGCTGCGTATTTTTCATGATCATGGGCGTTATACGTTTTCTCAAGGTCCAAATCTGTCAATAGGTCACCATTCATCACAAGTATTTTTGAACCGGTAGGCTTTAAATCAAAAAGAAATCCAGCAGTACCTTTTGGCTGTGTCTCTTCTAAATATTCGATTTGAAAAGGTAAGCCCTGTAGCTCGGAAACAACTTGTTTGATAAAGGATGCCTTGTGTCCAACGGCTAGTGTAACTTTTGAAAAACCATAATTGGCAAGTCTTCTTAGTGTGATTTCTAGAATTGAAGTTTCGCCTAAAGGCAATAAGGGTTTTGGAAGAATCCATGTATAGGGTCGAAGACGAGTACCAACTCCGCCAACCAGAATAATTGCTTCCATTTACATCCTCCATCTATGCTTTATCAACATATGGGAAACATAAAAACATTATCTAATGCTAGTCGGTCAGTTTCTATTTTGGGAGCGAATGGCTTTATCGGCAGCGCCATCGCTAAGAATCTTGTGAAAAACGGATGGAAAGTCAACGATAGCTCGATTCTTGATCTTGCAAATTTTGACGGTCGGGGCATGGGTAACTTCATTATCAATTGTGTAGGAACCGCAACTATGGAAGAGGACGTTGCTATTAGAGTTAATTCTATCTTCCCCTTTGAATTGACCAAAATAGCTACACATCTTGGTTCTGCCTTAATACATTTTGGGAGTTCTGCAGAATATGCTCCCTCACAGAATCCAATAAAAGAAGATGGCCCTACAAAAGATACTGATGTATATTCAAGGACAAAACAACTTGGGTCACAGGCCGTAATAGATTCTGGGACGAATGGGAAAAGTATTGTATTGAGACCGTTTGGTGTCATACAAAGATTTCAGGAACCACTACCTGCTCACCCTTCTAAATTGTTATCCTTAATCTGGCAGGCCCAAAATAATCAAGAGTTATACATTAATAACCCGCATGCAGTTAGAGATCTGGTGGGTGTTGATGAAATTGCAAAAGTTGTCAACAATTTACTAGAGTCCACTTTTCCGTGGCCTAAAGTTTTAAATGTTTCTTCCGGAGTAGGCTATTCCCTCGAAGAGATTATCTCCACAGTTAACCCTAAAGTTAGAATTAAAGGGGGAGAATTTAAAGAAATTGATACATATGTTGGCGACCCAAGTTTGCTTAAAATATTGTTAGGTTTTGAGTTTGAAAAAGATTTCAAGAAGATTTTGTTTGAGACAATTGACGATAATGTTTAATTCTAGAATCAATATGCTTAAACATTGTCTCTTCCAAAAACTTTTTATTAAGTTTAGGTTTTGACTCACCTGATAAAATTATACTTCGTGCTTCAACCAGCTTCAGTAATAAATCTTTTTTTGTACCGTTATAGAGCAATCCGTTTTGTTTATCAGTAATCAAATCAGGTATTCCTCCAATTTTCGGCGCAATCACAAAAACGCCATTCTGAAGAGCTTCCATTGCTACGAGTGGGATACCTTCAATTTTGCTCGTTAACACCAACATATCCAATTTTTCAAGATATCTTTTTGATGATGCGACAAAGCCTAAATATTTGAGGTTGGTATGATGCTTTAAATCTAATAGTACTTTACTCTGCAACGGACCGTCACCAGCCATGCTGAAAGTAAACTCCTTCGAATTAAGAAGCTTAGAGGTAGACATAAATTTTTGAGGGTCTTTTTCAGGCGATAATCTACCTATCCATCCGACGTTTAGCCTTTTTCGATTAACTTGAGTTTTTCCGGTTCTCCTTGTTTGTTGTATACCAACATATATCACCTCAATAGAAGTATTGTCGTTTTTCAATTTTCTTAAATCGCCGCTTAACGCGTCATACACAGGCCATGCTTCGGTCAGAGGATCGCGACAGTCGATTATTCTACGTGTGCCAATATCATTGAACGCAAAAGCAAAATGATGTTTCGCCAGGATTCTGAGTTTGAGAGCGTTACTAAAGGCCCATGGTGAAGATAAATTTATTATCACAGCATCTTCTGAAGCTAGGGCTTGTAAGTTTCTTAAGAAACTTTCTTCAGTTCCGAAACTTTGTCTTTCAATTACAGGGATTGTCTGCTTGAGTTCAGAAGTTATTGCGGATTGGTATTTTTGCGGAACGATTTCCGTTGTGACCAAAGCAACTTTCTGTTTGCTAAAGTGTTGCAGTAGACGGTCTAACAGAACATCTACCCCGCCTCCTCGGATAAACCATGGAGCGAAGATAAAGACTTTAATTTTACCAATCGAGTTTGCAGGAAAATTTTGTAATCTACCAAGACTGCGAGACTGAATCTTTTCTACGAGTTCTGCTCTATAAAGATTCGCTTCACTGCTGCGGCTGTTTGGTTTTTCACTGTAGTAATACCCTGGTAGTCCAAGGTGAGCTCCATGCACACCTGAAAGTGCCGCTCGCGTCCATAAATCCCAATCTTCAAAACCATCTTTAAATTCCGAAGAATACCCATCTAATTCTCTCAGCATAGCTATCGAGCACACTGAACTCATTGGTATCGTATTTACAAATAGCAAGGTGGTTGCATCAAACGGACCGGTAGACCATAACTTCTGTCCTTTTTGATTTCTTACTACAACGTCCGGATAAACGATTTCAATTGTGCGATTGCTGGCAAATAGCATTTGGGCACCTTCCAGATACTCTGGCGTTAACTCATCATCAGGATCCAGAAATAGAATGTGCGTAGTTTTACAGCGCGAAATCAATAGATTTCTAGCTTTTACAACTCCTTTGTTCTTTGACTTCAGAAAATGAATTGACGGATTCTTTAAGCGTAGTTTATCAAGTGCACGCAGAGTTTGAGGATTGCTTGACCCATCATCAAGTACTTCAATCACATCTGGTTTACGTTTTTGATTCAGAATTGATTGAATGGCACGATTTATTTCAAAATAACTTTGGTTATGTACGGTTAGTGAAATTGTGAAAGTTAATGGACGATTTGCCCAGCCAGATTCAAGATTGAAATGAAGTATTCTATTATTAAATCTACTAAATTTTATATTCAAATCTGATAACAGCAAATTGAAAAGATAAGAAATCCCTAGTTTTAAGTGGCGAATTCTAAAATTCTTGAGGTGGGTCCGTAAATTTTCGTTTCGCTTGAAATTACCTTTGAAATCCCTTGCTAATTTGAAATCTTTTCTTGGGACATCAATCCTTATTCGACTTCGGGTTGCTTTGATTCTCACTCCATCGACACCTGGCAGCTTTGTGTAGTAATTTTGCATCAGATTCAACTTATTTTTGTTTTCAGAAAATAACTCACAGATTTCACTTCACTAACTTGTTCTTTTCAATTTTCAGGTCGTTGACAACCATTAATTCAACTAATTCCTTAAAATTTGTGGTCGCTTTCCATTGTAAGATATCCCTCGCTTTTGATGCGTCGCCGACGAGTAAATCAACTTCGCTTGGTCTCATAAATCTAGAATCAATTTTCACATATTTTTCAATACCATTGGTAATCCCAACGACTCTAAAAGCTTCCTCGATGAATTCACGAACAGAGTGTGTCTCGCCGGTAGAGATAACGTAATCGCTTGGAACTTCTTGTTGCACCATTCGCCACATAGCTTCAACATAGTCGCCGGCGTAGCCCCAATCACGCTTTGTGTCTAGATTTCCAAGTCGTAGTTCATTTGTCATTCCTAGGTGGATCTGTGCAACAGCTTGAGTTATTTTCCTTGTTACAAATTCATATCCACGTTTCTCACCTTCATGATTAAATAGTATTCCGCAGGAAATATGCATGTTATAGGCTTCTCTGTAATTAACGCATGCTTGGTGTGCCATCACTTTTGCTACACCATAGGGTGATCTTGGATAAAATTGGGTGTGTTCATTTTGTGGAATTTGCTGTACTTTTCCAAACATTTCAGAACTTGAAGCTTGATAAAATCTAGTGTGTTCAGGCTTTCCCGAAGTGCGAATTGCTTCCAATAATCTCACAACTCCGAGTCCAGTGATGTTGCAAGTTAACTCCGGTTGTTTAAATGACATGCCAACAAAACTAATTGCACCGAGGTTGTAAACTTCGTCCGGATTGGTGTCAGATATAACATGGTTTAAGCTTGCGGAATCTGCAAGATCGCCTCTTACTTGAATTACATCCGGTAACTCATTTTCAAGCAAATTAGCCAAATCATCTCGCTGTCTATTGACCATCCCAAAGACTTTGTAGTTCTTGGAGAGTAGTAGCTTTGCTAAATGCCTTCCATCTTGACCAGTAATTCCTGTTATCAAGGCATTTTTCATATGTGTTAACCTTACTTAAGGGCTGTTGGCGAAATATTCAATTTTGACAGTTTAAATGTATAGTAAGACTAAGTTGAGTATTGCAAATATTGCAAAGATTGCCATAAATTTGCCCGTTTTCAGTAAATCTTCAGGAGATTCAAGCTTTCCCCGTTCGCTTTCGATCAAAAGATAGGCCAATAGAACTAAACCCAGCATTTCGCACGCCAGGGGAAGAACTTGTAGATTTACGGAGTGTTCAAAAAGCCACAACGAATAGGTTGTGAACGAGATTCCAAAGGCTAAACCGGAAACTGAATGTAGTGCTGATGAATTATAGTCAATCAGTACTTGACGTTTCCCTAAAGTTTCACGGTTGGTTGCGTTAACCTCTGCGCGACGCTTGGCGGCAATTAAACCAAATGCAGCACAGAAAGTTGAAATCATCAGCCAACTCGAAGCAACCAGTGAGAATGCCTGGGCACCGAAAAGAATTCTTAAGGAATACCCAAATGCAACAATTCCAAGCTCAAGCACTGCAACATTTTTAAGTTTAAATGTATATGCTAGGTTTAAAACAAAATATATTAAAAGAGTAATTTTAGATTCTAAAGAAAAATCACTCACTGTCAAATTTGAAATTGCAATTAGAAATATTACAATGAGTGGAACAAGTCTTGTATTGATTAATCCTGCGGCTATCGGTCGAAACTTTTTAAGTGGATGCATCTCATCTATGCGTCGATCTCTGTAATCATTTATGACATATATTGCGCTTGCGCACAAGCTAAACCCTAAAAACCCTAAAAACCCTATTTTTAAATTTGCCGAAGTAATTTGAATTCCTGCTCCTAGGGGGGCTGCGAGTACAAGTAGATTTTTAGGCCAATGTTTTACTCTTATCAACCGAAATACTGCAGATTTTTCAATCATTTACCTACTCTCCTGTACATCGAAATTCCGCTTGAGGATCCACTCTCGTTTTTCTTCCATTCAATAGAAAGTTTATTCAAATCACCAATTGAATTGTACGTTACGAGATAATCACACGTCTCTACATTTTTTAACCAAGACTTCAATTGGCTTTGACTATAAAACTTATCCTGATTATTAGAATTAGGGTACCTGTCTGATTGAGAAATAGGCATGTACCGCACAATAGAGGTTCGTTGCAAATTCCAGTAAGAACTTGGGTAATTTGTTGCTGCTGCATAGCAAACTAACTCTTTATAGGAGACATTATCTTGGATCCATTTGACCGAACTGGCGGGTAATACAGTGCCATCTGAAGCCAGGTCAATTCTTCGATCAATGAATGACTGCCCGTTTTTATAGATATTTCCCTCTGTGGCTTGCGATTGAATCCATTTTTTTGCCTCATGGTTTTGCATCAATATTGGGGTTAGCCCAACTAGCACTAGACAGGTACAAATCGCGATAAATCTATTATTCGACAGAATAGGAGTAATTACGCTCAACGAGAAAATAACTAGTATGAAGATTACAAAAAATCCGTACCTAGGAAGAAAAATACCAGGCATCATCAAGGCTAAAAATAAACTCGAACAAATTATTATTTTGAATGTCGTGTTAAATGCATTGAATTTACTTAAGGCAAAAAAGAACGTTGCAATCAATAGAGTTCCTACAATAAAGTTATACGATCCCAAAGAATCTTCGTTTGGTACCTGAAAAAAGTCAAAAAATGTTGCATGCCAAATCTTTAACATCCTAAAGGGTTCATCTATACCAAAAGTGGTACTGGGTCTTATGGTTTCATTGTTTATGCTGATCAAGGGTCCTTTAAACAAATGTAAATGTCCGATTTGAACAGTCATTGGGTAAAATGGATTATTGTAATTTAATATGTTACGGAATGCGTAAATAAAACTGGTAGCACTTGCTAAAGCAAGTAAAGATATATCTTTTACTACCTTCACTTTTAAGTCCTTTGTAGTGAAGATGTATCTCAAAGCTAAAGGTAGGATGAGTAAGGTAGAGACAACTGGAAACTTGAATTGTCCCGATAGCGCGAAGCTGAGCAAGCCGAAGAAATACAGTTTCTTTTTGTAATCTGTGATTTTTTCGGTGCAAGCCTCACTAATTAACGCCAAAGATGCTAATACGAGAGCCC
>Ga0114977_10002085_pt1 | contig 12933 bp, 9 predicted proteins | sample S_130805_MF_Meta_FD_87026 | JGI IMG/M metagenome (GOLD analysis project Ga0114977, IMG submission 87026) | Freshwater microbial communities from Lake Simoncouche, Canada to study carbon cycling - S_130805_MF_MetaG | ecosystem: Environmental > Aquatic > Freshwater > Lake | place: Lake...
CTAAAAGTACGACACTAAAACCTTTGCGACCCGGACGGGACTTGAACCCGCGACCTCCGCCGTGACAGGGCGGCGCGCTAACCAACTGCGCTACCGGGCCTTGATTGAAACCTGTCACATAAGTGGCTCTTATGTCACCCTCAAAGCCTTTACTACTTTACTGCCGTCTAACTTCTCCTGCGTGCCCCCAACGGGATTCGAACCCGTGTTACCGCCGTGAAAGGGCGATGTCCTAGGCCCCTAGACGATGGGGACGTTTCAAGGCTTGGCAATCGTACCCGCCAATGAGCGCGCGACCAAACTCGGGTTTGAATGTTCCTGGAAAAGCGAAATAGGACCGTCAAAAACGACGGTCCTACCTTTACGCATGATTACTTAGCGGATTAACCGATTGCCCAGCGAACTGAGACTGAAACTGTGACCTTTTGCTCACCTAAATCGATCTGGGTTGCTGAGTCTTCAGCTTTAGCTGAAACCGAGTAAATCGGATAGATCGTAGGAGTTGAAGTCTCCTCAAGGTAAATCACCTTGCCGAGTTTTACTCCAAGAAGTTTTGCGTAGGAGGCAGCTTTTGCCTTTGCGCGACCAACTGCATAGCTTCTGGCGACATCAGTTGCCTTGTCATCATTTAATACAAATGGACTCACGCCGTTTAATTGGAGGTTGTCGCCACCGGCAGTGACGATTGCATCTACAACGGCGCCAGCTGTCGCTGCTTCTCGGACCGTAATACTAAAACTCTGAGAAGCACGATAGCCAGTTAGTACCGGAGCGCTTCCATCTTGCGGATATGAATATTCAGGGTTAACTGATACCGATTGTGTAGCAACATCCTTAACGGAAATTTTATTCGCTGTTAATGCTTTGCGAACTAGTGCTGCTGTTGCAGAGGATGCAGCGAGTGCATCCTTAGATGTCTTAGATAGGATCGAAACCGTTGCATTGATCCGTACGGCATCCGGGACGACCATCTTTGTTCCAGTTGCGCTCACACTGATGTATCGGGTTGTGGTCTCAACTGCCATCGCTGGCATCGCAAGAGCCGTGCCCCCGATAAGGGAGATGGCTATGGTTAGGGCTGCGATTCTTCGAATTGATTTAGTTTTCATAGTTTAATTATCGCGCATTGCCTGTAAAGAGCGTTAATTAATTCTGAGAATAGTGGGAGAATTCAGGGGTGAGTCAATCCCAGTTCCTCTCCAACTGCACTGCAGAGGCGATGAGTATTGCCGCAGCAACGCTTGCCACGGGAAATTTAGTGGCCTTCCCCACAGAGACGGTTTATGGATTAGGCGCCGATGCTTGCAATGCCGATGCAGTAGCGCGCATATATAGCGTTAAGGGAAGACCTTCTGATCACCCATTAATTGTTCATGTCTCATCAATGCAGCGCATGGGGGATTGGGCTGAAGAAATTCCGGAGTTCGCAATTGAATTAGCCCGTGATTTTTGGCCAGGGCCTATGACTTTGGTTTTGAAACGAAGTTCGCTGGCTCAAGATTTTATTACTGGCGGTCAAGAGACTGTGGGCGTGAGAGTGCCAGATCATGTCGTTGCATTAGCTTTGCTTGAAGCATTTGAAAACATTGGCGGCAAAGGCGTAGCAGCACCGAGTGCGAACCGATTTGGACAAGTTTCTCCAACAACTGCAGAGGCCGTGGCAGAAGAGATAAGTGAATATTTAAATCCTGCCGATCAGATAATTGATGGCGGCAGCTGTTCGATTGGGGTTGAGTCAACGATTATCGACTGCACGGGTGATGCTCCAAGAATTTTGCGCCCCGGTGCAATCACGGCTGCGATGATTGAAGTCAGCACCGGGATTCAAGTTGCAAAAACGATAAGCGACCCGAATCTCGGTTCAGTCAACAATTCAACCGAAATCATTTCTGATGAACTCATTCGGGTCAGTGGATCACTTGAAAATCACTATGCCCCGGCGGCGAAAGTATTTTTATGCGAAATCCCAACCGAAGGTCAAGGCTTTATTGCGCTCGCAAGTATTCAAACACCCCCAGGTGTTATTCGCCTGGCTTCACCGCGAGATGATGAAGAGTTTGCACAGATTCTTTACGAAGCCTTGCGACAAGCAGATATTAAGGGATTGTCCGAAGTTGTAGTCACCCAGCCAATAGGTACCGGTATCGCAGTAGCAATTAGGGATCGCTTAGCCAGAGCAGCAAACGGTCGCTGAAATCAGCCAAAACCAGGGTTTTACCTAACCCCGGCATTCTCTTAACCGCAAGTGCCAGTGGTGTCCGCGTCCTAAATCTCCGATACGATTGCGCCTCGCGACTGAGTTGGTCAGGCCAATAGGCTCAAAACTGGTGCGCAGTGGGGCCTATAGCTCAGTTGGTAGAGCAACGGACTTTTAATCCGTGGGTCGACGGTTCGAGCCCGTCTGGGCCCACCCATGAGACACAAAGCACCGCTAAAACCCTCAATCCCAGGTTTAGACCTTCCTTGCCCTAGAATTGGTTCCTGCACTTCCTCCAATTACACTCATGCCCGCGCGTTCGGGTCCTGGGAACTGGCGCAAGCCCCACACGTAATGATTAGCAAAGGCATTCACGCTCACTCACAGGCAATCCTCAAGGGGAGCAGCTAAATTTGACGGCTACCCAGCCACCAGAACCCATAGAAACCAAATAATTTGAAGGAATTCAAAGATTTATTCGCTGAGGCAACAACATTTGCCCCTCTGCGGTGTCTTAACTAGTAGAGGGCAAGACGTTGCCTTCATTTACAACTCGCGGGAGTTATCAAAATGGCACTTTTAAAGTCAAAGGTAGCGAAACAAGCTGCAATGGCTGATGCCACCCGCCTACTTAACTCAGCCCCCGCAGCTGATAGTTCGCTTGAAGTATCCACAACCTCAGGTTCGACTGCTGACTGGTCTATCTCACAGTTATCAGCTATATACAAAGAGCACCGCACACAGTTAGTTTCTCAAGCACGCCGAATCACCCGCGATGAGGCAGAGGCTAACGAGGTTGTTCAAGAGGCATTCCTTAAGTTCATGCTCGCATCTCCAGAGCTCGATACCGCAGATCGTGCGATCGCATACCTTCGCACCTCTGTTACCAACCTCTCCTTGAACGTTATCCGCGCTCGCGGTGCACGTCCAAATTTGGTTGCAATCGATGCCGACACAACACAAGAGCGCCTCAATGAGATCGCATCAGAAAACCACGTTGACCTTGATACAACTATTACTGCCGCCGAAGATGCCGCGATAATCCGCGAAGCACTCTCGCGCCTTACATCAGATCAGCGCACAGCGTTGGTCATGTGGGAAATGGAGGGCCGCACAACCCAAGAGATTGCAACTGCACTTAACACCAGCCCAGCAAATGTTCGCCACATCTTGATTCGTGCTCGCAAGTCTATGGTCCGCGTCCTTGAAGACTGGGTAATCGATGAGGAAACTGGTTTAACTGCCCTTAATGCGCTCTCAACAACATATAAAAAAGCAGCAGCGCTTGCTCAGAAGTCCAGCAAGGCAGCACTTTCACTGCTTCTTGTTATTACTGCCTTCCTTGGCTTTAACTCCATGACTGGCAGTGAAGTATCTGTTCTGCCTCGTTCCGCTGAGGTTTCAACTGTGGCCCCAACTGCAGTGACTCCACAAGATTCTGCAAGCCAGACACCTGCTGCAATAGCTGCAACTGCAAAGGCAAAGGCGGTAGCAACAGCTACTGCTCAAGCAGCGGCTAAAAAGGCACAGGCTGCAGCTCTCAGCATGAAGATCGCAGCGCTTTCATTCTTTGGTCTAGATAAAGATGGTTTGCCTGCAAGCTTCACAGTCACTGATTCAAATAACATCGCCGGTACTGCTCGCCTGACAAAGGGAACATCAACTGTTGGCGCAGAGGGCATTGTTATCAACAATCAGCTCATCACAGCATCTATTGGTCCAAACGTTCTTCTCGACCAAGTACTGACAATCGATGGCACCGGTACTCACTACTCAGCCAACAGCATCAACATCGGCTGGGTCGGCAACTGGACCTCAGTTGAGATCAAGTCAACTGATACTTCCATTGATCGCCTCTCCAATGGCAAGTACATGATCACCTCAACTTTCAATATCGGCTACTTGAATGAATCAAATTTTGTGATCCCAACAGGAAGCCGCGGCTATGACCTAGCCGATGCTCCACGTTCGATCACGACCCGCATTCTGATGAATGCAGGTAAGACCACCTTCCTTGCGCAAGCAGTGGTGGTGAATAACTAAATAGCTATTCCTTCGCTTCTACCGGAAATGGGGCGGGGGATTTGATGAATCAGCACGTGCGATTCATCGAACGGGTGAGAAGCGAAAACTTTAATCCCAAGCCGGCTCTCGGATCGTCCGAGAACCGACTAATCGAAAGGAAACAAATGTCTACAAAGACAACTTTCAAGCGCGTAGCGCTTGTAGCTGTTGCTGCTTTGGGCTTTGGTCTTCTGTCTGTAGTGCCTTCATCGGCTGCTATTTCAGGAGATACAATGTCTCTTAGCTCGGCAACAACAACGATTACCCTAGGATCTTCAGCTACCAATGTTTTGACACAGTCATTCATTGGAGCTAACAGCGACACTCTCGTTGTTATGACAACGGTAAAGACTAACGTAACTGGAAATGCTGCAGTTCCATTTCTAGGTACTGGTAACTCTGGTACAGGTGGTTACACCTCTCTAGTAGCTCCAACATCTCCAACAACTGTCAACATTCAGGCGACATTGACGGACACAGTAACCGTAGGAACCTCAGGTACAGTAAGTGGAACTTATAACGTTTCATTCAAGCCAACTGTTGCGGGAACTTACGTAATTAGATTTGCTGCATATAACGGTACAGCTGCTAATCAATTAGCTGGCACAGTATCAGGATTCATTGTAGCTGATCCAATTTTGTGGACAGTCGTGGTAGATGCCGCACCGGTAGTTGCAACAACTGTTGGTGACTCTACATCGACATCGATCCTTAATGCAGCAAGCGTTGCTACAGGGTCATCAGATGCAACAATCACAGTTGCCGCTGGCAGTGCTATAACTGCAGTTGCAACAATTGTTGTAACACCTAAAACATCAGGTGTTGTATCTACTGGATCTACATCAATTTCAGCAACAATCACAGGTCCAGGTACTTTGACTGCATCTGGGTCAAGTACAGCAGCAGGTTCAGGCAATTTGAAGTCAGTATCATTTGATCTCAATGCAGCAGGAGCCGCTTACGTACACGTCTATGGAGATGGAACAACTGGTTCTTCAACAGTTACCGTCAAAGTTGGCGGAGTTACTGTTGGTACAGAGACAGTTATATTCTCTGGTGCAGCAGCATCAGCAGTTGCAACAGTTGTTAAGCCAGTTCTTACTTCTGGTTCAGGTGCAGCAGCATTTGATGCAGTAACTGCAATCGTTAAGGATGCAGCTGGAAATGTTGTTGCAGGAAAGACTGTTTATGCAGTCTCAGGAACAACGACTGTATTTGCAAGCACATCTGCTGTTACAACTTCAGCCGGTAAGGCAACATTTAGCCTTACAGGTCTTGCAGCTGGAACATCAACTGTTACAGTTCAAGACGTAGCAGCTGGTTCAACAGCTACTTGGTCAGCAGCAGCTGTCTCAGTACGCGCTGGAACAGATATTGGCGCATCAGTAGTAATGAGCCTAGATAAGGCAACATACTCACAGGGTGAGGCAGCAGTCGTGACAGTAACAGTCAAGGATGCAGCTGGAAACCTTGTCGCTGATGGAACATATGCTCCATTCTCAGCAGCAGCTACAAGCACACGTGTGATTTCTGGTGGTTCACTTCCAGGAACATCACATGTGACGACTGGCTCAGCTAATGGAACAGTGACATATGCAATTAACGTTCCAACAACATCAGGTGCCTTCACAATCTCAGCAACAGCTGGTTCAGGTTGGACTGGCACATTCTCAGCTACAGCAACTGTTTCACAGTCTGCAGCAGAGATCGCAAACGCAGATGCAATTGCAGCAGCAGCAGATGCAGCAGCAGAGGCAACTGATGCAGCAAATGCAGCAACTGATGCAGCTAATGCAGCAGCAGAGGCAGCAGATGCAGCAACAGCAGCGGCTCAAGATGCAGCAGATGCTGTAGCAACTCTTGGTACTCAGGTTGCTGAATTAGTCGCAGGTCTAAAGGCTCAGATTGCAGCTCAGAAGGCAGCAATCACAGCTCTTACAAACCTAGTGATCAAGATCCAGAAGAAGCTAAAGGCTTAATTGCCTCTAGTGATCTGATAAAGATCTAGAACCGAAACCCGGTTCCCACTTCGGTGGGGGCCGGGTTTCGGCCTTTCTGGCGAGTTGTTAAGTACTCTTGGCTCATGTTGGAATTGAGAAGCAAGCAGATTTTGGGAACAATAATTTTGACGGCAGTCACGGCCGTGACATTAGTTATGGCGCCATATACGTTGCTTGACCCAATTAATGTAGCCAAACTCTGCACCCTAGCATTTTTTTCTATCCTCGCCCTATCGCTTATAGCTGGACATATTAAGAATTTATTACGCTCCGAGTTTAGATTCCTACTTATCGCGTTATCGGTTTTTGCCCTCCAGATTTTTTTTGTGCTCTTTTTTTCGGGAGCTAATTTTGGTGGACAGTTTTATGGCACTTTCGGGCGTAACACGGGCGCTCTAGCATATATATCCTTAGCTCTTCTCTTACTCGGTTCGGCCTTAGTTGCTGATTTGGATTATCTAAAGAGATTCATGAGTGTAGTTTTAATCGTGGGCTTACTCCTCATTATTTATGGCAATATTCAGTATCTTGGCCTTGAACCATTTCCATTTGTGAACGCATACACAGTCAATGCGCCGATTGGAACATTTGGCAACCCGGATTTTCAATCTGCCTTTATGGGCATGATCGCTGTAGTTGCCTTCACAATGACACTTAACAAAACTTTTAGTAAGCCTTTTCGGTTTGGACTATCTTTGATGGGTCTTACATCTTTGATTGTTGTCTTTGAAACTCTTGCTAAGCAGGGGTACTTAAATTTTGTGGCAGGCGCAGGTACAGTTGCAATACTTTGGTCGTTTATGACTAATAGGAAATCACTCGGAATCGCTCTTAGCGCTTTTGGCGCATTCGGTGGTGGATTAGTTTTCTTGGGCTTAGTAAATGCAGGTCCCTTAGCAAGTTTTTTATATAAAGGCTCATTAGCTGCACGTGGTTTTTATTGGCGTGCGGCGATAAAAATGCTTATAGATCGCCCCCTTTTTGGCGTCGGGATGGATGGCTACTTAGATTGGTATAGACGAACACGCGCAGCGGATTATGCTGCGCAAGGATTCTTGTCATTTTCAAATACTGCACACAATGTCTACTTAGATATTGCGACTAGTGGCGGATTTCCACTTATCACAATTTACTTCGTCCTTATGGCCCTAGTTATTGTTTCAATAGTGCGAGTTGTACGCCGTCGACATGGATTTGATGTTTATTTTGCCGCGATCGTTGGCGCCTGGGTCGCCTATCAAACACAGGCATTTGTTAGCATTAATCAACTCGGAATTGCTATTTGGGGTTGGGTGTTATCGGGTGTAATTATTGGCTATGAGATTAATACCAGAAGTAAAGAGGTAGAGAAAGTATCTCCAACGAAAAATAAACAAGTGCGCAAGAGCTCTATAGTTTCGACACAGACTCTTTCATCAGCTGCAGTCATTAGAGTTTTCGCGGGTGTTCTCTTGGGTGCTCTCGTTGCTATTCCTCCATATTATGCAAATGCGAGCTTCTTCTCGGCCTTAAAGTCGGGTGATATTAAGACTATTCAAAGAGCTGCTTACTTGAAACCGATTGATGAGAGACGCCTTCTTCATGTGGCCACAATCCTTCGCGATAATAAATTAGAATCCGAAGCAATTTTGGTAATTAAGGATGCAATCAAGGGCTACCCAGACTCCTTCGATTTTTGGCAGTTATGGTCAACTATTCAAACCGCAACGCCTAGTGATCTGGCTAATGCAAAGGCCCAGATGAAGCGATTGGATCCATTTAACCCAGACTTAAAGTGAAAGCTCAAGCTCGTCGGCACGGTACTCTCGATTTTTGGCACATATCAATTATTCTTTCCATATAAGTTTCTTTGATTGGGGATTTCATGTTCACGCTCGCTGCTATCACTTTCGCTATCTTAGCCATCGCCCTGGTTTTGGGATTTGTCCCAGGATCAATTATTACTTCGGCGATATCGGGTGGATCTAAGAACCGTGGGCCAGTTGCTCTAGGAATATCAATTGGTATTGGCTTTGCAGTGTCAAGCATCGCGGCGGCATGGGCCTTTGGTCTATTTGGTGCTGATAATTACTTAGCGATAATGGTTGTGCTGACTGTTTTCTCCTTTGGCCTACTTGCTGTCCCGAAATTTAGAAAATCACTTGTCGTGTGGAAAGAGTTTGGGCGTTGGGACTCTTTGCTTCTCCTTCTTCCCTTTCTTACTTCTTTTTACAGCAAACCCTATTGGACGGGTGCAACAGGATTGAGAATTACAGCTGGCAGCGGACCGGATATTCCCCAGAATCTAATGACTGCTTTGGCGCAACCTGGAGTTGGAGCCACATGGTCGCAAGGGCGTGATAATTTTTTGGCTTTCCTAGGTGATAAGAATTTAGGCGAGGCTATCTATCATTTGTACCAACTACCGTCAATGCAGCAACAGGCAGGTTTTGACTATTTAATCTACGGAACTCGCTGGGGCTTAAGCATTCCATTCGCACAGATTTTGCGTCTTGATCGCTCATTTCTTATTGTTGGACAGGGTCTAACAATTTCGGCTGGAATCGCTGCCTTAGGGTTAATTATCTATGCTTTTTCACGGTTAGTTTTTGAGCGCTACTCGCTATCATTTTTGCTTCTACTCGCATCAATTTCATCGGCACCAATTATGGTCCAAGTATTTAATGGCGGAATGGCCCAGGCATGGGCGCTTCCAGGAATTGGTTTGCTATCAGCCGTTCTATTGCTCACGTTGTATCTCAAAACGCGAGATGAGTTAACTCCAACAGTGTTTAAAGGTTTGGTTACCTTGTCAGCATTTGGCTGGCTTGCAAATGCCGTAACTTACATCGATTCAAGCATGACGCTGGCTGCAGTATTTGCAATTGCTGCAATCTTTTTAGGTATCTTAGCTAAGCGCGAATTGAGCCTTTCGGTTGTTAAAACTATCTTTATTGGAGGGGTACTAGCTGCAATAATCGCTGCTCCTTATACATATGCCGCTCTCACGACGATGAGTATTCGCTTAAAATTGGCCTCTGGCACAGGCTTTTTGTTTAACTACTGGCCACTGCCATCTGAAATGTTAGGTGTAATTAACATTTGGACAGGTAAAGCAGGCACTCCGCGAGATCCCGCAATAATGCTTATTGGAGTTTTATTATCTGCAGGCATTATTTGGATGGTATTGCGCGGATTGAGCAGCAAAATCGCTTGGGATAGATCAGTCTCGATTTTAGGCCTCTCGATAATTACTGTCTGTGCTGCTGTTGCATTTTGGGCAAAGAACACCAGTCTTGGAAGCAATTACTCCTATGTAAAAGTTGCAACCTACGTTGGACCGCTATTTATTTTAATAATCGGCGAAAGAATGTCTCAGAACTTAAAAGTAAAGCGGGCCAAAAACTCTAAGAACGATACGCCCTACTGGCTTCGAATGGTCACCCCGGTATTTTTTGTTGCCATAATGGTCGGCTCGGTGGTTGCAGCGAACTCGGGCCTTGTAAAGCAGCAGGAGTTTTCATATCCATCGGAAATGACGGCCATTCTAAATGACAAGGCCGCTCAAGCTGAGCTTCATAATTACAACTACTTAACGACCTACCGTGCATTGAGTAACGCCCTGGGATTTGTGGGTGATACTTATTGGGTGAGCAAAGCGCCGAACGATATTTTGCTTGCGACGCGCATGAACAAAGAGATGCGGATTATCTGTTTTGTTGGCGATGCTGCATGTGTACCGAAGACACATGAAATAACTGGTAACGTTTTGAACAAATATAGCCTTCGGGTTTTTCAATCTCCAATTACCACGACCCAGTTTGCAGCGCTCAAGCCACTTGATCGCTACTATGCGGCGATGGATGCCGTTGGGCAGCCACGCTTTGATGTTCCTGATCGTTTCGTTGGCGGCAATCCCCTTCTTAAACCAAATACATGAGAGTTGTCGTAACTGGATCATCTGGCTTTTTAGGTTCGTGGATTTGTAGGGTATTGGCCGAGCGCCATAAAGTCACCGCACTTGTTCGCCCGAGCTCTGATACATACCGTCTGCAAGGAATTGAGGGCTTGCAGATTGAACGCAGAGAGAGCGCTGATTGGGCCGCCTTCATGTCGGCTGAAAAGCCCGATGCTTTGATTCTGGCTGACTGGTGGGGAGTGGGCAATCACGATAGAAACGATGAACGTCAGGCCGACAACATTGAACGCATGGAGCGCCTTGCGGTAGCTGCAAGGGATGCCAGCGTGGGACTTGTTATCGGTGTCGGCAGTCAGGCAGAGCTTGGTCCAGTCTCTAACCGGATCACCGAGGATCTGGCTGATAATCCGACTACTGAATATGGCAAAGCCAAAGTCGCTGCCCGAAAAGCTGCCCAGCAAGTCTTGGATGGTTCGGCTACGCGCTTTGCTTGGCTACGGATTTTTTCAACGTACGGGCCATCTGATACCGATACGTGGCTGATCCCCCAGTTGATCGACACGTTAACAAAGGGTGAGGTTATGGATTTAACAAAGGGCGAACAAGAGTGGAGTTATCTGCACGCCTTTGATTTAGCGCGGGCTTTTGAGGCCGTTGTTGAGAATGAATCTATGTCAGGTGTTATCAATGTAGGAAATCCGAAGACGATTATTTTGAAGGACGCAATCCACATTATCGCCGAAAAGTTAGGTGCCAAACACTTGCTCGGCTTTGGAAAGCTGGATTACCGGTACGACCAGGTAATGAAGTTAGAGCCAGCCTGTGAATCACTCACTTCCATTGGATGGAAACCAGTAGTCTCATTTGAAAACGGAATCGCTCAGACTATTCAGTGGCGACATCGTGAAGTGGTGGAGCCATTGCATTGTGATGATGGTCAGGAAGTCGTTTTTAATTTGCCGCCAAGGCGTTAAATTTTGCAATAATAGTTTCAACGCTAATTCCATTGGTAGTGCGCAAGAAGGCTTGATCGCCAATCTGCGAAAGATTATTTTGATCGGAAGCTATTAAGCCAATTGCCCCACGTAGGTTTGCCGCATTGACTGCTTCAAGAACTGCAGTACCCACGCCGCCACGGTATGAGTGCTCTTCAATAACGATGACCGGGCCTTTGGCCAGTGCATTCTTGATGTACTTAAGGTCAACGGTTGATACGTATGGCATCGATGCAACGGCTACTGAAACACCGTGCGCAGCTAACTCTTTAGCTGCAGCAACTGCAACTGTGCCGACAGAGCCGGCGAAGATTAATGTGCCAGAGCTTCCAGGGGAGACCTCATTGATTACCCCATGTGAAACGTGTGGTTCGGCGGCATGAATTACGGGCTCACCGCTTTTGCCTAAGCGCAAATATGTAGGTTTTTTCGAAGCGATGATTGAATGCGTTAGGGCTGCAGTCTCTATGGCATCGGCCGGAACAATGACCTCCATGTTGGGAAGTGCACGCAGGACAGCGATATCTTCCAAAGCGTGGTGGGTGTAGCCCTGAGAGCCATATGCATAGCCGGCACCGACCGAGACGATAACAACTGGATTGTTCATTAAGCAGACATCGTTGCGAATCTGTTCAAGGCAGCGCAACGTTGGAAAGTTGCCGATGCTGTAAACAAAGACTCGCTTGCCGGTGGAGGCATACCCTGCCGCCATGCCCATCATCGCCTGCTCGTTAACACCTGAGTTAATAAATTGACCAGGCAGCTCTTTCTCAAAGGTATCGAGAACGCCGTAGCCTAAATCACCGGTCATCAAAATAATATTCTTATCTTTCTTCGCAGCCTCTAGCAAGGTCTTAACAAAGGTATCGCGCATCAGTAGTTCTCACGTAACTGTTCGAAGGCCTTTGTTACATCATCGGCAGTAGGTGGTTTGTAATGCCACAAGACAGAGTTCTCCATGAAATCAACGCCCTTACCCTTTGTTGTATCGGCGATGATGCATGTAGGTCTGGTCTGTGTTGAAAGGGCTGCGGCCAATAGTGAGTAATCATGCCCGGCAATGGTCTTTGCATCCCAACCAAAGGCGATCCACTTATCGGCAAAAGGTTCAAGCTTTAACGTATCTTCGGTAAAGGTCAGTGATTGAATCTTGTTGCGATCAACGATGACAACTAAGTTATCTAACTCGTGATGGTTGGCGATCATCGCCGATTCCCACGTGGTGCCTTCATCGCACTCGCCATCAGACATGACAACAAATACTCGACCCTTGGCCCCGCTTTTTTTGCGCGACATCGCAATGCCAACACCGTATGGAAGGCCATGGCCGAGTGAGCCGGTAGAGAGCTCAACACCAGGGACTCCATTAGATGTTACGTGGCCACCAAGGGGTGCATCATTCTGGCAATAGAGGGCGAGCCACTCCTTTGGAAAAAATCCTTGGAGGGCTAAGACTGAGTACAGAGCAGAGGCTGAATGGCCCTTGGATAAAATGACGATGTCGCGATCGGCGGCATCCATATTCTCTGGTGAAATATTTGCAGCCCCCGAATAAAGAACACTTAAAATATCTACGACTGAAAGCGCCGATGCCACATGGGAGGCCTTTGCAGTACTGGTCATTGAGATGATTTCATGACGGGCAGCTAGTGCAAGATCGGCGGCCTTTGCGAAGGGTTTGGCAGTATTGGACATCATTGCAACCCTTCAACTCGTTTGAATACGTGGGTAAGGATAGTAATATATGGCTCAAAATACCGCTTCCATAATCCTTGGGAG
>Ga0114977_10002086_pt1 | contig 12933 bp, 10 predicted proteins | sample S_130805_MF_Meta_FD_87026 | JGI IMG/M metagenome (GOLD analysis project Ga0114977, IMG submission 87026) | Freshwater microbial communities from Lake Simoncouche, Canada to study carbon cycling - S_130805_MF_MetaG | ecosystem: Environmental > Aquatic > Freshwater > Lake | place: Lake...
ACTGCAAGCGATTACCCAACGCGTGGTATCCGGGAAATTTTTACGCGCTTGTGCGCGTGCTACAACTAACGCAGATAGATTGCCCATCGTTCCGCCCTGCACAAAGACACCGCCAGAACTTTGTGGCAAGCCAGCTAAATCAGCAATCCAGCGCAGCGCTTGATTCTCAGCAAAAACCGCACCAGATCCTTCTTGCCATGAGCCGCCATATAAAGCGCTAGCTCCAACAACTAAATCAAAGAGGTTTGCATATTCACTAGGCGCTGATGGAATGAAAGCTAAATTGCGCGGGTGGTCTGTTGAAATACAGGCCTTTGCTAATACTGAAGTAAAAACATCAAGTGCTTCTTTGCCGCCAAGACCTTTTGCTGTGATTGTATTTCCGACTTGAGCAAAAAGTTCAGCTTCAGATAACGGACCATCTAGAGGTGGATCACTCTTTAACCGCTCAAGGCTGTAGGCCAGCACTTCATTTGCGAGCGCTTCGACTTCAGGAGTGAACTCATGCATGCCGAGAGTCTGCCACTAATTAGGAACTTTAGTTAACGAATATTGCGCTGAGTCTTTTTAACTATGTTGCGCAACATAGTTGGAAATACAAAGGTGTGAAATGGCAACACTGAGTACCAATACAGCTGCCCACCTAAACCTCGAGGCTCAAAGCTTGCCTCTTGCACTATGTGAGTTTTTCCATTTTCTTCAGACACTCTAAATTCCAGCCAAGCTTTCCCAGGTAAAACCATTTCGGCATATAAACGCAAAACGGATTCACGTTCAATTTTCTCAACGCGCCAGAAATCTAAGCTGTCTCCAACTCTTAAATGATCTGGGTCTCGCCGACCTCGACGTAATCCAACACCGCCGAACATGCGATCTAATAAACCTCGAGCAAACCAGAGAAAATCCGAGCCATACCAACCATGTTGCCCGCCGATGCCTTCAATGGTTTTCCAAATATCGGCCAATGGAATATCAGTTGTAGTTTCGCGGAAATCTTTCAAAGTCATTTCACCAGCCCATTCGGGGTCTCCTTGAGCTTTCTGCCATGGCGCAGTTGGGTAGGCAGCATCAGACCAACGTGTTTCTACTTTCCCATCGCTAGTTCTGGAAAGGGCAAGATTGATTGCACTCTCGACATTGAGTAATCCTTCGGCAGGTAATGGAATCAAACTATTAATACTCTTCTTTGGATCTGCAACTACTTCGTTGATGAGTGAGCCAACGAGCGGTCGAGCGAGCGCAGTCGGCACTGGGGTTACCAGCCCAATCCATAAACTTGATAGCTCCGGCGTTAGCACTGGAACTTTAATTATCCAACGGCGCGGTAGGCCAGAAAGTTTGGCAAACTTTTGCATCATGTCAGCGTATGAAAGTATCTCCGGCCCACCGATATCAAAAACTTTGTTTACTGGAACTTCTAGGGCTGCCGCACCCCGTAAGTAATAAAGCACATCTCTGACCGCAATTGGGTGAGTTAGATTTGAAACCCACTTCGGGGTAGTCATGATTGGTAGTCGGTGAGTTAGATGACGTAACATTTCAAAGGATGCCGAACCAGAACCAATAATAATTCCGGCCCGTAGTTCTAATACTGGTACAGCGCCAGAAGCTAATTCAGCACCAGTTTGAACACGGGAAGCTAAGTGCTGGCTAGATTTTTTATCATTTGCGATTCCACCCAGATAAACAATTTGTGAAATTCCCGCAGCTTCAGCCGCTTTTGCAAAACCGCGCGCCATTACTGCTTCGATATCATCAAAATTCTTACCAAGATTTATCGAGTGCAATAAATAGAAAGCGGTATGGATTCCGGTAAGTGCCGCAATTAAGTCGGACTCGGAATTAGCATTACCTTCCACAATTTCCACATGGTTAAACCAGGGTTGACCCTTAATTTTCTCTTTGTCGCGGACCAAGACTCGTACTTCTAAATCTTCATTCAATAAACTTCGCACTAAGCGACCGCCCACATAGCCAGAAGCCCCTGTTACTAGGTACTTGCGGTCTTTGGTCTGCGGTTCCATGAGATAAACAATAGACTTAACCAATTAGATTTGCAGTTTTGAATTTGGGAAGGAGATCACATGGCTAAGCCTCGCGTAGTTATTTTGGGTGCAGGCTTCGGTGGTTTAACGGCTGCCCGCGAATTAGCTGGTAAAGCAGATGTAACCTTGGTCGATCGCCATAATTTCCAAACTTTTCTCCCTTTGCTCTACCAGGTAGCAACTGCTGGGTTAGCGGCCGATCATGTGGCATATCCAGTTCGAAGCGGGTTGCGCAAAAGCGATATTAAATTTCGAATGGGTTCACCAATAGAAATCGATCATAAGAACCAAGCGATCAAGTTAGATAGCAGCGAAGTTCTTCACTTTGATCACTTAATTTTCGCCCTTGGTTCAGCAACTGCAGATTTCAATATTCCTGGCGTAACCGAGCATGCATTAGGCATGAAGAGCGTTGCTGACGCAATTAATATTCGAGCCGAAATTATGCGCCGATTTGAAGATCTCTGTCGCTTCGAAGATGACACAGTTCTTTCGCTAACTGTCGTCGGTGGTGGGCCAACAGGTGTTGAGATGGCTGGCGCGTTAGCCGAACTTATTTCCGGTCCGCTTAAGAATGACCACGAACATGCGTCTAAACATATGAAGATTAATTTAATTGAAGCTGGACCACGTCTGTTGCCAACATTTTCGGCCAAGTTATCTGAACGTACAAAACGAGATTTAGAAAAAATGGGTGTTACGGTTTTCCTAAACACTGCGGTAGCAAAAGTCGCGCCACGTAAAATATCAATCAAAGATGGTGATGACATTCCATCTGAAGTGACTATTTGGGCCGCAGGTGTGCGCGGTGAACCAACTGCAGAAGCGCTAAAACTGCCAATTGTTAAATCAAGAATTGATACCACGCCTACGTTGCAGGTAAATCATTATCCAAATATTTGGGCTATCGGCGACATTGCCGGCTTAACTGATGCCAAGGGCAATTTACTTCCAATGGTGGCGCCAGTTGCACTTCAACAAGGTGCTTGGGCCGCTAAACAGATTTTGAATCTGAGCAATGGTCGCCCGACCGAAGATTTCAAATACCGCGATAAAGGTTCGATGGCAACAATCGGTCGTCATAAGGCTGTTGTGGAAGTTAAAAATCTAAAACTAACTGGAGTTCCTGCTTGGTTTATCTGGATTTTCCTCCATCTCTTCTATCTTTTAGGTGGTCGCAACAAGGTTGGCACAATTGCAGACTGGACCTGGAACTACTTAACTTTTGATCGCGGAAATCGCCACATCATGGATATCGCGTAATCGATAAACGAAGATGAAATATTTAAGCGTCTCTGGCTACCCACTTTGGAGTTTTGAATGGGCTAATAACGGTGAAGCCGTACTTCTATTGCATGGCGGGCTTAGTAATACTGATTCATTTGCTGATGTAATGGTTGCGCCGCTAGAAGATTCATTTCACTTGTATGCATATGACCGTGCTGGCCACGGCCGTAGTGCAGATCAACCAGGAAGTTTTTACTTTGATTTTCAACGTGATGAAGCAATTGCATTTATTTCCGAGGTAATTAAGGAACCAGTTCATTTAGTTGGTTATAGCGATGGTGCAAATATTGCGCTAATGGTTGCTGTTGCACGGCCCGATCTAGTTAAATCAATTGTTTCCATTGCGGCTAACTTCAATGCAGATGGGATTGTTGAGCTGCCCGTATTTGATCCAGCTGGAATCAGCGATGAAGAGCGCGCTGAATACGCTTTGATGTCACCAGATGCGCCAGAGACGCTAGCGATTAAGAACGCCAAAATGCACGAAATTTGGAAAATTGAACCAAATATTGATATTGCCGATATCGCACAGATAAGTGTGCCAACACTAGTAATGGCTGCCGATGATGATGTTGTAAAGCATTCGCATTCGATTGAACTTTACGAAGCTTTATCACTTGGCCAGTTAGCAATAGTTCCCGGAACTTCGCATGGTTTAGTAAAAGAAAAACCTGAATTTGTTACTGCACTTATTAAAAGTTTTTTAATCGATCAGGCTTACCCGGTGACTAGACAACCAATTCGCCGCACTAATCCTGCTTAACTCTCGATTGGCTCAATCTTGCCGGTGGCTACGTGATAAATCCCGCCACTAACAATTACATTCTTAGGAATCAGCGGAAATGCTCTGATGCGTGCGAGGTCTTGGCTTAGTGCAGCGCGCTGATCAACCACAGTATTAAATTCGAGTGAGCGAGTATCTACGCCATGTTTTTCTTCGATCATGGCATGAATAACTTCTTCATCCTCTTGAGCCATTCGACAATCAGTGTGTGGCATTACCAAAATACGATCAACGCCAAGTAAATAGGTTGCTAAAACTAGAGTACGAAGTACATCTTGAGTAACGCGAGCTCCGGCATTACGTAAAATTTTGGCGTCGCCAGATTTCATACCAACTACCGAAAGCGGATTGATGCGTGAATCCATGCAGGTAACAATCGCTAAACCTCTAGCTGCTCGGCCAGTTAGCTCGCTATATTTAAAATTATTCGAATAATCTTCATTGGCACGCCAAAGGTCATCAAAGCCAGGTTGAAGCTCTGGTTTAATTGGTCTGCTCATGATTGAAAGTCTAACAAATAGGTAACTGAGCACGTTTTAAAATCTGGAGCCCCCCGTCAGGATTGAACTGACGACCTACGCATTACAAGTGCGTTGCTCTACCACTGAGCTAGGGAGGCCTTTACTTACATCGCTGCAAGGGACGTAATTATGGCAGGAGATTGAGAAATTCAGAAATCGTTAACGTTGCGCCCAGCAATACCCCTGTAGATTGCGCCTATGAGACTCGGTGTTCTAGATCTTGGATCGAACACTATTCACCTGCAGGTAGTAGATGCCCACCCAGGTGCACGGCCCAGCCCAACCACAAATCAAAAGGTCGAACTGCGCTTAACTGATTACCTTAATAAATCTAATGAGATAACTGAAGATGGAATTGCGCTGCTGCGCCAAGCTATCTCTGATGCCGTAGATCATGCGCGCGAATTTAAGACTGATGAAATTTTGGCTTTTGCAACATCGGCTATTCGAGATGCACGCAATGGTGCGCAGATTTTGGCTAATTTGAATAAAGAGTTTGGTATCGACATAAATATTCTTTCTGGCGACGAAGAGGCAAATATGACTTTTCTAGCTGCTCGTCGTTGGTATGGCTGGTCAAGTGGTCGACTGTTAGTAATTGATATCGGTGGCGGTTCGCTAGAAATTGGTTTAGGTGATGACGAAAATCCTGAGGCGACTATTTCGCTGCCGCTGGGCGCTGCTCGACTAACACGAGAATTTTTAGACAATGACCCTTATTCGAGTAAGGAGATCAGAAACCTTGAGTCCAGGGTGCGCGAATTAATAGTTTCTGAACTGCCCGAAGAAATTGTTGAACATGCTGCTGATCAATTTGTAGCAACCAGTAAAACTTTTCGCACACTTGCTCGATTAGGTGCTCATTGGTTTAAAGGCGATCCAAATGTTTTAGAGCTAAGCGCCCTAATGATGATGATTCCTAAATTAAGTGAGATGTCTAATAAATCTCGCGCAGAACTTCCGGGCGTATCAGCCAGTCGCGCAAAACAGATAACTGCCGGTGCGATTGTTGCGCGAACCGTAATGGAGCGATTGCATATTACTCAGATTCAAATTTGCCCTTGGGCGCTGCGCGAAGGCATTGTTTTACGCTGGTTAGACTGGATGGAACGCTAAATAATTAAACGGCCGGTGCTTCGATCCAGTCAACTGCAACAACTTCGCCATCGCGATGATGCAGAATAAATGCTTCGCCAGGCAAAAGATCTACTTCGATCTTCTTAAAATTCTTCTTTCCGATTAACTTCTTGACTAACTTAGGCAGAATTGGATTATGGCTACAAACAACTACATTTAAATCAGGTTTTAGCAGGCTCCATACATAATCGAGTGGCGCTTCTTTATCTTTTTCGTATCGGTACTCTGATAAATCGCTTGAAAATATCGGAATTAGCTTTAAAGACTTAGCCATCGGTTCAATTGTCTCAATACAACGTTGCGCATCGGAAGTATGAATTTCTGTGAGGCCGTAATTTTGGTAGATCGAATGCATCCGCTTTGCTTGAAGTTGACCTTTGTTATCGAGCGGACGATCACCATCATCACCTTCCCACTCTTCACGCTTTAGAGCTTTTGCATGTCGAAGTAAAACAATCGGAGTGGTATTTATGCCAAAACTTTCAAAAAACTTAATTATCTCGCGATCATCATCGACGCTAACTTTTTTCTTGGCATCAGACACCGATAGCCAAATAACCTGATCAACTTCATTTTTATCTCTTGGCTCGTGCGATTGACCTATAGCTTGAGCAGACCAATAACGAACTTCTTTAGGAGTTCCTTCGGCCAAATATTTAGCGGTGCCAATTTCAGGCCCTAGTACAACTTCGAAACCCGTTTCTTCTCCTGCCTCGCGAGCTGCACAAGATAGATGAATCTCTCCTGGTTCAACTTTTCCTTTAGGCAAAGACCAGTCGTCATATTTTGGGCGATGAACCAAAGCAATTTCAGTAGTTTTCTTTGTCACTCGCCAGAGAACTACTCCGGCACCTTGAATTAATTCTGTATTTGGGCTCATCATCAGCCGTTTAAATACTTGTGCATTAGATATTCCTGAATATCTTGGCTTTCCTTGTGGCGTGACCACTTATCATCACTTTGATGCCAGCTGCTTGTACTAGAAGACAATGAGACTTCAAATATCTCACTTAATAAATCTTTGTGTTGAGCTTTATCAACTCGCATTAGACTTTCGACTCGACGATCTAAATTGCGATGCATCAAGTCTGCGCTACCAATCCAGTATTCATCCTCACCACCATTTACAAAGTGATATACGCGCGAATGCTCAAGGAATCTTCCCAGAATAGAACGAACTGTGATGTTTTCAGAAAGTCCTTTAACACCAGGGCGAATCGATGAGATGCCGCGAATTACTAAATCAACGCTAACTCCGGCGCTAGAAGCGCGATAGAGTGCTTCGACGAATTCTTCATCAAGCAATGAGTTCAATTTAAACTGAATACCTGCTGGCTTGCCTGCTTTAGCATTCTTAATTTCATTTTCGATCTTCTCAAGAAGGCCAGAGCGCAAACTGCGTGGGGCAACTAATAGTCGAGAGTAAGAAGAAGATGGGGCTAAACCAGATAATTGATTAAATAGTTTGCTTAAATCTTCAGTTAATAATGGGTCAGCACTAATAATGCCTAAATCTTCATAGAAGCGAGCAGTCTTAGGATTGTAATTACCAGTACCAACATGGCAATAGCGGCGTAAGCCGTTGGCTTCATCGCGGACGACTAAAGATAATTTTGCATGCGTCTTAAGATTCATTAGACCGTAGACCACATGAACGCCCGCAGCTTCGAGCTTTCGAGCCCAACGCACATTTGCTTGCTCATCAAATCGCGCTCTAATTTCAATAACTGCCAGAACTTGTTTGCCAGCTTCAGCAGCTTCGATTAGAGCCTCAATGATTGGCGAATCTCCCGATGTACGGTAAAGCGTTTGTTTGATCGCTAAAACTTCTGGGTCCTGCGCCGCATTTTGCAGGAACTGCACGACAGAGTTGGTGAAAGACTCATAGGGGTGGTGCAACAAGATTTCACCTTGTCTAATTGCCGCGAAAAACAGTTCTGGATCACCTGAATCAACTTCACTAAAAGATGAAGCAGTACGTGACTTAAATGAGCGGAATTTCAAATCAGGAATGTCTAGATCTGCAATGCGATTTAGTGCAGTTAGATCTAATGGGGTCTGTAATGAAAATACATTCTCTTTATTGATTTTAAGCTCTTCACACAGTCTTGCAAGAAGTTCTTGATCGATACCCTCTTCAATCTCAAGTCGAACTGGTGGTCCAAATCGACGGCGAGACAACTCTTGTTCAAGAGAGGTCAATAGATCTTCAGATTCTTCTTCAAGTTCGAGATCTTCATTGCGAGTAACTCTAAATGTGTAATGATCTTCAATAGTCATTCCAGGGAAAAGTTCTTGTAAATGAATTGCAATTACATCTTCTAACGGAATAAAACGCCGAGAACCAGTTGAGCTTGTTGCAATGAAGCGAGCCAGAATAGGCGGAACTTTTACTCTGGCAAAATATTCTTCCTTGGTTGTTGGGTGCTTAACCAATACTGCCAAATTTAGTGATAAGCCAGAAATATATGGGAAGGGGTGCGATGGATCTACCGCTAGCGGTGTAAGGACTGGGAAAATCCGCTCGCGAAAAATCTTTGTTACATACGCACTTTCATCTTCGTTTAAATCGTGCCAGGTAATTAATTCAATATTATGTTCGCGTAAATCTTCCAACAATTCGTTCTTGAAGTGATCTGCATGGCGCTTGGAAAGTTCTCGAGCTTTTGCTGTCACAGCAGTAAGAAGTTGATTAGGTGTAAAGCCCGCAGTATTGCTTGCGGTAATTTCATTATCGATCTTGCCCATGATCGAAGCAACGCGCACCATAAAGAATTCATCCAAGTTATTTGCAAAAATCGCCATAAATCGCAGACGCTCTAGCAGTGGCACATCGCTATCTTGTGCCAACTCAAGTACTCGCTCGTTAAAAGAGAGCCAGCTAATTTCGCGATCAATTAACTCTTCTGGTTTCGGCATGATAGAACTTTCTCCTATGGAGGTGAACGTGGGGTGACCTATAGGTGGATTATCGCTTAAAGCGGTGGCCATTTGGTGGGCTTGGGGTACTTTGCGCTGCGCCCATCACCGGATGATTTGCCACGAATTCTTCGCCAGATCCACGGTAAGGCAAAGCTAAAAAACCAAGCAACGCTGATCGCTTTTTTGATTAACCAAGGAGTTGGTTTGGCAGTTGGCAGTGGTAATCGCCAGTTTGGATCAAAAGGCATACCAAGTACTTCAAGTACGCCTTGTGCGACACGATCGTGACCAATTGAATTTAGGTGCAGTCGATCAAAGGCTAGAAATCGACGATCAGATAAAAATTGTTGCCCATTTGCATCAACAATTATTGCTCCCACCTCAACTGCGATGGCACGTACATTTTTATTAAAGGCACCAAACCGTTCAGCCCACATATCAGCAGTCTTGCCAGTATTTCCGGTTCGCTCTAGAACTGTAAATAGCATTAACGTTGCCCCGGTTGCAGATAACTTTCTGACAGCATCATTATAAATTGGAAAAACATTTTCTGGGCGATAGTTAGGTCTGATGACATTGTTTATGCCAGCATGGAAAGAAACCAAAGTTTCTTTTCCTGTGATTAGCGGAATCGCCTGCGGTACTTGATCACCCGCAACCTGGGCAATTAGTTTGCCGCGAATAGCTAAATTAACATAAGTAAAATCAGGCGACTGAGTTGTTAATACATCGGCGACCCGGTCAGCCCAGCCACGGAAATTGCCGCCGATGATCTCATCGGTCATGCCTTCGGTGAAAGAATCACCAAGTACGATAAATCTTTGATAAGTCATAGTTATTTCGTTCGTCGTTGCTCATCTACCCAGAAGAGTGCAATCGAAGTTGCCACACTTGCATTTAGGGATTCAGTAGCTGAATTCATTGGGATAGAAACAACCAGATCGCATTTTTCGCGAACTAAGCGCGATAGACCTTTGCCTTCACTGCCAACTACGATCATTAGCGACTCGGTAGCAACTTTCATGCCACTAAGTGATTCATCGCTTTCGCCATCTAAGCCAATCACGAAACAGCCTAATTTCTTAGCTTCTTCAATGGTGCGAGCCAAGTTAGTTACTTGGGCAACTGGCATACGCGCAGCAGCACCTGCTGATGCCTTCCAGGCTGAAGCAGTCATCGCAGCAGCACGACGCTCAGTCATTACAACACCATTTACGCCAAAAGCACCTGCGCTACGAATGATCGCGCCAAGGTTGCGTGGGTCAGTAACTCCATCGAGTGCCACAATCAACATTGGATTCTTTGCGCGTTGAGTTATTTCTTCGAAACTTGAATATTGATAAGGCTTAATCGCCAGAATAATTCCTTGGCTATTTGGTGAGATTCCTTCAACTTCAGCGCGGTGAACTTCGCGAATCGGAAGTTGTAAGTGCAGCGCTAACTGTAAAGATTCTGCAACGCGATCATCAATGTCAATTCCGCGAGCTACAAGTACTTCAGTTGCCGGAACTGAGGCACGTAGTGCTTCAAGTACCGCATTACGACCTGCGACAATTTCGCCCTTTGGTTTATCAATTCTGGAATTACGTCCAGCTGAGCTACGTGGAGTTGTGCCAGTGCGTGGTGTTGTGCCAGCACGTGGATTCTCTTTTGCTTTCTCAGCTGCTTTTTTGCGCTTAGCAGCTGCGTGATAAGGACGGTCTTCGGCTTTTGGAGTCGGACCCTTACCTGATAAACGCTTTTTATTCTTACCACCGGTACCGGTTGTTGGACCTTTTTTAGATCCACGTATTGCGCCTTTGCGCTCTGAATTACCGGCCATTTAATTACTACCTTCTGAACGAGAGATCGACCAACGTGGTCCTTGAGCTGTGTCTTCAATTGAAATACCAAGTGCAATTAAGCCATCACGAATCTGATCGGATGCAGCAAAATCTTTACGTTCGCGCGCTGAAGTGCGTTGCGCAAGAACTAAATTAATGACGCCATCAAGAGCGCCAGTTAATGACTCACTTTGTGCGCCGCTGGCAAACGCTGGGTCAAATGGATCGCACCCAAGAACTTCAAGTGCGCCACGAATAAAGCTAGCCGCACTTGCAATACCTGCATTATTATTTTCGGTTATTGCGCTATTTCCTAAGCGTAATTGTTCGGAAATTCCAGCCAGCGCCTGCGGAACAGCCAAGTCTTCATTCATCGCAGCTATAAAGTCGGCAGAAAGCGCTGCTTCTGGCTGGTTAGCTAAGATCTCGGTTGCGCGCAAAAGGAAGTTCTCAATTCGGCGGAAACCAACTGCTGACTCTTCTAGGGCAGCTGGTGAGAACTCGAGCATTGATCGGTAATGAGCACTGCCTAAATACCAACGTAGTTCAATGCCGCGAACACTCTTTAGTAATTCAGCTACTTGTAAAGAATTACCAAGTGACTTAGACATTTTTTCACCAGAGGCAGTTACCCAGGCATTATGTAACCAACGTTTAGCAAATCCGTATCCCGCTGCTTCAGACTGCGCAATTTCGTTTTCGTGATGCGGGAAAATTAAATCTAAACCACCACCGTGAATATCAAACTCAGCACCCAAATAAGCGTGCGCCATTGCCGAACATTCAATATGCCAACCTGGTCGACCATTTCCCCATGGCGTTGGCCAAAATGGATCGTCAGCTTTAGCTGCTTTCCAAAGTGCAAAGTCACGCACATCGCGCTTAAAAGTTTCGTCAGCATCTTGCGCTGGTAGTAAATCATCAATATTTTGGTTTGAGAGAGTTAAGTAAGAAGATAACTTACGAACTTCTAAATAGACATCACCATTACCTGGTGCGTATGCATGGCCCCGCTCAATTAAAGAAGCGATTAGATCAATCATTTGAGTTATGTGACCAGTTGCGCGCGGTTCATAAGTTGGTGGCAAAACATTCAGGGCTGTATATGCCTCAGTAAATGCGCGCTCATACTTAAGAGCAACTGCCCACCAAGGTGCTTCTTCATGTACTGCCTTGTGTAAAATCTTGTCATCTATATCTGTAACGTTGCGAATAAAAGTAGTTTCAAAACCGGACTTAACTAACCAACGTCGCAAAATATCAAAGTTAACACCGCTACGAATATGGCCGATATGCGGTGGCGCCTGAACCGTGGCACCGCAGAGGTAAATACTCGCTTTGCCCGGCTGCAGTGGAATAAATTCTGAGACGGTTCGCGACAATGTGTCATATAGCTTTAGCGAACTCATTAGCGAAGTCTATCGGTCGTTACTAGAAACCTTAAAAACGAGCGCTGAGGCAATCGCTGCAATGCCTTTGCCTTCACCTGTTAAGCCAAGACCATCGGTAGTTGTGGCCAATAGTGATACCGATGCACCATTTAGCGCAGCAGAAAGAGCCGCGATTGCTTCTCTGCGACGCCCTGCCAACTTTGGACGATTGCCGATTACTTGTACCGAAACATTTGAGATCACAAAACCAGCTTTACTAATTATTGAAAGTGTTTCTGATAATAATTTTGCACCACTTGCGCCAGCGTATTCTGGGCGATCCACACCAAAGTTTGAACCTAAATCACCTAACCCAGTTGCTGCAAAAAGTGAATCGCAAATTGCATGTGCAGCAACATCACCATCAGAATGTCCAGCAACACCAACTTCACCTGGCCAATTAATGCAACCTAACCAAAGTTCGCGTCCTGCTTCAAAAGCATGTGCATCAACACCAACACCAGTTAAGAATTCTTTATTTGCACCGAGGAAGTTGTATGCAGTTGCTAGATCCGTAGGAGTAGTAATTTTCATGGCGCGTTCTTCACCATCAATTACCAAAACTTTAAATCCCGCACTTTCAACTAGAGCGGCATCGTCGGTACCCTCACCATTTGAAGCATGCGCTTTTTTGAGCGCGGAAAGTTCAAAACCTTGTGGGGTTTGAATATTACGTAAATCTGCACGATTAGGAGTTGTGGTTACATAACCATTTACATCAACGCTCTTGATCGTATCTACTTGAGGCAAGCCAGGTATTACCGCTACTTCCCCATTTTGTAGCGTCGACAAAACACGATTACTTAAATCTGTTGTTGCTAAAGCCCGAGCAGCATCATGAATCAATACATATTGAGTATTGCTAGGTACGGCGGCTAACCCAGCTCGAACAGATTCTGAGCGAGTTTGGCCGCCAACGACAACAGTTACGGCATCGCCTAAAAGTGATTGAAAATGGGTGAGATGAGAGGCCGGAGCTGTAAC
>Ga0114977_10002088_pt1 | contig 12926 bp, 10 predicted proteins | sample S_130805_MF_Meta_FD_87026 | JGI IMG/M metagenome (GOLD analysis project Ga0114977, IMG submission 87026) | Freshwater microbial communities from Lake Simoncouche, Canada to study carbon cycling - S_130805_MF_MetaG | ecosystem: Environmental > Aquatic > Freshwater > Lake | place: Lake...
ACACTTGGTACATGTTACTGCTCGGTTTGCGGTCATTCGTGCTTCTCTTGCCACTGCGCGAGCATCGTTGAGTTGGTTTGGAATGTCATTCCCTTTACCGAAGTACATTTCATCAGGCGTCTGTCCCTTGAACGCCGAATGTGGAATGACTCGGTTGTGTTGGTCGACGTAGAACGTCGTTTGCTTGCGCACATCGTCGATCGATTCAAGTGTGTTCAAGTACAACCACCAGTGCTTTAGCATTCTCCACCACGATTCGATCATGCTGTTCGAGAATACAACGTCGACTTGGGCCAGGATACGCTGGATCGTGCCGCTAGCAACGAGGGCATCCACATTTGCGTTTAGGTTCTCGATCCCGCTGTCCATGTACACCTTGGGGACTACGCCCTCCAATCCCCTGGCAGCTTCGACCAAGAGTTTACTCGTTGTGCTTGTGTCGTAAGATTCATTGGCTTGCCACGCCAGGATGCGCCGTGAGTAGTTATCGATCACGGCGTGCACGTACACTTTGGCTCCCCCTACCAATCGGATCAGTGTCGTATCCACATGCCAGATCCTCGAGATACTTGCTGCTGCTACCGCTGGCTGAGCTAGCCGACGTCGAAACGCTCAACGGCTCGAAGACCGTTTGAACCCTTACCAACACACGCGGCAAGCGGATTGAGACTACCTCCGACAGGTGCTAGTTACCACCAATCTCCTTGATCGAGCGTGTGTCGTTGATTCGAACGGAGGGTAGGTTTTCTAACGATGGTGGCCGAAAAATGACAGCGATGCGGTTCGGTCATTTTTTGCCAACCATGATTTGCCAAAAGGAGCGATCGGCGTCATCAATGACTGGATGGGGCCACGCACGATGAATGGAAATTTGCTATAAATTGAGGTTTAATCGGTTTTCTAGAACCTTCCCAAGACCGCAGGACTGAACCATGCGATGCTTATCAAACAATGAATCTACGGAGGGTTTTGTCCAAGATGGCTACGAACGCGCGATCAAGTGTTTGAAAGCCGAGATCCGAGCGGAAGTTTAGGCGAAGTACGCGTTGCAGCTCGAACTTTTCGGCTTCTTTCAACGTCATCGTCTCCGAGGTGACTTCCAAAAGGAGATTGCAGGGCTTGTTGCCGAACGCTCGAAATTGATTTCGCCAAAAGCGCTCTTCTGAGACTCGTTACTATGATGAACATCACGCGACGTGAATGCCTGAGTAGGACCGCAGCCATCACCTCGGTTCTCGCGTGGCACTCTGCGAATCTAGCATTTGGACAAGGATCGACCTCGATGGAAGATGAATCCAAACCCATTGATACAGGCAAGGTCCGTTTTACTATGCTACGCCTCCAAGCGACGCGGCTTGAGGAGATGCGATCCTTCTATCACCTAACGCTAGGGCTGCCCGTCGAGTCCGATGTACACAACAGCCTAAGCATTCGATTTTGCCAAACAGTTATCGAGTTTCAGGGGGCATCCGACGAATCGTCCAAACCGTTTTACCACTTCGCCTTCAATATTCCCGAGAATAAATTTGCGGAGGCGAAGAGGTGGTTGGCGAAGCGGTGTACTTTACTGAAAGACCCGACAGGTGCGGATGAACTTTTCTTTTCCAAGTGGAACGCGCATGCCGTTTACTTTGCCGACCCTGCAGGGAATATCGGGGAATTGATCGCCCGACATACGTTGGCCAACGCCGCAGCAGGAGCCTTTGACCAAGAGGATATTCTGTATGCAAGCGAGATTGGCTTGGTCGCCCACGATCCCAAAGCCTTGGGGACCGAGATCGGTGCCCACTTCGGTTTGCCGGGAGGAGGATCGATGTTCGTTGGGGATCCGTCTGGCTATTTTGTGCTTCCGCCTGTCAGTCGCTTATGGATTCCCGAAGAGAAACAGAAGGCGGCCATCTATCCGGCCGAAGTCAAGTTGGCGGTCGAAACTGAGATCATGGAATACCGAGCGAGGGATCTACCCTACGTGATTTTCGCGGACAGCAAGGGATCCGAATGATGGAACAGCCGACAAATGAGCGCTGCATCAATTAGTTTATCGTCAGCGTGCAATTCATCTTTTGCTCCGCACACCCCATCCTGCACTTTTGTTTACGAGGACTCAGCAAGCCGCTGCGCGGCTAGAGAGTAGAGTTCAGAGAGTTGAAAGTAGAGACGGGTAAACGTCGCAGTGGCGTAGAATATTCCTGTTTTGATCGTCGAAACGTGGCGCTGCGCAACTGCTGTAGCATGCCGTCATCCTGTCGTGTTTCCTTGGAGTTTCAAACACCTTTTAATCCTTGGATCGAGGGTTCGAGTCCCTCCGCTCTCACTCGTCAAGCATCGTTTAAACCCCGAGTTTTCTACGAGAACTCGGGGTTTTTTCATGGATTGCTCCGAGATTATTGCAATCTGCTTTCGCCGACTCCACGCCCGAATTTTTTTCAGCCATCGTGGATTCAGGTATTGTCTGACCGGAAGAATTCGCAGCAGATGTGTTCGCACCTGACGTGGGAATTTTCGTTGGAATAAAGACATATCAAATCAGGGCTTCGCCGGGCTGACATTGCACGGCACGCTGCGAAGTTCCCCTTGCCGTTTCTCTACGGGCGAATCCGGTTATACTACTGCCCCTACACATTGCCATAGCGTGTGACTTCCACACGTTGCCATAGCGTGTGATTTCCACACGTTGATCAAGCACCCTTACCCTATTCTCAATTCCTCGAATCCCCAACAAAGTGCATCATGCAGCAACTTTCCCACATGGTCTACTTCACTCTCCACGATGCGAGCGAAGCAAAAGTCAATGAACTGCTGGCCGCTTGCCACAAATACCTCAGCGGCCACCAAGGTGTCGCGCACTTCTCTGTCGGAACCCTAAACCGGGAACTCGCTCGTCCAGTCAATGACCACGGCTACGATGTCGTCCTGAACTTGATTTTCGACAGCAAATCCACGCACGACGCATATCAAACCGAACCGAGGCACCTAAAGTTCATCGAAGAACAGAAACCTAATTGGAAACAAGTTCGCGTCTTCGACTCGGACTTGGTCGGCCCATGAACTCGATTCTCCAAAAAATCGTTCGAACGAAACACGATGAAATCGCTGAAGCGAAACGAAATCGTTCGATACAGGATTTGCGACGTGCCGCTGAGACTGCGACCGCACCTCGAGATTTTCTAGGAGCGTTAGCCGGTCACCGGCGGATGCGTTTGATTGCCGAAGTCAAGAAGGCTAGCCCATCGAAGGGGATCATCCGCGACCCTTTTGATCCGTTAGCTATCGCACTTGCTTACCAATCCGGCGGAGCGGCGGCCTTGAGCGTCCTGACCGACGTTTCCTACTTTCAAGGTAGTCTCGATTACCTTCGCGCTATCCGACAAGCCGTACAACTGCCGGTTCTGCGAAAAGACTTTCTTATCGACGAATACCAGATTTGGGAGGCAAGAGAAGCTGGGGCCGATGCCATCCTGTTAATTGCAGAATGCCTCGATCCGACCAAGCTTCGAGACTTGTTCTCTCTCGCTGTGGAATTGAAAATGACTCCATTGGTGGAAATACACGCCAAAGGAAATTTACAGGCTGTCTTGGACCTACAGCCAAGCCTTATCGGAGTCAATAATCGAGACCTCGATACCTTCACTGTCGATCTCTCCCACGTAGTTCGATTGCGCGCAGAGATACCAGCCGAAATAACCGTTGTCGGCGAGAGCGGAATCGCAACCCATGCGGACGTGAAGTACCTACAGGAAAACCAAATCGCGGCAATACTCGTCGGGGAATCTCTGATGCGGCAAGCCGACTTGGAAACAGCCGTCCGAAAACTTCTTGGCGATCTCTAAGCCACCTTCCAGCAAGCAAAACCCCTCCCTAGAGTGGTTTTGCGCGCTTCCGCCGTGTCAAAACCGGCAATTTAGGCAAATTAGGAGGTGCAACTTGGAATCAAACCACTAAACTTTGCGGCTTGGGTTCCCTTTACCGAAATCGTAGGGAATCCTACGTCAATGGATTACGCGTCAACATCGAGAAGGTCGTACGGCACTCGATAGGCACCCCGCTAGAGGATTTTGATGTCGGGATTATGCAGCCATGGAGTTTTGAACGCGGGAAGTGGTGTACCCCTTTTTTTGGAGAGTTTTCGAATGCGTCGAGTTTTAGTTGCTTTGGCAATCGTCGGTTGTGCGATGGTTTCCTCGTCGAATGCGTCTGCTGGAATTTTCAATCGCAAAAAGGATTGCAGCGGTGCTGCAGCTTCCTGCTGTGCTCCAGCTCCAGCCCCAGCTTGTGATGCTGCTCCAGCTTGCGAGCCAGCTCCAGCTAGCTGCGGTGGATCGGCAAAGCGAGAAGGTCTTCTCGCTCGTCTTCATGCTCGCAAGAGCTCCTGCAGTGCTCCTGCTGCTGACACTTGTGCACCAGCACCAGCACCAGCTTGCGAACCAGCTCCAGCTTCCTGCGGTGGCAAGGCTAAGCGAGAAGGTCTTCTCGCTCGTCTTCATGCACGCAAGAAGTCCTGCAGCGCTCCTGCTGCTGCAAGTGCTTGCTGCGATGCAGCTCCAGCACCAGCTCCTTGTGCAGCTCCTGCACCAGCTCCAGCTCCTTGTGCAGCACCAGCAGCTAGCTGCTGTGATGCAGCTCCAGCGGCTGCAAGCTGCTGCGATGCAGCTCCAAAGGCTGCTCGTCCAAAGGTTCTCGCTGGCCTCTTGGCTAAGTGCAAGACCCGTCGCGCTTCTTGCTCGGCTCCAGCCGCTCCAAGCTGCTGCGATGCCGCTCCTGTTGCAGCAGCTCCAAGCTGCGGTTGCAACTAAGCATACGCAATGCGAGCAATGCTTGCTGCGAAGAATTGAAAAACCTTAAGCGGTCATCGTAAGGACGACCGCTTTTTTTTCGCCCGCGATGCCGCTGGGTAACTGTCCCTTCCTTCGCCTTCGCCACTACTGTGCCCTATGATCTTCAAACATTTCTTGACCCCCAAAGCTTCAACTAACGGCCTTTGTGGCGAACAAACCGTCGACCGCGGTACAGGCCCGAATACTGTCGTCATGCTACACGGCCTTTTCGGTTCGCCAAACCATTGGACCGATATCATCGAACCACTCGCCGACGACTTTCGTCTAATCGCCCCCCAACTGCCAATCAACCGAAGTGGCAATCGACGCTCGGAAGGAGCGCGATCAATCTCGGATCTTACCGATGCGATCGCCGAAGTTATTGATGCGAAACAGATTCAACAACCGTTTGTCCTGTGCGGAAACTCGCTCGGTGGTCTGATCTCCATCGACTACACACTCCGATACCCGGACCGCATTTGTGGACTTGTACTCGCCGGTTCTGCCGGACTGTATGAACGAAGTCTCACCAATGGCGTGAAACCAAAGCCTTCAAGGGAATTCGTTCGCTCGGTGATCTCCGATATCTTCTACGACGATTCCTTGATTACCGACGAACTCGTCGAAGAATGGTACGAACTGATCAAAGACCGGGACTACGCTCGTTTCATTCTGCGGATCTCGCGCGCTACTCGCGACCGCAACGTGGAAAAGGAGCTTTATCAACTCACACCCCCGACGCTCATTATTTGGGGTAAAGAAGATGAAATAACACCACCTAAAGTGGCTGAACAATTCCAACAGCAACTTCCTTCTGCTCAATTGCACTACCTCGATCGCTGCGGACACGCCCCAAACCTCGAACAACCGGCCCTCTTCACCGAGCACCTGAGGCGTTTCTTGCCCCAATGCTTCGCGTGATTCTCTCGCCATCCCTCGATCTCTAACTCTGCCAACATTGCCAACCATGAAGCGATCGAAATACGAATTCCTCTCAGCACTCCTCGCCGGACTCGCTCTTTGCACTACATCGCTCCGCGGATCCGCTGCCGAACCGATCGCTGTGCAAATGGCGAGCGACTTCGCTTTGTCCCCAACAGGAGAAACCCTCGTCTTCCGCTGGGCAAATGAACTTTGGTCGGTCGGTATCGAAGGTGGCACTGCAAAACGATTAACCAATCACCCCGCCGTCGATAGCGAACCGAAATTCTCCCCCGACGGAAAACAACTCGCGTTCATCTCGAACCGAAACGGCTCAAATCAAATCTACGTGATGCCGGCCGAAGGCGGGATCCCTGAACAGAAAACGTTTCACTCCGAAGGCTACTCGCTCGGCGATTGGTTTCCCGACGGGAATAGCATCCTTGCTACCGGCTCACGAGATCACTATTGGCGCGCACAATCCCGCCTAATGCAAATCGATCTTACCAAACGCTCAGCAGAAAAAATCCTTCTCGACGATACCGCACTTGCACCAAGCCTCTCACGCGACGGAAAAAAGGTTCTCTTCGTTCGCGAAGGTGAACGCTGGTGGAGAAAAGGTTACAAGGGTGAACGGGCCTCGCAAATCTGGTTGCTCGACCTTGAAACGCGTCAAACAACCGAATTGATTCATGACGGCGTCGAATCGCTATGGCCACAATGGTATACAAACCAACGCGGATTCTACTTCGCAAAAGGTACCCCCCACGGCCTAGACCTATTCCGATATCGATTCGCAACCGATGAACAACCTTCAAGACAACGACTTGTAACCGGTTTCGAAGACGACTCAATCTACAAACCAACGCTCTCTCGGAACGGCTCGACACTTGTATTCCGCCACCTCTTCGATACCTACGTAATCAATCCAAGTAAAAGCGAACCACCCAAAAAACTCAACATCACAATCGCCCAGGATGCCGATCTGCCGGATGACACGCAAAGAACCAATTTGAGTCGGGCCGATCAAGTCGCGTTCACCGACGATGGGTTAGAAATCGCCTTCACCGCCGGCGGCGACCTGTTCGTTATGGACTCTGAACTTAAAGAGCCGATTCAAGCCACCCGATCCAATGGCTATGAAGAATCTCCCATCTTCTCGAACGATGGCAAAGAACTCTGGTTCGCAAGACGCGAATCGGGCCAAGTCGATCTCTGGAAACTCGAACCGAAAGACACCTCGAAATACTGGTGGCAACAATCCGAATTCATAGAGACTCGTTTAACAAATTCCGCACCATCGAAATCCGATCTACGCTTCACACCAGACGGAAAACACCTGCTGTTCCAACTCGGTCGCGGCTCACTCGTGGCGATGAACGTCGAGTCGAAGGAAATCTCCACGCTTGTTGAAAGCTTCAGCGACATCTCCTACAGCATCTCCCCTGATAGCCGATGGATCGCTTATTCCGCTCAAGACAATGATTTCAACAGCGAAATCTGGGTCATGCCCATCGATAAACACCAATCCCCAGTCAACGTCTCCCGACATCCCGACAACGATACATCTCCCGTCTTCTCACCCGACGGCAAAATACTCGCCTTCACCGGCCGACGTACACAAGACGAAAGCGATATCTATTACGTCTATCTTCAAGAAGAATTCGACGATGAATCCTCGCGCGACCGCACGCTCGAAAAAGCACTCGAGACGATGAAGAAGAAGAGGCCGGCGAAACCTGAATCGGCCTCCAACAAATCGGAGTCTCCGTCGGAAAAAGGGAACGACTCGAAATCCGAACCTAAATCTGATCCGAAAACTGAGCAGAAACCAGACGCGAAGCCGGACAACAAAGCCGATTCGAAAAACGATGCGGATGATAAGTCGAAGAGCTTTCGAATCGACTTCGATCGCATCCACCAAAGACTTCGTCGACTGAACCTTCAAGATACCCGCGAGACAAACCTTATCTTCTCACCCGACGGTAAGAAACTGGCTTTCTCCGCTAGTGTCGACGGCAAGTCTGGATGGTACTCCGTCGAGTTTCCCGACAAACTCACACCGAAACTCATGAGCTCAAGCGTTCTGAGCGATGCTCGATGGACGAAAGCATCCAGCAGCATCCTCGGCCTCTCCAAAGGCACCCCTACGAAACTTGAAAATGGTGAAAAGGAAACGAGCTACTCGTTCTCCGTCCCACACGAGCGATCCCGCTCCGGACGCTTCAGCGAAGGCTTCCAAGCTGCATGGCTTGCGATGCACGAGATATGGTACGACCCAGCCATGGGTAACCGTAACTGGGATCAAATCCGACGCAAATACTCCGATGCCGCCGCTCGCGCTCTCGATGAAAAAGGGCTAGCGGAAATCATCGAACTGATGCTTGGCGAACTCAACGGCTCTCACCTTGGATTCACCCCTTCGGCAAGCGAATCCCCCGAACCGGAATCGACTCGTAAACGAGATTACCCAACCGCGCACCTCGGCGTTCGCTTCGATCCGAAATACCTCGGTCCTGGCCTTAAGATCCGCGATGTTCTTCCCGAGGGACCTGCGGACAAAGCAAAAAGCAGACTCCTTCCAGGCGACATCATTCAGCAAATCGACGGCACGCGTGTCGATCCGACCATGGATCTAACCCAAGTCCTCAACGGTCCACTCGATCGCGATATCGCTTTGACTGTCTTGCGAGCCAAACCGCAAAAAGAAAATCAAGTTCCCCAAGATGTTAATCAGCAGGAGAACGGTAAAGAAAAAGAGGATGACGCAGCTCAAAACATCAACGCTGAGCAACTTGGAAACGATGAGCTAAAAATCTCTCTCAGGCCGACCACCTATGCTCGCATACGCCCTCTACTCTACGAACAGTGGCTCGAACATAACCGACAAATGGTAGAGAAACTCTCCAACGGCAAACTCGGATACCTGCACATCCAAGCCATGGATGAATCGAGTTTCCTGGAATTCGAACAGCAGCTCTACAACGTAGGGTATGGCAAAGACGGACTCGTGATCGATGTACGGGATAACGGTGGTGGATCCACTACCGACCACCTACTAACTTCGCTAACTCAACCCCGTCACGCGATGACCGTTCCGCGTGGGGGCGGGATCGGCTACCCACATGATCGAATGATTTATGCAACTTGGTCAAAACCGATCGTCGTGTTGTGCAACCAAAATAGCTACAGCAATGCTGAAATCTTCAGCCATGCAATCAAATTCCTTGGGCGCGGAAAACTGATCGGTGTTCAAACCGCAGGTGGAGTAGTAAGCACCGGAGCGGCTCGCATCAACGATATCGGTGTGCTGCGTGCCCCCTTCCGCGGTTGGTTCTCCCTTGAAACAGGAGAAGACATGGAACTTCGAGGAGCACTTCCTGATTTCATCCTTTGGCCAACTCCAGGAGAACTCCCATCTGGAATCGATCGCCAATTAGAAAAAGCAGTATCTGTCCTTACAGAGGAAGTCCAGAAGGTACCCGCAAAACCCCAACCTAAATACGCAACCGGGCACGAATAGCAGTCGACACTGAGAATCATCGCTGATCGATTTGCTGAAGAAACGTTAGTCTTTATCAACAGGGTAATCGTAGAAACCTTTACCCGTTTTGACCCCAAGATGCCCAGCATCGATGTACGGTTGTAATTTCGCGATCAATGGACTCCATACATCATCCCCGTCGACAAACCTACCATTTGACATGGTTTGCAACAGAATATCTAAACCGATCTGATCCATGATCCCAAATGGACCGATTGGCATTCCAGTCGCTTTCCTCCATGCCAAGTCGATATCCTCGGCAGTTGCTACGTCACGATCAAGCAACTCTAACGCCGATTTTAAAACGGACTTTAGCATTGCATTGAAGACATAGCCGCTATTCTCTCGCCTCTGAACAATCGGTGTCTGCCCAATCTTATGGGCTAACAACGAAAGTCGACCCAGTGTTTCTTCCGAGGTCTGCGGCCCTGCAGCGACATCCACTACCGTTGCCTTCCAAATCGGTACATGGAAGTGAAAATGCGCATAGCGATCAGGATGCCGTACATGCTTTGAAAACGTCGATGGGACGAAATAGGAGCTATTCGAAGCTACAATAGTTGTTTCGCCGAAGACCTCCGAAGACCTCTTCAATACCCGCCTCTTTAATGCTACTTGCTCCGGGATGCACTCAAGCACTAACCCAACTCCCCGAACGCCTTCCACCACCGTTGCTGCTTGTTCACCCCCAAATAAAAAATCCGGATGGACCAATTCAAGTCGCTCGTCGACTTGTTCCTGGCTCGTAGCAGGCCAGTAACCTTCAGAATCAAACGCGTTTAAATTGGAAAGTATCCACGCCCGCGATGTATTCAATGCCCCCGAAGATTCGTCGCACAAGATCACACGCACCCCATGGGTGACCATCTGGCCGGCAATCTGCCGCCCTGTCCAACCCGCACCGATGATCGCAACCCGCTCGATGTTTCGAGATCCACCGCCGGCTAAATGTCTGCTCTCTGAGTTCGTTTCCATGGCTTTCTCGAAACTCTGGACCTACTACTTCAACAAGGCTTCCGTACCGCACGCCCTACTGTAGCCCGCAGGAGACGAAATCCATTCCAACACAAGGCTCTACCATACCAAGATCCTCTAACCATTCCTACGCGACTTTAGCATCCAACCGATCGACTCAGAAGCCTATCAACTGGGAGCCCATTCTTAATCAGTTCCCTACTTATTCCCAAAGTAACCGTACTTCGTCAACGGCACCCCAAACTCGTCTTCAACCCATCGATTCCCCTCGTAAGCGACCTCAAAAATCCGCTTCTGCCACTCCGCCGAGATCTCTGCTCTTGCGCGATCCCCTCTCACTTTGCATTCACCCTTCGCATCTAAACCAAGTAGATTCTTACGCGCCTCGGGCGACATCACTCGATACCTGAGCGACTGCCAAAACGATCCTTTCAACTTCTTGAGACTATCAATCTCGGCTGTGGTCCATCGTTCATTATCCCGTTTCCCGAGACACAACCGAACACCTTCGTCAGGATCGATTTCCATTATCCGACACACATTTCGTATATAGTTTTCTTCGTCCGCCACCAGGTCTTCAAAGAGTAACAAATTAAAATTTTCTACCCCGAACACTTCCCTAAATGTTCGGATCGTTTCTCCATAATGGATTGAAGGCATATCCGTTTTTCGAAAATTTCTATCTAACCATTCGTCAATACTTAAGTAGTACGGTCCGCGTCCAAATCGCCATGTCACCCGAGTATTGAAACACTTCAATTGCTGAATGTAAGAAGCCTCCAACAGCGGAATTGGACTTCGAATCACCATGAGGATTTTGGATTCGCCGAAGAGTCGCTTGAGACTCCTAGCTCGCGACCTCCTGATTTTCAAGCTTTCCATCGAATATCCCTCCCACGACAACACTGGAATCTTGCCAATCGCATCGGGTTCACTCAAGACTTCATTCAGCATCCGCTCGCATAATTGGTAATCCGGTTTACGAAAACGCTCGTAGGCTATTTGGCCCATCACAGCCTTAACCTTTCGACGTATATCTCGCGACTTCCGCCCCCTGGAGTTAGATCTTAAGGAACCTCCAAGATAGAAAACATCCCGATGCTCGGCAAACAGCCAATGCTGAAACGTCTTTGTCGCCGTCTTCGGCATCCCGATATGTATCACTGGCTTGCGCTGGTTCAAACTATCCTCACTCCCGAAATCGATAACCTTCTCACAGATTTACCGCGACCACTTGCCATCGCTATTGAGTGAATGTTAATCCCTTCCAAAGTATCCGTACTTCGTCAACGGCACTCCAAACTCGTCTTCAACCCATCGGTTCCCCTCACGAGCTACTTCAAATATCCGCTTTTGCCACTCTTTCGAGATCTCTGCTCTAGCGCGATCCCCATACTCTTTATTCTCACTATTCGAATCCCATTTGAAGAGTTTCATTCGACCCTCTCGCGACATCATGCGATACCTTAGCGATTCCCAAAGCGATCCTTTGACTCTCTCGAGAATCTCAATCTGCGCTGTTGTCCATCGCTCATTGTCCCTTTCTCCAATACTCAATCGAACTCCTTCGTCTGCGTCGATTTCCATCCTTTGACATACTCGCCGGATAAACGCTTCCTCATCGGCCACCAATTCTTCGAAGAGAAACAGATTCAAGCTCTCTTTGCCGAACGCGTCCATGTACGCACGTATCGTGTCCCCATACAGGATGTGAGGCAAATCCGTTTTTCGGAAATACTGATCTAACCACTCGTCGATACCCATGTAGTACGGCCCATTACCAAATCGCCGCTTGGGATTAGTATTCTTTGTTCTTAATTGCTGAAAATACGAAGCCTCCAAAAGCGAAAGTGGACTACGTAGCGTCATTAGGATCTTAGCATCAACGAACACGCGTTTGAGATTCGTCGCTCTCGCTTTCCTACTCTTCAATTTATCGGTCGAACAAGCCTCCCACGACCATACAGGAACCTTACCGTGCGCACCGGGTTCGTCTAAGACTTCCTTTATCAATCGATCGCACAACGCATAATCCGGCTGGCGAATATGCTCGTAGGCGATCTGCTCCATCACAGCCTCAACCTTACGAATAAAATCCACCGACCTGCTCTCCTTGATCTCAGCTCCAAAGAAAAATCCCAGGTAGAAAACGTCACTATGCTTGCTAAACAGCCGCTGCTGAAACGTCTTTGTCGCCGTCTTCGGCATCCCGATATGTATCACTGGCTTACGTTGGTTCAAGCTATCCTCACTCCCGAATCATTCCACTCAAAACAGAACTGTCACTGTTATTTTTTGAGAACTGCAAATCTTAAAGCGTCCTAAGATAAGCGAGTAAGTCTTCGAATTCCTCTTCGCTTAATTCATCACCTCGGACAAGATGCGGTGCATGATCCCCACGAAGCACTTCCTCTAACGTATCGTAACGTCCATCATGCAAAAACAGAACTTTTCGAGACACTCCCCGCAGCGAGGGCGTATTGAATCCCGCATACTCGTCACCGCTAGCACCTAATCCCAAATCGTGAATCTTTGCATCCTGCATTCCACTTCCGCTATGACACTCGACGCACCCACCCTTGGAACTGTTGAATATCGTTTCTCCTCGCCTAGCCGCCTCGTCGTGCGGACTGCGATCACGAGTCGAATCCACTTTTGGAACCCGAGGTGGA